>Ga0180441_101452_pt1 | contig 14565 bp, 14 predicted proteins | sample ChrtobMetaP5_8mM_FD_120633 | JGI IMG/M metagenome (GOLD analysis project Ga0180441, IMG submission 120633) | Chrysochromulina tobin associated microbial communities from unialgal haptophyte culture, Seattle, Washington, USA - P5_8mM MetaG | ecosystem: Host-associated > Algae > Haptophytes >...
GATACAGCTGGCCACCTCGCGGTGTCCCGATAGATCCGTCGTCCCAGGCCCTGCCTGACAACCAGTTCGTGATGTTATCTGTTCATAATGCTCTCAATCAACCCTCCAACCCCAAGCTCATCATGTTCGGTGGTACGGCACTCATGATGGCCGCAGCGGGGGGACACATGGACATAGCGCAGATGCTCTTCTCTGCGGGCGCTTCGCTCACACTCAAGAGCCGGAGCGGCTACACTGCTAAAGACTACGCTCGCATCTTTGGACACAGCAAAATTGCGACTTGGCTTGAAGGCCAAGAGCATCGTGGCAACTTGCGCGAAGCCAATGTCCAAGGCACCTTCTTGCCTGTTGACGAGCCAACGGTGCAGCCTACGGTGTCGGTGATCCGTCGGTCTAAGTTCCGACTCGCCGAGGCTTACGCCGAGGCTCCACCGCAAGTAGAACCTGTGCTGCAGGAAAGAAACGTCGTGCCCGACCAGGGATTCCACCCAGCTGGCTTCGCATGCGACCACTCCGACGTGGCATGCGCTTCCACCTGCGCGGCCGGCCACGACTAGTGCGACCTAAAGTACGACCTGTGCCAGGCGGTTGAGTAGCTATGATAAGCTGAGCACCGCCGAGATTTCATTTCGAGAAGGTCCAATATTACGATGCGATTCCGCCGCCGCAGGTGTTCCGGCAGAGTGGGAGGTTGAGAAGCTGCCCGCCTTCCTGAAGGGCAAGCACCAGGAGAAACACGCCAGATTGGTGTCACGATCGGAAGGACCGCGCGTGCAGTCGGATGAGGAGCCGCACGCTCGGACCCTTTGAGTACTTCTTGAGGTTGAACGTTGATGTGATGAACTTGTGTATCTTATAGCTTCTGGACTGTCGGAGACGCCTGTGTGTCGTGGACCCGTCTTTTTACATTGTATGGGCTGAGCCAGGACGACCCTATGACGACCCACGCTTGTTGCCAAACTTAGAGGAGCGGTTTCGGTTTCTTTTTATGTCGCACCGTGTAAGGTGTAACGGAGTCACACTCGGGCACGACCGCGTCGAAGCTCTTTCGCGGGCGCGCACGCAACATCTCACGCATCGCAAGCTTGCGCAGCACAACACATATTTCAAGCTTTTGTAGCTGGAAATGAACGACACGCTGCAGGAATTCATCAATGTAGCTCCATCGAATGTCATGAAGATGCGCAATGGGCTGTTCGACGCCATAGCGTCGAAAACCCGTGCATTTCTTCTCGACGACATGCTGGAACAGACTGGGCAGACGACGTTCATCGACAAGCCCTCTTTGAATCGACTCGCCGTTCAGCTCCTGGGCGCAAAAAAGGCGCGGGCGCAAATCGTCGACGCTATCTTTGATAGTCTCGACGTGAATCGCGTGGGACGTCTAGACTTTGAAGGACTCATAAGACGCGCTCGAAAAGAACAGTTCTTCAAAGAAAAGCAGGAACTCACGGAACGCGCTAAATGCATCGTCTTTAACAACCCGCAACTCGCCAGATTTGAGACAGCGTACCGCAAGAAGACGGCCAAGGTTGTGCGCGAGCACTCGCGGGTCGCCGTTGACGTGTTTGAAGAGGAGGCTCGCCAACATTTGCAGAACATCATTGGGCACCGAACGCGGGAGCTTGCGAAAGAGCGAATGCGCACGGCCGCCACTGATGGTCTGTACGAGCGGCTGAGGTTGCCCCGCGCGTCGGTCTCACACCAGCACCTGCAGGTGCCTCATGCGGGGTATGAGGCACTTAACCGTCCCGGCCTGAGGCTGCCTGGCGCGATGACGCCGCCTGGCGAAAGGCTTCGGCCATCGATGTCGACCGGACGCCTTCCCCTGCCAAGGCTGGCGACCGCTGGCGTCGCGGGAGGCTTCCACCCGACGATTCACGTGCAGGTGGAGCCGGTGCAGCCAATGACGATGACGATGCGATTGGCGCCGCAGCAGGCCAAGCCGTGGCCTGCGATCGATTTGGTTTCGGAGCAATACCTGGCGACTTCGCGGCACGTGTACGACTCCACGGGCCCTACAGATGTAGCTTTAGCTGGGAGGAACCTTTTTGTTCGCTGATCGAGAGCGATGCGAGCGAGCCAGGGGAGAGAGAGAGAGAGAAAAGTGAACGAAAAGGGTCCCGTTGGCGCAACGCCTTGAAGCCGGGCTGTGCGTGTGTGTCGGTGTCTGTGTTAAAAGATAAAACGGGTCGACACAGTACAGCTGCGCGCTCAATGTGTGCAAGCGGCGCCTCGCCTGGTGGGGCATGAGGCGCGAAAAGTCTAAGTCAAGACGCGCTTAAACGCCGCGACCGGGCGGGGCTAAGCGAAGCGATCAGCGGCCCGGCCCGGCGGCTGATCGAGTATGGCTGTGATAAGGGGGTCCAGGGGTCCCCGAGCCAGTTGTAACCGCACACGTATGTACGCCCCGGTCCGGGTTAAACATTGGCTGTGAATTTAGGTGTCTTGGGTGTCGAATTATAAACATTGGCTGTGAATTCATAATTCTGGGATCGTGACGCACGTCTCTACGATGGCGGAGGAGCGCCGTGACGAGTACGGACGCGAGGTTGAAGACCGCCGCGAGCGCTCCTTCTCGCCGGAGCGCCGAACCGACGCGCCTGACCAGCAGCGCAACCGGCTTGAAGCACTCGAGCGCCGGCCTGGCGACGACGTGCACCGCCCGCGCAATCCGCAGTACGACCAGCGTCGCTGGGCAGACCTGGACGACAAGGAGAAGGCGGAGCGCGACAGCCGGCAGCAGGATATTTTGCGGCAGCGACGCGAGGAGCGCTTCCGTCGGCCGATCCCTTTCATCTGGGCACCATCACCTCCGCGTGGAGAGGCGGCTCCTGCACCTCCCATGGCCAAGGAGGAGGGAGCCAAGGTGCTCAAGGCGGACGCGGCGAGAAGCAAAAAGGTGCAGACGAAGCGTAAGCCTGAGAGCAGCAGCAGCAGCAGCAGCAGCGACAGTGACGACAGCGACAGCAGCAGCAGCAGCAGCAGCAGCAGCGACAGTGACGACAGCGACAGCGACAGCAGCAGCAGCAGCAGCAGCGGAAGTATCAGCAGCGACAGTAGTTCGAGCTCGAGCAGCACGGGCAGCGCTGAGCGGCGCCGGCGCAAGCGCAAGGCGGCGGCTGCCAAGGAGGCGCGGCGCCATGAGAGTGGCCGCAAGCACGCAGCCGAGGACGAGGGTAGGGGGCGCCGCCGCGGGCAACGGCACAAGGGCAGCGCACGCAACGAGGCCCACGGGCGGGACGATGAGGTCGCCCGCGGTGAGAAACGGCCGAAGGCCAGGGCATTTTCGGCCGCTGCGGCGCCCGGTGAGCTGTCCGCCACCGCCGAGCGGCGAGAGAGCGCCGCGTCGAGCGCCGCGTCCAATGCCGATGCGGCGGCCATGCTGCCCCCGCCCCCGCCGCCCCCGCCGCCCCCGCCGCCCCCGCCGCCCCCGCCGCCCCCGGCCATGCCCCCGCCGCCCCCGCGTCCACCCGTGGCCGCCTCAGGCAGCGGCAGCAGCGGCGGTGAGAGGGGTGGCCCGTTGGGCGCAGCAGCGGCGGTGGGCTCGGTGACGGTGGGTGGTTCTTCCGAGGCGCCCACGAGCGGCGCGGCGGCGGAGGGCGCTGCCGAGGCGGCGGCGGCCGCTTCCGCAACGGGGCGGGGCTCTTCGGAAGGTGCCCCACTCGTGCTGGCGGCGCCGTCGTCGAGTGGTCTGAGGACGCGGCGGCGGGTGAAGAAGCTCAAGTATGTGTGGGTGGAGAAGCGGCGGCCTGACGAGGAGGACGACGCCGATCTCGTCGGCCCGATGCCACTCGCTCGCGTGGGGGATCAGCATGTGGGGGGCGACTGGGGAGGGGCGCTCCGTCCTGGTGCGAGTGCCACTGATGACCCCCTGATGACCCCTGATGACCCCTGATGACCACTAATTGCCACTGATTTCCACTGATTGCCACTCCAGGCGAGGGCGATGCGATCGCGCAGTACGTCCAGGCGGGCAAGCGCATTCCCCGCCGAGGCGAGGTGGGTCTGTCCGCGGAGGAGATCGAGGCCTTCGAGTCGGCGGGCTTCGTCTTGTCTGGCTCGCGCCACAAGCGCATGAATGCCGTGCGCCTGCGCAAGGAGAACCAGATCTACTCCGCGGAGGAGAAGCGCGCCCTTGCCATGTTCAACTACGAGGAGAAGCAGAAGCGCGAAAGCCAGATCCTGGCCGACTTCCGCGCGCTCGTGCAAGACAAGGTGGGTCAGTTCTCGTAGGCGGGGAGAGAACCTTGGGGGGACGAATCGGGAGGTCAATAAAAGCCGGGCGGTTACGCTCCGAAAAAGGCTGAACGCTGAGCGTTAGTGAGAGACATGTGCACATGGTGAGAGAGAAGGCCGCACAGGCACAATCAAGCAATTTGTCGTGGTGTATGCATTGGAAAAGCATATCAAGTAGCGCGAAGACAAGGTGGGCAGAGAAAGGGGGGACGTACAATTGGATGCGGAGATCCAAAACGGCGGTTACACAGACATGATCCAAAAAAGTCTCAGAAGTCTGAAAACGGACTTGGGCCATCCCGCTGCTCGCCGACAGCCGCGCCAAGGATGGCCAACCCCTTCGAAAGCAGGCTCTTCCCGCCACAGGAGAAGCCGTGGATCTCCGGCGTGACTGCGAAGCAGTCCGGCTACGCGCGCTCGGTTGGCGCTGAGCAGCAGCAGCTTCTCGACCCGCGCTCGAAGGCCCCGCTCGCCACGGACTGGCACGGCCGCGCTCTCAACGATCACGTATACACGGGCCCGCTCCACGAGGGCCAGACGGTGTTCAAGTACAAGCCGCTTCCGAAGGGCACCATGGCTGCCAAGCTTGAGCAGCCCGTTTACTCGCCTCCGAAGCAGGAACCGACAGGGCGCACCCGCACTAGTGACTTTTTCGAGGCTGAGGTCCCGCTGTACCAGTGAGCGTCGCGCACGACTGCCGCGCCCTCGTCCGGTGATCATAGGACACGACATGCAGTACCGCTTCGAGGATGCACGGGGCGTCCCTGGACGGGACGGCGCCCCACAGCGCCCAGGGCTGCTGCTGAATCGTTTAAGATCGCACAAGACTGGAGTGCGCAGGCTAGTGTTGTGCGAGCATTGAGTTCACGTGAGGCTATGCGTAATATGCTAATATGCGTAATATTAAGTGTGCTCCTCTCAACGAACTTTGTAGTACGGAGTGGCGATCCCCCGGGCCGCCCGAAACGAGCGTTGGCATTTACCGGATCCGCTGAGGACACGTCGCAGGGCCCCGCCCTCCCTGTCCCCGCGAGGCAATAGACACACGGCGGCCGCGCCATTCTATCGCCGCAGCCGCCTCGAATTGGGATGCACTGCTTACTTCCACACGCCAGCCTTGCGCTGCGCGAAGGAGAGGCAGAACCAGGGGAGGTAGGTGCCGAGGCCAACCACCGAGAGGACGAAGACAGCGCCCTTCCACTTGTTCTTCTGCCAGTCGGCCTGGAACATGAAGGTGGGGTTGTTGGCGTGGCCGCCGCCTCCCATGCCCGCGCCCGAGCCGCGCGCCGCAAGGCGCTGCGACAGCTTGAGAGCCGATGACCTGAGCACCAGGGCGGTCGAGCAGCTTGTGAGCATGCAAGGCACGAGCGCGCGATTGGGTGGGCGGCGGCGTGGCTCATGGTGCTTGCACAGGACTTTTGCGCGTGGCGGAGCTGGCGAGCTGTCGCCGCTGCCTCCGGCTGGGAGGAGCAGTTGTTGAAGTCACTTCAGAAGCGGCGGCGACTTCCACGCGGCTCGCCTGCATGTGTGTCGATCGTGGGCGGCGGGGCTTCCGACGAGCTGATGGCCACCGCCACTCCACAGCGGCCGCACGCAAGCCCGTCAGGCCCGACAGGGAGCGCGAGGCGCGCAGCAGGGGCAGCAAGAACACACCTGAGCTGCATGGGTCCTTTTCTTAGGTTGATTGTCCTCCCAATCGGAACGAAACTCGTCAGGCATTCAAGACACCTCAGGGGAGGCTCGGGAGGTGCAATCCTCGGAAGTTTGAAGTACTTTACACTCTCCTAACCGTCGCGGCAACCCACCGGCCACAATGCTGCGCACCTCGCACTCGCAGCCGCACCTCTCACTCGCAGCGCGACGACCGGCGGACCCGCCGCTCGAACCCGGACTGCGCAGTGCGCCCTCGCAGTCGCAGCCCGCGCTGCACAACGCTCCGTACCAGCAACGCGGCCAAAGCGGTGGCGGCCAACCCGGCGGCCTCGGCCTCGGCCGCTCCTCGGCGGCGGCAACCTTCGCCACGATCGCCGAGGAGCTCGACCCGTCAGAAAAGTGGCGCGCGAATGCGCTTGCTACCGAGAGGGAGAGGGAGAGTTATGCGGCCGTATCGGCTTCGAGGGCCAACATCGAGTTCGAGAAACACCTTGCTAGCGCAAGGCAGAAGCAGCAGCAGCAGCAGCAGGCGCCGCCGAGGCCGCCGCGGCCGCCCTCGCCGTTCCAGGCGCGGCCGGCCGATGCGCTCTCCGGGGCGGCCACCGAGGCGCTCTCCGGGGCGGCCAGCTCGCACATCGACCGGCTGCTCATCCACCACGCGGCGGGTCGTCAGGCGCCGCCGACCTGGGCCGTGCGGGCCATGCGCGCGCTCGCCATGCACTACGAGAAGCAGCTCGCAGACGCGCGCGAGGCGGTGGTGAAAGCCGAGGCCGTGGCGCGCGCGGCGGCCTTTGGCATCGTGGCCGTCGATGCCGACATCGGGCGGCGCGACGACTACGCGGCCTCGAGCCTCGCGCGCGCATCCGCCGCCTCGGAGGCGGCGGCGCGTCGGCAGGATATCTCCTCCCTCGAGCTCTCGGAGATGCGGGAAGCGGTGGTGCACGCGCAGCGCGCGGCGGCGGCGGCGGACGCGCGGTGCATCGTGCAAGAGTCACAGCTGCGCCAGTTGCACGAGGCCGTCGAGGAGGCGCGTGAGAAAGAGCGTTCAGCGCACGAGGCTGCGGAGGACGCTCGAGGACTGGCGCTCTCCCTCTCGATGTCCCTCGAGGCGACTCGGGACGAGCTGGCCAAAGGGCAGCAGAACCAGGAGATCCTGGCTGCGGAGTGCGCGCGCTCGCAGGAGGAGGCGAGCCGCCTGCGCGAGCACGCGCGCGAGCTCGCACAAGGGCCGGCGGCCCAGCCGCGGCTCGGCGGCGCGCCGTTACCCTCAGCGATGGGCTCGCCGGCGGAGTGGGAGGCGCTCAGAGAGGAGCGAGACTCTCTGGTGAAGCTGTTGATCGAGCTCAAGCGCATGAGCGACGAGAAGGGCAAAGGGGCGCATGCGGTGCGCGTGGGCGGCGGTTACGAACGACTCCCCGACTACCTGGCCAAGTTTACCGGTGTGCTGCCGCCCGAGCTGCGAGTCCGCGACGTGCGAGTTGCTACGGCGGAGGCGGAGCTTTCGGCGGAGGAGGCCATGGGCGCTGGCGGCGACCTTCATGCACCCACGCACCGCGCCCGCGCCCGCGCCGTCGCCGCCGCCGTGCGTGCACGTGGCCGTGCGGGGCCGCAGGCGTGGGGACCCTCGCCTCGGACCGACCCGGCCGTTGGGACACCTCGGCCGTGGCGGGGCGGAGCGGCGGCTGTCCAACGGATACAGGCGGGCGCGCAGATGGGCGTGGCGGGTCGGCCGTACGGCGTGCTCTTGCACTCGCAAGGGCCGCCGCCCGAGTCGATCCTCGATACCCTCGCCACTCGGGGCCCGCGTAAGGAGTATTGGGAACAGGTGGCCAAGCCGGACGAGCGCGGCGACTTCCGGGGCTCAGACTCTGGGTACCCGGCGCTGGCGCACACGTCCGTGTTCATACCCAAGGGGGAAGTTCCGGGGAGCCCCAAGGCTCTGCGTCGATCAGCATCTGAGGCTCCGGGGGTCACGTGGGCCCGCAACGGCCAGAACCTGGCCGACGTCAAGCAGGTGCCGACCCAACCCCCGATCGGGTCTGTTTGGCGCCGTTTGGATGAATTGAGCCCCCGTCGACCAATTAAACCTGTCTGGAGGGGTGCTGAGAGCCCGTCCACGGATGGTCTCAGATGAATTACAGGAGAGAATGCGCGAGAAACATGTGCCTTAGTGTGGAAGAAAGTGGGCTGTGTCTATCGCGTGTCATGCAGTGTGAACGCCCTGGGGCGTTCGCGTATGAACGCTCGGGCCACTCCGCCGAGCGACGTCGACTGCCAGGACCGTCCGCAAACCGTTTTGTGGGCCGTCTCGACGGCGGGTTCCTGACGATCCTCGGTGCACTGCATGCGAGCACCCCCACTTGCCCTCAGCAGACCATTCGATGCCATCCAGCGACGCATCTGAGCTCGGGGATGAGCTGGCATTCCTTGGTCGCGTGGTCACGGTGAGCCGTCAGCAGCACCACCGCGCACTTTACTTTCAGAGGCTGCGGCTGGCGCACCGACGAATGGTCGAAGCTCACACATGCTGCAAGCCGTCGGGGCTCGCACCGATCGGCGGTGCCGAAGCAGCGGTCGCCGCCATCGAGCGCGCGCTTCACGCGCTGCCTGCGCCGTTCGCCTTGCTGCGCCATCAGCTCGCGATGACCTACTTTATGCCGTTTGCGCTCACGTGCTTAGCGTCCATCGGTCGAGCGGCTACATTACTTGCACAGCTACATGCCCATGTATCGACACGGGCGACGGGACGAATCCTGCGGCAGAATCCAGAGCCGCCCTTGCTGCTCGCTCTCGCACGGAAGAGTGACGCCACGACTGACTTGCTCGTTCGGGAGTTTGTGGCGGTGGCGGCTTCGCCGCCCGCCGAGCTGCCAGCATGCCGCCTGGGACTTCGGGAGTTTGTTGCGGCGGCCACATTGTTGCCTGTCGAGCTGCCCGCGTGCCCTCCAAGTGCATCCGCCGTGCCAGCCGTCGAGCCACCTCCGCAAGCCACGGGTGCACCGACGGCGCCGACGGCGCCGCCCGCGCCGATCGCGCCGACCGCGCCGACCGCGCTTGGCGTCGGCCACGACGACGACGAAGATGTCGGCGAAGCATTGGAGTGGAGTCTGGACCATGTGGGAGCGGTGCATGCATTGGGAGCGGTGCATGCATTGGGAGCGGTGCATGCATTGGGTGCGGTGCATTCCGAGGCGCCCGCCGCTACAATCGCCGTCCTGAGCGCTACCAGTCTTGTGGAAGCTGTGGAAGCCGCCGCTGCGGAGCAGGCTCAGGATGTCGCAGAGATGTGCGCTGTGGAGGAGCCGCATGCTGCGCACAAGGCCCCATCATTGGAGGCTGGGGATGCGAGCGCTTCGCCTTTTGCACCTCTTCTAGAGGACGACACGTCAGACGGTGTCGATGAGCCTCTTGCATCGCATACTTCTGGAGAGGCTGCTGCCGGAGAGGTCGGAGGCGAGGCTGCGGGAGAGGTGAGTGGCGCTGGAGTGCCGACGCCCGGCGAGGAGCAGACGGCACGAAGAGCAGCACATCACCCGGCTCTAGATCGGCGTCGCAAACGACGACGGAGCGGAGAATTCGCACGATCGCCGTATCGCGACTTGCTTGCCAGAGGCTCCTTGCTGCAGCAGCACATGTTTAATTGGTTCTTCTGATGAAAATGGAAATATGTGTGTACGGTTCGATGTACGGTCGGAGCGTGGGTTTGGCCCAGCGCCACAAAATAATTAACAAAATAACTCTTCCCGGCGGCCCGCGGAGCCGCGGTAGGCGTACACACGCCGCGTACGGTAATCAAGCGTTGCGGGTGCGTTATAGGTGGGTTGGGATGCGTGGCTGTGGTTCGTCTGTGTGATCCGTGTGCCCATGTTTCCCCGTGTCAGTTTCCCCCGTGTCACCCGTGTGTCCCGTGTTCCGGCTCCCCACGTTGTATCCGACCGTAATCGTGAATGTGAAAAAAAGGTCTCATCGCTGCGTGGCAGCAGCTTCGCACCAGCGCAAAAGGTGCGATGCGATACACGGAACTTGCGCGATGAAGCGCGCATTCGCAGGGCTCGCGACGCCCATCGGCGGCGTAGACGCGTGCGCTGTGGTGTTCGTGGCCTGACTCCCGAACGTTACCTCCAGTGGCGATTGATCAAGCCGCTCAACATGACAGTTGCCCCCACCCCGCGCCGTGTGCAGTTTTTGTTATGCCGCTCTTCGGTTTCTCGGGTGTGAACTCCGGCCTTGGCCTCTTCGGTGCCCTCAAGTCGTCGGCGGCCGCCTCGAAGGCCTCGGCCGGCGATGGCAAGATCATGGGCCAGGGTCCCTTCGACGTCAAGTACTATCTCTCCGGTGCACTCTCCGGCGGCATTTGCTGCTCGATCACCCACGGCGCGCTCACGCCCGTCGACGTCGTCAAGACGCGCATCCAGCTTGACCCGGTCAAGTACAACCAGGGCTTCATCGGCGGCTTCCGCCAGATCATCGCCAGTGAGGGCGCTGGCGCGCTCCTCACGGGTCTTGGCCCGACGGCGCAGGGCTACTTCATTCAGGGCTGGTTCAAGTTCGGCGGTGTGGAGTTCTTCAAGATCTACTTCTGCAGCTCGATGGGCGAGCAGGCGGCGTGGAACAGCCGCACCTCCATCTACCTCGCGTCCGCGGCTATCGCCGAGTTCATCGCCGACATCTTCCTCTGCCCGTGAGTGGCCCCATCCCCGCTCCCCCACAAAGTCCCGAACTTCGTGCGCCGGGCATCCCCCACCCCTTGCCCCTTCCCCCTCCTCCCCCTCTCCCCGCCCCCTTTGCCCGCGCCGCTGCGCACACGCCTCCCGCTTGGCCCCGCTCTGAAACCGACCGCCTGCCGCCCCCCTTATCTCCCCTTATCTCCCCTCCCCGACCTTTTCTACACGCGCAGGTACGAGGCGTGCCGCATTCGTCTCGTGTCGCAGCCCGACTACGCGCCTTCGCTCATGGCGACTGCGAAGCGCATGTCTTCGGAGATGGGTTTCGTCACGGCCTTCTACTCGGGCTTCGTCCCCATCCTCTTCAAGCAGGTGCCGTACACGATGGCCAAGTTCCTTGTGCAGGGCCTCTCCGCTGAGAAGATTGTCGAGGTCGTTGGCAAGCCGACCAGCGAGTCGGGCAAGGTGTCTGTCTCCCTGGCGTCGGGCGTCATCGCGGGCGTCGTCTCGGCCATTATCTCCCACCCGGCCGACACCCTCCTCTCGAAGATGAACAAGGGCGGCGCGGGCGGCAAGGGCGGCATGTTCTCGCGTATGGGCAACATCGCGGCCGAGCTCGGCCTGGTCAACCTGTGCACGACGGGCCTCGCCGCTCGCTGCATCATGATCGGCACCCTCACCGCCGGCCAGTTCGGCGTCTTCGACGTCGTCATGAACGCCGTCGGTGCCAAGAAGTTCCACTTCCACGACCCGAGCCACCACTAAGCTGGCCAGTGCCGCGCCGACGCGGCATCGCGAGCGCGCCGCCGGTGAGGCAGGAGCGTTGGCGAGGTTGCGGCCTCGAGCATGCGCACGCGCATGGCCGCTCGCGCCGTCAAGGAGCTGGCGCCACTACCATGGTGCGTGACGCTGGCTCTCACCATCGGGCGGAGGAGGTAAGTGGAGAGATGATGGGTCACGAGATAAACGACGAGAACATGCGGGGCATAGGGCGTGATGCACCGGGACTGCAAAACACCGCTCTCGGTGGCTGGAGGCGAGGGGCGCCCCTGCGCGTGTGAAATATGAACGTGTTGGTCTGCACCAATATCCAACAATCTTCTGTCTGCGCACACTTCTTGGGACCGATTGGCCCTAATCGGGCCCACCCGCGGGCCCAATTGCTGGATGAATGCTGGATGCTGCCGGCCGGGGTGCCGGGCCGACCGCATGCCCCGCATCCGCGGTGATCTCCGCGACCTCGTCAGTGGCGCACGCAGTGTCGACTGTGTGCAAAATTCGTATCCTCTAGGAATCCTGACTTTGGCAAGAACCCGACCACCCAGGCCGCAGGCGCGGATCGACCCTGCTCTAGCTTGCGCCCCCTTGATGAGGGATGTAATTAGCCGCGAGAGTTTTTTTGCCGTGTCGAGGCCACATCGCCGCCGACCCCCGCTCCGCGATGTCGCATCACCTCAGTACTTCGGGCGGCATCCAGGAGCGCATCGTAGCTCCAATCCCGCGCCGGCCACGGGCGAAGCTCGGTGATGTCCGACCCACGTCGAAGCCCACAACGCCGGTGGCGATCCTGCATCCGCCACCTCGTGGGCTGGACCATGTTCTCTCAGGGGGCCTCACCGCGGCTGGCACCATCCAGGAGCGGATGCGCTGGCCGACGCGCACGGGCACCGAGGTGATGCGCACCGTCGCGGCTCGCGTCAACCTCACGCCCTCGCATTACGCGATGCTCGGCGTGCCACGGGACTTCACCGAGGCGCAGCTGCGGAAGCAGTACCGGCTGCTCGCGATGCGCTACCACCCGGACGCGGCGGACCGCAACGGCATCGACCCGCAAGAGGCGCTCGAGCGCTTCACCGCGCTGCAGACGGCATACTCGGTGCTCAGCGATCCGGAGCGCCGGCGTCGCTACGACATGCAGGAGCGGCTGCAGCACCGACGCGAGTGGCGGCGCGCGTGGGACGGTCCGACGCTACTCCTCATGGATAAGAGCGGCGGCGGCGGCGGCTACAGCGGCGACGCGGGCGACGCAGACGCCGGCGACGCTGGCAGCGCCCAGGACCGCGCCGAGGACGGCGAGGGCGGCGGCGTCGTCGGCGAGGATGATACCGAAGCGGTGGCGGCGGCGCTTGCGGAGGATCGACAGGAGAAGGCGCGTCGGTGGGAGGCGCAGCGCGTCGAGTGGCTGCGCCAGCAGCTGGAGATGCAGCAGCAGCAGCAGCAGCAGCAGCAGCAGCAGCAGCAGCCGTTACCAACCTGCGCCGCCTCCGCCGCCTCCGCCGAGGCCGTCGACGAGATGCGCAAGCGCGAGCAGCGGCTACACGAGGCACGAGAGGAGGAGGCGGAGGCGCGGCGACAGCAAGCGGACGCCGAGCTAGCGCTGCGCCAAGAGCGCGAGAGGCAGCGGCGGCAGCGCGAGAAGGACCGGATACGGCGGCAGCAGCAGGAGCAGCAGCGGGTGGCGCTGCACGAGCAGCGGCAGCAAGAAGAGGAGGAGCAAGCTCGAGAGGTCGAGACGCGCGTGCGACGTCAGGTGGAGGAGCGATGATTGCATGCTGATTGCATGCTGATTGCATGCTGATTGCATGCTGATTGCATGCTGATTGCATGCTGAGTGCGACTGATTGCTAGCCTCATCAAATCGAGACGCGCGTGCGACGTCAGGTGGAGGAGCGATGATTGCATGCTGATTGCTCTTGATTGGCACTGATTGCGCTTGATTGCGCCCCTCTGGAGACCGACAGGTGGAGGAGCGCGCACGTCGGCAAGGCGCCGAGACGGCGCGCCGGGAGGCGGCGGAGGCGGTCCGGGAGGCGGAGGAGCGAGCGCGTCAGGCTACCCTAGCTGCTGAGGAGAAGGCCCTGCGGCTGCAGGTCGAGCTCGCCGCTCTCCAACGCAAGTTTGAAGAGGCACAGGCGGCGGCGGCGGGGGCGGGGGCTGCGTCGGCGTCGTCTCATCCAGCGGCCGAGAAGGCGGCGAAGGCTCCGGAGGTGGCTGACGAGGAGGGCGAGGAGGACGACCCTAATTTGGACGATCCTGAGGCAGTGGAGCAGGTCTGATGGCCTCTGATGGCCTCTGATGGCCTCTGCTGGCCCCTGGTTGCCATCGATTGCGTCTGAGTGCGTCTGAGTGCGTCTGAGTGCGTCTGAGTGCGTCCGAGTGCGCCTGAGTGCGTTTGATGTCTCCACACGCGTGCAGGCCGTGCGGCGTGTCGAGGCGGCCACCTTCGAGGAACTCTCTGCACGTCAGTGGGCGCGCCGCGCCGTCAATGCGACCGGCGTCTTCCCCGTGGTGGAGCCGACTCTCTTGAATGGAGTCCTAGGGGATGTACGGACAGACGAGACGGGGCTGCGATGGGTGTGCATCCGTATCCCTAAAGGGGCGGGCAAGTCTGTCTTGATGGACACGCCCTTCGGCCGCTTTGCAGTCCTCGTGCCCGCGGGGCTGCCCCCGGGCTCTCCGTTGCTCGTGCCTCTGCCCGCGGCCACTGATGACGATGAGGTGGGCAGGAAGTTGCGTCTGTCCGCAGAGATGGACGCTAAGGAGCAAGCGCGCGAGGCGCAACTCCTCGAGCTCATGGGGCGCGGTGTGAGCGCGCAAGAGGCTGCGCAGTACTGCGACGGCGTCACCGCCGTAGACGAGCTTGCGGCTCTCATTGCGAGCGATGCCGCCGCCCTGGAGGCAGGAGAAGAAGCGTCCATCGAGGAGCCTCAGGCTCCTAGCAGCCATCACGCGCGGGGCGGCTCGAGCTTCTGCATCGTCTCGTAGGCTCAAGGCTCGAGCGCTCTGGGAGCGTGTTTCGGGCGGCGCCGGCGCGCGTGAGCCCCCCCGTATCATTTTTCTCACGCCTCGAGGCGGTACGTATTACTGTAACGGGCTTAGTAATGGACATTGAGCTTACAGCTTCGAGCCCGAGACAAGCTCCTGCACGACCATGCCCGCGATGGCGATCATGGCCAGCCGGCCGTTGTTGATCTCCTTCTCCTGCATCGACTTGAGGCCCGCCGCATCC
>Ga0180441_101455_pt1 | contig 14550 bp, 8 predicted proteins | sample ChrtobMetaP5_8mM_FD_120633 | JGI IMG/M metagenome (GOLD analysis project Ga0180441, IMG submission 120633) | Chrysochromulina tobin associated microbial communities from unialgal haptophyte culture, Seattle, Washington, USA - P5_8mM MetaG | ecosystem: Host-associated > Algae > Haptophytes >...
GCAGGAGCTGCGCCCGCCGCCGACTCGCCCGGCTGCGTGGGAGGCCGGGTCTGGGTGCAAGTTTTTGTATAGAGAGACGAAAAGAAAAGCGGGTCCCCAGCCCTCGCCCCCTGGGCCCATATTTCACAGTCTACTTGTAAAAGGCGATGATACACTTCCCCGTGACTCAGTGTGGTCTTCATTATTGTTCGGCCTTACTGTGAACAGTTCATGTGTCTAGTCGTTACGCGGTTGGACGTGTTGGCCCCTTGGTGGCCTCCTCCACGCGCATGGCCACCTCCAGGTGGGACCCCTCAGCGCCGGATGGGCTGCGGGACAAGTTCTATTCATACGACGGCACGTGGCGCACGGCCGAACCGTCGTGGCGCTACATACTCGACAGGAAGCAGAACGTGCGTGGCTCCACAAACTGGAAGTTTCCTCTGCATGACCCGGCAGCAGACTTCAACGCCATCGGGGTGCCGCTCGGCGTGCGGCACCCGCGTGGGCCGGAGCCGGCGGAGCCCCCGACGACCGCACTCGCCTACTCCACGCCGGCCATTCCGAAATACGGCGCGCTGAACGAGGCCGCAGAACTGGCAGCCTCCGCAATGTTCACTGTGAGCCGCAAGGATCAGAAGATGAGCGGTTGGGCTACGCAGACGCTCACGCACACCGACTATATCGATCCGGACACGGCACGCTGGGGCAAATTAGGCATCATGACGCGCGAGCGCATGCAGGTCGCCGACAAGTTTGGCGACATCGCGGTGCCGCATCCGAGCAGAGTCACCACGGCGCCGATGCGCCCGGCGCCGCCCGAGAAGACCGGGTTCACGCGCGGCGCGGCGACGCACGGCGCGCACATGCTCACGGGCGGGTTCGTGTATGTCGAGCCCGAGGTCGCGGTCTCGCCCGCGCCCGACCCGTACAGCCTGCCCGAGCGTATCTCCGGCCGCAAGATGACATCGGGCTTCGCGATCGGCAACAACGAGCTCGAACGGACTTCGCCACCCGTGGACGCTGAGTCGCACTACATGATCTCTTCGATCGGGTACCCGGGTGCCAACTTCAAGGTGGACAAGTATGGCGACCTGGTGGCGCGCTCGCCCACGCTGATCGACCTGGCGGCCGCGCGCGGTGCCAAGCCGGTCGACGGGGCTCACATCAAGGTGGAGACATCTGGCTTCACGCGCACCAAAACGAACCCGTCGGCAGGCGCCGTGCCCGACCTGATCCGTACCGCCGAGCGGGAGCTCCACCCGACGCAGGTGCTGCTGCGCAAAATGAACGACCCGATCGAGTGCACCGACCCGCACGCGCACAAGATGCGCACACGCCACTAATGTCGACACTAATGGGGACTTCGGGCCGGCCCGATGGATACGGATGGCGCATGCGGACTAACACAATGGGGGGGGGGGGAGCGAAATCCGTTTGAGTTACTTTCCAAAACTGCCGAAAGATCTAAGATGGAGCCACGGATGGTGCCGCCATTCGCGATTCCGTCTTCGGCGAGACGAGCGCGACCGTCTTCGGCGCGACTTGCGCGAACCGCCGACTCGTTCCGCACGCTGTCCTTACGCACTCGCGTACGGCTTCTCACCGAGCTTCAACAATCTGGATCCGTACCCGCCATCACGATCGAGGAGGCGCGAGCCAAGAGCCCGGCCGAGGCGCTGAAGACCGCAAAGTGTCACACGCTGAGCGAGATTCGACTTGCGGCGCGCGCGTCGCACGAGCTGCTCGTGCCACTTGACGTGGCGTCGGGCTTGTACTTGTCATGGACGCGGGCTCGTACCAGGAGTGCCGCTGACTCCCGCTTGAAGAGAAGCTCGGATACACCAGTACTGAGCCCGCCGGCACTCGACAATTGGAATATGGCGGAGGGGGGCGCGTCGTTATTCGACAACGACCTTCCAGTCGCCTCGACCAGCAGCGATGAGGTACCGAAGCTCCGGTGGGCTCAAACCGACTTGCCGCTTGACCCGGCCTCGTCCTCGAAGATGGCGCGCTTGAACCCGCCGCCGCGCCCGCTGCCGTGGCCGCACTGGCTTGTTGGCGTGCTGTGTGCACTCGCTGGATTGCTACTCCTTGGCGGCGTTGAGTTGTTTACAGGGTATGCGCTGAAGGTCACATTCGTCATCAACCCAGGCCCGCCCGAGCCACCCTACGCGCCGCCCAGTCAGCCCCCGCCGCCAAGTCTGCCCGCGCCACCGCCGCGACCCCCCCCACCGCTGCCACCTCCCGATCACCCACCGCCCTCGCCAAAGAGTCCGCCGCCACCGCCTCCCTCGCCACCACCGCCCTTACCTCCGCCGCCACCGCCGCCCTCGTCGCCACCGCCCTTACCTCCGCCGCCACCGCCGCCCTTGTCACCACCGCCCTCTCCTCCACCTTCATCGCCTCCCTTGCCGTCGCTGCCGCCGTTGCCTCCATGGTTGCCCTTGCCATTCCCGCCGCCGCCCTCGCCATCGCCGGCACCGGCGTCTCCACCATGGCTACCCTCACCGCCGCCGCCGAGCCCAATGACGCCCCCTCCCTCGCCGACCGTGCCGCCGCCCCCCTCGCGTCCACCGCCCTCTCCAACTCTCCCGCCCAGCTCGCCGCAGCCGCCAACCTTGCCGCCGTCACCATCGATACCCTCGCCATCGCCATCGCCCGCACCGTCGCGCCCGCCCTCGCTACCGCCCGCGCCGCCCTTGCATCCGGGAGCGCTCAAGATGGTAGGCAGCGCGCTGTCGCACGAGCTACCGATCGTCGAGCACCTCGCGGCACATGAGCTCAATGTCGTGTGGCACGGCGCTGAGGGCTTGGCGTACGGGCTCGAGCACGGGCTGGTGAGCATGGAGCACGCAATGAGCGGCGGCGACTACGCATCGCTCGCGCGGCACGAATCGGAGTACGTGCGCGCTGCCGTGCGCGCCGAGGTGCTTGCCTGGTCGCCATGGGCCCGCTGGCTCACACTTGCGACGCTGCTCATGATGATTGGGTTCTGCTTCCTACGCTGCTGCTGCAGACGCTATGCCCAGCCAGCTGAGGCGGGGAGCAGCGGTGACTCCGACGCGGGCTCTGACGAGTCCGAGTCGCCGCTGCTCGTGTTTGGAGAGGGCACATCCAACTTGCTCGCCACGCCCAGCAAACTCGGGTCGCTGCCAGGGGATGAGCAACCGCTGCTGCCGGGTGGAGTCGTTCGCTCGGACAGGGCCACGCCCGTGCCCACCACCCCGGCGAGCATCAGCCCTCCAGGTAAACGTCGCCGTCAGGAGGGCGACGTCCTTGCGCTTGCCCGGGCCGTCGCAAGTCGACCTCCCGGCGCCGAGCCGCCCTCGCCGGCCGCCCTCGCGCCCTCGAGGCCTCTTGCAGACGGCACCCTGTGGCACCAACCCAACCTCATGTGGGTGGGCACGAGCGTGCGCTACGTGCCCGGCCGGGTGCACCCAAGCGAGGTCGGTGGCTCGCCGGACGCGCCAGCCGCGCGCCTACCCTCGATGTATGAAGTCCCCGGGAGCATCATGGCAGCCAGAACGCGCGCCGGCTCCACCATCCTGCAATCGCCTCCCTACACAGTGATGACGCCACCCGACAGCCCGATCAAAGATTTGGATTTCAGGCAGTTCCTCTGAGCGGCACAGACGACAGCGGTTCCATCGCGCGAGTCGCGACGAGAGGCTAGGGTCTTGAGATCCGCTCATCGTCGCGCAACTCGGTCGGTGAGCGTCTCCGGTCGTTTGCGTCCATACATCAGTGACAGTGTGCGACGAGGAGCGCCCCGCCGCCGGGCGCCCCGGTTTCTATTCACAATTCAGCCCGGTCCGCCCCGCGGCCCGGGGCAAGGGCGCCTTAGGGGCGCCGCCTCGCCTCGGACGCTGCGGCCTGGGCGGCCCCGGGCCCCGCCATTTTTATTCCAATCGTACACACGATATTCAAATACTCTTCAAATACACCTGTACCGCGGTATTAAAACGTGCTGCTCGCACGTGCCGTCGTGCGACCGGCCGGGCGGGGCGGAAGGGCGAACCGGCAACCCGCCGCTCTAAACCGAACGGTGAATCATCTCGAGACTCGACTCGCATAGCGCTCCAATTCCCACCGGCAGACCACGACGCGGCTGCGCCAAGCCTCCAAGGTCCGGCGCGCACGCTCAGGCTCTCCACCGTGAGAGGATACACGCCATCCCTGCACATTGGCAGCATGCCAGCATCCGCCATCACGGTGCTCTGGCGGCTCCATCGACACGTCGCACCGCCTGCCCGCGCTCCTCGCGGGCACAAGGGCGCCATCGTTGTCTCTTGTCTCTCCTCTTCCAACCCAAGGTACCACCTCGTGGCCGCTACCCTTGAGTCGCTCACGTCTTCCCCGATGGCCACCCGATGGCCACAACGACTAGATGCGGAAGAAGCGCTTATCGGCCTCCTCCTCGAGGACGGCGGGCTGGGGCAGCGGCGGCAGGTCCAGGGGCAGCAAGGCGTACCGTGTGTACGGGTCGATGGCGTACGCAAACTGCTTCTTGTCCGCGGCGTCTGTGGGCGCCTTGAGCTCGGTCAGCCGGTTGACGCCGCTCAAGCGCTTCGTGTACGCGAACAGCGCCTCGCGCCGGTCGAGGAGCTTTTGGTACTCGGCGTCGGAGATACGCGCGCCGTACCGGCGGAGCACCGAGTAGCCCTGCACCATGTCAGCACAGTCGAGTACGTGGAAGAAGCCGCGGTTGATGCCGAGGCCTTCGGGCCTGGAGCGACTCGACAGAGCCGAGCAGTGATCATCAGAAGTGATCAGTGGCAATCAGTGGTCATCAAGGGTCATCAGTGGTCATCAAGGGTCATCAGTGGTCATCAGTCACCAGAAGGGCTCCTGCAGCGCGTCGCCCACACGCGTCACGAGTACGCGAGAAGCGGGCGAGCCGCCAAGCGTGGCGCCGGGCACAAGGATCGCCGCGCGGTTGGACGATTTGCGTTCCGAGAAGTCGAAGATCTGGAGCTGATCGGGGACGAGTGGCTGCTGCGCGAGCGCAGGCACGAAAGCGCTGATGGCCTGGCGCGCATACGCCTCGAGCTTAGAGCGGTCGACGTTCTCGCGCGACGTCGGCTCGGGCACGCTGAGCGAACGCACTGCACCCGCGACCATGAGCGCCTCCAGATCCGAGGTCATCACGAAATAGTGTGTGGCGCAGTCGGCAAAGTTGCCGCTGCTGCGGTAGTACACGATGTTCTGAAGCACGCAGCCGTTCCGGGCGAGCTGTGCGAAGGTCTGTTGGTGGTACTGCTGCGACCAGGTCGATTCCGGGAGACGCATCTCCTCGACCGTCTTGTGGTTCTGCAGGTGCACCACGATGCACGTCGCGCGCGCGAAGCGGGTCGAGAGCTGCGTGAGGCCGAGCTTCTCGAAGAGCTCGCAACGCGCACCCGTCGCGTCCACGAGCACGTCCGGAGGCTCACCCGGAGCACCGCCCTTGGGCGCCATCGCTCGTGCGCGACGCTCGTCCACACCGCCGCCAGAGCGCTTCTTCGAGGTGGCGCCGCTGGTAACCGAGCGCGCGCCAGTGCGCGAATTGCTCGCATCGCTGTGGAGCATGCCGAGCGGCGAACGCGGCGCTGGCGCGCTGCTCGAGTCGCTTTTTGTGTGCAACGCCATCGCAACCGGCTTGCGCGGCGACGGTGGGCGCGGCGTGAAGAAGGAGGCAGAGAGGTAGCTCTGTAGCGAGCGCGGGTCTGCGACCTTGCAGTTGAAACGCACAGTCACCCCAAGGAGCACCGCGACCTTGAGCAGGGAGTGCTGCAGCTGCGAGGTCTGCACATGTCGAAAGTCGGCGCCGCTAAAGATAGACGGATCGATGAACTTGATGCCCAGATCAATGAGATCCAGCTCGACCCATTCCCACAGATGGAGTACCTGCAGCCGGCCGAAGCGCTCGCGGCTCTCGAGCACCTCCACGCGCAGACCGAGGAAAGCGAGCTCGATGGCGCAGCGCAGGCCGATCGGGCCGCCGCCGATGATGACCGCGCGTCGCCGCGCCGCCTCTCTCGGCAGCCGTTGACCTCGCGCGTCCATGTCGGCTGCCGAGTATTGCGCCCGCGCCGCGCGGCTGCTCAGCTGTGCGAGGAGCTGGCGTGAACGATGCGGGAGAAGCGGCATCAGTGCCTCAGTTAGCAGCGGCAGCAGCGACGGCGTGTCGGCGGTGAGCACGCTGCTACCGCGCCGTCCTAGCACGTCGATGTGGAGCGCCGTCAGCAGCGCCGCGTGCGCATGAAGCACGTCGGCTGCCTCCTTAGCCGCTAGCAGCTCGCCGAAGGCCGCGGCGGCCGCTCGCTGCTCCTCCGTCATCTCGGCGGCCGTAAGGCGGGCGGGGTCAAAGCCCAAGCGCTGCGCGCCCGGCACACCCAGCCGTTGCGCACCCACCGGCAACGCTACCGCCGTGCCACGGGGCGTCCAAGCACGCGGCGACGACGCACGCGGGCTCGTCGAGGCTGGGGCCGCCGCCGCTGCCGCCGCCAGCGCGAGAGGCGCACGCGGCACCACCACTGGTGGCGTCGCGGGCTTGGCGGGCTTGGCGGGCGGCGGCGAACGGAGGAACAGCTTGAAGGGGGAGATGAGGAGCGAGGCAGCCGTCGGGCGTGTCATGTTAGGTGTACTGGCGTCGAGCTTTGGATCACTGCCGCCCAACTTTCTAGGCGAGGAGCTCCGAGGGTTCAGGGTCGGCCGAGCGCTGCCGGAACGTCCTTTTGTATTGCATGCCTTGGTTGACGTTGTCGCTGTCGCTGCTGCAGTCGTCTCTGCCTCTGCCTCTGCCTCTGCCCCTGCCCCTGCCTCTGCCCCTGCCCCTGCCTCTGCCCCTTCCTCTGCCCCTGCCTCTTCCTCTGCCTCTTCTGCCGTCTTCGCAAGAGAGCCACACGTGTGGGCGGTCGGTGGCGGCGAGAGGCGTGCGCCCGTGACACTCCCCGTCGTCGACGAGGCGGCCATGAAGTCGGCGGACCGGAAGGAACAGCTCGAGGAGCAGCTGGATGAGGAGCAGCTGGATGAGGCGGTCGATGGCGCCGCCGGCGTTTGTGCCGGTGTCCAGAAGCTCCCTCCGCTGGTGTTGACGCTCCGGCTGTTGCCGAGGACGAGGGGGAAACCGACGGGGCTGCAGACAGGGCTCACCGGCGCTCGCTTCGCGTGCTTGCGCCCACAGCCGAAGAACAAGCAGAGCCCAAAGCAGCCAGCAGCAGCAGCCGGCGTGTCGCTCGCCTCGCCACTGGTTGTCGGTGGCATCGGCGTGGGCGCTACCTGGATCCGGAAGGTTTGCTGCTGAGGCGAAAGCTCAGGTGACAGCATGCACGAGGTTGTGGGCGACGGGCGATGCGACGATTTTGAGGCTGCTGAGGGCGGCGGCGGTGGCCAGAGCTGCACGGGTGGAGCAGATGCCCGGATCATTTCGTCGGGCATCGGCGCCGCGGCACTGCGCTGCGAGGAGGTGCGCGCGGAGAAGGCACGCGGCGAGGCGCGGGCCCGCTCGATAGCGGAAGTCTTGGCAGCACGAGCGCTAGCAGATGCGCAGTTGGTGGCGGACGCAGAAGAAAGGGCGAGTGGCGGCTGAGCAGCACTGGCGACGGCTACCCCGCCGGCAATACTGCTGGCAATTGGACCGGCGGCGGGCACGATGCCAAGGTTCTGTTGTTTCGAGGACGCCGCGCGCAGCTGACGCTGCCGGTCCGTGTTACGGAAGAGGGCAGCGTTCGCCATGCGGCGCGCTGCGTCGTTACGCAGCGGCATGCCAAGTCTGATGAGTGCCCTCGCTCCACCTTTGTCGAGCATCTCGGCGAGCGCCATTTCGACCGCAGTCGAGACGGCCGTGCGCTGGTCGGTGAGCCGCAGCTCACGCAGCGTCGTGTTCGACTGCAACGCGCCAACGATGTTGAGTAGCCCAGGCTCTCGCAGGTCGTTTCTCTCCAGATTCAAAACCTCGACGCGCCCGCCTGCATCGGCGTGGAGCGCAGCTGCCAGTGCCGAGGCGCCCGCATCGGGGAGCGTGAGGCCCGAAAGGTTGATCACCGTGACGTACGGGTTGCCGATGAGCAGCGCCAGGGCAGCCACCTGACGTGGTTCCGGCCAGCGGATGAACTCCTGCTGCAGCGCGGCTGTGAAATCGAGGGACGTCATGGACGTGTCATGCGTAGCGATGCGCATGAAAAGGGCGCGCAAAGGCGACGCCGCGTTTAGTGAGGCCGACACAGCCTCGAACTTTGCAAGGTGAACGGGGTGTGCCATCGAAAACCGCCCGTGGGACCCGCGGCTCACGGCGAGGAGGCACAGGAAGTGACAGGAACGAGTTCAAAAGCGTTGGAAGCGCCTAGGAATGTCCCCATGTGGAAAACATCAGTTCAGTCTACCCAAAAGTGCTGGGAGCACTGTAAAACTGACTCCACATCTACAAGTAAGACCATAAGCGGTGTGACTGATTTCTGATTAAGGAGCCTATTCGCCGGTTCCGTCAACTGTTCCGTCCATGGTGCTCGTCCTCTCGGACGAGCTTCCAGTGGACGCGTTGCTGCGCGCGCAACGCGCGGATCACACCAACTTGGTCACTCCCAATTCAGCCAAGCGACAGCTGGTCACGCATTGGGCGTTGCCAGCTGTCGATGCCGTGGCGGCGGAGGCACGCGCAGCCGCGGTACAGGCTGCGGCCGACGAGTTGAGCTACCTCGTTTCGACGCTCCCTTCGGAAATTGGTGGCTCAGACTACGTGGACATTGATAAAGAGCCCGTGCAGCCAGGGCCGCCGTCTCCAGCCATTCTCGAGCAGCGCGCGCGCATGGTGAACGTGACCAACATGCTAGACGGCCACGATCACAGTTCTTATGAAGGGAAGCTGCTGCTCGAGTCGGTCGACGACGCAACTGTGCGCCTGCTCGATGAGACGCTCGACGCGCTAGAGCGCGCGAGCGAGGACACCTCTCGGGCTTCCGAGATCAGCTCCAAGGCCATGCTGATGGCTCTCGATAAGATGGACGACTTGGTCATGAGGGCGGGCCCTCGGCGCTCCTCGACGAAGCGGCTGGTGTTTGACGCCACGCCCGAAACCGCGCCAGGAGCCACCGCGGCGTCCGACGCGGCCCACGCCCCTCCGGGTGACGCGGCCCAAGCCCCTCCGGGTTCGCCGTTGATAGACACGTTGTCGGCGAGTCAGCCGGCGCTGCCAGGAGGTGTGGGCAGCGAGGACGAGCTGCAGAGAGCCCTCGGCGAGGCTGTGGCGAATCAGGGTCGTCTCGAGCACGAGCTGGGCCTCTCGAAGACGCTGCTGGCCAAGGCGCACGGGCAGCTGCTCGATGCTAAGAAGCGCACACACGAGGCTCGCATGCGGCAGCCGGGCGGCCGATGCGCTGAGGGCGCGACGCAGACGGAGCCAGAGCACCATCGGTCCGTGTTTGAGAGCCTGCACGACGGCCTGTACGAGCGCGATCGCGTCATCGACATGCTCCACGTCGAGCTCAAGCATGCTTACGAGATCGCTGGCATCACGCGCACGCGCAGGTTTCCTGTGCCGCTGCCCGTGCCTCCCTCCGTCTGGTCCGAGGAGATCGAAGTCGACAGCAGCACCACCACGTCGGTGACAGCGAAGACGCCCGAGCGCAGGCGGTTATCAACGGCCAAAAAGTTCCTGGACCGCGGCGCGATCGAGCCGAAGACTAAGGACGCCTCCACCATGACACGAGACGCACCCGCGCCCGCGCCCGCGCCCGCGCCCGCGCCCGCGCCCGCGCCCGCGCCTGCGAAGCCGCCGAGCGAGGACGCCGCCTTGGTGCGAAAGCTCAAAGAGAAGCACGCGAGTGAGAAACGACAGCTCGAGCAGAGGGCTACCGAGCTCGAGGTGAAGCTGCAGGCGGCGACAACCGCAGCGCAGGAGGCGGCAAGTAGGCCTGCACTCGAGCCGGCGGTGAAGGAGCTCCTCGACGAGGAGGGCGGCGTGAACGCCGTCTTGGCACTCGTGGGCAGAGCTCACGCAAGTGAGGTGCTCCTCGCACGCAAGGATCGCGAGCTTGTGGCCAAGGATCGCGAGCTTGTGGCCACGTGGCTCGACGGCGTGCTCGCGCGCACGGCCGACGTGGTTGTCGCCGAGGCGAAGATGGAGGCGAAGATGGAGGCGGAGGTGCGGCGGCGCGTCGATCGGGCAGTTGAGGCGAGGAATGAGCAAGAACGAGAGATAGGGCTAAGGCTAGCCGAGGCGAAGGGGGCGGCGGCGAGGGCTGAGGCGGCTTTGCAGCGGCAGGCCTTTGATGGCAATGTGCTTTCTCTGAGCCTGGCGGCGGCGGACGAAGAGCTTGAGGCGAGTGGAGAGCAGCTCGAGGAGACGTACGAGCGGCTCGATACGGCGCTCGGGCGCAGCCGTGCACTCGAGGAGGCCGAGGCGAGTGGTCGGCAGATGCACGCCCGGGTGGCGGCCCACAGCCGCGAGGCCACTGCCCAAGCACTTGCTTTGAGCGCCGTGCTGCTCATTGAGCTCGATCGATGCGATGAGAGCCTCGGTGCCGCGCACGCACGCGCCAGTGCGCGCGCTGAGGAGCAAGCCGCGCTGGCAGCCTCCGCGGAGGAGGCGCGTGCGGGCCGCGCGGCCGTCGACGCCGAGCGTCGCCAGATGCTCGAACGCGTGGGCGCGGCGGAGGCGAAGGCCGAGGCAATGGCGGCGCGTGTAAAGCAGCTCGAGGCGGCGGCGCAGGCGGCGCAGGCGGCGGCGCAGTCGACGGCGGCGGCGCAGGCGGCGGCGCAGGCGCAGTCGGCGGCTGCGGCTCAGGCGGCGGCTCAGGCGGTGGCGGCCGCGGGCCAGTCACAGCAGCACGAGCTCGTGCTGGCGCGCACGCTCACCGCGGCGCTTGACGAGCTCGAGGCCGAGTGCGAGTCGTACCAGCAGGCGGCCGATGAAGCCCTCGCCCTCTGCGCCACGCACGACAAGGCAGCCGCCGCGGCTCTCGTGGCGTCGCAGGTGGCTTCAAAGGAGGCACATGCCAAGGCAGCTGCTGCACGCCTCGTGAGCACGGCCCATCGGAGCATGGCGCAGAGCCTGCGGGGTGCCGCAGGCACCCAAGCAGGCGCCAACGCAGATGCTGCCGCGGCCATCGTCGCAGCCGCCGTCGCGGCCGAAGGGCACACAATCGCATTAGCCGCGCTCGGCGCCGAGGTGCGCGAGCTCGAGGCGGCGCTGAGCGACACGCATGCCAAGCTCTGGGCACTCAAGGTGCATGCGAACATCGGCTCCGTGATCATCAAGCGGCAGCGCGAGGAGGCGTGCGGTGCTGGTGGCGGAGGCGGCGGCGAGCAGCTTTGGATCCAAGACGCGAAGGGCGAGTTGCTCTCGCGCGGCGTGCTCCCGGAGGCATCCTCCGCGGCGGACGAAGACGATGACGAGAGCGCCCCCCTCGCGTCTCCTGGACATCCCGGCTCTTCTTCGGTGGCCTCGCGGCCGCCCGTGCCCAGTACCTGGGCACAGGCAAGTGGTCGACGCCCCCCTCAGCAGGTGTCGCCGCTCTCCGCTGGGGCTGAGGAGGTCTTTGGACAGCCCACGTGGCTGCGCAAACCGACAAGCGCGGGCATGGGCAGCAGCCGGGCGGCAGGTGGGCGGAAAGAGGGCACGCGGCCCTACCTGTCCCCGAAGACCGTCCCGTGGGAACCGCCGCAGGCTATGACCGACGCCGAGCGCGACGCCGAGCGCGACGCCCCGCCGAGCGCGCGGCGCCCGATGAGCGCCGCGACGGCCCTCGCGCAGGCTCGCGGCTCGGGCAGATCATCGAGCCTTCACAGCAGCACCTCAGCGCCAGCGCTACCAAGCGGCGGCGGCGGCAGTTCGCGCGACGCCAGCCCGCTGCGCGACCACGAGCCGGACGGGAACCGACGAGTGAGCTCGCCACAGGTAGGCGAGAGGCCGCAGGGCCCGTTACAGCGCCCGAGGACGGCAGCACCCGACGGCAGCACTCTGAGCGTGCGTACCACCATACTGGAGGCAGCTATGGAGCGAAAGCTCGAGAGCGAGTGGGGTCGCAAGCACTCCGAGCTCCTCTTCAAGATGTCGGCAGCACGCCAAGCGAGCAAGGCGTACGAGGAGTCGGCCGCCGCTAGGAGCAGCCGACGCGCGGCCAGTGCTGGCCCGCACTCGGGCGGGAGCACAGGCGTCGCCGCGGCCGCGGCCGTGGCCGCTGCAGCACACCGCGCGAGCATGCCGAAGCCCGAGAGGCGGCTGCGCCGACCGGCGACCGCCGCGCCTGAGGTCGCTCTCCCACAGCCGCACGCGGGAGTGCAGGCGCCGCCGCCGCCCCCCCCGCCCCCGCCTTCGAGGCCGGGTTCGGGTTCCTTAAACGGCCGCTCAGCATATGTCACGCCCATCCACACATCCAGCTCAGCGAGTGCGTTGCCTGCGGTTCGGACGCCCTCCTCCCTCGGCGACACGAGGCGAGCGATCCTGCGCTCCGGATCGGGCGTGGTAGTACCGATTGAGCTGCGCCTCGAGTCTAGTCAGGCGTGATCCGTGAAGATTCAATGATACGGAAGGAGATTCGGTTACGGATAATATACGGACAGCCGACGGCAGCGTACCGGCGAATCGCAGACATAGTCACCGGTCCGGTCATAGGCGTCGACCGCGTCGTACCCTTCAGTCCCGCTACAACTACATCGAATAAGCACATGCTGACTCCTCCGCGCATCAAATTTCACGGTACCCGCGAGGTTGAACTGAGCTTGGAGCGTGCAGTCCCATGTGAGAACATAGTGAAAACATGACGTGTCTGTCGGGCTCAGTCGCTTTCGCTCACGCGACCGCTGCCAGGGATTCCGGACTGGCACGTGTGCTCGCTCGGGTACCTCCTTTCCGACGCGCTACTCACTCCTTGCCGAGGTAGGACGCGCGCAGCTTGCGCAGGTCTGCCACCGAAACGGAGGGAGCATCCGTCGGCGCCTGCGCGAGGGCGCTGGCCAGGGCGTCGAACATGGCCACGAGCGCGCCGCGGGCGGGCTTGTCTAGCATGAGCACGGTCATCTCGAAGCGGCCGACCTTGCTGAGCGCGCCGAGCCAGGCGTGCCAATGGGCGGCGGCGGCGCAGTCAATGTGCTCAGCGATCGCACGCGCCGCCGAGATGAGCACCTCCGCCGGGATTTCGGGCTTGAAAATGGCCACGCACGAGGCGGGGGGCACGAGGCGCAGGTACGCGTACAGGCCTCGTGCGTCCTTGCGCAGCAGCGCGTATTGTTTCGTAAAGTCAGCGGGCACGCGCGGCGGCTCGAGGCCGGCGTTCGTAGGCAGTGCCTTGACGCGCCACGCGCTCACCTTGGCACGCGCCTGCGCCCCGTCGGCCAGCGCGCGCAGCCGCTCGCCGTCCTCGCCGTCCACCTCGGGAGCGCGGTCGATGAGCTCGGCCGCCGCCTTCATCGCCGCCTGCTTATGCCCGTCGTCCTTTGCCGCGGCGGCCGTGTCCTCCTTGCGACGACGCACAAGGTCGTCTCGCAGCGTAGCATTCCGGTTCGCCACCGCCTCGTCCAGCGCCACCCGTCGCTCCGCCTCAGCCGCCTCGCGCCGGCGCCGCTCTGCATTCGCCTTTTCTCGCCGTGCCTGGGCCTCCTCCGCCATCGCCGCGGCGGCCGCCGCGCCAGCCGCCTGTCGCCGCGCCACCTCTGCCGCCGGGTCGGCGGGTGCTGCCAACAGCGCCGTTGGTGCCGCGACCGCCTCGTTGAAAGGGGCCGCGATGGGGACCGCTGCAGGTATGCCGACTGCGCCCGCACCCGCCGCAACCTTGGCACGTATCTCGTGGCGCGCACGGTCTGCCGCGGCCAAAGCGGCGTCGTTGATGGCAACCCGTGGCGCCGAGGCGGCGTCGAGCCGCGCTAGTGCGGCCGCATCCACACGATCAGCCATCGAACCGAACATTTTCTGCTCCGGCGGAGGCTGAGCCGGCAGTGGCTGCACACTGGCGGCCTTGGCTCGGATAGTCTCCTGCGCGCGCTCCGCCGCGGCGAGCACGGCGCTGTTCTCACGCTGCCGCTCCTTCCACGCCTCGGCCTGGTCCTCCTTCATCCACTTGGGATTCTCCTTGGGCGTCACCTCCGCCTCGCACTTGGCTAGCAACGTGCTGAGCTGGTCGGACACTGCGCCAGTGGCGCCCGGGAGCTTGAGCGCCAACTTGCAGGCGGCGACGGCATCGTCCCATCGCTCGAGGGCGGACAGGGCGAGCGCTCTGCGATAGTGGCCTTTCACGTATTCGCTCGAGGCAGCGATCGCCGCATCAGCCGCTGCGAGTGCTGCCTCATGCTTCCCCAGCGCGGCCTGGCACGCAGCCACGTTGCCGTACAGCGCGTGAGGCTCCTCGTGGCCGAGCGAGATCGCGCGCCTAAAGAGCGCCGCCGAAGTCTCGTAGTCACCAGCCTTGAAGGCCGCTGTTGCGTCCGACTTGGCAGCGGCGGCTAGCTCGGCTTCACGAGCAGAGGCGGTCATTGTTAAGGTAGTCCGCTCATGGTGTACATGGGGCAAAAACTGATCTCCAAAAGTACTGAAGGGATTTGAACGAAACTCAAGCCAGAGGTGTCCCACGCACTCCCATTGAGTTCTAGCTCAAA
>Ga0180441_101496_pt1 | contig 14328 bp, 12 predicted proteins | sample ChrtobMetaP5_8mM_FD_120633 | JGI IMG/M metagenome (GOLD analysis project Ga0180441, IMG submission 120633) | Chrysochromulina tobin associated microbial communities from unialgal haptophyte culture, Seattle, Washington, USA - P5_8mM MetaG | ecosystem: Host-associated > Algae > Haptophytes >...
CCCTCCCCGCCCCCGCCACCGCCGCCCTCCCCGCCACCGCCGCCGCCACCCTCGCCGCCGCCACCACCCTTGCCCCCACCTCCCCCCTCGCCACCGCCGCCACCGCCGCCGCCCTCGCCCTCACCACCTCCACCACCGCCCTCACCTCCTAGCTCGCCCCCCCCGTTGCATCCGCCCGCGTGGCCTCCTCCGCCCTCGCCGCCACCCTCGCCGCCGCCGCCGCCGCCGCCGCCATCGTCGCCGCCACCTCCACCACCGCCCTCACCTCCTCCTCCTCCCTTTGTTCCGGCTTTCTGCGCCGAAGCCATCGAGGTAGTTTTGCCAGCTGCAGAGCGAGGGGTCGGCCGTGTGATCCTCTCCGCTGTCAATGTGCCAAGGGGAGTCACGGTTGGAATAGATGCCGTGGAGCTGCATGGCATGATTGACACGACGACAGGCGAGGAGTGGGCGTTTGTGTTCATCTTACTTGCGGCCCTCTTCTCAGCTGCGGTGACGTGCCTTGCGACGAGCGATGCTGTCCGCCAGCATGTGCGCCCCGAAGAGTGTGCGCGGCACAAGGAAGCGGATGATAGACGGCGGAAGAGGCAGAATCGGCGACGGAGTGTCGAACGAGCTCTTCAAGAAGCTGCGCGACCCCGACTTGATCAAAAGCGCTTTCAAAGATTCTTCTGGTCAAATCCTTTGCAGCACATCAACCTTCCTGCTTTACATGCGGCAATTCAATCCGCAGAGCAGGTGCAAGAGGAGGTGGGCATATCGGTTGAGGTCATCGATGCGGCTTGTCAGATCATGCACAACGCGGCGCAGTTGCAGGCGCAGGCTGCACTGCGATGTGGATTGGCTGAAGTGCAACTCAACGGGATTCTCGAGAGTGCACGCTGCCTGCTCAAATTCGACACGGCTGCGCTCGATGCGGCCCTCGACGAGGCGAAACTAGCTGGCGTTCCGCGCAGTCTCCTTGATCGCGCCGTGGAGACGCTTCAACGTGCGACACGCTTGCAGAGAAAGCGTGATCTCGCCCTTGAGCGACTGCAGCTGGCGACCGCCGATCCTGCGGAGGCACTCGCCGCGACCGGCGAGCTTGAGAAGGAGCTCAAGGAGCTCAAGCTCATGACGTCGGAAATGAACGCAATTGACGTTGGCGTGCTCACGAATGCCTCCGAAAAAGTGTTGCGCATAGATACGGCTGAGCTCGAAGCGGCTCTCCTCGACGCTCGTCAAGCATTGGTGGAGGATCGGATTCTCACACCGGCGGAGAAGTTGCTCGATCACGCCGTCCGGGCCCAAAGGAAGCAGAGCCTAGGATCCACAGCATCCGTCCTCGGACGTTTACGTGCGAAGATTGTCCGTCGCAAGCGTGCAGAATATGCAGCGGAGAGACTCGCTCTTGCCTATCGAGCATCGAAGCAGGCACTCGAAGCCCTCGAACGCTCCCGGCGCGTGGACCTTTTGTTCATCGCTACTGATGAGCTATCGGATGCGCTCGAATTTGCGCGCGCGGCACGGGTTCCAATCCCTAACGACTGCGTTGTCACCCTCAAGGCTCTCTCCTCTGCGTACCAAGAATGGCTCACGGCAGGCGAGCGCCTCGCTCAGGCGCATCAACATGGTCAGGCTATCCTAACACAAGCGCCGCTCTTCACTGACAGCCAGTTGATCACCGCGTTGAAGGATCTCCAAGAATGTGTTTTCAGAGCGCACAACGCGCATGCTGATGAGGAGTCTCTCCTGTTTGCAAACAGCGTCCAACGTGCCCTATCAACGTCTCTCAAGAGTCGCCAGAAAAGTGCAAAGAGGCTGGAAGCAGCTATTACCAGACTCGAGGCGACGCAGGTCGCATGTGCAGACTATTCCTCCGCATCCTCGCGTGGTGTAAATGAGCCTGGACTCGAGGAGCCTGGCATCGAGGAGCGGCTCCGCGATTCAGCTAGAGCGATTGCGGCCGCCCAAGAGGCTGGAGTTTACCAGGAACCCGTGGCTGCAGCGGTACGCATTCATGATCGACGGGCCGATGAGAAGGCGCTCGTTGATGAAATGGAAGCGGCACGCTTTGCAATGCAGCGGCTGGACGCCGAGGGATCTGATGATGATGGGCAGCTACGTGACGCAATCGCAGCACTGTCTGCAGCGATCGAGACGTCGCACGCGAAGTACCTCGACAGGAGCTTCGACGGGTCTGCTTGGAGTGTGGGCACCACGCGGCCCACGAACGGCATCACGTTATGCTTCTGTTGGGGCAGTCGGGCAATGCCCTCATCGTCGAAGACGGATGGCGCAATTTCAGCGGAAACGGCACAAGTCATGCAAGAGCTCGAGGCGAGTGCGCTCAACGTACTAAATGAGGCATCAACTATGCTTGCGAGGCACAATGAGGCTTTGGACCGACTGATCTTTGCGACCTTCGAGGCTCAACAGACGCTCACGGACATCGACGACCGTATCTACTCCCGACCACCTGGTGCTTTCGAGCAGGCGATTGAGGAGTTGCACCTTGCGGTGCAGAGCGCTGAGACTGCACACGTTCCGCCAACGCTCCTACGCAATACGAAGATAATTTTGAACAGTCTGAGCGCAGCAGCAGATACGATGCATGTCGCCTAATAAAAGCAACACATGGCTCCCCATGTCCCCAATGGCAATTCGACGGCCCTGCAAAGCATTTTGGGCATACATAGGTCATAGGAGAGCCCGAGCCGGAATCGGGAATGCGGTGCAACACACCTACACCGGTACGCAAGGCGGGTCATCGTGGATCGCAGTACGCTCGCCGGGTTTTCGCCGCCGCGCGGGGCTGCATCAGTGTTTCGTCGTCAGTTTTTATGAATCAATCCTAGATACACACTCACTCCGACGCACTCCAACTAATTCGTACTGCGTGCGCGAGTCCGCAACGCCGCCGACCGCCTCGCCATGCAAACCCGAAAACGCCGAGACGGGCGAACCCCCCAACGGGCCCTCTAAGCTGTACACGCTAAATCCCGCGATGCCTCCGGGAGCTCCTACACCCAGAGGAGCACATCTGGCCAGACAAACGTGGGCTGTCCCCGCGCGCGCGAACGCGTGTGCATCACGCCCCAGGGCCCCGTTACGGTGGCCGAAATCAACTCTCGATTGTAACACTGATGCAAATAGTACAGCTCCGCGCGCGTCTTGCGTCTTGCCGCTCTCTGCCGGGAGCAGGTCACGGCATGAGTCGAAGCAGGCATAGAAGATGCTCGGCATGGCGCTCGCATGGCGCTCGGCATGACGCTCGGTTGGCACATGGTGTGGGTGGCAGATGCAGTCTGCCCCTCACAAAGACGTCACAGGGTTCACAAAGACGTAAGAGAGCATAGTCAGATACAGTCGTGTTCACAGCTCATAGCCGGGCAGCTCGCGATTGAGCTTGCGCACGCACCCACCCCATTCACGTGAACCGTCGTACGCGTAATCGGGCGAGCTGACCATGTCCTCGTACTGCTGCGCGAGGTGCTCCTCCGGAGGCACGACCAGCGGCTGCCCTGAGCTCTGCGCTCGCAATTGGACTTCACAGGCTTGGTTCACGTGGAAGAGGACGAAGAAGGACTCCATCGCCGAGGTTCCCACGGCATAGATGCCATGGTGCTCGAGCAGCACCGCGCGCTTGCCCTGGCCGAACTGCTCCGCGATCGCGTCCTCGAAGTCGTCGCCGTAGCTGAAGTCATACTTGTACCGTCCGACCGTCCCGTAGAGGAAGAAGGCGGCTTGGGAGAGCGGCAAGAGGCCTTTCTGTTGGGTCGCGACCGCCATGACCGCGTGCGGATGAGCGTGGATGATCGAGTACACGTCGGGTCGCCTCTCGAAGATGGCGCGCCCGACCGGTACGCAGCCGATGTTGACCACATCCGGCTTCGCGGGCGTTTCGGTGCCGTCAGCATGCAAAAGCATACCCTCGAGGGGGGTGCCCTTGCCGAACCGGACCTTGACCAGGCTCGTGGCCGTCGTCTCCTCAAAGAAGAAGCCCCACTCGTTCATCAGCATCGTATCGGGCTGATCATGCAGCCTCGCCATCACGCACTGCGCAGCGAGGTCCGAGCCGAAGCCGTAGAGGTACATGACGCGAGCCAAGGCTGCAAGCTCGACCCGATCGGCCCATTCACTCGCGGACCACTGCGAGTGGCTTGCGGCATTTCCTAACCCTCGCAATTCCACAGGGCGAGCTGCCGTGCGCATGCCATGCAGTCAGTACGCGGTGGTGGCACGCTGGGCAGGAACAGGAAATGGCCCTCACGGCTGCGGCAGCGGCGGCGGCGGCGGAGTGGAGCGCACAGTTTTTATGGATCTGGTTCGCCGAGATGCGCTTCGTGGCATCGCACCACGTCTCGTTGGTGAAACTCGCGGAGCACGTGACATTGTTGAAAGCTGCAGCGGCGACGCCGAGGAGGGCGAAGTTCCCCAGCCCAGCCATCCGCAGTGGCGGCAGGGAAAATTACAGTCCGCCTTCGACAAGAATCTGGGTTACGTTCATTCACGAAACTTTTGTCGATTCTCTGCAGCGCACATGGGCTCTATTTTCGTTCACGTTCACGTTAATTTGCCATCGATTTTGTGCGTTTTGCGAGGGGAGTCTACATGTATCCAGGTATGGTTATACTGCAGAGGGCCCCGCGGGGCTTTTTTGTAAGGTTCAGCTGTTCATCTGATCGTGATCCATGGTTTTGAGTTTTGGCCCATCGGACTGTTTGTGCCTCCCAATTGGTGCCGCCACGAGGGCCGGCGGCAAGGGTGCGCGAAATCTGGCGATCATCATCATAGGCCGTGGCAGGCATGAACACGTGGATCCACACACGCGTGAGGCCTGCCAGGCCACACCCTGGTGCAACAGTTCTGGCACATGCACGCGGGCCCACAACAGGCAATCAGTCGAAAGTGGGAAGTGCCTCGCTCTCTCTCGCTCTCTCTCCCAACCCAGAGACTAGACGTTTTGGGAAGGATACCGGCCCACCGGTGTAGCCACGGGCATGGCCATCGGAAGCTGCGCGCCGTAAGGCGCCCCCACGGGCACCGCCATCGCCATGGGCACGGGCTGCATGGGGAACCCCTGCATCGGCATGGGCTGCGCGACGGCAACGCCGCCGGGCATGCCGCCGGGCATGCCGCCGGGCATGCCGCCGGGCATGCCACCCTGAGCCGCCCAAAAGTTTCGGAGGTTCGCTTGCGTGCGTAGTACTTGGGCAGTCGTCTGCCCCGACCGCATGGCTTTTCGCCGAGCATAGATGATGCAGGGGATCAAGAAGAGGAGGAAGATGCCAACCAAAAAGAGAGGAATGAAGGGCGCGACGTTCATCCCGTCAACTCCTTCCGCCCCCCGGCAGCCCGATCCGTCCGAGCCCACCTGCGACGAAGAACCGTACGCGCAGATGGTAAAGCCCGATTTCTCGATTGATCCGTCGGTTGTCCAGGTCATGGTGTCGCCAGCGCTCATGAACACACGGTGCGGCCCCGATTCGCCCGAGTAAGATGTCGTAGTAGTGCTCAGGCGATCGAAGGTAGACTCCGTGCAGAATTCTGTCACCTTGATGTAGAGCGGCTGCTGCGCGGTGATGGTGCACCTCTCCGAAGATCCGTACGAGCCCGCACCGTCGGAGACACAGTTGCCGCCGCTCAGCGGGCAGACGTTGCTGTTGTCGACAGCCCACCACGAATTCGTCGACCCGTACACTGATGTAGTAGGCCCTGCAGAACCTGTCGTAGAACGTGGTCCGCAGTCGGCGCAATCGGTGCCTACAAAAGAGCAGACGGTGTACTCGGAGCCCGGGCCACCATCGTCGCAGTCGCCGTCGCTTGCGTAGATGCACGTGTTTGTGCAGGTGGTCTGTGCGCTGGTGAACCCCCCCATCATGGCGAGGACGATGATGCGGGCGAGTTGAGCCGCGAACATCACCTTCGCGGGTACCCGTCCAAGAAGGGGTGATCCAATCGAGAGCGTCCCGCCAAATGAATTCGTTTCATGTTCAGGTAGTCCCTATGGTATACATGGGGCGAACATGGGGCGAAACCTGATCTCCAAAACCACTGAAGGGATCTGGACGAAACTCAAGCCAGAGGTGTCCCACGGGCTCCCATTGAGTTCTAGCTCAAAACTTTCAGAATCGAACGTGGAAATCCCATACTCTAGTTCACAAACCAGCCCAAAACCCTAATTTCACCTAAAAAAGCAAGCGCGGGAAGTGCTCCCTGAGACTCGAACCAGCTTATTTTCACTGTTTGGCTCCACCGTTGTCCATTGGTGTGAATTCCGAATTCATAGAACCTGAAGCGGCCGGCATTCGTCGAGGGGATTCCTGCGTATGAGAAGTTCATACGGTGCGTACGTTCAGAAATGCCTTTTTTGACAACTTGTCGCATCCACTCGAAAGAAATTCTGGTGGCCAACCGCCGTCGCCGAATGGACGCCGAGGCCGTGCATTCGTGGGTCGCAGCCACTCTCGGCAGCGCCGTGTCGCGCGTCGTACACGCCTGCGACGATGCCAGTCCGATGTCCGGTGAACCCGAGAACGCCATTTCGGTCGATGAGAATGTCGTCGCGTTCAACATTCTGAGCGCGGAGCTTGTCACATTGGAGCGAGACGCGGACGCCCGCGAGGCTGCGCACTCTCAAGCCATGCTCGAGGCGGCCAAAGCGGCGCAGGAAGGGCAGCGAGGCCTTGAGGGCCGTTGCGTCGAGCTCATGGCGGAGCTTTCAGAGCAGCGCGCTTCAGCTCACGTGGTCACCCCGAAGCGCATGAAACTCATGGAGGACCTTGCAGAGAAGCGCGCCAGCTCATGGAAGCGTAGCCTCGAGCTCATGACAAAGTTGGCAGAGCAGCGCGACGACGCAGTGCGGCAGCTTGAGGAAGAGGGGCACCAGCATGCCCAGTCGCACCCGGAGCCGTCGAACACGCCAGAGGCGCCGCAGCTGCCGCAGCCCTCGCATGCTCTCGACGAGGCGGCCGCGGCCGCCGCGCTCGCTCCGGGCCTGCAGCGCCGGCTGGAGGAGATGAAGGCTGAGGCGGCACAGCGCGAAGAGATGCTGGCCGGTCTGGAGGAGGTGCACGTGGTGCAGCGCGAGATGATTAGCGCGCTCGAAGGCCAATTGCGGGAGCAATCAGCGCAATTGCGGGAGCAATCAGCGCAATTGCGGGAGCGGGAGTTGGAGCTCGAGCGCAGGACGATCGAGTGCCGCGCGATCGAGCGCCGCGCAGACGAGCTCGAGCGCCGGCTGCAGGGGCGCGAGGCGCTCGACACGGCGCGCGACCCGCTCGAGGTCGACGGGATCGACGCCGAGGGTGAGGGCCATGCCGAGGATGTGGCAGACAGAGGCTTGGACGACGAAGGCAGTGGAGAGGAAGGCAGTGGAGATGAGGGCAGTGGAGGGGGGCGCGGCATCGAGGCGGCCATGTGCTCTTCTCGCGGGATGGCTGCGTGGGCGACGCAGCGGCAAGCGAGGCCCGTGGCGCCCACCACGGCGCCACCGCCGCTGCCCTCTCATCCCGAGCCGGAGATGCAATCTCGAGACGACGATCTCGAGGCGGAGGTGCAATCTCGAGGCGACGATCTCGAGGCGGAGGTGCAATCTCGAGGCGAGGATCTCGAGGCGGAGGTGCGAAGAGCACTCGACGAGGCGGCGGTAGCGGCGGCGGCGGCGGCGTACGACCAGAAGCACCAGCCGCACCAGCCGCACCAGCCGAGCACGGAATGGCGTGCGGAAGATCAGCCAGTGAGCTACTTCCGTGAGCTACTCGCCCAGCAGCAGCGCCAACAGCAGCTCCAGCTTCAGCAGCCTCCGCAGCAGCAGCAGCTTCCGCTGCCGCCACGGCAGGAGCGCGCCCGGGGCAGCGCTCGCGTCGGCGCTCACGGCAACGCTGACCCATCAGGGAGCAGATCAGGGACTTCATATTTGGCAGGTCCATATTTGGCAGGTGCTTCTGGTCCATATTTGGTAGGGCCATCGGCGGTGACGCTGGCGCTTCCAGCGGCCCTTCCCGTGGCGGAGCCCACTGCGCCAGGCTCGTGGGCGGCCGACAAGGAGCCAAGGACCTTGGATCGTGCCCAGCACAGCGCCGACAAGGAGCCAAGGACCTTGGATCGTGCCCAACACAGCGCCGGCACAGCAGTGCGTGTACCGGTAACCCACCTCACCTATGGCAAGGACGGCAAGGTGAAGGTACGCTCGGTGAGTGCCTCGGCAAGGCCGGAGCCCTTGCGGCGAACGTCGCAGGTGGTTGCACCCGCGCGGGCAGGGAGCGGTCGAGGAGTCATACTTGCCAAGGAGTTCCACTCGGCGCCCATCTCGGCGCCGCTGCGCCAGCCGTTGATGGAACATGAGCAGCCCGCCGCGACGCTCCGCCCGCCGATCGGCGCCTCGCCGGGCGAGATGCGCTTGTGGAAGATGCAGAACGGCATCCCAGTTTGAAGGATGCGCAGCGCCACCTGTGACTGTGAAGGCTGACTGTGACTGTGAAGGATGCGCCAGCGCCGCTCGTCGAAATCAAGGTGGAGCAAGCTTCGAGACGACTGACGAGAGGAGCGGGGGGCGGGCACGCTACTCCTCAGAAACAAATCAATCAGAAAACAGAAAAGGCTGTAGAGCAGACTAGAGTGTCGTGGCTGTCTTGCCGCATGCCGACCGTCAAGCGACATAACTCCGTGACACACCACACAGCTACTAAGTTCCGGCTCCGTTCCGGGTGTCCATTCACCTCGCGCTGTGTATACTGTGTATTGCTCGGCTGCTATCTTGTCGAACAGTCTATACATGCCGTCCGAAACCGCCAAGTCGCCCGAAGTTAGCCCGAAGTAGCTCGCTTAGTACCCGCAATGGCTGTGGGCGAGCGCCAGATTCCGATCTCGAGAGCTCGCCAGATTCCGATCTCGAGAGTGCGCGTCTTCGGTGAAGCCCCAGCAGAAGTGTGGTGAGAGGGTATGGTGTCGTTACCGTGTGCGCCACGCCAAGGTGTTCACCTGCTCGAGGTTTCGGGTAGGTTCATGGAGCGTGTCACGGAGCGTCGTCCCGAGCGCTCGAGGTTTCGGGTAGGTTCATGGAGCGTGTCACGGAGCGTCGTCCCGAGCGCTCGAGGTTTCGGGTAGGTTCATGGAGCGTGTCAAGGAGCGTCGTCCCGAGCGCTCGAGGTTTCGGGTAGGTTCATGGAGCGTGTCAAGGAGCGTCGTCCCGAGCGCTCGAGGTTTGGGTAGGGCTCATGGAGCGTCTCCGGAGCGTCGTCCTGAGCGTCGTCCTGAGCGCGTCTCCTGAGCGTCGTCCTGAGCGCGTCTCCTGGAGCGTCGTCCTGAGCGCGCAACTCAGTATCTGGGACGGCAGTCTGGGTCGTCAGGACGTACATGCTGCCGGTCGCAGGAGCCAAACAGCCACTCGAAGTGCGTGCACAGCCCGCTCTCGTTGGTGTTATCGATGGCGCCGAACTCCAAGAGCAGGCAGACGGCGGTGAAGAGGCAGTACAGCACCAGGAGATAGATGCCGTACGCGCGCGGCGCGGTGTAGCCGCAGAGCGGGATGACGATCATGTGTGAGAAGATCGTCACGTAGAACAGCAGGTAGCCGATGCGGGGGATGAGGTCGACGGAGGCGAAGCAGACGGGTCGCCCATCCGTCATTAGGAGCCGAAGCGTGAAGGAAATTCCGCAGGAGACGATGTTCATGATCACCGGCGAGCCGAAGCACGCCGCGAACGCCATCCGCACGCCACTCACCGTGCCTTCGCGCGCGGCGGCCGAGTCGGAGACGAAGTCGCCGACGGAGTTTCCGATGGCGATGACGGTCACGCCCAGGATGGAGGTTGAGATCCCAAAGAGGTGGCCGAACGATTCGATCACGGCGATCATCTCGGCAGAGAGGATACGCAGCCACACGATCGTCATCAAGAAGCCGAGGCAGACCAGGAGTGGCTGGAAACGCGGCACTGCCTCGTCGCAGGTGCAGAGGTAGAGCAGCGGGCACACTGGCAGGGCACACAGGAAGACCAGAACCCAAATCGGCATGCTCGACTCTCCCACGGTCGCCACCGCGGTGTCCCGGAGGACGCTGTAGTGGGGCGCGTCGCCCCCGAATTGCGTGGTGAGGAAGAGAAGGGCGGCCAACGGTGGCGAGGCGGCCGTCCAAAGCCGGCGACGCCGCCCCCACTCGCCATCGCTGCTCGGGATGGATAGCCATCGAATGACGCTCAGCGGCAACTCAAAGGCCCAGAGGAGCCGATAGAGGTACCCGGGCTCCTCGGGGCCATCGAGGAGAGGCATCGGCGCCCCGCCCCGTTGAGCTCGCGTACGGCTGCCAGGAGCGCTGCCGCCCTCGCTCCTCGGCGTGCCCTCGCCCCAATCTCCCCAGAGCCACTTGAGGCGCTCGGCGTCGGTCGTGTTCGAACCAGCGGCAAATGGATTCGGGCGGTCGATGCCCGAGCTTTCACCGACCAAGCTATTTGGGAGCTGCGGCTCGAGCTGCAGCGGCTCGACGGCGAAGGTTGCGCGGCTCACCGGAAGGACGTCAGCCTCCGTCGCGCTCAGCGGAGTCCCTACGAGGGCCGGCGCAACGAGGGCCGGAAGCGGCTCACCCCCCACATTGGCCGTGACGCCGCGCAGAGGGCTGGTGTATGTCGCCGCGAAGGGGTCGAGAAAGGCCTCAGTCGAGCTCATGCGGAACTCGGATCCTCGGGGGTCTGGCCGTGGCGATCGGATGACGAACCCAATCTTGCCCAGGCCGTCCAAGAGGCCAGCCTTATGAGCGAATGCCTTGACGGTCGGCGAGAGCTTGGGCAGCAGCACGATCATGATGTACACGACGTGCATCACAAGGTAGCCGATTGCTTCCCACAGCTCAATCTTGCCATCGAGCACGACGGCATTGACCATGAAGACGGCCACAAGCAAAGCGATCGTGTCGCGCCAGAAGGGCAGCTTCTGCACCGTCCAGCCGGGGCAACGGTTCCCTGCAATGATTACCACCGTCCCTACCACGACGGTCATGATGAACAAGGAGCCTCCCACAATGTCCGCGAGCGAGAGCGAGAGGTCGACCTCGGCGTCGAGGTTGGAGGTGTAGATGGCGATCGCCGAGAAGACATCTGGCGCGCCGTTGCCGATCGCGAGCAGCGTCACGCCCGCCACGTCCGGCGAGAGGCGCAGCATCATCGACAGGTAGTGGAGCTGCGGCATCAAGAAGACGTCGGCCGTGCTCCCTAGAGCGATCAGCAGCAAGAGTAACCATGGGATGAGCACGATCATGATGGCATAGTTGCCGTTGCAGGTGCACTCAAAGAAGCTCAGGTACGTGCCGAAGAGGCCATGGTACGTCCCGTCCAGGCAGGAGATACCAGCCTCAGTCATTGGGAAGCAAATTTCAGAGGCGTTGGTGTACACCACATCGCAGTTGTACACGACTTCTCCTCCGCCGCCCGAGCCGATCTCTCCCGACCCCGGCTCGCCTGGCGGCGGGGTGCCAGGCGGTGGCGGCGGCGGTGGCTCGGACGGCGGCGGGGGCTCGGACTGTGGCGACTCCGGCGGGCTGCTGGGCGACGCCTGCGGCGGCTGTTGGGCGGCGGCGGGGCATAGGAGCACCAAGGTGATGAGTACCTGGCTCGAAAAGTAGCGCATCTTCGGGTCGCACGGTGCGCGTCGGTGCTCCCGAGGCTGCAACTCACCAGGACGGAGCGCACCGCAACGAGACGCCTCGTCACCGCGACAATCGAATCAAGTCGTGAAACGGAGAAACGGAGAAATTCGGCGTTTCCGTACTATTTGGTATTTCACTACTTTTTCGAACACACAACATGACAGTCGATCTGAGCCTCACGTCGTGAGTCTCCTGCACGACATCGCTCGCGCACGCACCGAACAGGCCTGCAGGCGCCAAGGTGGCCGAACAGGCGCCATGGCGGGCGCCTCATCTCGCCCCATCCAGCACTCTCGCTCACGCGCTTTTCTTTTCCTCGTGTGCGGCGTCATAGGCCCTTCTTAGGCAGCTCAGTCTTGATGCCCCCGAGGAGCACGATCTGCGCGACCAGGATCCCATTCTGCACGACCCCGGAGACGGCCGACGTGAGAGCGATCTTGTCGTCGAGCTCCGTGAGCACAGTGAAGACGCGCGCGGCACCGCCGAGGAAGTTGAGCGCGTACGTGATGAGCGAGAGCCTGCCCGTGTGCCCCTGCCGAACGTTCTGTACGATCTGCGGCAGCCGCCCAAAGAGCATGAGCACCACCGGCAGCGCGCCCGCGACGTCGGTGCACGTGATCGTGCACCGGCGCAGGCCGAGGCGCTCGCACACAGGCGGCGAGAGCTCGACGTCAGGCAGCGCGCGCGCGTAGAGCACAGTCCCTAACACTACCGAGAAGGCCGCCATCAGCCAGAAGCGCGGGCTGTTGAGGCCGGTCGTGTAGCGGAAGTACAGCGCGGCTATTGCGCCGTTCTGGAAGAAGAGGAAGAAGTTCTCTCCCCAGGTGGAGAAGGGGTAGCCGAGTGCCATGTAGTAGGTGAAGCTCGCGATCGACGCGGCCCACTCGATGAGCATACTCGGACCCGAGAGACCCTCGACGCTGCCCGCTTTGACGATGTTGTACACCTGCGGCATCTTGACGCCCGCCGAGCCGACGACGATGCCATAGCCCAGGAGCTTTGAGAGGAGGAACTTGGCGCACTTTGCTTCGATCAGACCGCTCGGAGTGATCGACGGGCCGCACGCAGCCTCGAGCGCGGCCATGATTGTGCCCATTGGCGCTGCGAGGGCCGCGGCAGCGAGTGGGAGGTGTGAACGCAAGTGTAACACGTGTGAACGCCGAGAGAAAACACGAGCTCTAGGGATGGTCGCGCCGGTGGCGCCGCACGCTACGCTGTCCGGGCGGACGCGTCACAGGACGCGAGTCGCGAGTGACCGCCGGTTTCGTTCTTGCCGTGCACATTCGGGCCGCGAGCTCGGAGCTGGTGCGTGAGAGAGCTCCCCGGCGTTCTCCCGCGACGAGCTGTCGTAGACGTAGTTATCCGATCACACTGTATTCGGTCCTGCACCATCACGTTTCGAGGTCGTCCCTCAACACAATGTCAATGATTTGCGACAATGATGCAAGGTCGGGTACTAGCCTCGAGCGGGTGCGGTGGAGGGCAGCAGCCGACCCGAACGAGGAACGTGGGCGTGCGGTGCGGTGCGGTGGCCGCTCCCCGCGGGGCTAACCGAACCATACCTTAACCAAACCTCGAGCAGAGTCTCCAGACTCTACTTGCAGCCGCGCAACGCAGTCCCGGCGCGCGAATACCATCCACCGTGGACCTCTCACCCATCAGCTTCGAGGCCGCCCGCCGCCGCGCCCGCCGCCGCCGCCGCCGCCGCCGCCGCCGCCGCCGCCGCCGCCGCCGCCGCCGCCGCCGCCGCCGCCGCCGCCGCCGCCGCCGCGGCCACGGCCGCCGCCGCGCCCGCCACCACGCCCGCCTCCACCGCGTCCGCCGCCGACACCGCCTCCTGCGGCCGCTAGAGCCTCCACCTCCTCGGGCGCCCTGCGTGGCACCTCGCCTGTCGGCTTGATTCGGTACTGTCGGCGCTCCTCATTATATTGTGTCACGACCACAGCGAGCGAGTCGCCCTCGCTCAGCGCGATCTCGTCCATTGAGCGCACCTGATGAGGGAGGCAATCAGAGCTGATGAGGGAGGCATTCAGTGCTCAAGAGTGCTCATCCGTGCTCATACCAGTTCTCATCCGTGCTCATCCGTGCTCATCAGTGGGTCTTCTCGCAATCAGTGAGCATCGGTGCTCAAATCAGTGCTCATCAGTGCTCATCAGTGGCCATCAGTGGCCGTCAGTGGGTCTTCTCGCCCATTGCGCGCGCACAAAGTCGCTCGACAGCTCAGAGATGTGGCAGAAGCCGTCCACCCCCTCGACCAGCTGTACGAAGATGCCAAAAGGTACGATCGAGCGCACCACGCCGTCGTACTTGTCGCCCTCGTTGATAGGCGGAGGGGGCGGCGGCCTTGGCTTGGCAGGCCGTCCAGTGGTGCCGCCGCCCAAGCCAGCGATGGCCTCGATGCGGTCGAGTGCCGCTTGGATCTTGTCGTCATCGAAGCCGGAGACGGTCACTACGGCGGCGTCGCCGTCGACGACGATGTTGTCCACGCCCGACGTCTCGATGATCTCTTTAATCGTCGCCCCCTTGGGCCCGATGACCATACCCACCTTACTCGGGTCGATCTTCGCTCGCACCTGTGCACAGGCGCGCGCGGCGCCGTGGTGAGCACTTGCATGCAGGGAGCCCGAGGGCGAGCACTCGGGTCGATCCTCGCGGCGCCGTGGTGAGCACTTGCATGCAGGGAGCCCGAGGGCGAGCACTCGGGTCGATCC
>Ga0180441_101518_pt1 | contig 14206 bp, 8 predicted proteins | sample ChrtobMetaP5_8mM_FD_120633 | JGI IMG/M metagenome (GOLD analysis project Ga0180441, IMG submission 120633) | Chrysochromulina tobin associated microbial communities from unialgal haptophyte culture, Seattle, Washington, USA - P5_8mM MetaG | ecosystem: Host-associated > Algae > Haptophytes >...
CACCAGCGTGTCCCCAGACGCTCATCTTCGGCCGACCGAAGGCCACACACCGGCCCAAGGCAACGCACGCGTGAGCGCGTGCACTCACTCCCCCACCCCTTTCCGACGTATGGTTACGGGAGCGCCGGACCGGTTGTCGCGTGTGTCACGTGCATGTAAACGTTCACACCCCGGGCGATAAGCCAAAGATCTACCGGCACCGGTACCGTGGTCTGTGTGCCTTTGTGCGTCCGCGTGTCCCGTGTGTCCCGTGTGTGTCCCGGCTCCCCCCGGTGTCTTTTTACCGGTACCGATACCCAAAAAGGGAGTGTCTCGTGGGCCAAACATGCGAGCAGATGCCGCGAGTGCGGAACGCGGTGCGAGGAGCGGCGAAGGCGTGCATAGACACGACGCGAGCCAACCAGCTGTCGCCGGTTACGCCTCTGATCTCGACCTCTTTCTGGCGGGCGGCTTTGGTGGGTTCTGCCTAACACTGGTTCAATCACCGTTTGACGTGATCAAGATGCGTCTTCAACTGTCAAGACAGCCCGAGGCGGTACCGCTCAACGCTCCTCAAGTCATTCGCAATATAGTCCGCGCCGAGGGGCTCAGAGGGTTCTGGCGTGGTATCACCCCACCTCTTGTCACCGCCATGCCGCTCTACGCCGTTGTCATGGGATCCTACGACGGCTTCAGGCACGGCGTGCAGCAGCTCTCTGGTCGGCCTAGAGGCGACCTGCGCGACACCGCTGTCGCCGGGGCTCTGGTTGCACTACCGACCACCTTCCTGTACACGCCGATCGACCGCGTCAAGATTGCGTTGCAGGCTGACGGTCGGCGGCTCTCAGCAGGGCTACCGGCCGAATACCGATCGGTGATTGACGCGGTGCAGAAGTTGTGGCGTTCCGGTGGCCTGACGAGCCTGTATCGCGGCTTCTGGATCACGCTAGCTCGCGATGTACCTGCGTGGTCCATCTACTTTGTGACCTTCTCGGCCGCCAAGCGAGTGCTCTCGTCGTCCGACGCCGTGCTTGATGGATCGGTGCCGCTCAGTCCGGGAGCGAGTCTAGTGGCGGGCGGGCTCGCAGGTGCCGCCACGTGGGCCGTCGGCATGCCGATGGACACAATCAAGACCGCCTTCCAGACGAACGACTCAGCAAGCTACCGCACGACCTTCAGAGCGATCATCCATGCCTCGGGCTGGCGAGGGCTCTATGCAGGCTTCATTACAAGCGTCATCGGCGGACTGACAGGCGACGCGGCGTGCTTCACTGGCACGGAAGCGTTGCAACGCTTGCTAACGATGGCCCGTCAGTGACGGCCTCGATGCTGTGACCTGTGTTTTTGCACACGCTGGGGTTTACCTGTTCCAGAACGTGGTCGAAAGCTCGAAACTGATTCACACCAGTTTCACATCCGTTTCACATCAATTCGACCCGTTTGACTTATTCAGGGCTTTCGACCTCGAAATAAGTTCCTTTTGACTTATTCACACCAGTTTCACGTCCTACAAGTTCCCTGAAGTTTGTCAGGCGTCGTTGCGGACCCGTCTTGGGACTGCCTCTCGGCTGGAGGGGCGACCATGACTCAGGGATCTCCGAAAAAGTCAAAGCAGGATGAAGTGACGATAGAGGACGTGCGGGCCAAGGTGCACGAGTTCTTCGGGCGGGAGCACGACGATGGCGGCAAGCGCGTCGCCGCACAAGACCTGATGACTATGCGGACAGAATGCATCGCGGTCGGCATGCACTCGCGCACGCGGCTAATCGAGATGAAGAAGCTCCAATCCTTTGTGCAGAGGGAGCTTCCGGGCTCGGAGGACTACCTCGCCCTCAACCGCGAGCCGACGATCAGCGACCCGCCCGAGCTAGGGCTCGGCATTTTTGCGCTCAAGGTCATGAAGAAGTCAGAGGTGGCACGGCTGAAGGTGCGCCGGCGCGGCGCGCGCGCATACACACGCGCTACTCGCACGCTGGCCACCCTGCGCGCGCCGAGTCGCGATCGCTCACCCGCCCACCCTGCTGCCGCCCCGCGCGCTCACAGGAGGCGGACCACGTCAAGAACGAGGCGGACATCCTCTCGCGGCTCAGCTACCCTTTCATCGTGACGCTGTACCACCGCTTCCAGGACGAGCGTAATCTGTACCTGATCACCGAGTTCGTGCAGCACGGCACTCTCAACGACTTCATCCAAAGGAACAGCCAGCTGCCCAACGACACGGCACGCTTCCTTTTGGCACAGATCGTGATGGCGATGCAGTTTTTGCATTCTGAGCATGTCATCTTCCGCAATCTGAGCCCGCAGAGTGTGTGGCTCGACCGGATGAACTACATCAAGCTCGTCGACTTTTCGCACGCGAAGGCGATCAACTTGGACGACCCGAGCGCGCGCACGTGGTCCGTCGTTGGCGAGGCCGAGTACATGGCGCCCGAGATGGTCAGCAGCAGAGGGCACTCGAAGGAGGTCGATTGGTGGGCGCTCGGCATCGTGTTGCACGAGATGCTCGGAGGGTACCCGCCCTTCTTTAGCGAGAAGAAGATCGAGATTTACGCGCAGATCCAGAAGAAGGACGAGCTCGTCGTGCCCGCTCACTTCGACGTGCACAGCAAGGACCTCGTTAAGAAGCTTCTCGTGCGCGATAAGTCGAAGCGGATCGGATCGTCCAAAAACGGCGCAGAGGACATTAAGAAGCACAAGTGGTTCCGCGGCCTCAACTGGGCCGCGCTGTACAATAAGCAGCTCCCGTCTGAGAAGATGCTCGCGCACCCCAACGGCGATCCTCTCGGCTCGTATAAGAAGGACGACAAGGGCGATGAGAAGCCAACTGGCGATGGTGTGCCGAGACTCACGCAAGCACGCACGGCAACGGGGGGGGCCGACGTGTGCAACTTCTCCAAGGAGCGCTCGCCCACGAGTACCGACTACCCTAATTCGGCCGAGGAGCAGGGGCCGCTCCTCGACCCCGAAAAGGACGCGCAGCTCTTCGCCGCCTGGGGCAAGTAGCCACGAGACGAGCGGCGAGCGGAGCCGACCATCCCAGGGGACCTCGCAGGCATTCGACCTCGCAGGAGCCAGGTGTCTGAGCAGAGCGACCACGCGGAGCGAGATATACGCGAGATATATCTTGAGAGAATCTGTGACGCTGACCTTTTCCTCGAAGACTAGAATCTATGGTATCATGGTTCACAGTGGCTCTTGGTTCACAGGTTGTTTGAGTATACATGCAGTCTGTCGCCGCGTAATTTTGCTTTTTGGCGCGCGAGAGAGACAGAGTTTTCAGAGAGTGCCCCGATAAATTACACCCGGCCCCCGGCGACGCACTCGCGCTAGCTTCAGCTCGACTCGCGCTCGCCCCTCGACCACTGCCAGTCCGGTCCCCACAACTCAGTCGCCCTTCGAGGATGCGTTAATTTTCGGGGATCGACTAAACTTGACGTGCCCGAAGATGTACCCAAACATACAGGGGCGCAACTGTTTCAGATTGGCCACCGTCTCCTTCGAGCAGCTCGAACGACACCAAAGGGTACCTGCCGAGCAGCAATTCGGGCTGGCACCCCAAAGAATCGGCCGTCGGCGGCGCGCACCTCGATTCACCCGCAACTCGGCCCGCCCAACGAGCTCACCCGCGGCGCTCCATTGTGCTCCACCCTGCCTTGCCTTCGGCAGGTAATTCGGCGCAAGCATTTGGCGCAAGCAAAAATGACCTCCTCGCAGGGCAATGGCCCGCGCGCAATCACGCGCGTTCGGCAGCGCCGCGCAAAGACGACCAAGCTGTCGCGCTCGCCCACTAACGCCCCGGGCTTCAAACGCGCGCGCGCGCCTGCGAGGACAGCACTCATCTGCCAGATTGCAAAGCGTCTCGCGGCGGCAACAGAGCAGTATGAGCAGGACGAGCTGATCTGGCGGCTCACGGCGGCGCTGCACGCCCCGGGACTACCTGACGTCGACCAGACCACCGCGGACGCCAACTGGTCCCTTGTCTGTCTCACGACCGGAGTGGGCGTGCCGCCACTCATCCCGTCAAGGGACATGCATGCGGCAAACGATCTGATCGAGACGCCCAGCGTGGGCTCGATCGCGTCGGTGCGCGCGAACCGCGTCAGCACGCTGCTCGACGACGAGAACGTCTGCTTCACGGGCTCCGAACTCTTCGATTGGGCCGTTGCCATCGAGGCGCCCAGTGCACTTTCGGTCTCAGCGCCATCGCCTGTGGCGGTGCTGGCGCCCACGACGGCTGCGCCCGCTGGGAGCTCACCGTCGCATTCGGTCGAGCGCGAGGTGTCTTGGGCTCAGCCGCGCGTCCGAACGATCAGCGTGCCGTTTGAGCAGAAGCTCTCGAGACCCGAAGCGAACACGTGTTCGAGCGTCGTCTTGAGCGTCGGCAGCAAGGTCGTTCTAGCGACCTCGACTGTACCTATCGGATCAACTGTCCTCGCCCCATCGACAGCATGCATCTCGCCCGTCTCGACGCTCGACTTGCCCTGAGCTTGCCCTGAGCCGCGCCGTGACGACGTGGGCCTAGCTTGCCGGCCGACACCTTCGGCAGGGATGTAAAGTTCGGGTCACGTGAGTACGGACGCGGCAGGGCAAGGATGTATAGCTATGCATACGGACGGCTGGGGCCGCTGCGACCCTCGCGCGCAGCAGCAGCAGCCGAATCCCAATCTACAACTGTGTGCGTGGACGGCATGTGCACGTGGACGCTCATGACGACGCGTGGACGCGAGACGCTCATGACGACGCGTGTACGTGGCTGCCAAGCGGTGGCGGCTTCGATGCATGCGTGGGCAGGGCAGGCGGCCGATGAGTCATCAGGCGAGATTTACGGCGAGATTTACGCGAGATTGAGCCGCCCTTAACGCCGGCACGTGTGCGCGCGGCTCGCTTGTAGCGAGGCCGCACGGCACACCAGTGCTCGTGCGAACCATGGCAGATGAGATCCCTCATCAAGTTCGGAGGACTTCGCATCAACGGTAGTAGCACACGTTCGACACGTGTGCTCCCGTGTGAGTGTGGCCTAGTACGGCTAGGCCTCGGTGAGGCCGCGCGATTGGTCCGCGCGCGCCGCCATCGAAGCCGTGGCGGAGATGTTCGAAGCGCGCGCCGAGGAGGCTCGAGCTTCGACAGACACCGTCAGGACTCAGGTGAGATTTATATCATTCGATATATCATGATCTCGGTGCGGCTGTGCAACATAGTACATAGATACTCGGCGCGAACTCCAACTCGCGCGGGAGCATGGTTTCCATGGAGGCGGCGTGCAATCCGAAACATTTATAAATTCAATTTTGAATTCGAATTTAAGCTAACGCTAAGTTATAACATATAAGGAAGTTTAACTTTAAGCGCTTACCGGACGCGGACCCGACCGCGGGCCCGACCGCGGCCCGCGCGGCGCGCGCCCGGGCCGCCCCGGGGGAAGTCCGTCGGCAGCTAACCGTACATTAAGTAATTCTAGCTCCACGGGCGGGTTCAGCGCATGGGCATGCACGCCATGCTTCAGGTGCCTGAAGGCTTCACCTTCAGGGATCAGGGCTCGAGGCAGCCCTGAGCGGTTGTGCGGTTCACCGGTTCAGGTTGAGCGGAAGCGGGGAAGTCGCGCGTCACGCGTCCCTTCTCTACGCCCGCCGATCATCTGTCTTCTCTCAGAGACTCTGACAACATTCCCTCAGAGACTCTGACAGCCGGATCTGACTTCCCTCTGGGTGGGGGGCGCCTCGACTCCCGGGCCGTCGCGCGTGTGGACGGGTGGTCTCCTGCGCGGCCGCCGCCGCGGCACGCTGCCAGCGCAGCAGCTTGCGATCCTTGGGATCCATGTTGACGTCCTCGAGCGGCTTATGAAGGTAGTGCGGGCTGCTGAAGGCTGGGGTCTTACTGCTCGGGGGCTTGAAAGGGATGGACTCGGAGGCCCAGGACTCGAGGGATGCGCGCAGCTGCGAATTGTCCCAGCCGCGCGATGCGGCAGTGGGGCGCATCAGCGACTGCGACGGCGGCGCGGCGGCGGGGGCGGATGCCGGAGCCACGGCCAGTGCGAGGGACGCGGGACGCTTCATGGTGTAAGAGGGCGGAGGCGCGGCAGCCGCGGCAGTCGAGGCCGCGGCCCGATCCGCGAACGTCTGCGCCTTGTCTGCGCATGGCGGTGGCGGTGGCTCGGGGGCGGGGACGAGAGGGGGGTTCGAGAAGGGGACATGTTTCCCCAAGGGGACCTCGACGATGCTCAACCAATCGGTCTGCAGCGACTCGGCCTGCTTGGCTGCGCGCTGCGCCTCCGCCACCTTCGCCGCCCTCAGCGCCTGCGCCTGCGCCTCCGCCGCCCGCAGCGCTTGCGCCTGCGCTTCCGCTGTTTGCGCGGCCCGTAGTGCCTGCGCTTCCGCTTGTTGTGCCGCCCGCTTCGCGTCCGCCACTTCCGCCGCCCGCTTCGCCTCCGCCATCGCGCGCTGCTGTTCTGCGAGAATGGCCGCCCGCTGCGCCTCTGCTACCTCGATCGCGCGCTTCGCCTCGGCCTCTTGCGCCGCCCGGGTCGCCTCGGCAATCTGCGCCGCCCATTGCGCCTCCGCGAGCTCCGCCCCTTTGAGACGCGCCGACCATTCCGCCTCCGCCTGTTGTGCCGCCCGCTGCGCTGCCGCCACCTCCGCCGCCCGCTTCGCCTCCGCCTGTTGTGCCGCCCGCTGCGCTGCCGCCACTTCCGCCGCCCGCTTCGCCTCCGCCTGCTGTGCCGCCCGCTGCGCTGCCGCCACCTCCGCCGCCCGCTTCGCCTCCGCCTGTTGTGCCGCCCAGGTGGCGTGCGCCACCTCGGCGGCTCGCCGGTCCTCGGTTTCCCGCGCATTCCTTGTCGCTTGTGCCACGGCCGCCTCGGCCGCCGCGACCGCCTCGGCGGCCTCTTCCTGTGCATCTTCCGCTTGTGAGAGCGCTGCCAGCCGCAGCTCGTCCGCGCGCCGATGCGCCTCGTCGGCCTGGCACGCCTCCGTCCTCAGCTCACTCACCTCCTTTCGGAGGCGCTCAGCGGCCGCCTCGTGTGCGCGTGTCTGCTGCTCTGCGTGCGCCGCGGCCGCTCGCGCCGTCTCGAGCGCCGTCTGCAGAGCGAGAGCGTGCTCGCGTGCCTGCTGCGCCTGTGACTGCGCTGTGTCGAGCGCGCGCGCAAGCCGCTTCTGCTCGGCGGATGCCTGGTAATGCGTGGCCGCCGCCGCAGTCTGCAGCTCGCCCGCGATCACAAGGAAGCGCGCCTGATGCCTCTCGAGACCCTGCAGCTCAACAGCCAGCACCTCGCGCTCGACACCAGACTGGCGCCTATGCGACGTGAGCTGTCTCGCCGCCGCCATGCCGCGCTCGTGCGAAGTGCTCAGCATCCACCTCCACAAGGCGCGGCGCAGATTGCCGGAGCTCAACGCGAGCAGCCGGAGCTCGAGACGGCGCTCGGCTGCTTTCGGCCGCTCGAAGCATCTCGTCCAGTGGCGCCACGCACGTGCGACCTGCCTGTTCCGAAGCCGCGCGACCGTCCCGCGCAGCGCGCTCCACGCCGCACGCAGCGCTGTGCCCTTGAGCAGCCATGTAGTCCAAGCACGACGAAACTCTTGATGGACGAGCGCGCTCCAAACACGGCGCACGGTGCGCGCCGTCCTGGTCGCTCCTGCCCACGCACGCCACGCCTGTCCTATCGGTTTGGTGTGCGGGTGCATGCGGAAGAGCACAGCGCGCATACGACCTCGCATCCACGCACTTTCCGCCGTTGCTCCAGACCATCGAGACAGCGCTGCGCGCTCGCGGCGCTGGCGCCAGCACGCAGCGTACCGCCGGAGCGAGCGAGAGGACGCATAGACGGAGTGCCAGTGCGCCCATGCACGCCCACAGCCCTGACCCCTCCAGCGCTCAGTGGTGGCGCGCAGCCGAATGCGCGCGCGTGCGAGGGAGGCACACCACCCATGCCATTGAAATAACGAGCGACGCTCGTCGCGCCGACGCATCGAGCGGGCGGCGTGGTGCAACATACCGCGCACCGAGAGGCGCGTTCGCTCGCCAGCGTAGGCCGCGTGCCAGCTGCTGAAGGCGCGGCGCGCGGCGCGATGCTGCAGGCACGCCGCCGATCGGCGCAGGCAGAGCAGCACGTGACGATGCGCCCTCGCAACGCTGATCCAGCTGCGCCAAGCCATCGCCTCGAGCCGTCGGAAGCATGGCAGAAGCCGCCGGCGGAGCGCCGCGACGGCGCTCTGGACAGTGCGCCAGGTGACCCAGGCACGCCGGACACCCTGCCGTCCCCATGCGTGGATGGAGTTCCGCAGACGGCGCGACGCATCATGTGCAGCATGCCACGTGTTCCACGCGCGCCGACTGCCCTGCCCCGTCCACGCATGCAGGGAGCCGCGTAGCCGGCGTGACGCGCTCGCTTTGCGAGCGCTCGTGCAGCTGGCCCACTGCATGAGGGCACGACAAAGGCCCTTGTGGCGACGCGCCGTAGCAGACCGGAAGAGAAGGGCACGCGTGGCGAGCTCGACTCTGCCTCGCTCTGGTCGCTCGCGCCACCGGACGAGGGCGCGGCAGGCTCGCTGGCGTTGAACGCACCGAACTGTTCGGGTCCGCAGCGCAGCGTCCTCGATGTGGGCACCCCACTGCCACAGCGCGGAGCAGAGCCGACGACGCTGCGCCGAGCGCGCCACCACGGCGCCCGCCCAAGACAGCGCCCGATGCCACTGCTGCCGCTGCGCCACCGCCGCCTCCCATGCCCTCGTCGCCATGCGGAGCTCGCGTACCGCCACGCATGCAGCGACGCGCCGCACCGCGCGCCGGAGCGCCACCCGCGCCGTCGTGAGCCACCTGACGAGCCCGCGTCGCAACGAACGCGCTCGCCAGGCCTGACGGCATGCACCCTCGATCTCGCAAATCGACGGATAGTGCACGCGCGAACGATCGAGAGACACGGCGCGCTGTCCTGAGCGAGCGAGGGTCACGGCGCGCCAGGTTGCCAGGACGGACCGCCGGTGGCGCAGCGAGCGCGTCGCCGCAACGCCCGCTGCGACGCCTTCGAGAAGATCTTCGCGCGTCGACTCGCGCGTCGTTCTGATCGCCTCCGAGGTCGCCACCGCCGCCGTCTTGACAGCCTCCGCGAGCGCTTCGTTGGCGGCCTGCTCGTACTCGGCGCGCGCTTCTTCCAAATGACGCTCGTAATGCGCGCGGGCCTTGGCCGCCTCGCGCTCGTGCTGCGCACACGCCTCAGCCAGCTGATGCTCGAGCAGCGCGCGCGCCTTGTCCGCCTGCTGCTCGTACTGCACCTGCGCCTCGGCCGACTCGCGCTCGTGCTGCGCTCGCGCCTCAGCCATCTGACGCTCGAGCTCGGAACGCATGCGCTCGGCCTCGCACCTGTGGGGAAGAGGGGGGGGCGCCGTGGTGAGCACTTGCATGCTCGAGCTCGGAACGCATGCGCTCGGCCTCGCACCGCTCGAGGGCAAACGCGGCTTCCTGCGCCGCCATCTGCTCCTTCTGCGCCTCGAGCTGCTCCGTCGCCCTTCGCTCGCGCTCTCGCGCCGCAATGAGCTGCTCACCCACACGACACACCTCCGCCTCGAGATCGTCCTCAGCCGAGGACGCGCGCACAGCGGCCGCGCTTGCGGCGGCGGCCATGGCCTCGGAATGCCTCTCGGCGGCGCGCCGCGCATGCTCCGCCTGCGCGAGCGCCTGCATCGCCTCCGCCTGCAGATGGCGAGCGGCCAGAGCGCCACTGGTCGCCTCGCCGACGGCTGCGTTGGTGCGCTCCTGCCACGCGGCGCGCTCGGCAGCGCGCTGCGTGCGCTCAGCTGCGAGGAGCTGGGCGATCTCGCTCTCGCGCTCGGCGTACTCGAGCGCTTTCACCTGCGCCGCATCCATGGCCTTCCGCATCGCGTCGCGCTCCGCCTGCGCCGTCGCAAGGCTCGCCTCTGCCTGCAGCAGGCTCTCGAGCGCGCGCCGCCGCTCGGCCTCGGCCTCCTCCGCGAGGCGCTGCGCCTGCGAGCACCGCCAGCTGACCACCTGCATGCGCGCGCCCAGCTCCACCGCCTCGCGCGAATCGCTGTTGCGCGCCGCCTCCTCGACGCTCCGGAGCTGCGCTTCAAGCGCCGACTCGCGCTGCGCCGCCCGCATTAGGTCCGACTCGTGCGCTTGGCGGCTGGAATCGTACGCCTTCTGGAGCGATGAGAGTTCGACCGCGAGCCGGCGTGTCTCCTCGAACCGCGCCGCCGCGTCACGCAGCGCGTACTCGTGCGTTCGCATGTCCACAAGGGAAGTGGAGCAGGAGACGTCGGCGATGATAGGGTACCCGGCCGGGTCCGAAAGCTCAGACGATGTAGAGGTGAGCTCTGGCGGCGAGCTCGAGCCGCTGCTGACGCTCGCTTTCTCCAAGTCCGGGAGCCTTGGCGACGAGGGGTCGAAGAACAGCGGCATTGATCAAAGATGCTCACTCCGGAGGATGCGCACGAGCGCGGAAGGATGCGCACGAGCGCTCCGGACTGACTTCAAGTTGAACCGGGCGTGCCGTTGCCAGGAAACCGAGCACAATTTCACAGGTTTGGAAGGGCCGTGAACATTGCTTTGCGGAATAAAACGTGTTCACATTCATGGACGATCAAAGACCTTTGCGTTCCTCATGAAACAACCTGTGAAATTGGTGCGGACGATGGCCGACGAGTGTCGCGTCCGCGTGCGTGGGCGTGAGGGCGAGGAGGTCGAGTGGTCACGAAAGGCAGCAAGGCGAGCGGAACGACTCAAGAATTGGCTCGACGATCTCGATCCATCGGAACACAGTATCCTCCCAATAGAGGAGACGGCTACCACGGTGCTGCGCACACTCGGGGAAATGTGCGACGACGATTGGTCAGCCTCGTCCCTCGAAGAATGCTCGCTCACACAGCTAGCTGCCCTCATCGAGGGCGCCACCAATCTTATCGCGGAGCAGGCGCTCGAATACGCCCAGTGTGCTTTCGCCAGCCGATTGGAAGGCAAATGCGCCCACGGGCTGCTTGAGTTGCTTGGAGCCGTGAACGACTTTGAGAGCGATGAGGAGCGCGCGGCTTCGCTTCGAGAGCCGGCGTTCATGCCGGATAGTCCCACGACGCAGTATACCGCCGCGAGGACGCCTGCTTTGCCCGTGAACGACGATGCCGCGGAAGCCGCTTTGGCCAAGGTCGGCGTGGGCACGCTGATAGAGCTCAAGGGCGTCAACCGAGCGTGGCGTACGCTCGCACGTCGAGCGCTCTGCTCGCGGCTGTGCAGGCGCGAAGGACGCGCCGACCCTCGGCAGCTGGACGAGATCACGGAGCTCAACCTGGAGCCGCTCATCGAAGCTGGCCGGCCGTGGGAGGCGGCGAGGGCGGGGCGGCTGCTAGTCCACCTGGAGCGGCTCACGGGCTATGGCTTCGCGGTGGACGTGGCCGCGGTCCGAGAGATCGATCTGGAGAGGGGGGGGGGGAGGCTGTTACGCCTGCTTCGTGGTCCGGTCAAGCACGCGCTGTGCAGCAGCTGCGTCACGGGCGAGGGCGAGCCGCCGCTCGCGCTGCTGCTCGGAGCCATCGCCTGCGCCGGCTCTGGAGGGATTCGAGGCATCCCTGTGGAGCAGATGCGCGCCGATGCGTTCATCGATCTGAACTTCGAAGATCCTCACGGCGATGCCCCGCTACTGCTCGGCCCCGAGGGCGCCATGCTCCTTGCGAGCTTCCTTCCAGTCATGGGCGGGCTGACGAGTCTCAACCTTAGCTTCAACCAGCTGTGCGGCCTCGATTATCGTGGAGGAGGAACTTACACTGCAGAGGGCATCACAGCGATTGCCGACGCCATGCGCATCAATGGCGCGTTGACACGCGTCGATGTCCGCCACAACAACATCGCGGGCGACTGCGCTGAGCAGCTCTCAGCCGCTGTCCTTGGCAACCTCAACATCGAGATGTTCAACGAGATCCCGATCAAGGAGATGCGCGCCAACTCAATCACGGGGCTGGACCTGATGGAGAAGGGCGTCGGAGTCGAGGGAGGCATGGTTGTTGCGGGACTCATACCCGTCATGGGCGCATTGACGTCCATCAATCTCAGGGGCAACGAGCTCGGGGACAAGGGCTGGGGCGCCATCTTTGCCGCCATCTGCGGCAACAAGGATAGCAAGATCATGTCTATGGATGTGTCCTGCGAGAACATCAGCCCTGCTTGTGTCAAGCTGATCGCCGAGGCGCTCCGCACAAGCGTCACAGGCGGGCTGACACGCGTTGACGTCCGCCACAACAACATCGCGGGCGACGGCGCTGAGCAGCTCGCAGCTGCTGTCCTCGGCACCCTCAAGATCGAGATGTTCAATGAGATCCCGATCAAGGAGATGCGCGCCAACTCAATCACGGAGCTGGACCTGAATGGGAAGGGCGTTGGAGTCGAGGGAGGCATGGTCGTGGCGGGTCTGATACCCGTCATGGGCGGGCTGACGAGCCTGGACCTCTCCAACAATTTACTCTGCGGAGTGACCGGCACGTTCGGCGGCGGCACCTACACTGCAGAGGGCATCACTGCAATTGCCGAGGCCCTGCGCGTTAATGGCGCGCTGACGGTGACCAACCTCCTGCACAATCAGCTTGATGAGGCGTCAGCCAAGATGCTCGCTGAAGTCGCCAAGCAGAGGGGGATCTCGCTCTGTGGCATCCAGCGCGACCGGACCACCGCTGACTTCTCCAACAAGTTTCTCATGCCGCCCGATGCGATCCTGCTGGCGTCGGACCTGTCACAGGCCGCTGTCACAGGCGGGCTGACCAAAATATCACTCGCCAAAAACGAGTTGGGGGAGGAGGGCACCAAAGCCATCTGCGAGGCACTAGAACAGAACAAGACGCTCAAGGAGCTTGACATCCGCGGTAATCGGCATCGGCATGGCAACATCGGAGGGTCAGCAGGTGCCAAGCATGTGGCCAAGATGCTTGGCGTCAACGGCGGGCTGACGAGCCTGGACCTCTCCAACAACGCACTCTGCGGAGTGACCTTTATGGGTGGCACCTACACTGCAGAAGGCATCACAGCGATTGCCCACGCTTTGCGCGTCAATGGCGCGCTGAAAAGCATCGACCTCTCCGGAAACCAGTTGTGTGGCATCTGGACTGAAGGCTATGGCGACCAACAAGGCACCTACACAGCAGAGGGCATCACTGCAATCGCCGACGCCCTGCGTGTTAATGGCGGGCTGACGAGCATCGACCTCTCCAACAACCAGCTCTGTGGCGTCTGGACTGACTACCGCGGCCAACATGGCACCTACACTGCAGAGGGCATCACTGCAATCGCCGACGCCATGCGCGTTAATGGCGGGCTGACAAGCATCGACCTCTCCGGAAACCAGCTGTGTGGCATCTGGACTGACGACGATGGCGACCAACAAGGCACCTACACAGCAGAGGGCATCACTGCAATCGCCGACGCCCTGCGTGTTAATGGCGCATTGACGTCCATCAATCTCAGGGGCAACGAGCTCGGGGACAAGGGCTGGGGCGCCATCTTTGCCGCCATCTGCGGCAGCAAGGACAGCAAGATCATGTCCTTGGACGCGTCCTGCGAAAACATCAGCCCTGCTGGAGTCCAGCTGATCGCCGAGGCGCTCCGCACGAGCGTCACAGGCGCGTTGACACGTGTCGACGTCCGCCACAACAACATTGCGGGCGACGGCGCTGTGCAGCTCGCAGCTGCTGTCCTTGGCAACTTCAAGATCGAGATTTTCAATGAGATCCCGATCAAGGAGATGCGCGCCAACTCAATCACGGAGCTGGACCTGAATGGGAAGGACTTCGGAGTCGAGGGAGTCATGGTCGTGGCGGGTCTGATACCCGTCATGGGCGCGCTGACGTCGGTATGGACTTCAGCCCATGACTCATTAAGTTCCCAGTACTGAGCTTAGTGTGTGCCCTCGGCCTCGCAGCTCGATCTCTCAAATAACTTTATTGGCGGGCATTATGAAGATGATGGCTACGACAGCGACACTGGTGATTATGTGCAAAAATTTGTCGCTGATCCAGAAGGAGTACAAGCCATAGCTTGCGCCTTGCGCGTCAATGGCGCGCTGACGGTGACCAACCTCCTGCACAATCAGCTTGATGAGGCGTCAGCCAAGATGCTCGCTGAAGTCGCCAAGCAGAAGGGCATCTCGCTCTGCGGCATCCAGCGCGACCAGACCACCGCTGACTTGTCCGGTCATGCCCTCCAACCGCCCGATGCGATCCTGCTGGCGTCGGACCTGTCACAG
>Ga0180441_101556_pt1 | contig 13992 bp, 7 predicted proteins | sample ChrtobMetaP5_8mM_FD_120633 | JGI IMG/M metagenome (GOLD analysis project Ga0180441, IMG submission 120633) | Chrysochromulina tobin associated microbial communities from unialgal haptophyte culture, Seattle, Washington, USA - P5_8mM MetaG | ecosystem: Host-associated > Algae > Haptophytes >...
CCCACCCACCGCGATTCAGAGCCTGGTCTAGCTTTAGCAGGGACCGGGATGTCGCGCTCACCAGGCTGCCTTTGTGTAGTTTGATGAACCTGCAATCACCAACCTACGCGACCAAGTTTACTCACGTAGCGCGAAAACAAGTAAAAGACGAGGCGGCGCGCGCGGTGGGAAATGAGCGCTCTACGCAAAAAGATCGCCGAGAAGAAGGCGCTCAGCGAGGCTCAAAAAAAGCCGCCGTCGCCCCCTCCTCCTCCTCCCCCCCCGCCGCCGCCGCCAGCGCAACAGGACCATGCTGAGGAATCGCGGCTCGCCGCCGCTCCGTCACCTGCTTCCACGCTGCCGCCTCCGCCTCCGCCACCGGTGTCAAAGGCCACCCCGCGGCCATCGAACAGCAGCGGCTTGAAGCAAGGCTGGCTCTCCAAAGGACTGCTGTACCCTGAGGGCTCTTCTGAAGCGGCCCCCAAAATGTGGCGGGCCACTGACGCCGCCGAGCGCCCCAAGGTCTTTCAGGTGCTCTCGACGCCTGATGAGTACGAGGTGTGTGGCGACTTCTCTGCAGCAGGTCGGTTCATCGGCAAGGAGGATTTCAGAGTGACGCGCGACGGCCTGCGGCTGCGCATCCAGGGCAACCCAAACGAGGACCCACAGTCGCTCGTTGCGGGGCTCGACGAGGTCGTCACGCTGCCCATCGATGCTGCCTTCGAGGGCATGAGCGCCGAGTACACGAAGACCTTTGCGCTCTCGATTCGCATTCCGCGCTCGCGCGAGGTGCAGGAGCTGCTCGCGCAGCTCTCCGTAGAAGAGCGCGAGGCCATCGAGGCGCGGCTCGCCGACCCGCCCATCGAGCCGCTGCTGCGCGAGCTGCCCGCCGCTGCAGACGCGCCCGTCCACGAGACCGCCACTGGAGCGAGCGCCGTGGCAAGCGCGCCCTTGGCCGCCGCCTGCGCGTCCTTGGCTGGTGCTGATGATGCTCCCGCGAATGCCGCAGCTGATGAGCCGCCCCAGCTGCCGGCCGAGGTCAGTGCCGTGCGAGCAGCGGAGGCGGACGCGTAACGGACGACGGTGATGCAGCCGACGCCGCTTGAAAAAGCGCATCTCTGGGTGTCATTGTCCCCGCGTCCGGGAGCAGCGTACTGCCCTGAGCCGACCCATCTTGCCAGCCAGAATTGTCAGGGATCTTTATGTTTGCGTGCATAGACAGTGTAAAGGTCTCTCGTAGCCGATCGTACACATAGGTTAATAGGTTAGAGTCGCCCAGCGCATGCCAGCGGAGCCTGAGTGAGCCTGAGTGAGTGAGCGCCGTCCTTTTTGAACAACAAAGATTCGCACGAAGAAATTCTCCGATCTCGCTATGTATCTTCGCGCCACAGAACAAAATGGCAGCCGACGCGATGTTTAGAGGAGAAGCGCCCGTTGCTGAGCCGCCCCTTGCGGCCGCCGAGTGGGTTGCCGCCGGCTTGCTGCTGGCCATCCTCCTCGGCACATTCCTGCGCGTCACCTCCGCTTGCACCAACTGGATGGAAGGGCTGCTGCGCTGGCACCAGCACGACGAAAAGATGCCGGTGGGCAAGCCTGTGGCGGTCGCGCGCTCGTCATCGGGTGCTGCTCCGCTCGAAGAACAGCTCGCCACGGTGCTCAGGCGTGAAGCTGACCTTAACGCGGCACTTGGACACGTGCGGACTCGTGCCTCGAGGCTGAAGCACAAGTTGGGGCAGGTCGAGGAGCCATCAACAGTGCGCATGTCCTCTGCTGCGAAGGTGGGCGCTGGGTACGATCCCAGGGCCGTCGTGCCTGATTTGCCCACGCCTCCCATGACCGCAGCACGGCAGGAGGTGGCGGCCGCACGGCAGGCCATCCTGCTGCGCGCGGCGGCGCTGCAAGCAGTCGCGAGCCGAGCTGCGTCGGAGGCGGCTGCCGCCCGCGCAGTGGCGCTTGAGGCGGCGGCCGACGCAGCGGCAGCGCGTGAGGCAGCCAGTCAAGCTGCCGCAGACGAGTGGGCGGAGGCAGCCGCGGCCGCGGCCATGGCGGGCCGGGCGGAGGCGCTGTTGTGGGGCGCGGCGGATCCGGTGGGGGGGGAGGCACAGGGGGCGGAGGCGGAAGCGGAGGCGGCGCTGCACGAGATGGATGGTATCGGGGCGTCCGAGGGCGGGTGGATCCCCCTTGGCGAATGGGGCGGCCTGAGCGACGGCTCGACCTCAGCCGACGAGATGGACGTTCTCGAGGCGCCCGCAGCATCGCACCGTCCCGGCTGCCTTCTTGCACCGGACGCGGCGAGCCTGCCTCCCCCCTTCGCCTTCCTGGCCGCTGCCAGCGCCCGCGAAGATGATTCCCGGCACCGAGAATCGAGGCACCGAGAATCATGCAAGGCCGCCTCGCGGAGAGGATGATGTGCCTGAAGGCCACGCAGTGCATGCTCGAAGCGCATGCGGCATGACTGAAATGTCGTGTGCACTGGATGGAGTCGAAGGAGACTTCCGACGTGTCGCCGACGAGACCCGCGAACGACGTGGACCTCAGCTACCGAGAGCTCGCGTGCCCGGGGCACATGCCCCAAACAGCTGTACCGACTGCGACTCCCACACACGTCGGATCACGTACAACGCGGAACAAACCGAAGCGAATGTAAAATTTACGATAATATTAGGTTGACGGTTGAGGTTCATACTATAGTAGTATTCGAATCGAGCCGGTTACGAGCCGGGAGCCGCTGTGACCTGCACCCGTGGTACTGCACCAGCAATATTGTGGCACCCGGCAGCCTGTTCACCCGCTGAGATATTGGATTACTAGCGGATAGTACGCTTACCGGATTTGCAAATGGATCTCCCGGCGGGGTTCCGGACACGGGATTGAGAGCCAGTTTTAACCGTTGGCGGGCTTGGGGGTCCTCTTGGGGTCCTCTAAGCCCCCCCAAGGAGGGCGAACACACAGAGGCCTCAAGGCGAGCGAGCCTATGGAGTTGAATAGGTTTCTCTAAGGTTTCTCTCGAGCGCTAGACCGCGGGGCGGGCGCTAGACGGCTAGAGGTAATAATAAATCTCCCGATGTGCGATGAAAGGCGAACATGTGTTCCCGGTGCGGCACTATTTAGGGAAGGAGGAAGTCCGCACCCAACTCCCTCTTTTCAATGGATGGACTCAAAGTGGGAGTCTACACCGACTCCAATGTGACGCGCTTCTGCTTGGGGCTAGCGGCTTTCTCTGGCCTAGTCGCCGTCGGCAGCACCGCCTTCAGTCGCTACGGGCTGACGGGGCAGGAGCGGTTCCGACATTACCTCAGCTTTTACATGCGCCGGCACGCAGATTGGTGTGGCGTGGACGACGATCCAGGATATCGGCTCCATCGGCTGCTCGCCGCCATTCTCGCCGATCACTCACTGTTCCGCCTCGCCTTCCCATCCGGGTGGTCGCCGCTGCCGCCGGCGCCCTTTACGCGCCGGCTGCTCGAGCTCCTGGCGCTCGTGCAGATGCACGGCATGGTCGGCATGATCTTCTTCGTGCCGCCAATCCGCGACGCGATTCCCGTCGCCAGCTTGCCGTTTGCGATTCTCGCCGCACTGGCGTGCATTCTTGCACACGTGCTGCTGCGCGCGGCACATGAGCGGTTTCACGTGCAGTGGACGCTCGCTCTATACCGGCGGCACGACGAGCACGGCGGATGCGAGGGGCACATGCTGGCGCGCGCGGCCCTCGCGCACTTTGACGCCGCCCACACGCTGCGCGACGTGCTGCGTAGCTGGCAGCGTGTGGCGCGGCAGCTCGGGCGACTCGAGGCGACGTTTGCGCGTCTTGCGTGTTCGAACGTGCTTCGCGGTTGGCGGGCGGCGTGCGCTGCAATCGAGGTGCTGGCGGCGGCGCAGCGGCTGCGCGTTCAGAAGGTGCACGCGTGGTCGCTGATCAAGCCCTCGTGGCTGCACGCGTGGTGCGACGACGTCGGGGAGCGCCTGCGGCCCCTGGGCGCGCAGCTTCGGCTCGCGATGCCTCTGCACGAAGGGCTGATCGACGCTCTCGCGAGGTCGACCCATGCGAAGCTCGCGCCGAGTGCGTCGGACCGGTTGCTCGAGCGGCCGGCCGTCATGCGCGCGAGGCTCTTCTTGGGGGCGCGCTGGGCGTTGGCCACGTGGGTGGCCTCGCTCCATTTGATGGCACGCGAGCTCGAAGCGAGGCGCGCCGCGCGTACCGCCCTTGGCGCGCACCGGACGGCGGTTGCGGCGCGGCGTGCGGCGTATGTGCTCGGTGTCGCGTGGGGTTTGCGCGCATGGGCCGAGGCTGTCGAGCTGCTGAATTCGGACGAGGCGGCGCTGCAGAGCATCTCGGCGCAGATGGGCCCCTTCGGCGCCGGACGAGGTCACGCCTTTGGACGAGGTCACGCGCGCGCGCCGAGTGAGAGTACCGGCGACTCCGAAGGGAGCGACGACGACGCCGAGGACGCGGGCGCTGTCGCGGGCGCTGAGGACGGCAGCAGCGGCGGCTTTGGGCGACTCGCGCGTAGAGGCTCCCTCGCAGGCGCCATCGACCAAGGCACGCGCGTGTACGGCGGCGGCGCGAGCAGTGCGAGTGGCAGGAGCAGTGCAAGCAGCAGGGGCTGCCGCGGCGGCGCGGGCGATGCAGAGGAAGCGTCGAGGGCGAGCCCGTCGTCGGCGTGTGCGCTCGCTTGGACGGGCGTGAGCGCTCTCGAGCCCTACGCCCTGCTCGACGACCCTTCACGCTTGGCGGCCATCCAGCAGCACGCGATCGCTTCGCATCCAGAGCCGCCAGCGCGCGCGGCCCTCCAGCGCCCTCTCACGAGTGCTCTGCCCCATCCGGTCGGTGAGACTCTTCTCTCGGTCGAGCGTGTGCGCTGCGTGCAGGCGGGCAAGGCGCCGCCGCCGTACGCGCGTGCGCAGGTGCGCATGGCGCTGCGCCGGGGCGAGGTGACACCGCGTGGTGCGCATGTCGAGGGGCAGCGATCCAAGCTGTTCTCACAGCTGGTGCGGCTGGCGGAGCGCATCGAGGTCCTCGCCCAACGCCAGCTGGAGGAGAGTGCGGTCGCCGCGGCCGCCGCGCAACAGTCGCCAGTGGCCGCCGTGGCACATGTGCAGCCGGCGGCGCTGCTCCTGACCGAGGGTGACGACGCCGACCCGCTGGTGGCGTCTGTGTGCGAGCGGCTGCGTAGGGAGGTGAGCTGGCTGCATGCGGAGCGCATGCGCGTGCTGCAGCTCGCTGAGCTCCGGCCGGCGGCCGCCACGTGCCCAAAGGCCGACCCCAACGTAACGGCCGCCACGTGCCCAAAGGTCGACCCCAACGTAAAGCGGCAGCAGCCACCGTCGAGCGTGCAGCCCCGGGCAGTGCTGCTCGCCATCGACGCGCTGCTCCGCGACATCGACGCGGCAGCGCAGCTGATGCTCGTCGAGCGTCCCGAGGCGCTTGCCCTCCAGCGGCGGCTGCACGAGGCCGCGCACGCGAGGCAGCGCGAGCGGCAGGCGAACATGCTCGCGGCAAGGCGCGAGGAGCAGCAGCGGCATCAGCTGCGAGCACTCTACGAGGAGGCGCCGTCGGACTCCTTCGGACGCTCATTCTCATTCGGGCGTGTCGCGTCGGACTCATTCTCATTCGGGCGCTCCTCGTCCGCATCGGACGCCCGGAGCTTCTCCCGGGAGCCCACCATGGGCTCTTTCGTGCGACGGGGCCACGCCACTGGCCACGCCACAGGCCGCTCCTCGACGGATACCTCCGCTCGACCCCTCTACACGTGTCGCACACTACGCGGCGCCGCTGGGCGCCACGGACGCACGGGCATCGTCGACGAGGACTCCTTCTCCTTCTCAGGGTCACCCTTGCGCGCCGGTACCTCGGCTGCCGCACGCCTCGGGCCTGATGCCCGAGGCGATCGGCACGAGCGGGCGGCGGCGGCGAAGCAGGCGGCGGCGGCGCCGAACACCCTCGAGTTCACCGAAGAGGAGGAGCGCTCGCTTGAGCGGACGTCTCGCACGCTGGACCGGTCCGCCCGGCTCGCTACCCTTTTGAAGCAGCGCGCCTCCATCGTCGACCTCATCGACCAGCACGCCGCAGCCCACGACGCCGCTGTGGCGGAGGTGGCTGCCGAGGCCGCGGCCGCCGCCGAGACCGCCGCCGCCGCCGCCGCCGCCGCAGCTGCAGCCGAATGCGGCACGCGACGCTACACCTGGCGCAGCGGCACCAATCGCAGCGGCACCCAGCGCTCGGGCACCCAACGCTCCGCTGGCCTCCCCACGCCCGGGCGCGCGAGCCTGCAAGGGGGAGGCCCGCAAGGGGCCCCGAGCGCACCGGTCGCCGTCTCCGCTGAGGCCAACCGATTCTGCGCCTACGTCCCGTCAAGCCGCGGTCGACTCTCAAGCAGGCGCCCAAGCAGCGCCATCCCCTCGACGCGCCGCTCAGATGCGTCGAGCTTCTCGTTTGGCTCGAGCCGGCCACTCAGCCGCTCCCCGGGCCGCTCGACGTCGCGCACGCTGAGCGCGAGCCAGCGCTCTCGCGAGGGCCTCGCACGGCAGGCCGAGTCGCATGCCTTGACCCCCGAGGAGGCCGCGGCCGAGGCTCTGCGCGCCAAGTCACGTGCCGAGAGCGGCCTCAAGCGCATCGACGCCGCCCTCCGAAAGCTCCTTGACCGCCACCAACCCCACGGCGGCAAGGGCACCCACAAGGGTGCCGACAAGGGCGTGATCCCGTCGCCCAAGGCTCCGCTGCCCATCGCGGGGATCGCTGCTGCTGCAAGGCTCCTTGCTGGTGCGGGCGGAACGAGTGTGTTCGAATCCGCACACCTCGAATGCACCGAGGCGCCCCGCGTTCACTTCCTCGAGACCGGGCTCGAGCGAAGGGTGCGCAATGAGCCGCCAGGCGTTCCCCAGGGGATCCGCCGCGCCGCCGCCCTCTCACCGGCGTCGCCCGAGGTGGCGTCGCCTGGTTACCATCCCTGGACCCTCGCGGGCCTTGTGCAGGCGGACTCGCTCGTCGCCCTCGCCGCCGCGCCCGCTACCGCTGTCGTCGGGGGGGGCGCCGCGCCCGCCGGGCCCGCCGCGCCCGCCTCCCCTGGTTCGCTAGGCCTAGCCGGCTCGCCCTCTGTGGCCGGGTGCACCAAGGAGGTCGCCGCGAGGCCGCCCGAGTTCCATCTGATCGGCACGCGGTGCGTGCAGCGGACGCTCCCCCCGCGCAACCCGGCCGATGACCAGGTGCACTTGCGCCCTCAGCACAACGTGGCGCTCGAGGCGCGCCGGCGGGAGCGGCTGGCCGGTGAGCTGCTCGCCAGCTCTGAGCTCGAGGCCCCTTTGCATGCGCGCCAGATGTACAATCGGGCGGGCGGCGACGCACCGCTGCCACGCCCGCCCGTCTGGATGGACTCGCAAGCGAAGTTGCGCAAAGCACTTGCCTCCGAGAACGCTCAAGAAGCCATGCGTGCGCGTCGGAAGCGACGGCTTGCGGAGGCGGCCTCCCATACGGCGGGCCAGGTGACACGTGCGCAGCGCCTCTCACGCCACGTGCACTCGGCGGCGCGCCGGGCGCTCGAGTTCTTGGTGGCGGCAGGTGCGGCGATCTTCCGGTGGCTCTTCGACTTCTTCTGGACAGATGGGCTCGATGCGATTGAGGCGCGCCACGCCGAAAGGGAAGTAGCCGCCGTCGCCAAGCGCGGCTGCGCCACCGATCGCAGCTTCAACGGGCGCAGCTTCAACGGGCGCAGCTCGTTTGGGCGCACGGTCGCGACTGCCTCGGCCATTGGCTCCTTCCACAAGCGCATGGTGGCGCTCGGCCGGGCTTCGCGAGCCGAGCGGGAGGGGAGAGCCGAGCGGGAGGGGACCGAGCGTGAGGGGAGCGGCGTGGGCCTTGGCGGCAGATCGAGTGCGCTTTCGCTGGCCAGACTCCGCCATGCCCTGATTGGTGGTCGCCGGGGAAGCCTGTTGGGTCGCCTTTCTCATGCTCGTGGTCGGCTCACTTCGCGTGCGCCCTCGCGGCTGCCGCACTGGCTCGGGCGGCCGGGCGCGCCGATAGGCGCAGCAGGTGCGGCGACGGCAGATCGTGGGGTCGACATGCGCCTCTTCGGGCGCGATCTACATGAGCACGAGCCTGCGGTGCGGGAAGCAATGGCCGAGCTCTCCTTGACACAGCCGCCACCCGCCCGCGGCGCGTGCACACGGTTGGCCGGCGCGGCCCTCGGAGGCGCTGTGGCGAGCACGGCCGCGGATGAGCTGGAGCTGGCAGCGGAGGCTCGGCAGCAAGCACGTACCAACCGGTCGCTTGGCATGGAGCTGCGCGAGCTCGCGGCCGAGCGGCGGGAGCTCCGCGACGAGATCGCACAACGTCGTCGACGCTCCCTCGCCCTCCGCGCCGGCGGATCCCCACAGCTGCCCAGGGATCCCCACAGTGGCAGCGGATCCCTCGGCGGCGGCGGCGCGAACGGCACCAGCTTCGCAAGGCGACTGCCGGTGCTTGGCTTTTCGGCGCTCTCACCGGCCCAGGCAAGTGAAGAGGCGCTCGAGCATCTCTTGGATCGGCTGCACACGGTTGACACGCGACTGCAGCTGGTTGTCGTCCAGATTGCCTCCCAAGGTGCGCGCGAGGCCGGGCCCATCGCCCTTCCCACTTCCCCACTACATTCTCCAAACCCACCTCCCAAACACCCCTCCCCCCTCCCCCCCTCCCCCCCTCCCTTCAGCCATGCTGGCCAAGGAGATGGCCAAGCACCTCGAGCTCGACACATTCCTCATCCAGTATGGGCTCTCCCGACCGTACGCCCGCGCCTGCGCCCCGTCCAGACTCGCGCCGTCCAGACGCCCCGTCCAGACTCGTTCACACTGCGCCCCGTCCAGACTCGCGCCTAGCTCGCGCTGGGCAGTCGCGCAGCGGACGGCGCCCCTCGCCGCCAGCGCGGCTAGCACGGCCGAGACGCTCGCCGCCGAGGCCGCTGGGGTGGACGCGGCCGTGGGCTCGCACCGGCGCCGGCAGCGCTGGCATGCGGCGTGGAAGGCGCTGCCGGCGATCGTGCTCGTTGCGCTCATTGCGGGCGGCGGCGTGGCCACTTCGATACTCTCACTCTGGGTTCGCCCCGACGGCGTCGCTCCGTTGGATTGGCTCGTGGCCGTTGGTACGGGCCTCGTCGTGAGCTTGTTGATCATCGAGCCCTGCCTCGCCGCCCGCGCCCACCTGCGCCGCACGCACCGCGACCTCCAACGGTACCAGCGCGATCGGAGTGCTGAGGCGGAGCGGGCTCAGGCCGAGCGGCGGGCGGAGCGTGACGAGGTTATGGCGCGGCGGCTCACTCGGATGGGTGCCGCTGCCTACGCCGAGGAGGCGACGGAGGCGCATAGGGCACGCGAGCGCGCGAGAGAGGCGGCGAGGGCCGAGGCTGCCCGCCATGCCACCGAACGGCGCACCCTCGCCATCGGCTCCGCACTCGCGCTCCCTGCGCTCCCTGCGCTCCCTGCGCCCAGCTCCGCGCCGCACGCGCCAGCCGACGCCGCGGCGGAGGAGCTCGCCATGGATGTGCGCTCGCCCTGGACTGCTGTGAACATGAACGCTGTGAGCCCGCGCATCCCGAGGCGGCGAGGCGGCGAGAGTAGCCGCAGCTACCACAGTCGGCACTCCGACCAATCCAGCCGTTACAGTGACGACGAGAGCTTTGGCGCGAGCAGCCACGGCTGCAGCATCGATGCGTACAGCCAATACAGCGGCAGCCAGTGCAGCGGCAGCCAGTACGATGGCAGCCAGTACGATGGCAGCCGATGTGGCGGCAGGTCTCGTCCAGGCAGAGCGGGAGGCTCCGCGGTAGGCTCGAGCGGCTCGGAACGGCGCCGGCGCCTCGACTTTGCGGGGAGCGCGGACTCGCACGGCTCGCACTGCTCGCACAGCTCGCACGGCTCGCACTGCTCGCCCCCATTCCCAGGCATGCACAGCAGGCACCAGCGTGGTCGCCACGAGAGCCGCGGCAGGAGGCACTATTCCACCGACTCCAGCATCGCGGACGACAGCCTCGGTGCATAGACTAGATTCACAAGATGCGTAAGGATGATCACAATGCCTAATAATGTCAACATCCGTCACTCTAATCGCGAATAGTGCGTCATCATTGACGTCTGTCGACTTGAGTGTATCGGGGGGGGGGACATCGTCTGCGCCTCCCACGGGACCGGTGGGTGTGTGTCTTGGCAAAAATAACGTGAACGTGAACGGGGGGGGAAGATGATGTGTATTCACAGCTAAGTTTTGCCTACGAACCAGCTGGAACCACACCCAGCCGGTTCTCCTGCCTTCGCCTGCGATTGTGGATGATCGACAACGACGGCATACCTCCGCTGCCAAACTACTATCCAACGGAGCCATCATCCATCCCACGATCCACGCAGGCGACGTGGCTCGACCGGCCCTCGACGCCGCTCGTGCATGCCGACGTCTTCATGCGCCGGCGCAACTTCGTCACCTCGGACCTGCACGTGCTGCTTGTGACGACGGACAAGGCGGAGCGACAGCGGATGAAGGTGGAGCTGGGTGGGCTGCACTACTCGACCACGGTCGTGTCCTCGGGCAAGGTCGCACAGGCGATGTTGAGCGAGCGCGGCGGCGAGTTCCATCTGGTGATGATCTCGGCAGCACTGAATGGCGAAGGCCTCGATTGCCTAGGACTGCTTGCGTGGATTCGAGACGTGCCGGCATTGCGCGAAGTGTCGCTCATCGTGCTCGGCTCCTTCTCCGTTGAGCCGGCGAACGCAATCGCGCTCATCAAGGCTGGTGCGACCGACATTCTGACGCGGCCGGTCGCGGTCGAGGCGCTCATGCGACTCCGGCATGCGGTCGGCACGTCGCAGTCGCTCACGCAGCAGCGCGCGCACCGGCGCGAGGAGGGCGGCGCGCGGCTCGTCACGCAGTACATAATGCGCAAGGAGCGCGAAGGGCGGGCCGAGGGCCTGCCTCCCTCGGTGCTCATGGGCGGCGCCGAGCGGCGCGACGGGAGCGAGCCGCCGAGACCGAGCGTGAGATCGAACGCGCTGCTGGGCGAGGTGACCGTGACCGTGCTGCTGATGCAGCGCGAGAGCCGTAAGTCGGCCGAACTGCCCGCCCTCCTGAGCGAGTGCGGCTACCAAGTCAAGGTGGCGCGCACCAAGCACGAGGTCCTCAAGCAGCTCACTTCGCGCCACGCGAGCTGGTCACTGCTGTGCATCGATTACGGCTCCGAGCACGCGCCCACGCTGCACCCGGGCCAGGCGGACTTTGGCGGGCAGGTGGCATTCGTGCTCCGCGAGATGGCGAGCCGGCAGCTGCTCGTGCCGACAGTCGCCTTCCAGGAGGAAGCCACGACCGACCGCGTCGTGCGCACGATGCGTGCGGGGCTAGCGGAGCTCTACCTGCCGCCATACACGAAGCCAAAGCTACGCGGGCTGCTGCGCTACGTGCTCAAGCCTGCGGAGCTGCGTGAGCTCTCCGAGGAGGCCAAGGCGCTCCACGCAGTCCAGCAGTCGACCTCGTCGTACGGCGGCGGCGGGGCCAGTGGCGGCGGCGGGGCCAGTGGCGGCACGGGCGGTGGCGGTGGCACACCGCCCTCGGCCGGTGGGGGGGGGGCGGGGGGGGGGGCGGGTCGTCCGCGCCGCGGGTCAACCGAGGGCGGGAGTGTACCGGCGGGCCCCCTCACGCCCGCCGCCACCTTTGCTATCGCGCGGATGGAGTCAGTACGCGCCGTCTCGCCGCCCCGGCACAACGAGAGGCGTACCCTGCAGATGCTCTCGCTCGCCCGCGTCGAACGCGAGGTCGCGGCGGCGGCGAACCGGCTCGCGGCGATGGACTTGGGCGAGGGTGGCGAGAGCCTCACGCAGACCGCCTCCAACCGGCGCGCGGCTCGGGAAGAGCTCGCCAGACGCACCAAGGCCACCGCCAACGACGAGAACGACGAGAAGCTGCACGCATCACGCGAGGCCATCGACGCGTACGCACGCGCCGCGGAAGGGGCGAAGCGCAACGCGGTTCGGCTGGCCGCAGTGCTCGAGCGCGAGGTGGCCATGGGAAACGCGGGCCGCTCGCGCGACATACTCGAGCAGAGGTGCGCCGCCGCCCTCTGTTCAGTCGCCGCCGCGCGCACCCTCGACTCGCGTTGCCTCGCGTTGCCTCACGTTGCCTCTCCTCGTTTTGCATGGTCGCATCCCACATCGCCGATGTGGTCATGTGGCCATGTGGCCATGTGGTCATGTGGTCGCATCCCACATCGCCTCGCCGCCTGCTCCCACATGACCACATGCTGCTCCACACGACATGACCACATGCTCCACATGATGTGCCGCGTGCGCGCGCAGGGTGTCGGCTGCGAACGCGGCGGCGGCGGCGCTTCAGAACAGGTGTGCGCGGCTCGAATGGCGAGCGCGCCAAGAGGGGCGCCAGCAGGCAGGCTCGCCTACACCGAGCGTCGGCGCCGAGCGCGAGGAGGCGCCGCCGCCGCCCGCTGAGACTGACGCCGACTACCTCAACGCGCCCGCGCTTGCCGACCTGACCCTCCTCATGGCCCCCCTGTCGGCCCCCACGTCTTACGAAGCGCCGCGGCCCGCAACAGCCGGCGCGACCCTCGAAGCAGGGCCACGGCCACCGCCGCTGCTCGTCGGCGGCGAGGGGGCTGCTTCGGCGCCAGGTAGCGCCAGTGCTGCCGTGCTGTCGATCCCGACAGGCACGAGCCTCGGTGCTTCGGCTTCGCTTCCATCGCTCTCGATGTCTTCCGAGTGGGAGCGTGTGCCTCGAGCCGTTGCGGGCGTCGTTGAGGATGTGCACGAGGGCGCACGATCCGAGTCAAGCAGCTTCCGTCGCGCGAGCCCCGGCCGACGCCGCCCCCGAGATGTTCCCCACAGCCGAGACGTTCCCCCGATGAGCCCCGGCCGGCCCGGTGCTCGTGGCGGCGCCCTCACGGTCGGCGCCGAGCCAGCAGGGCCGGCCGCACTGTTCCACAACAGCCGACGCATCCAGCTGCTCGCGTGGCGCGACTCGATGCGACTCGCCGAGAGCCAGGCCGCCTCGACGCGCGCCGAGTTCGAAGTTGAACACGAGCGGCTGAGGGCCGCCGCCGCCGCCCCTCCGGCTGCCAGCGTTCCTCCTGCTGTCACTGCTGGCGGTGGCGGCGTGAACGCAGCGTCGCCGGCGCCGATGGCCACTGCGCCACTTAGCGTCCCCATGTTCTCGCCGCACAAGGCTCTACTCGAGCGCTCCCTCAGGCATGCGGCTCGCTGTACTCGCGCTTGCTCCGAGATTGGAGATTGGAGATTGGAATCTCGCTTGCTCCGAGATTGGAGATTGGAGATTGGAATCTCGCTTGCTCCGAGATTGGAGATTGGAGATTGGAATCTCGCTGTACTCGCGCTTGCTCCGAGCCTTGCAAGCTGCGATCTTGTCCTCACCTCCCACATGCTCGCTGATTTCATGCTGATTGCCGCGCTGATTGCATGCCAATTGCAAGCTGCGATCTTGTCCACTCTCATCCCGCCTCCTGTCCGCTCGCTCACGCCTTGCAGGGCGAGCAATGGCGCGGCGATGGCGGCGCTCGCGCACGCGCAGAGGTCGACGACCGTGCGCGTGCCTACTGCGCGCCCAGGCGCTCCGCCTTCATGCGTCAAGTAGCGGCTCTGTAGCGGCTCTGCCCCCCCGTCCATAGCGAAGCCGAAGCAGACGTATAAAGGAGAGCGAACACAAGGAGACGTGGGAGACCCCCTGGGCCTGCCTGCCTGGCGGTGCCAGTGACATGGCCACTTCACTTGCATCAATCTGGGTGTGGCTCGGCTGTTCACGCTCACAAGTCTCGTCTGGAAAGAGGGAAATCAAAAAGTTGTTCCAAAAAAGGCTCTTGTCTCCGGTCCTCTCATTCACGAACGTCGAAATGCTACAGAGAATGCGTCCTCGCCCGAGCACCACGCTGACGAACGTGACGCTCGCCGATCTTGGCGAGCTGCTCCTCCCTATTTTCAACCTGCTTCAGGACGATCAGTGGCGCATCTCTCTCGCGATGGCCTGTAAGACGCTCTGTA
>Ga0180441_101603_pt1 | contig 13734 bp, 13 predicted proteins | sample ChrtobMetaP5_8mM_FD_120633 | JGI IMG/M metagenome (GOLD analysis project Ga0180441, IMG submission 120633) | Chrysochromulina tobin associated microbial communities from unialgal haptophyte culture, Seattle, Washington, USA - P5_8mM MetaG | ecosystem: Host-associated > Algae > Haptophytes >...
GCCGCCGCCGTCACCGCCCCCGCCCCCGCCCCCGCCACCGCCACCGCCACCCCCACCGCCACCGCCACCGCCACCGCCACCGCCACCGCCCGAGCGTCCAGAACCCTCACGCAGCATCAGCAACAGCCGCACCACTGGCGCCGCGAGCCCCACAAAGAGCCGAGCCGCCGCCACCTCATCCAGGGAGACCACGAGCGGCGACGACAAGTGCGCCGAGAAGGGCTCAGCTGCCGCCCGCTTCGGCGCAGGCGAGCGCGCCTACCAATCCGGCGACCTGCAGACTGGATTCCATTGCTTCCATTCAGCGGCGAGCCTGGATCCAACTGATGCGGACGCGTGGTACATGGCCGGCGGCATGTTTGTGGTGGCTGGGCAGGCGGAGCAGGCCATCCCGTTCTTCGACAAAGCCCTCGCCGCTCGGCCCGACCACGCGAATGCGCTCTTCGAGCTCGCTAACGCGCATCTGGGCCGCGCAGATCCCCAAGCCGCGGAGCCCTATTATGTCCGATCTGCGGCAGCGTTCCGGCGGGTCCTCGCGTCGCCTACGGCACACGCACACGAGAAGCGGAAGGCGGAGTTGCTCCCAACGGTACTCTCCAACTTGGGCAACACGTATCTCGACCTTCAGCGGGCGCGAGAGGCAATCGCCGTGTATGAGGAAGCGGCCGCCTCACACCCGCCTACCTGCCTCCCATTCAACGGCCTGTCCAACGCCTACGAAGGGGAAGGGCGATTCCCCGAGGCACTTGCAGCCTCGCGGCGTGCCATCCGGATGCTCCCTTCGACGTGCCACCTCGCCTATTACAACCTGGGGCGCATGCTCAAGGCGAGCGAGCAGCACATGGAGGCGCCCGCGGCGTACGCAATGGCGGTCGCCATCAAGCCGAGCGACCACCAGTACGTGAACGGCCACGGCACCGCTTTGCATGCAGCAGGCAGGCTCGAGGAGGCCGTGAAAGCGTACAAGACCGCCACGCAGCTCGCTCCCACGTGGTCCTCGCCCTATCGCAACCTAGGCCTACTTGAGTATGAGCAAGGTGGCCGCAGCCGGCAGGCCATCGGCTGGTACCGCCAGACGCTTGCTCTGGACCCAACATCGGCCGAGACTTACTGTGACATGGGCACGGCGCTGCTGGAGCTCGGCGAACTCGCGCCTGCCATGAAGGAATACAGCCACGCGCTCACTCTCAACCCGTCCAACCCGCTTGCGCATGCAAACCATCTGTATCTCGCCACCAAGTTGTGTGAGTGGCGGGATCACGAGGCACGGCATGCGACGCTTCGAGGGCACGGCGCCCAACTTCTGGCTGCGACTGCCGCCCGACGGCTGCAGCCGCTGCAGCCCGCCCCGTTCCTCTTCCTGCCCCCCTACCACGCCCTCTCGTACGATGGACTGCGCCCCGAAGTGCTCCGGGAGCTCGCCCTTGCCTACGCCGAGCGCGCCGCCGAGCGCGCGGGCGGTACCGGTACCCGTACCGGTACCGTTACCGGTACGCGCCTGCCGCTCGCGCGCCCGTCGTCTCTGGACGTGGACGGGGACGTTGCGTCAGTGTCGACAGTTTCGTCTCTGGACGTGGACGGGCGTAGTTACGGCGAGGTGAAGGGCAAGGGCGAAGGCGAGGTGAATGGTGGTAAGGGCAAGGGCGACCGACGGCTGCGTGTCGGTTACCTGTCCACCGATTTGGGCGAGCACCCCACCTCACACCTGATGCGCTCGTTTTGGAGGCTGCAGCATGAGCACGGGCGCGTGCGTGCGACTTGCTTCGCGCGCTCGAATGACGGCTCGGAGCAGCGTGCGTTCTTGATGCAGACGTGCGAGGAGTGGGTCGAGCTCACTGGCTTGTCATGGGCGGCAGCTGCACAGCAGATCCGACAGCGGCGATTGCATCTGCTGGTCGACCTCAACGGCCACTGCGGTCGGCCCCAATTTGAAATCCTCTCGTTGCGCGCGGCACCCCTGCAGCTCACCTATATGGGCCATCCGGGCACGAGCGGCGCGAGCTACGTGCAGTACGTCCTCACTGATCCAATCGCCACAGCCCCTCGCGCGCGCACACACTTTTCGGAACATCTTCTCTCGCTGCCGCAGTGGCATGTGACGGACTACCGCTTCTCGCATGCATTCAATGCGCGTGGCCCTTCCGACCGGCCGACAGGCTTGGGCGAGCCGCCGAAGGGCGCGCCGCCCGCTGGCCCACGCCGCCCGTGGCCCGAGCACGCGACGCGCGCGACGCTTGGCTTGCCTCAAAACGGCTTCGTGCTGGCCACGTTCCTTCAGCTGTACAAGGTCACCCCGCGCGTCTTCGACACGTGGCTCAACGCGTTGCGCGCCGCACCCATCACAACGCGTCTCTGGCTACTCGAGTTCCCACGCGGCGCGGTAACGAACCTCCTCGGGCACGCGGCAGCGAACGGCATCTCCCTCCGACGGCTGCTGAGCGCCCCCACAGCGGAGCGCTCGTTCCACCTCGCGCGCGTGGCGTTGGCCGACCTGGTGCTCGACAGTCAGATTGACCTCAGATTGACCTCAGATTGACCTCAGATTGACCTCAGATTGACCTCAGATTTACCTTAGATGGACCTCAGATGGACCTCAGATTGATCTCAGATGGACCTCAGATTGATCTCAGATGGACCTCAGATGGACCTCAGATGGACCTCAGATGGGCCTCAGATTGACCTGGTGCTCGACAATCGGAGCCGTTCCTCTGATGGCCTCAGATTGCCTCTGAGTGCCTCAGATTGACTCTGATTGCCGCGGATTGCCTCCCTCACGGCATACAGGTGCTCGATACGGCGCCATACGCGGGCCACACGACGACGGGCGATGCGCTCTGGATGGGCACGCCTGTGCTGTCGCTGCCGGGTGAGATGATGCAGTCGCGCATCGCCGCGGGCTATGCTGCCAATGCGGGCTGCCCTCAGCCGCACGCGGACTCGTTGCGTGCATACGAAGCGTACGCGGCCGCCGTGGCCGCGCACCCACAGGTCGCAGATGCGATGCGTACGTGCCTTGCGCGCGGCCGCTGGACGCACGCCGCCTTCGACACACGCCGCTGGGTGCACGGCTTCGATGAGGGCGTGCGTCTCCTGTGGGAGATTCACCGTTACGGCCTCCAGCCGATGCACGTGCTGCTTCCGTCCAGGCACACGATGGGCGGCGGCTGACGAAACTTACGAAGAGCCGTCGCCGGAGTGTGGGCGCCGGCGCAAGCGGTGAGGCGACCCCGACCCTTGGGCCACGGTACAGACAACAGAGAGCGGATCGGCAATAGGTGCCCGAATGTGCGTAGGGGCTAGGCCAAGGGCGCTTTAGTCCCGATCGACTTCGGTCTTCGCGCCCGGCCGTGGGCCGCCCACAGCCGCACCAGACAGGCGACGAGGCGAGTAGTAGTCCTGTAGTTTTAGTGTGTTAGCTGTTACAAACTGTAGTTACTTGTCAGTTACAGCTGTTACGGTACGGTCCGTGTTGGACGTCGTTGCGTGCGGTGCGAGTATAGTCGCGTCCCAGATTTGAGATTTTAATGAATGCATGTTTTAATTGCCAGACAATCAATTACCCGCGACCGTGCCTGGTACGCAGCTGTACGCACACACCAGTTACAGTTGTCTCGACCGGACGGGTGCGTCGGTGCGACGACGCGGTACGAGCGTCGACATCGTCTTCCGACATTCTTCTCCAGCTCTTTCAGTTCCTTCTCCGTCTTCAAAGGAGTAAAAATAGCGCGGTTGCCGGACCAGGAGCTGCCTGCGCTGTGAAATAATTCACACTATGAATCCCTTAGATATCGTATGCACCGCACGTCAGTCGGGAACCGTCCTTTGAGACGGTGGTGTGGTGAGCGCGGTGCTGGGACCGCGACGAAACTGACTTACCGGTACTGACTGTCGCGAGATCGTACCAGCGTGGTGCGTGTTAACGCGTATATCCTACGGTCGGGTCCGGGGGCTCCCCGGGTGCGGGTCGCTCTACTTCGAGAGGTGCGTCCTCGCTCTCGAGGGTCGCTCCGGTTTAATTTTTCAGCGTAACTATCTATAACTGTTGCGTGTTGCCGTATACGCCGCGTGCCACCTTTCCGCGCACTTGTCGTACTGCGGCATGTCGACACATACAAGTCCGTCAAAACACTTCGTTCTCTACAGCCATTGTCCACAGCTCGTCCACAGCTCAGAGACACGTTGCGCTCAAGGACGGGCTCATGACCCTGGCAATCAGTGCATCCTCCTCATCCAACCCCGCGCCCACCTTCGGATACATGTATGTTTGCCCTTGCGCCCCTCGCCGAGCACGAGGTGACGCACTACAATCAGAACGGTCCGCTCGGTGACTTCCAGAAGGCTCTTGCCGAGAGCGTTGCGCCCGAGGGAGTGTCAGAGGGAGTGGGCCAACCTGCTGCTGGTGCTGCGAGCCAGCCTGCTGCTGGTGCTGCGAGCCAGCCTGCTGCTGCGGGCGAGCAGGCTGCTGCGAGTCTGCCGGCTGCTTGGAGGATGAGGATGCGGAAGGAAGTCGTGGATTTGGCTTGTGCAGAGGCACGTGCTTGCCCGTCGCCGAGTCATGCTTGCGTGCTGGCTCTAAGACCATCTGACCATCCTTGACTACCACTTCAGCCACTGTCTTCTGTGTCCAGCACGCCTCCTGCGCCTTTGAGAAGCTCGCTTCCATGATGAACCCGCTCGAGCTGAAGCCAGCCGCGCGCATTGTGGGTCCCGCGCAAGTCGACGTATCAGCCGCCGCGCCAGCCGTCAAGCCAGCTTCATGCTGTCGCTCTGCCAACCGCGTCGTCACGAGCGCCTTGTCGGCCTCGTCCTTGGGCAGCGCCATGTAGAAGAAGGAGAGCTGTTCATTATTGAGTCCCTTCGAGGCATGCATCCCCTTCCCCTTGGCCGCGTCCGCTGTGCGCTGGTGTTCTCGCCGCGGCGCTGGTCGCAAAACGGGCCGTGCAGACCACTCCGATAAGAGACGCAGCCGCACGCTGAGCGCCTCTGATGGTGTTGCGGACCGGCCCCTCGTATCGCGATGGTGAGCGACAAAATCAGCGTTAGAAAACTCGTTGTCCATGATGGCCATCGCGAGCCCGCGCTGTGCGGGTGTGAGCAGAAAGAAGTCGCCCATCCGATTCTCATCAGGCATTTGTCCTTTTCAAGAACGGTTCTGACGGTTCTGTCTTGCATGCTGGCCTGTGACTATGCGGCGCAATATGCAGGCACTGGCTCGTTGGCGACGCTCAATGGGGGCGTGTAGCGGACACTATGTAGGATGGGCTTTCTAAACAAAAACATGAAAACCCCCCGATCCCGATCCGGGGAGACCCGATTACATTCATTGATTGGATTGTAGTGAAGTCCGGGGCGGATGTACGATGTTGCGATATTCAATATGGCCATATTCGGTTGAAATGCGCCAACGGTACTTAATCTCATGACTATGTTAACTTCGCATATAATGTGCCCCGGGGCCGAGTCACCGATCTCAAAAGCACACGACACCATCAACACAAAGACCTCGGCAGAAGGGGACGACCGAATCGCTCCACGACATGTCCTCCATGATCATTATCGCACAGACTGAGGGCGCGTCCAGCACTTGGCTCCAGGCAATAGGTCCGGTCGTCGAGCGCGGTCCCAACCTTATGCCACGTGTGCGTTGTCTTGAAAGGCGCAACTCACTTACATCGTCACATGGTCATAGCGTCCTCAGATTAGAGGCTCGTCCTCCGGTGGTGGTGGCGGCGGCGGCGGGGGCTCCTCCAGGGCGACCAGTGGTGGCGGCGGCGGCGGCGGCGCGGGATCCTCCGAGCGCGAAGAAAAGCCGTCAGACGGCTCCGTCCTAGTGGAGTCGACAGCGAAGGTCGTCATGACTGGCGCGACGACCGGCTGAATCATGATCGCGTCGAGAGCGAACATGGAGTAGCTCATCGCCTGGCCCTTCTTAAACGAGCCCACCTTGCCCAACACTGGAGAGCCTGCTGAGAACGGAGATCCTGGTGAGGGCTGCTTGGGCTTCGAAGCACCTACCGCATCATAGTTCTCTCCGACTAAGCTGGGCTCCGTGCCGAATCCGACCTTTGCCCGGCCGCCCGACGGCGACCGCTGCTGGGCAGCCCGAGCAGCCGCAATCTTGTCGAGAGCGTGCACCCAAAGTTTGATCTGACAAGCATCGCCAGGGACGCAGAACTCGCTGACGGGCCTCAACAGATCAGAGTTCGTCTGGTCCTCTCCGTTGATCTGGATGTGCGTGCACGCTACCTGGATGTTGAGGTCTTCCATCATTTTCTGGAGGAAGGGCTCAAGGAGTGCCTGAGCGATTGGCTGCTTGAGAGCCCCGCCGGACAGTTGGCAACCAATAGCAAGATCCTGGTCACCAGCGATTGTAAGCTCGAAGCTCTGCGCACCCATCGAGGAGACTAATCCATCCTTGCGGCCGAAAGACAGTGCGCTGCTGAGCGCGTTGAGCATTTCTGCTTCTGTCTTATGCTGCTCCTCTCGAGCGGTCTCTGTCTAGAGATGCCCCTGATTCGAGGCGCGGCTTGGACTCGGCGCACACGCCGTCGGCGATACATAGTTTCCCCAATAGGGTCTCCCTAATGAAACAGTCATTTCGCCCAAACAACGCAACACGCCTCGACCCGTCGACCGGACCTCCCTAGGACCTCCCTCAGGGGTCCATCCGCACATGCACAACCGGACCCTCCGGCCTCCGCAGTCCGCACATGCACAACCCCATTTGAAACCTGGAGCCATGCTCATCACCACACCTCTGAGCAGGCGATATGATATAGCTGAGATTAAGATTGACCATTGTTGATCTCCAGTTCATGGGGGACAAGGAAAGAATCTACAGCGTCAGTAAGCATGCCCAATGAGCATATCCATTGAGCATAAGGAAAGCGCACTCAGTTGCCAAGAAGCTTGGGAACCCCGAGCAAGTCGGAGATCTCTTCCGTCAGCTGGTCGGCCGTCGCCGTGGGGTAGCAACGACAGACGTGAGCTCCCCCCGCCGCAGACCAGTACGAGCTGCTTGTGTATATCGCCAGCAGCGAGGATGTAGGGATCGCCTGCTCGGGGTTCGCGATAAAGGCGGCTGCTGCTTCGGAGTCGCGCACGAGAAAGGTGGTCTTTGCGTACTCAACCGCGGTGCCCGGTCCCTCGAACACATCAACGGCGGTCATAGCCGTACAGTCAGAGCACGCCGGCGCCAGCGGCGTGACGATCACGTCGGGCACCGCCAAAGAGGTTAGAAACGCGAGCAAAAACGCGATCGCGAAGAAGAGCAGAAGGACAGAGAACGAGCTGCGGTGGCGCACGGGAGAGCTCGAAGACGTCGATGCGGACGACTGTGGCATCCTCGCCGCTCTCGGCCTTGGGGCGATCTCAGTGGTGATATCGGCAGTCTCGATGATCTCGGGGTCACTCGGTTTGACGCTTGAATTGAGTGGAGCACTCGACTTGAGGATCGGCTCTTCTTCGGCTGCAACTGCTTCCGGCAGCGTCTCCCCCTCGACGGCGGCTACTTCCGGCAGCGTCTCACCCTCGACGGGTGCACTGTGCAGTTGCAGCGTGCATGGCGGGAGCGGTGGCTGCGGACACTCCGATGCCGGCTGGTCAGCTGTCTGCGCCAGAGGAGCCATGAGCGTGGACACGTTGGCAAGAGTCGAGGTTGGCTCCGCGCTTGGCGGCACCTCGAGATCCGCTTTTTCGATGGCTGGGGCCTCGTCGGGCGGTACGGGCAGTGCAACCGCCTGATTTTCCTCCTGGCTCACTTCCATGCACTCGTACATATAGGCCCGAAGTTCTGGACGAAGGAAGACTTTTTCCATAAGGTCGAGCTCAGCCGCAGCTGGAGCAGCCACCGTGGTGGTCTCCTCGGGCTTGGTGGCCACCGGATCAGCTTCCAGGGAGTTGCCCGTAGAATCAGCAACACCCACTACGCTTCCTGGGAGGTTTCGATCGTCGCCACTCTGCAGCATCTCGTCGAGAGTTTTCGTTGTGGGTGAGCTCACGATTGAAACTGGGCTGTCAGTGGGACCGGTCTTCGGCTCTGGAGTCTTGTTTTGCATGCCATTCTCGCCTGATGGCGTGGACGGCTCGGATGCATCGAATGCAGCGGAACAGCTCGAAGCTGCCTTGGGCTTTTTGGTCGGAGAGAATGAGTTCAAGACCCTTCGTGTCATGCTTGTTTTCTTTGGCGATGGCGTCGCTGCCTCCATCTCCGATCCTCCAGAGGTCGGCTTAGAGGTCGGCTCCGAGGCTTGCATCTGTGGGTTCTTCCGCGCGAAGCTAAGCGACCGAGCCGCTTTCGCCCACGACGATCGTGGGGTAGCCATTTCGGCAACGCACAGGCGGCGGCGAGCTGCGTGGACGTGTGGACGGCTCGACAATTTTTCGTTTCGAAGGAAAAATTCACTTGAGGATTACTCGATCGACGAAGCTCGTTTCGTTGTCGCGCGTGGAGAAGGTACGTTGATAGGCCACACACCCCCTTAGTAGCCGTTCTCAAAGTGATGCAGAACCCCTTTCCCCCCCAAACTCGCAAGTATTCCATTTATCGGTCTTCGTTCTTGCCCCCGCCGCCCTCCTCGCCGCCCTCCGGCGTCGGTGGTCGGAGGACACACCTCACAGACACGAGACAGCGTTTCCACTTGTTTGAAGTTTTGTCCGTACAGTATAGACCGTACGGCATTCCTGAAACATCGCTGTATAGGGTCGCTCGTTGAGATAAAACTCACTCACCGAGGCCTCCGGCCCTCCGGCCCCCCGCCACCGCACCGACGCTCCGCATGGCCGAGGGGGGACGGGGGGCTGCCGACAGACCGCACACACGCGGCAAGCTGCACACGCGGGCGCGCGCCTCCTGTTCATTCCGTGGCCAAATTCAAGACGCGAGTAGCACATCTGGATTCGTAGCGCAACCGCTCCATGCGTTTGAGCGCAGCCTCGAAAGTAACCAGAAGATGTTGTTGGTGCTGTAATGCATGTTTCTTCTCGCACGTCCCCCATTTGTGGCAAGATGGGTTAAAGAACCAATCGTGCCTTTCGATCAGAGTAAGGTCTTATCCTGCAAACGATTTCAACCGCGTCGGGCAGTGTCGAGAACTCAGCGCCCTCGATATCCATCTTCATCACCACACGGCGCGTGCTGTGCACTCCGACGTGCATCGCGAGCAGCCAAGTCAAATTGACGGTCGGTACTCTTGCCGTGGCTGTGTTGGTCATCCCAGTGCTGTAGTTGAGGAAACTGGACCCCCATTCATGAAATTTGGCGGCGTTATCACTCCAAAAGTCAGCCTCACCATTGCTAGACGCAATGGCCGCGTGAAAAAAGTGAACGCGTCGAAGCGACTGACGATGTAGTCTGCGCTCGATAGCATGCAAGCGCTCGTAATGAGCGGGGTTAGGCTCAAAGCCCCACGCACATATTTCGCCTGCCTGGCGGGTGATGCCATATACTCCCAAAGCGTTGTTCAACTCACCATTGAGCGACCTGTTTGAAAACAGAGCTGTGATCCAGTTCCCAATGTTCGAGCCAAGGTCGAGGTACGTCGTCTGACACCCAGCGAGAGCGTGCACGTCAAGTAATGGCCGAAGATTGACCGACTGAGCCCAAGACCCCGGCACTTGTTTGAACTCGTTGGTATAATCGTAGCTGGTGGTTGTTGATGACGGCTTTTGCGGCCAACGCCGTGGGCTTGGCTCCTTGATGTAGTGTGTCTTGAATGTGTTGCTGATCATTCTCATGTCGTCGCCCGGGTCCAGTTGCTTCAAAGCCTGCAGATCGCATTGACGGAACCAACTACAATCACCAGAGGCAGCCGAGAATGAAATGAAGCTGCATCCCGAGCATGCGGAACATTGTTGGCAGCACGCGTCCTCGGACCGCACTTGCCAATGCGCCAGCTTCATCCTCATCGCATGCGCTTCCCACTATAGTTACAGCGCAGAATCCGGTGGCTGTTACTTCGGCGGCCGCAGCCGATGCATTTGCCCAAGCTGCTGCTACTATTGACCAGGCTAATGGCATCGATCTCCCAAGCTCCGCCCGGCCGGAGCCCGGACTCGGCGCGGAGAGCGTGGAGACGCGCGGGAATCGCGCGGGCAGTTCTCACAATTCTCGGGGGAGTTCGTAAAACACCGCCCAATTCTCAGCATGAACCATGATCACCACGGGGCGTCCGTGAAAAACGACGAGACGCTTTCGCTAATCGCACGCGGCACGCGGCGTATACGCGAATGACGTTCCGTGCGGTAATCGGTATCCGTCGCGGACACACCTCGCGCGGCGCCGCCGGTAACGGAGATCTCACTGCTCCGCGGGTCCGCGCGCGCTGCGCTGCCGCATGCACCCAATGCATGCACCTCACGTAACGTGCCCCTAACACGCACAGACGCCCACGGCCACTCAGCACGCACGCACACGCGCGAGCACGTCACACGTCGCCACACTACGCCAGACACGTCAGCACGACGCACCGAAAACACAACCCGCAAACTGTACTCTCGAGATGGACACACGTATGCACATCGCACGCGCATGCTAAGCGTTAGTATCACGGTGGTGGCCTCACCGAAATTGCCCACAGAGCCCGCGCCAGCCCTCAGTTGGCAGCCTTCATGATGCTGGCAGAGAACTCGTCGTAGTTGATGATGCCGTCGCCGTTCGAGTCGACCTCGTCAAGCAGTGTCTCCACCACCTTGACGTCGAGGTCGCCTCGCTGCAGCCCTGTGTAGAAGTCGAAGTATTTCATCAGGTTGAAGTCTTGCAGCATCTTCTTGATCTCCTCGCGTGAGAGCACGCCGTCGCCCGAGTCGTCAATGTCCTTGAGAGCCGCACGCACGGTGCTGTGCTTCTTCATGAGCCGCTCGCAGATGAGCCTCTTGGCGAAGTTGACTTCGCCCACTCGCGCGCCACGCTTGCCCGTGGGCTTGTCCTCCTCCCTCTGTTTCACCGCCTGCTTCGCCCGCATGCCCTCGAGCGCCGCTGTCGTGTTCGACGATTGGATGAAGCCGCCCACGTCGAATCGAGAGTCGCTCGCAGTCTGCGCCTCGAACGCTTTGATGTCAGCCTGGTTCTTGTCGTACAGAGCCTGCTGCTCCGCGCTGAGCTTGCCGCGCAGCTGGATGTCGTACTTCCCGCCGTCGGACATCTTCTGCACCGCGTACGCGAATGGCATCCACAGAATGAGCGGCTCTGGCTGACCGAAGCCCTGCACGTCCGTGCCCTGGCTGCCGTGCGCGGCGTCCAGTCGCATGTGCTTCTTGACGAGGGCGTCAAACTCGGCGCTTGTCATCGCGAGGCGCGTCCACTGGTCGCCCATGGCGTAGCAAATGGCGCGGCGGAAGGTCGGCACGTCCAAGAAGGAACGGTTGCGGATGGGCATCCTAGAGTACTGCGGCCGCTTGAGAAAGTCGTCCATCAGATCGACGATGCTGAGGCTGCGCTCGCGCAAGATCATCGAGATGCGCTCCTCGATGGGCAACGAGTTGGCGGGGTGGCGCGGCGACTGCCCGAGCATGTCGCCCGGCAGGTTCTTTTCGTTCAACCGGATCACCTGAACCGCTGGGTGGCTCTCTGGCAGCTTCTCTCCTGGGAACTTCGTCGCGTGCCCGTGCGTGAGCAGGTCGGCCATGTCAAAGGTGGCGCCCGTCCTCGCAGCTGTCCGATGGTGGGCGATGGTCGAGTCGTTGCGTAGGTCCTGGTTATTGGCATCCTCATTTCCAAAGTCATATTTGAAGGCTGCACGCCCTTCAGATGGCGACGATGCCGCCACCTTGGCCAGGTACGCGCCCGCGCGTGCGCCCGACCCGGGCGTTGGAACGTAGCCGACGGCACCTGCCTTGGGTGGCGATGGAGCCCCTTGCATGCGAGGTGGCATGGCGGCCGACACAGCAGCCGAAGGCACCCAGCGTGTCCCAGCGTCTTGCGGAAGGGTGATCGGCCTCGCAAAAGAGCCGCGTTTCGCCTCACAAACTTGAAGTTTTTTGGATGTTTGGATTTGTCTTGCCAAAAGAAGAATTATGGCCCTCGCCGACGCGACTCATCTCCAAAGTTTGCATCCTGTAGGCTCGAAATTGGGCAAAAGTGGCGCGAGACGAATTCTTCACTCTGTGAGTATGAAACTGCCAATTCTCAGGCTGCGCTTTTCCTGCAGCCGCCCACATATCTTTCCGTCATGGCCTCTGGCTCCTACTCTTATCGCGCGGGATGGTCCACCACTTTAGCGCCTTCGCTGAAAGACCTGCGTTCATCCGCTGCGCAGGCCGCCGTTGGCCTCAACGCCGATCTGCTCGCAATCGCTGAACACTTGGACGTGGTCGACGTGACCAGCAACACGCCTGTGGCTTTGAATAGCAACGGGGGCGACGAGTTGCTAAAGACGGCCTTGGCGTCCGCCATGCGGCGCAGCTTTGAAACGCTCGATACTGCCCGCGAGGGGATGCAGGAGGCGGCAGCCGAGTATCGGAGAAGCCTCGCTTCCGCGTCAGATGAGGAGAATCCATTCGAAAAAACCTCAGCGGCGGCGGCGGCGGCAGACGCAAGAGAAGAGGCGGCCCGAGCGGCGGACGCAGCCAAAGCAGCGGAGGCGGCCAAAGCAGCGGAGGCGGCGGCGGAGGCAGCCGCCGCCGAAGCTGCCGCTAGGCAGCGGGCAAAGACGCCTCAGGAGCTCGCGGCGGAGGCGCAGCAGGAGGCGGCGCGGCAGAAGCTCGAGGCGGCGCAGAAGATCCTGCGTGAAGCGCAGGAGCGCCTGCTGGCAATCGAGAAGAAGAAGGCCGACTTATCGAATCGCCGCGCGACGGTCTCCGACGCAGAGTACGAGCGCATCCAATTTCTGCTCCTCGAGCGCGCTAAGGTGGCCGCTGCCGAGCAAGCGCAGCGCGAGGCGCAGCGCGAGGCCGAGGAGGCGAGTGAGAAAGAGGCGCGAGAGCTCGCGCAGCACGAGCGCGAGCAAATCTCGGGCAACCTCACCAGACGCGGCGGGAAGTCTTTTCGCGCCAAGGGCAAAAAGGCCTCGATCAGCAGCAGTACCGAACCCAAGAAGGACGGCAGTACCGAACCCAAGAAGGACGGGAACCGATTGATTGGGCTGATCAGCACCCGCGGCATGGGCAGCCGAAAGACTCTCGTCAACCCAAACGTTGGCCTCCACGTGGACGAGCAGGACGGGCTGCTGCCGGGCCTCCACTCCGAGAAGCCAGCCGATGAAGGGAGGAGCAAACCCAAAGGGAAAGGGATTCTGGCCGGACTCGTGTCCACTAGGGGCGGGCCGGCGGCGGCGGCGCGGGGGCGTGACATGGAGCCGCTCGAGGCGTAGCGCGCCGCGCGCGCCGCGCCCATCCCCTAAGAGCGTGCGTGCGTTTTCATATGTAGAGATCTCTGTGCGTGCATGACAGCCTGCATCCACTCAGCCGGAAGAGCAGGGAAGAAGAGGGTCCACTGTCCCCGGTCAGATCATGTGAGATCCGCTTGTCATCTTTGACCGCGCTAGATCAGGCCCTATGCGTGGTTTACGTCGAAGTCGCGCGTCGCGAAGAGTCCTCCTCATATGAGTTCTGAACTCGCGCCGTGATGGCGGTACTTGACAAATCCTCTCGCCCAAGCGCAAAAACCGCAACCAAAAACGGAATTCGTGGGAGCGGACGCGTCCCTCCAAAGCGGGACCGCACATGCCCAAGACAGTAGCCTCCCGGAGGAGCGAACAGGTGGCACCAACGGCGGTGGCGAATCCTTATGAGCGCCCC
>Ga0180441_101612_pt1 | contig 13626 bp, 11 predicted proteins | sample ChrtobMetaP5_8mM_FD_120633 | JGI IMG/M metagenome (GOLD analysis project Ga0180441, IMG submission 120633) | Chrysochromulina tobin associated microbial communities from unialgal haptophyte culture, Seattle, Washington, USA - P5_8mM MetaG | ecosystem: Host-associated > Algae > Haptophytes >...
CGCCTCAGCAGCCCCCCTGTCAAGGCGAGCGTCGAGTCGTCGACGAGGTGAAGAGGTGAAGAGGTGCGGAGGTCGCTTCGGGCCTCCCTCTCCCAGTTTGGAACCCCACAGGCCCGACTGTAGACGACCCATGGTTGTAGTTAGTGTTTGGGAGCACCTCGACTAGGTGTGGGCCCGAACCAACCTGTTCCCGCCACCAACATGACGGAGTACTGGGTCTCGCAAGCGCGCCACTGGTGCGAGTACTGCCGCATCTACATCGCGGGCAACAAGTCGTCGATCGCCTTCCACGAAAATGGCAAGAAGCACAAGGAGATCGTGGAGCTCTCTCTGCGCGACATGCGAATGCGTGGACGCGAGAGGCGGATCGAGCAGAGCGATCTCCAAAAGGAGATGGACAAGATCGAGAGGAACGCGCTCAAGGATTACATGCACCACGACGTTGCCAAGGAGGCGCGCCCGGCTGCTAAGGCTGAGGTGCCCGCGGACCGTGCGGCTCGGCTCGCCGAATTGGAAGCCCGTATGACGGCTGATCGGATGGCGCGCGCCTTTAGCGCGGCTGCGGGCGGCGGAGCTCTGCCCGCGGGCTGGCGCGCGATGACCAATCCCGACGGCAAGGTCTTCTTCATGAACGACGAGAACGGCGCGATGCAATGGGAGAAGCCGGGCGCACCGGCGGCGACAGGCGCGCCGGCGACAGGCGCGCCGGCGACAGGCGCGCCGGCGTCAGGCGCAGCGAGGCCGTCGGCAAGTGCAGCGAGGCCGTCGGCACAGGGCGCGAGCAGCAGCGAGCCGCCGCCCGCGACGAACGCCGTATCGGGCGGATGGCAGCAGGGCTACAACGAGCAGGGCTTGCCCTACTATTACCACGTCGAGCGGGCCCTCACCCAATGGGAGCCGCCGCCTGAGTGGTTGGGTGGCGGCGGTGGCAGCGCCAGTGCTCTCGGCAGCAGCGGCGGCGGCGGAGGCGGCGGCGGCAGCAGCAGCGCCTGTGATCCGGCGGTCCACGAGATTCAATCTCAGGTCCACGAGACTCAATCTCAGGTCCACGAGCACGCCGAGGCGCTCCCGACGTCGCAGCACGAGATTCAATCTCAGAAGCTCGAGATGCAATCTCAGCAGCTCGAGGTGCAGCCGGAGCGCGAGCAGAAGCGCTACCGAGAGGAGCTCGAGGCGGCAGCTGACGCGGACGCAGGCGCGGTGGTCGGCGCCGTGGATGTGGTGACAGGCCTGGGCGCATGGACAGCCGTCGAGACGGGGGAGACGCCGGAGGGCGGGTGGGGCTACGATCGACCGTCAGAGAAGCGGCAACGCGTCGCGTGGGCGACCAATCGAAAGGAGGAGGAGGAGGAGGACGAAGCCGCCGCTCTCGACGATCTCAAGGTGAGGCTGCCGGTGAGCGAGGAGATGCAGAGAGCTGTCGCACTGCAGCAGGCCTCGGAGGCGGCCGCGGCCGAAGCAGCGCTGCACGACGCACCTGCCGCCGTCTTTGCGAAGCGCAAGGTCGGCAGCAAAGGCATTCGTGTCAAGAAGGAGTCTGACCTGTAGTTCAACCTATGCGCTCTAGCCACACGCGCTAGCGGTGGTCGCTGGGTATGTCGGTGGAGCTAGAATTCGCAGCCGGTGTGGGTGTCGTTCCCTTTACGGTTTTTCCGGGTGTATCGGATCCCGAGCCGCGAGGAGGGACGAGCATCGGGGTTATCATCACCACACGAAAGCTGATTTTTCATGAGAAGTTGTCCGATGTCCCTCGCTAGGCTAAGGCCTAGGGGCGGCGCGGACGCGTAGGGGCGCTCCGCGGGCTTACGTTACCAACAGGCTCAAACCCGCGCGACGGCCGCTCCGGATCACGGCGAGACAGACCGTTCACACTCGTATGCACTCGACTGGGGGCCCTGCCATTGTTGGCCCTACATTCGAACAGCTGTGCCACTGGGCTACCACTGGGGATCTGGGGGGCTGCCGGCTGCCACCTTTGGAGACGTCCTTGCGTCCGCATACGTGGGCGGCTTTGCCCCGACTGACTGACTGACTGGCCTCCTTGCGGCGGCTGCCACCGGCATCTACCACTGGCTGCCACCTCGCAGGGGCTGCCACCGGCATGAGGAACGTCGTGTGTGACTCGAACTGAGCCCGAACACGAGCCTTTCCACATGCAATTGCACCGCATGCATTTGTACCGCTCTTCGAGCGCTCTGCTGCTCCCTCCGCGTGTGGTGTGGCGTGTAAGGCCAACGCGCTCCGCGGTGCGATCCCTGCTGCGACCCCTCCCCTGCGCTGATTGCATATCTGATGGCATGTTGATTGCCTCCCTCATCAGGTGCGATCCCTGCTGCGATCCCTCCCCTCCCCTGCGCGTGGCGTATAGGGCCAAGCGCTCTGTTGCTCCACGTGGGCGTCATGGTGGGGGTCTGCTTGCGCCGATGCAGCAGGCAGCTTACATAATGCGCAGGCGCATTAAGTGGCCACTCGGCGTGTTCCCTTCAGGCAACATGAGCTCCTCACCACTCATGCTGAACTCATGCTGCTTAGTCATCAGACGTGGGTGTGCCAAAGGCTTGGCGTGTTTTGCTGGCGGCGACAGTGCCGGTGGCGGTGGTGATGGCGACGGCGATGGCGTTGCCGCCCAAGCTTCGCGAGCGAGAGCAGCAGCTCGATACGGAGGCACTGGCGGTGGTGATGGCGCGAGGGCCGACGGATCGCGTTTCATCCGGGCGACAGGGCGGTGAAGATGGAGAGGGTGGTGGCCTTCACTCCGAACTGGGCGGAATGAGAGCGAACCAGCAGATTTGTCTGGCGAGCGAGCGCCATCGGATGCCGCCGCCACCTCCTCCATATCGTTTTCCCTGACGCTGCGCAGGTCGCGCCGCCGGTCAGACGGAGGTCCGCTTTGCAGCATGAGCCGCAATTCCTGCAGCTCGTCGAGTTCTTCTGATGTATCCATCGACTTCGCGAACTCAATCTGCTTGGGCTTCTAGGCGCCGAGAACGGACCTTCGGGCCTCCTTCTCACGCTGTCCTTCTGCTCCAGGCCCAGGTCGCACGTCCGAGTGCTTCGAGAACGGCGACGAGGGAGGAGGAATCGTAGAGTGTCAGTCTTCGTGCAAGTCTCGTCCATTCTAGGAAACTGTCTAAAGTCAGTTTCGTCACGGCCTAACAGCTACATGTAACCACTTCTCAGTCTCTTAGGAAGGCTCCGCACCCCTCGGTCAACACAAGTACTGAATACTAACGCTCTCGCGCACAACTCAATTTCGTAGTGTGGATGATGTGGCATCGCGTCAACCGTCATCATGAATTCCTGCCGTCGTTGTCTTGCTGCCGTCTCCGCTGCCCGTGCGTGGGTGGCACTTCATCTGTCAATCATGATTTATCATGTTAGTAATCTTGAGATTTCGTGACTGTCAGCTTTCCCGTCGAACTTCAACTTCGCTCGTGGTAGGCTGGTACTATTGGATTTTTCTCTTTCTTCATGACTTTCTTATCTACACGGGCCACGGCGAGACGCGGTTCAACTCTTTTCCGCGTCGATGAAACGCTAGACACATACCTTCCACCCGAGTACGAGTGCCGTCACCGCGTTTAGCGTTTTAGAGGCTTACCAATGTCCTGTATGGTTCCCCTGAACAGTACGGAAGCATCGGAACGGGCCTGGGAGGCGCTGTTACGGCGCCGTGAAGAGAAGATGGCCTTATCCCCGAATAAGCTGGTAAAACTTAGCGCAAACACGCCCGTGGTCCCGCTGACGTGCCCTGCGGCTCTATGCGAAACGCCGAGTGGTCCACTTCAAACGGTCGCTGTCGCACCCATTTGCTGAGCACCCACTTTTCCCGCGCTTCCTCGCCAGCTTTCGGCCTCGATACAAGCTCGCCCGCATGCACGCTGTTCGGATCCACAGCACCATCGACTCGACAGTTGTGCCAGATGAGAGCACGACCCGCGACCGGCTGTACGCGCAGCCCTGTCGTGAACGATGTTGCGCCGCCGCAGCTGGCCGGGAGCGTCGTGAGATAGACGAGGCACGTGAGCAGACGCTGGCCACCGTTCGCAAGCGCTTCGCGATCGAGCGGGTCGAAGAAGTCGGGGTGTGGCATGTACTGCTGGCCGACTCGGTAGCGGAGGATCTGCGCCGGCTCACCATGAGAGGCCGGATAGCCGCACGCCTTGGCCAAAGAAAGCTCAACGTGGCCCATAAGTGCAATGTCGGCTTCTGAAGCTCCGATGTCGCGCCATGCGGACCTCGGCGAGTCGTAGCGTGGGAGCCAGCAACCGGTGCTAGACCGCTCGTGCGAAAACTCAGCATCGGCCAAGAGCTCACAGGCACCCATCTTTCCGGACGCGAGCTTGCGCAGCGATTCGCAATCGGATATCGACAGAAAACCTTCGATTTGGCGTACACGCGGGCGGCGCGCGAGGGTAGCGATTCGTGGCAAGGTCATTGAAGGACGCTAACCTCGTTCGAATTTCGTCACGAGTCTTTTTGGGTGAGGAATTTCTAATCGTGTGGATCGCTGCCATCTGAGCACACATTCCCAAGGGCGAGGCCAACGGCGAGGGGGGGGGGCGCGGGCACTTAAAACCGCCATGAAAACCACGTCGCCAACATGTCGCACGACTCCACAACCAAGGGCTCCACACGATTTTCTCACGGAACAGCAACGGAACGGCGCCGGACGGCACAAGTGGAAATGGCAAATTCCGGCCCTCTTTTCCCTCCACGGACAGAATTTGAAGGCGGTGTGTTCGGGTGCCGCGCGCGCAACGTGCGCGCTGAAACGGAAATATAATGCGCCTGCACGCGCTGCTCTCCTAAACTCTTCAAACAGAAGTGGTCCGCGGACTGAGAAATCTGCCACGACGAGACGCAAGCGCGTCTCGAGCCGCGCCGAGCTACCCCTTCCCGCGTCCGCGCCTCCATATCTGGGCGTGCTGCAACCACTGACGCACCAACGGCGCGCCCACAGATGGTAGCGGGGGCAGGTTCGACGCCACGGCGCTCCACCTCCATCGCGGTACGGAGCTTGCTGCGCGCACGCCTGCGCGCACGCCCGGTAGCGAGCTGAGCGCCTGCATCAGGCTGGTTCGCAGCATCTCTCGCTGGCGGACGAGGCCCATGTGAACAGCCGGGTAGAGCACGTGGGGAGGCGGCCTGCCCAGCACAGCGTCCGCCGCTAGCCGATGAAAGTGCTTCTTGTACGCGCCGTGCGCAGCGATGCCGAGGTAGTGCGTCGCATCATGCGAGGACGCGCCTGGGAACTCGAGCTCCGATGGAAGGGCATGGCTCCCGAGTGCTGCCTCCCCGCCGCTTGCAAGCACGAAGCCGGTCGTGAGCGCCTCGTCGTAGGGTGAGTAGAAGTGGTAGAGCCGCCCGCCGCTCGCGCACATGAGGGGCAGCTTGTCGGCGGCGTGCGAGGGCGTCGCAGCGGCCGCACACAGGAACACCTCCGCCGGCCGCCTCTCAGGTGCCAGCAGTGGCAGCGCATCGAGCACGAGTCGACAGCCCAGCGAATGCGCGGCCACGCGATAGCTCGAGCTCGCGCCGAGGCGATCGCACGCCTCGGCAAAGTGGTCGGCGTCCGCCGCGGCGGCAACCTCCGCTTTGCGAAAGTGGAGATAAAGGCGGGCCGCGTTGACGATCGCGTCGGCCGCCACGCCGGCCGCAAGAGCTTTCGGAGAGCTGCGCCTTGCGACGAGCGCCAAAGTGTGCAGAGGAAAAGGCCACTTGCCTAGAATGTCGCCGTCCGCGCCTGAGCGCCAGGTCAAACCATAGGCGTCGTCGCACCAATTCAATTCTTGGCTCAGGCTCTGGTGCGAAGTCAGCCAGGCGTCCCAGTTGCCCGCCTCCGCGGTATCCGTCATGAACCCCGTCACATAGACTGTTGGCCGCCCGTCGCTCGAGCTGCCAGCCTGTGGCTCTTGCAATCGGCGTAGCGTCGAGTGGAAATGAGCTGGCCACGCGAGTGCGCGGCGGGACGGCGCCGAACGGATAGCTCGCAGCATCATCATTGCGGAAGCGATAGACGCGAGCGTTCACAGCGTAGCAAAACATTTTTCGGTCACTTGCTTGCAAGTAGCCGTATTATACATTCTTCTCAGCCTTCTTCTCAGCCTTGCGTGCAGCCTTGCGTGCAGCCTTCTTCTCCGCCTTACGCGCCACCTTCTGCGCCGCCTTCGCCGCTGCTCTTGCCTCCGCGGTCGCGTCGTCACGGCTCGCCTTCGGGGCGAGGTCGAGTGACGGTAGGTTTCCGGTGGCAGCCAGCGCTTGCAGCCGAGGCGACTGCCGCGGTGTGCCTGAGCTCGTCGCAGCTGTGGCCGCAGCCGCCGTCGCAGAGCCCGGAGCCGCACGCTTCATCGCCTCGGCGGCAGCTCGATCGGCGAGCTCCATCCGCTTTAGCTTGCCGCCCTGGTCCGCCCGCGCACGCATACCAAGCCGTGCGCCGCCACAGATTGCAAAAAGGTCCTCGTCGGATAGGCCCGGGATCACGCCAGAGCTCGCGACGCGCCGCCGCACCTCAGCCTCGCGCTCATCCTCCTCGTCGCTGTCACTATCGCTGTCGCGACTGCGCTTCGCGCTGGCCGCCGCGGCGGCACTGCCCGGTGGCGGCGCCCACTCCGATGGCTCCGCTGCGGATGCGCCGAGGCCGAGACCCTCGGCACGCTTTGTCACACGGATGTGCTCTTTGCGACCCTGCCCATCCTTGCCGAGGCCCTCGCCATCCTTCCAGCCGAATTTGGCAAGCATGCGCGCACCGAAGCCGCCGCTCTGCGCAGCGGGCACGGAAGCGTGCTCATTGAGCACGCCGGTAAGACCGTGCTGCGTCTTGCGCGAGAGGAGGCGCGGGTTGACACTGCCCTGCGCCATTGTCCTCGTGGAATCAAGGTGCCCAGAACGGCGCCAAATGTCAACAAATCGTTTCATCATTAACAATTTTATACAGGTGTGCTCGTCGAGGCTGGTTTTCAGTAGAGTTCTCTAAACGATCGATACCAGTCGACGAAACTCGCAATTGCTTCTTGTGCACGATGCCGCCGCGCGGCAAGGGCAAGCAGAAGGCCGAGCCGGATGCGGACGTGGAGGACGAAGCGCCAGCCGCCAAGAAACCCAAGGGCAAGCAGAAGGCCGAGCCGGATGCGGACGTGGAGGACGAAGCGCCTGCCGCCAAGAAACCCAAGGGCAAGCAGAAGGCCGAGCCGGATGCGGACGTGGAGGACGAAGCGCCTGCCGCCAAGAAGACCAAGCCCGAGAAGGTGAAGAAGAAGCCCATGCGCCGGCCGGACCACGGTAAGCGCACCGCCCGCCCTTCCTGCCCTGCCGCCGCACCAGTCACTGAAGCGCCCTTTCCCTGATTCAGGCGAGGCCATCTACTGCGTAGAGTATGCGGTCTCCAATCGCTCGACGTGCAAGGAGTGCGGCGAGAAGATTGAGCAGGGCTTCGTGCGCCTGGGGCTCGCGGTTCCTGGCAAGGGCGACTGGGACGACATCTCGTGGCGCCACCCCAAGTGCTTCATGGAGCCGCTCGAAGTGTCCGAGGAGGAGACGCTCACCGCCGCATCGCAGATCGAACGCTACGAAGACCTGGAGGAGAAGGATCAGAAGATGATCGATACGTGGTTTGCCCAGGCAAGCAAGATGCCGCAAAAGGAGCGCGCCGTGCTCGAAACCGCCGCTGAGGCTGCCGCTGAGGACGGCGGGCGGTCGCTGCTGGGCACGCTGCTGCAGGGCGCGTCGTTCAAGGAGCGGGAGCAGCTCGGCAGCCTCGGCGCCCGCTTCGACTACCGGAGCAAGACCTGGTTCGTGCCTTACGGCAAGGATGCGGCCCCATTCGCCAAGTGGCTCGGTGCTGGCGCTGCCGCCGCGATCGCGGCGCACGCGGCTGCTTCGGCGGAGGGAGGTACCGGCAGTTCGGGCGCGGGTGGCTCGCAGGACGTGCCGATGCCGGACGCCCCTTTGGAGGTTCGTCAAATTCGCCCGACGATCGCGCCCGAGGCGGTGGCGAAGATGTCGATGGGTGCGCTCGCTCTCGCAAGCTGCCTGCCTGCTGTGAAGCTGCTGTGAAGCTGCTGTGAAGCGGCTGTGAAGCGGCTGTGAAGCGGCTGTGAAGCGGCCTGCCCCACGCGTGCGCCGTGTGCGTGCTCACTTTGTGCGTGTGCGTGCGATCTCCGCAGGCGAGCTCAAGGAGGAGCTGAGCGCACGAGGGCTCGGCACGAGCGGCAAGAAGGCTGAGCTTGTGGGGAAGCTCAGGGAGGCGCTCGAGAACCCTCCGGCAGCGCCCGATGCGCCCACGACGGCGCCCGACGCGCCCACGACGGCGCCCGACGCGCCCACGAACGAGAGCGGCCGCCGCGTCGATCGTGCCGTGCCCGGAGGCGCGCAGTACGCCGTGTACGAGGACTACGACGTCAAGCTCTCGGAATCGTCCCTAGTGGACGGCGCCAACGTGAACAAGTACTACTTTATCCAGGTGCTCCAGAAGCAAGGCGGGACCTTCGCTACGTACTTCAAGTACGGCAAGATTGGCGAGACGGAGTACGGCGATAAGCTCGACGGCCCGTTTGAGAGCGCGGCCGAAGCTATCCAGAGCTTCGAGGCCAAGTTCCACGAGAAGACGCGTGGCAAGAAGGACAAGTCACCCAAGGAGGCGGCATGGGCCGCGTACAAGGCAGGCCAGTTTGAGAAGCGTGACGGCTACTACGGCGTCATCGAGACCAAGGTGGGCGAACCGGGCGGCGCGGGCGGCGGCGCCGACGACTGGCAGAAGAATCTCGACGACAAGCAGATTGAGAAGGGCAAGGCCGCGCTCGCCGCGATTAAGAGTGCGCTGAGCGATGAGGACAAGGCGCTCGATACGGCGCTGATCGCCAAGCTGTCGACCGAATACTATCGAGCGATCCCCACCTCTTCGGGGCGCAAGGCTCCGCCACCCCTCGACTCCCTCGCCGTCGTCGGCGAGAAGGAGCACCAGCTTGAGTTTTGGTTGCGAATGGGCTTTGGTGCGAGTGCCATGGAGAGTGCCCCGGAGTGCCCACCGATGGCCACTGACTGACTGGCACCGACTGGCTGCCATGGATCGCCAACGTTTGCCACCGATGGCCACTCATGTCCGCGCCTCTGATTAGCTCATGTCCGTGCCTCTGATTAGCCTCTGATTAGCCTCTGATTAGACTCTGATTAGGGATGGCCACTCAGGTCCGTGCCTCCCCGCCGTCCTGCTGCCGGTCCCCACCGTCCCCACCGTCCTGCCGTCCCCACCGTCCTGCTGCCGCAGAGGAGACCGGTACGATAGTCGACAATCCGCTCGGGGGGCTGTGGGATCTGGCGCTCCCTCCGACGCTCAAGGAGGCTTGCTTGCCCTACGGCGTCTCGGATCTCGGCTCGATCTCGTCGAGCGTCGCGCGCGGGAAAGTGCTCGCGAAGAGCAGGGCAGGTGGGCCGATCAAGTCGATGAGCGCCGACAAGTACGGAGCGATCGTGCTCTACACGGGCAACTCGATCTACCGTGAGCTCAATAGGGCGCTGCGTGAGGTCCACGCCGAGGTGCCCAAGTACCTGCGCTACCTTCGCCTCCTCTTCGAGGCGATGGATGCGATGCCGACCAGATCGGTACGGCTCTGGCGCGGCATCGCCGCCGACCTGTACGACGAGTACGAGCCTGGAAAGGTGATCACGTGGTGGTCGGTCTCCTCCACAACCGCCGACGAGAGCGTCGCACGTGGCTTCATGTCGCAGCTCGGCGGCGTCGCTTCGCTCATCATCCTCGACACCAAGTCCGCACTCGACATCACGCCGCTCTCCGTCTATCCAAAGGAAAAGGAAAGCCTGTTGGCCCCCGGCACGCGTCTCAAGGTGCACCATCCTGCTGCGGCCCAGCCCTCTCCCATAGCTGCCTCCGTCCGCCCCCCCTTCTCGCTCCCAAATCCCTCTCCAAAGCCCTTTCCACAGCCCTCTCCACAGCAGTCTCCACAGCCCTCTCCACAGCCCTCTCCACAGCAGTCGCGCAACCCTCTCGTCTCCACTCACGCTGAGCCTCCACACCTCCATACCTCCACACCTCAGGTGCTCTCACGCACACGCCACGGCAATATCAACGAGATCCACGTGGAAGAGATCGACACCGCCGTAGAGCCGCGCCCCGCGCATGCGCTCGTCGCCGCGCCTGAGCCGAGCGCCGTCGCGGGCGCGAGCGCGGACGAGGAGGCCGAGCACCCTTACTCGCGCTTCAGCGTGGAGGCGGCCAAGTCGAATCGTTCGACGTGCAAGGGCTGCGGCCTCAAGATTGACAAGGGCGAGGTGCGGATCGGGTGCGAGCTTGAGGATCTGGACGGCGAGTTTGGCGGGCACGCCATCACGCAGTGGCGCCATGTACACTGTGTCCAGCCGTCGTGGGTCAAGCTCGACGAGCTCGACGGCCTGGGATCCCTCAACAAGGCAGGCAAGACGAGCATCGAGGCCTGGCACAAGCCGAACAAGAAGTAAGCTTGGCGGGCGGCAAGCGGGGGCGCAAGAGAGACGAGCAGCGGGGACGGCGAAACCGACGAAACTGGGGATGGCTCTCGACGAAACCGACGAAACCGACGAAACTGGGGATGGCTCTCGACGAAACCTGGAATGTCTCTCTGACTTCTCGCGCTGTATACCGGGCTATCGCGACGACGTGGAGTACGGTGTCGAGGGGGTGGCGGGCGGGGTGCAATGTTCTTGACGTGACGTGACTTCGTCAATCTCGAGACGATCGTGACTTCGAGGTGAGGTCGACATGGAGGTTGAACGTCGATCTCGTCTCGCGGTAACCGTATTCCGTGCTCTCCGAGGGCCCCCGTCTCGCGGGCGAAACTCGAGTACAGAAGACCATAGATAACCCCCGTACGTCGTACGTCGCCGGGTGCGCTCACAGGCGAGGGGGTGTGTTCCGTGTCGTGTTACGAACCTTTGTTTTTTGTTACCGACCGGCACGGGCCACGGGGTACCCCACCCCCTCCTGGCTCCTCCGGTCTCACTCCGGTCCACCGGCCGTCGCTAATCATGCTGATGCTCCCGAATATGAAATATCTAGCGCAGCGGGCAGGCACCCACGACCCAGCTCCCAGGCTCAAACCTCAACGTCACGCGGTCACACACTTTGGGATGATTATAAAATATAAAAACCAGCACCGAGAGCTGGCCGAGGGCCGGCTCTGAGAACAGACCACATCACCGATCCCGCCTACTCCCCCCAGCCTGCTCAGGCACACCCACTCCCCACCTTTCCTGTCCGCTGTTTGCATCAGCTACACCGGTATGCTCCGACCCCCTTTTCCCCATATCTGTCCGCCATCGGCACGGTGGCAATATGCTTGATGGCAGGCGTTTTCGCGACGGCCCGTCTCCCCCCCCACCGTTGCTCTCCCCCCCCCTCGTTAACCCTCGAGCTGTGTGCACCGCTTACAGGTGGTCCTTGCCATGTGCATCTCGATGGAGACCTCACGGTGACCGTCCGAAACGTCTGGTTTGGGATGGTCGTGGTCGGGATGGCTTTCCCGAGGGTCGGTATGCTGGTGTACTGCGGGCTCAGATTGCGTCCTTCATCTCGACGCCGGTCGTGGCCGAGGCCTGCGCCACCGGGTTGGCGATGGTCGTGGTCGGGATGGCTCTCACGATGGTGCTCGCCTTTTTCCCCTTGATCTTCTTGTACATGAAGACCACGCAGCAGACGGCCAACACGACGATGACGCTCGCGCCCACCGCTACGCCGATGATGATCCCCTGCGTGGAGTTGTCCGTGGTCGTGGGGGGAGCCGCCGAGGGGGCGATCTCCGTTTTCACCGTGGGAGCGGACACAATGGTCGCCTGCTGAAGGACAGGCAAGGAGGTGGCTTGCAAGACGGCTCGGAGGGCGGCGGTCGAGGCCATCATGCCGGTAGCCGGGTTGGTGATCGCGGCCTGGACGGTCGCGGCCGCAGCCGTGCTGTACGTGGCGATCAACGACCGGACGTTCACCGAGGCGGCCGTGATTTCAATCGTCACGTCCGCCGGCGGAACGCGCGCATTGGCAGCGACGGCGTTTCGGAGCGCCGTTCGCTCGGCGTCGCCATACTGGTCGACGGTGCCCGAGAGCATGAACGTGACCACGACCGTCGCAGCGAGCGGCGGCGGCGGCGGCGGCGCGTTGAAGCAGATGATGAAGCCTCCGCGATTGCCGGAATTGTCGGTCGACCAAGTAAGCCGCGTGCCCGCAGGCGCCGCATTGATGTTGGGCATGACGTTAAAAGCTGCGGTTCCCGACGTGGTACCGGGGCAGTACCCGTTCAGGGCGCAATTGGCACAACTCGGGTCGGGTGCTCCGGGCGCCCCGGGGCAAATGCCGGGAGCGTACCCCGAAGCAGTGACATCATTCATGGGCGGGGCCCTCGTGGTGGCCGGGTAGGTGATCCTCATATAGTCCCAATTGGCTTCGACGTCGTAGAACACGGCCGAGATGGCTGCCGGGGCGGTCGTCTGGATGGTGCACAGCTCCCTGTTACCATGAGTACCGTCGCCATCCCACACGCACTGGCCTGGGCCTCGGCCAGTAGCCGAGTGGTTCGTCGTGTGGCAGAACTGTTGGCCCGAGGTCACGCAGAAGAGCTGGCCGCAGTCATAAGGGGCGGCCGGCGGTGACGGCGGTCTCGGCGGGGGCGAGGGCGAGGGCGGCGGTCTCGGCGGGGGCGGCGGACGGCGCGGCGGGGGCGGCCGCCTCGGCGGGGGCGAGGGCGAGGGCGGCGGCCTCGGCGGGGGCGACGGGGGCGGCCTTCTGGGTGGCACGGGAGGCGGCGATGGGGGCCGAGGAGGCGCCGGAGGAGGTGATGGCGGGAACGGCACGATCGCGTCGAAGCAGATGATGAAGCCGCCGTTATTCAAGGAAGAGTCGGTCGACCAGGTCAGCCGCGTGCCCGCAGGCGCCGCGCTGATGTTGGGCATGGCGTTGAAAGCTGCGGTTCCCGTTTGGGTACCGGGGCAGGAACCACCAACGCAATTGGCACAACTCGGTCCGGGTGCTCCGGGCGCCCCGGGGCAAATGGCGGGAGCGTACCCCGAGGCCGAGTTATAGTTTATGGGCGGGGCCGAGCTTGTGGCCGGGTAGGTGATCCTCATATAGTCCCAATTGGCTTCGACTTCGTAGAACACGGCCGAGATGGCCGCCGGGTAGATCGTCTGGATGGTGCATCGCTCGTTGTTGCCGTGATCACCGTCGCCATCCCACACGCACTGCCTAGGGCCTCGGCCAGTAGCCGAGGGCGGCGCCGTTTGGCAGAACTGTTGGCCCGAGGTCACGCAGAAGAGCTGGCCGCAGTCATAAGGGGCGGCCGGCGGTGACGGCGGGGGCGGCGGACGGCGCGGCGGGGGCGGACGGCGCGGCGGGGGCGGCGCCGTCGGCGAGAGAGCGCGGCGGCAGAGGCACCAGGGAGAGCTTGATCCCAGGCCGCATAGGCCCGTGTTGGTGCCGGCGTTGAAGTACGGCACGCGCGTCCCTACCTCGCCCGGAAAGGAGGGGCCGCGCGTCCGGCCGCCGCCCGGAAGGGGGGGGAAGGGGGGGGGAAGGAGAAAGGGGGAGGGGGAAGGGGGGAAGGAGGGGGAGGGGGGGGAAGGGGGGGAAGAGGGGGAAGAGGGGGA
>Ga0180441_101614_pt1 | contig 13626 bp, 9 predicted proteins | sample ChrtobMetaP5_8mM_FD_120633 | JGI IMG/M metagenome (GOLD analysis project Ga0180441, IMG submission 120633) | Chrysochromulina tobin associated microbial communities from unialgal haptophyte culture, Seattle, Washington, USA - P5_8mM MetaG | ecosystem: Host-associated > Algae > Haptophytes >...
GCGCCGTGGGGGACTGCGCGAGGATGCCGATCCCTCTAGGTGAGGAGAGCACGTTAGTGCTGACGATGTGTTGTGTGAACGCCCACGGGGGCGCGCGTAGCGCGGTGTGAGGGGCGCGTCCGCTCGGGAGCCCCCATTCACAATGAGAAAGGAGGGGCTGCGATGGCGCGCATCGGACTCAGTGCGACCTTCATCTGCCTCTCCTCGGCCGCTGCTTCTGCAGCGTTCACGAGCGCGCAAGTGAGCTCACCGCGTCCATCAGCGCGTGGTTTCAGCCGAAGCTGCGTCCTCGTCGCTTCGGAGGCCGTCGCAGACGCCCAGGCCATTGCTGCGTGGGTCGGCGCTTGTGGTGGAAATGCAGATGCGGTCGCCCCCGTCTTGTCCTCGGATCGCGGCCTGGGCCTGGTCACGACGCGCACCGTAAAGCGTGGCGATGTGCTTGTCCGCGTGCCGCTCAACCTTGCGCTGAGTACCGAGAGCGCCCTGCGCTCCTCAATAGGCGTCTACATCGAGTCCTTTGAGCCCGCCCTCGCCGATTATGCGTTCATCGCACTGGCGCTGCTGCACGAGCGCCGACTAGGCGACCAATCGGAGCTCAAGCCGTGGCTCGCGTGCGAGTCCCTCCTTCCACCGGGCGGGTTCAGCGACCTGCCGCTGGTGTGGGAGCCGGAGGAGATTGCGGCGCTCGACTCTGCGACGATTGCTGGGGCCGCGGCGCGCCGCGACGACGTGCTGGCCGATTACGCGTGGCTGGCCGAGAACGTCTTCGATGCGTCGCCCGTCTTCTTCCCGATGAGCGTCTTCTCCGTCGAGGCCTACACGGCCGCTGTCGCGCTCGCCATCTCGCGCTCCGTCATCGTCACTGACGCAGACGGAGTCGCTACGCCCATGTTGCTGCCACTGCTGGATCTGCCCAACCACGACGGCGCCAACCCGGGTGCGCTCGTGCAGGCGCGGGCGGCCAAGGACGGCGGCATGTTCGGGCAGCAGGCCAAGGCGCCGCCGAGCGCGGTCCTCGTCGCGACGCGTGAGCTCGCCGAGGGGGCAGCTGTCTGCGTGCGCTACGTCGGCGACACCGCGGGCGAGCTCCTCCTCGATCAAGGGTTCGTCGAGGAGCCGGTGCCGCCCGCGGTGGCGCTGCGCTTCGAGCTCAACGAGGACCGCTTCCTCGACGAGAAGCTCGAGGTGCTCGAGGACGCTGGCCTCAGCGCCTCGCCCTCGTGGCTACTTCGCGAAGACGAGGAGCCACCAGGCGAGCTCCTCGCATTCCTTCGGTTGAAGCGGCTGGGCGGCGCAGATGCCTTCCTTCTCGAGCCGGTCTTCTTCAGCGCGCTCTGGCGGGAGCACCTGCAGCTGCCGGTCTCGCAGGAGAACGAGGCCGCGGCGCTCGGCGAGGCCGTCGCCCGCTGCGCCGCGGCCCTCGACCAACTGGGTGGCTCGGTGCAGCTAGACCTGCAAGTGCTCGCCGAGATGCCGAAGAGCGAGCGCCAGTACCAGCTCGCGGCGCTGCGCTATGCCGAGCGGCGCGGGCTGCAAGCGGCGGCGCGCTGGTTCGAGACGCAGCTGAGCGGCCTCAAGGGGCTCGAGTTCTATCAGGAGCGCCGTCTTGCCGGCCTCGGCCTGAACCCCGTCGAGACGAAGGAGGAGCTCGACGCTCTGCGTGCAGTGGGCGATCGGGCGGCAGGCCGCCGCTTTGAGCAGGACATGGAGTGGTGAGACCAGCGGTGAGTGCCAGAGTCGCAGGCGTCGAGATGAAAGCGTAACACCGTAACTGCGTCCGGGGAGCCGAGTGCCCGCGGCACTCGCACGCCGCGCGGTACCGTTTGCCACGATTCGCACACGTGTGCCTTGCTGCACGCGAAGGTGGATTGCGGCCTACCATCCGCGTTTTCATGAGAGATGGAGGGGCTTCCAAAGTTGTTCTTTTCGCGGAGTCGCCGGAAACCGCCGACCTCGCCCGCGGTCGCGGTCGCGCCGCCGCGCAGGCCCGAAAAAGAACTCATGCATGTTGGAGTCTTTTCGCGACGCTTTGACGACGTTCCGGATCTTTACGCCCGAGGCCACTCCGCCCGAGGCCACTCCGCCCGAAATCAAACACACGACGTGGTACACGACCACCGACAAGAAGACAGGTCGACTGTATTACTATAATGACCGTGGTGCGGTGCAGTGGGACGAGCCGGCTGAGCTACACGAGCCAGGCGCCGCGCCGCTGTGGCGGATCGATGGTCTCGGCGAGCAGACTCGCTTTTCCATCTACGTTGACCAGACCGAACCCACCAGCCTTGGTCGTCGGCAGCTGGGCAAGAAGTACAATGGAATCTCGCGCTCGCAAGCGGTGCTTTGGTGCGATGCCGATGGCCTGCTCGCCGTCAAGTCGCAGGGCTTGAACCCAACGTGCATACTAGTAGCGGGCACGAACAGGTGGGAGCAGTTGTTCAACGGGATGAAGCGCGCGCTGGGCCCGGGCGACAAGCTTGCCCTCGACCCGGCCAACAAGCAGGCGACAAGTTTCGTGGTCAATCCGACGCTCGAGGGGCAGGAGCGGCTCGAAAGGCTCGCGGCAGACGCCGGTGGGCTCGACGCTGCGCAGCTGACGGCACGGACGTCGCTCGACAGCCCGCGCCCGGCCAACGAGCTAGGGACCATCAACGAGGCCGACGAGCCCGGCGCCACGACCCCCGCCGCCTCGAGCTCGAGCGCTCCCACGACCCCCGCCTCGAGCTCGAGCGTTGGGTCGAGCGGCTCTCCTGCCAGTGATTCGATGGCCACGCGAATCGCGCGGCGGCGCTGGAACAAGGCCGTCTTGACGCCCGAGCTTCGGATGAAGGACTTCAAGAGCCCTCGCGGGCACGAAGGGGGCATGACGCCGCGCCACGAGGCGGTCTTTGCCGTCGGCGACACGGTGCTCGTCAAGCGCACCAATGGGTCTGAGGACGAGGGCACGATCCTCAAATTCGAGCCGTCGAGGGGCAACTATTTGGTGCGCCTCACTATGAGGCCCGGCGGCATGAAGGAGACGTTCAAGATGTGTAAAGAGAGGGACCTGCGCATCGTCGAGAGGGCCGCCGACAAGCTCGCTCTTGAGGAGGAGCTCGCAGTGTCGAGCGCATTCGGCCAGACGATCAAGACTGATCGAGTGGCCAAAACCCCTTTTCGCGGCTTCAAGAAGAGTGGAGACCAAGCTCCCCGACGGCTCAAGTTCCCGATCGGGTGTCGCGTACTCGTGCTGCGCACGGGCGGGCTCGAGTCCGCTGGTATCGTGACAGACTACGATGTGGAGAAGCAGCTGTACAGCGTGACGATCGATGACGGAAAGAATGTCAAGGTGCTGCCTGCCGATTCCATCCGCGCGCAGCCCGTCGAGCCGATGCGACTGCCCGCTCCCATGATGAGGACGCTCAACGGTTCCGAGATCAAGCGGCAGTTGACTGCGGGCCCCGAGGCCCCGTTAGAGGTGGCTGCCAAGACCGCCGCGGCCTCGGCCCTGGCCGAGGCTGAGGAAGCACTCCTAGCCACATTCGATGTGCGCGAGCTCCTTGCCGAAGCCCAGGCGGAGGCGGCCAGCGCGGCCGCAGAGGCCGCCCGTAAGCGGACGGAGGAGGCGAAGAGTGCGCTGGGGACTGCACATATCGACGTTGAGGAGGGGTGTGAGCTCAAGGTCTTCAAGTTCGATAAAGGCACCCTCGGCATGAAGCTTGACGGCAAGCAGGAGAATGGGGTCACCGTCATCAAGGTGATTGGCATTCTACCCGGCACCCAGGCAGACAAGCTGGCCGTACCAGTGGGTTCGATAGTGAAGCGTGTGGGCATGAAAGACTTCACAAGAATGAAATCAGTGGCGGAGGCTACGATGGCAATCGCCATCGAGCCACGGCCGGTCGAGATCACGATGCTCATGGAGCTCAAGGGTGGCGAGGTGCAGGCCAAGGTGCAGGAGCACACGACTGATGGCCTCTGATGGCCTCTGAGAAGCTCTAGCTGCCTCTCTGATGGCCTCTCTGATGGCCTCTCTGATGGCCTCTGATGATGACCTCTGATGGCCTCTGATTGCGCAGGAGCACACGGAGCAAGCCTATGCGGAGGCAGCGATGCAAATCAATGCAGCAGAGCTCGAGGCGCGAACAGCACAGGAGGAGGCGGGAGCGGCCAAGGGAGAGGCGAGGCGTAAAGAAGAGGCCGCCGCGAAAGCTGCGGCGTTTGCGGCTGCTGCTGCGCAAGCTGCGGAAAAGTGCAAAGCAGGCGCGCCCGCGAAGCGAGCTGCCGAGGAGGCACCCAGAGCTGAGGAGGCGCTCATGGCGACGCTTTCGCTAGAAGAGCTCATGGGCACCTTTGTGCAAAACGAAGCGCTCTTGGCCACGTATAAGATGGAATCGGCCCGAAGCACCAACGAAGCGCTCATGAGCACATTGATCCAAAACGACGCGCTCATGAGCACGTTTATCCAAAACGAATCCCTCCTGGGCACTTTTGTGCAAAACGAGGCGCTCATGGGCACGTTGATGCTCGAATCGGCCAAGGTTGCCGAGGAGGCGCGCCTGGCAGAGGAGGCTGCGAAAGCCAAGGAAGCCCACGCCCGAGAAGTGATCGCAAAGTCCCATGCGAAGTCCATGAAAGCGCGCGAGGAAGCCGAGGCGGCGGTACGGGCAGAGGCGGTCAGGCTCCACGCGGCCGAGATGCAGAAGGCTTTTGAGGCGGAGCTCGCCCGACGCAAGAAGGAGCGGCAGTTGCATGACCCCAAGAAGCTGCCAGCGCCCATGGACCTTACGATTCGAGGCTCAGTGATCAAGCGCGACGTCGGGCTGGGGTTCGAGGCGAAGGCAGAGAGTCCAGAAGTGTTGGCACAGGTGGAGGCACAGGCGCATGCCGAGGCGCTGGCATCGGTGGAGGCTTCGACGAAGCAGGACGCTCAGGCGGCCACCGCCGCGGTGACGCATTCGAAACAGAAGACGGAGGCGATGGCTGCGGAGCTCGCGCGCGCCGAGGAGGAGCTCCAGCGCAAGCAGGCCAAGGCGGCGGCCACCGAGGTCACGGCAAAGGCGACGGCCGAGGTGGCGGCAGCGGTGGCCGTGGCCCGGCTGAAGGACGCGGATGACGAAGCGCACAAAAAGGAAGAGCAGTTGATGCGGTTCCATGAGGAGCTAAAGTTGATCCGGGAGAAGCTGGCGGCGGTGCTAGCGGCGCCGAGTACCAAACTCGACTTGGGGGCAAAGCGCGCCGCGGAAGAGGCCGAAGAGATGGCGAAACATAAGGTGGCGTGGGCCGAGGCGGAGAAGGAACGTGCTGATGCCAAGGCACGGAGAGCGCGCGCTGAGGCGGAGGCGGCAGCTCGGGGCGAGGTTGATGCCCTCTTGAGCGCAGCCAAGCAGGAGGCCCACGAGCACGAGATGCTGAGGCGCAAAAAGCAAAAGTCGTTCAGCCGCCCCGTAGCCCTTCACGAGCCGACTGTGCTCCCGTCGCCCTTCACGATGACGATTCACGGCACGCCCATCGTGACCCAGACTGGGGCTAGCCCTCCGTCTAGCCCTAAGGCTGCAGGCTCAAGAGGCGGCCTTGGCAGCCTTTTGAGCCACCGAAGCGACGCAAAAGCTGCCAAGGCTGCAGAGGCTGCAGAAGCTTCCAAGGCCGCAGCCAAGGCCAAGGCGCAGGCCGCCTTTGAGGCGGCAGCTAAGAAGGAGAGCGACCTGGCCGTGGCCGCGGTGCAGATGGCCAAGGTCGAAGCAGACGCAGCGGCCAGCAGGCTGGCCAAAGCGGAGCAAGAGCGGGCCAAAGTCGAAGCGAGCGCGCTCTTAGCTGCGGCAAAGCACGAGGCCGCACTTGCCACCAAGTCGAAGACCAAGGTTGCGATCAACAACCTGAGGACTATGCCCCACGTGCCCTCGCTGAATCTTGCAGCACCAGCACTGCCGGAGAAGTCGCCTCTATTGCACACCCTCTCCACCACGCTCAACCTCACGTTCATCCAAGGGCCGCCGCCGCCGCCGCCGCCGCTATCAGTTCCCCCCAAAACAAGTGGACCTCCACCGCCGCCGCCACCACCACCGCCGCCGGCCTACGAGAAGTCCTTTCTCTTCGACACCTTTTCCTCCACGCTCAACCGCACGTTCCAGTTGGATCCCGGCACTGTCGACGACTATCTGGCGAGTGCTCGCAAGAGAAATGTGTTATAGTGGCAGTTCAGCCAGTCATTACTCAGGTGTTTTCAGAGGGCTCCTAGGATTAAAGGTTTAAAACCACCCATCGCCCCGCGACCTTGCACGGGAGACATTCGAACCGTTCGTGAGCGCGTGCACTTAGTCAAGTCAAGTCAAGTAAGTATGGTTGTCTGTTGTTTATGTATAGACTTGACTTGCACTTTTTACTCCCCCACCCCTCAACAAGCTATTTGTAGAGGCGTGGTGAGCGCGGGGGGACCGCAACGAAACCGACTGTCAGCTACTCTCGCGTCGTAAAGGGGTTAACCCATCAGGATGATTAAATCGCAATCATTTCTTCTCATCTTCTCGCGTCGGCGAGACGGTCGCGCGAGAAATCGGTCGGCGCGGACGCCCCAATGCCCAAGCCTCAGCTCAAAAATCCGTTCGCGCCAAAGCTCTACTACAATGAGGAAATGAAACAGCACACGTCTCAATGGCCGCACATTGAGAAGTGTACGCGAGCCGTCCATGCCTACGATCACCTCAAAGAGCGTGGTCTGCTTGCGCAGTGCCAGGAACACCCAGGCCGCGCTGCGACCGACGCTGAGTTGGCTACAGTCCATCCCAAGATGCACATCGACGAGGTGCGCCGCATGACGGCCGCCGTTGCCGCCGATCCGACCAACAGGCAGCTTCGTGAGCCAGACGGTCCCGGCGGGGTATATTATTCACCTCATGCAGACGCAGCAGCGCGGCTCGCGTGCGGCTGCGTGATTGATGCTACGCTCGACGTGATACGTGAGGCAGCGGCTCCGCCGGCCAAAGCACCCCGAGGCTATCGCCCAGTCTCCTTTGCGCTCGTGCGGCCACCAGGACACCACGCGGGCGCGGATGACACGCCGGGCCACCGCGCTGAGGGCTTCTGCTTCTACAACTCAGTAGCGGTGGCCGCGGGCTGCGCGCTCGCGCAGGGCGTGCGCAAGATAGCCATCCTTGATTGGGACGTCCACCACGGCAACGGCACGCAGCACCTCTTCTACGAGGAGGAACGAGTCCTCTACATCTCTCTCCATCGCTTTGGAGACCGGTGGTATCCGGAGACTGGTGAGCTCGACGAGGTGGGCGCGGGCGCGGGCGTCGGGCGCAACGTCAACATCCCGTGGCCCGAAAATGGGATGCATGACACCGACTACCTCGCCGCGTTCACGCTCGTCGTGCTGCCAATTCTGCGCGCTTTCGGCCCCGATCTCCTCCTAGTCTCCGCTGGCTTCGACGCCGCCGACGGCGACGCGCAAGGGCGCATGAAGGTGACACCAGCGGGCTTTGCGCACATGACGGCGATGCTGCTGCAGACGGTGAGCTGCCCGGTCTGCTGCGCCCTCGAGGGTGGCTACAACCGCCTGGTCACCTCCGAGTGCTGCGAGGCAGTGCTGCGCGTGCTCTTGGGAGAGCAAGCACCAATGCCGCCGCCGCAGCTGCTCTCGCGCTGCTGCGAGCCAACCCTCCGGGCGGTCGTGAGCACGCAGAAGGCGCACTGGCCGGTGCTGAGCGATGATAGTGAGGGCGTCCTCGACCGCTTCTTCGCTGAGGCAGCAGCGGTGGGTCAGCCGGGACGCATGTCAAAGCGCGCCCGTGCGGCGCCCACGCGACAGTACGAAGATGAGCCAGATCCTTGCAAGAGCTTCCACAGCCCGCGCTCGGGCGCCTCGTTGACGGCCAAGTCGCCCAAGCTGGACGCCGAGGCGGCGGCCCTCAAGGCTGCCGTCGACAAGACGGCCAAGACGCTTGCGCGTACCGAGGAGGCCCATGCCAAGGCGGCGCACAGGGTGGACGTCGCGAGGCAGACGCTCACGCGGGAAGAGAGCGCTCTCGGGGCGGCCGAAGAAGCGCTTGAGAGTGCGCGCAAAGCGCACGAGGTAGCGCTGGCAGCGGCCGCGGCAGCCGTGGCAGCGGTGGCCTCGTCCAGCTCCGATCCGTCCGATGAGACAGGCGACAGGGAGGACGATACCAATGGCACCACCAACCCGCAGCCCACGTGTTTGTGGTCTGCAACAGTCAAGTGCGAGGTGGGCCGGCGCGTGTTCGCGCAGTACGGCAGCAGCGCGGACGAGCTGTGGTTCCGTGGGACGATCACCGGCGTGCATCGCAACGACGTGGGTCAGTGGTGCGATGTCGAATACGACGATGGCGACACGGAAGCGATGAAGCCCATTAAACGTGTGCGCGCCATCGACGACTCGTCAGACTCGGACGACGAGGACGATGGCGAGGAGGACGAGGAGGACGAGGGCGAGGGTGAGTGAGCTGGGGCTTTGTAGTTGCGACGTTCGTCCGCAGGGGGTACATGCATGTGCCCGCAGCGACGGATCTTAGTGCGCGAGGCGTTACCGTCACGTTAGGTGTTTGAGGGCGGGGGAGGTCGCGTTGCCGTTGGGCTTGGACCGTGCGGCCGTGGAGCGACGGTGTGGGGACGGCGCGCGAGCGGACGGGACCTACGGGTCGGCGGCGCCGGTCGCGTCTCCGCCTCAGGTGGCACGTCTTCGATTTGCATCTGTATGATTGGGAGGCGTGCTACTCTAAGCGACGTTGGACAGTAAACGTATACTACGGAAAAACGGGCCCTAAGCGCCTCGTTTCAGGCCGAGCTGGTCGGCAGTCTCCTCCTTTTTGCTCTTGGAAGCTTTGCCCCAAGAGACGACGACCAGCCTCGTCACCTCATTCATCACGCGCCGGCCGAGTTTGCGTCGCCACTCGGGCAACGAGTCGAGCATGCGCTCGGACACGTCGATCACGCCCTGGATGAGCGGCTGCGGAAGGGCCTCCTTGCGCGCGCACACACGCTTTGCGAGCTCGACGCCAAAGTGGACGCAGTTCTTGTCGAAGACGTGGTAATCGTCCGCGGTCCAGTCGGCTTCGAGGCGTGCCACCTCAGCCTCGAGCTCCTTGGCGCTCATCTTCGAAGGGCCGAGGTCGATCGAGATCTGCGGCCGGTCGCCGAGCATCGCCTCCATGACAGGCACCGTGCGGCACTCGATGTGGTCCGAGTAAAAGTACTCGAGTCCATGGATGCGGATGCCCACGTGCGGGATTAGCGGCAGCTTCTTCGTGACGGACGTGGAGAGCACGCCGGTGAGCGGCCCGCCGATTTCGTAGATCGTTGCCACCACACGTGTGGAATCGCTCTTCGTCGCAGCGGGCAAAGCCGGAACCTCATTGACATCCCACAGCTGCTTCAGGAAGCTGGCGCGCTGCGCTGGCGCGGTGGGAGGATTGTCGGCACCACCCACATGTAGGCCATTGGCAGTCAAGTACGCGTTCGCCGCAGAGCGGATGGCCTCCTCGTACTCCTTTGGCGACCTGCCGGATGACCGCAGTCGCATCATCTGGTCTTCCATTGCTTCATCCGTTGACCTCGGCGCACGGAAGACCATGCGTGCATCGCTATGGCGTGCGATCGGCACGACTGTCGCGGAACCCGAGAAGGAGAATGCGGCGCTTGCGCTGGCGAAGAGAAGGAGGAACGGCATCGCGGCCTGGCTCGGGATACACCTAGGAACGCTGGCGAGCCGATCAGCGAGAACTTGCAAATGCCGATGGTGTGGGAATCTGTAGTTGAATCTGTCAAATTCCGCCCGAAACCTTTGTTTTAGCGTCTGTCCACGTTTCGGGAGAACCGTTGAGAGTGTGGCTTTGAGTTCGCGTCTCGAAGCAGCCGATGATGAAAGACGTCATCGCGGCCGACTGCTTCATACACGCACGATGGCGGTGCAGTCCATGCGCAGTGAGTTTCGCTCACGCAACAGCATGCGTGCCATTTTGATCCTGCTCGTGATCGAATGGGCCAGTGCATACGAACCCAGAGCGACGCTGTGGCGGCTGGCGATCCGCCAGGAGCATGAGTGGTGGAACGCTTACGTGTACGAGTTCAATGCGCACGAAGGGACGCAGGGTCTTGACATCACACATTCACAAGACATTTGCACAAAGCCGGGGCACGAGACAAGTAACTCCGGAGCACACGCGTTTGAAGCCAGTCTGCTGACATGGTGGTGGACGTGCCTTGATGAGGTTGGCGGGTGGGTACGCTTCAACCTTGCAGCACCTGCCGCCGACGACCAATATGGCGTGAGCCTAGGGAACACGACCAAAGCGTTTCATGTCCAATATTTTGCGTTTCATGTCCAACTGATGCTTGCTGCACTCGCGTCTGGGCTGGTGGGCATCATCTCGGTCGGTCTCAGTCGCATGTCCCCTACTGGAGAGACCACTGGTTTGAAGCGCTGCGGAGGTCTGGGCAGATGCCCGGCATCACAGAGGCGCTGCTCTCTGCCACGCCTGTCGCGCTCTTCAAAAGCGCTTGCGGTGATGTTGCTCTTCACGGGATGCGTCGCCCCGGAGCCTTTGCGCCCACCAACTTCACCGCCACCACCGTCGCCACCGCCACCGTCGCCACCACCATCGCCGTCGCCTCCTCCACCATCGCCGTCGCCTCCTCCACCATCGCCACCACCGCCCTCACCCCCGCCGCCATCGCCACCACCGCCATCACCCCCTCCGCCATCACCTCCCCCGCCATCCCCGCCGCCTCCATCGCCTCCACCACCCTCACCTCCACCGCCGTCTCCACCTCCGCCATCACCTCCTCCGCCATCACCACCACCTCCGTCACCGCCTCCTCCGTCACCGCCTCCTCCGTCACCGCCTCCTCCGTCACCACCTCCACCCTCGCCACCTCCACCCTCGCCCCCTCCACCCTCGCCACCGCCTAGACCGCCACCTCCATCGCCGCCTCCGCCCTCGCCACCGCCTTCACCGCCGCCACCATGCCCACCTCCACCGTCGCCGCCACCCTCGCCCCCTCCACCTTCCCCGCCTCCTCCTTCTCCGCCGCCGTCTCCTCCACCTCCTTCGCCCCCTCCACCCTCGCCGCCTCCATCGCCTCCGCCATCGCCTCCGCCTGCACCGCCCCCTTCACCTCCGCCCTCGCCGCCGCCGTCGCCTCCACCCTCACCGCCGCCATCTCCACCGCCGTCGTCGCCGCCCTCGCCACCGCCCTCGCCGCCCCCGTCTCCTCCGCCGTCTCCTCCACCTCCGTCGCCGCCGCCACCCTCGCCACCGCCATCACCGCCACCACCGTCTCCACCTCCACCCTCGCCGCCACCATCGCCCCCTCCACCATCACCGCCTCCACCTTCTCCGCCGCCACCTTCTCCACCTCCACCGTCGCCTCCACCCTCGCCCCCTCCACCGTCGCCGCCACCACCGTCACCGCCGCCGTCTCCTCCACCTCCGTCGCCGCCTCCGCCCTCACCACCGCCTTCCCCACCGCCACCATCTCCACCTCCACCTTCGCCTCCACCCTCGCCTCCACCTCCGTCCCCGCCTCCACCTTCACCGCCACCACGTCCTCCACCTCCATCGCCGCCGCCACCCTCACCACCGCCTTCACCGCCACCACCATCTCCACCTCCACCGTCGCCTCCGCCCCCAAGCCCACCGCCGTCTCCTCCGCCTCCCTCCCCTCCACCGTCACCACCACCTCCCTCGCCAGAGCCATTCCCGCCACCGCCACCAAGCCCGTCACCGCCAGAGCCATTCCCGCCGCCGCCACCAAACCCGAGCCCTCCAGAGCCGTCGCCGCCGCCGCCGAAACCACCACCGCCGGCACCGCCACCGCCCTCTCCTCCCCCACCTTCGCCACCTCCGTCGCCGCCACCGCCCTCACCACCACCACCTTCCCCGCCGCCACCGTCTCCGCCACCGCCGTCACCACCGCCGGTGCCCCCGCCTCCCTCACCGCCCCCACCTAGTCCCCCGCCGCCCTCTCCGCCTCCGTCGCCTCCGCCTCCGTCGCCGCCGCCGCTGCCACCGCCGCCTTCGCCACCGCCTCCATCTCCTCCTCCGCCCTCTCCACCGCCGTCACCGCCGCCGCCACCTCCACCGCCCTCTCCACCGCCCTCTCCACCGCCGTCGCCGCCGCCGTCACCGCCCCCGCCGTCGCCGCCTCCGCCTTCACCGCCGCCTTCGCCTCCGCCGCCCTCACCGCCGCCTCCGTCCCCACCACCGCCGTCGCCTCCGCCGCCGTCACCGCCGCCTTCTCCACCGCCTTGTCCACCGCCCTCGCCTCCCCCACCCTCACCACCGCCCGCCCCACCCGGCGGGTACGCTGTGCTAGTCGTCTCGGCCACATTCACCATCGCAGGCAATCCCTCCGACTTCACCGGCGCCCTTCAAGCGCAGTTCCGCGCCAACCTGGCCAGTCTGCTGGGCGTGAATGTTAACGGTATCACCATCAATGTCACCGCGGGCAGCACCATCCTTCAGGTCTCCATCATCGTGCCGTCGCTCGACTCCGCCCAGACGTCCACGTCCGCGCTCCAAGGCAACACGGCCCAGCTCTCCACGAGCCTCGGCGTGACCATCACCTCGGTCAGCGGCGTGGGTACGACATCGGAAGTGCTACAGGCGCCCTCGCCTCCGCCTCCCTCGCCGCCACCTCCCTCGCCACCGCCATCTCCACCGCCCTCTCCACCGCCATCACCACCGCCCTCTCCACCCCCATCTCCACCCCCCTCGCCTCCGCCGTCGCCTCCTCCCTCGCCTCCTCCCTCGCCTCCGCCCTCGCCACCTCCGTCGCCCCCGCCGCCATCGCCGCCTCCGCCATCACCGCCGCCGCCGTCACCACCCCCGCCGTCGCCTCCGCCGCCGTCACCACCACCGCCGCCACCACCGCCGCCGTCACCACCGCCATCGCCACCGCCTTCGCCACCGCCTTCTCCACCGCCCTCACCGCCTCCGCCATCGCCTCCTCCGCCATCACCGCCTCCGCCATCACCGCCGCCGCCCTCACCGCCGCCGCCGTCACCACCACCGCCGTCGCCTCCGCCTCCATCACCACCGCCCTCACCGCCGCCTTCTCCACCGCCTTCTCCACCGCCGTCACCGCCCCCGCCGTCGCCGCCTCCGCCTTCACCGCCGCCATCGCCTCCGCCGCCCTCACCGCCGCCTCCGTCACCACCGCCGCCGTCGCCTCCGCCGCCGGCGCCACCGCCTTCTCCACTGCCGTCGCCGCCTCCACCTTCACCGCCTCCGCCTTCACCGCCGCCATCGCCTCCGGCGCCCTCACCGCCGCCTCCGTCACCACCACCGCCGTCGCCTCCGCCGCCGTCGCCACCACCATCTCCACCGCCGTCTCCACCGCCTTCTCCGCCGCCGTCTCCGCCCCCGCCCTCGCCGCCTCCGCCTTCACCGCCGCCATCGCCTCCGCCGCCCTCCCCGCCGCCTCCGTCACCGCCACCGCCGTCGCCTCCGCCGCCCTCACCACCGCCTTCTCCACCGCCATCTCCACCGCCTTCTCCGCCGCCGCCTCCGCCCCCGCCCTCGCCGCCGCCGCCCTCGCCACCCCCAAGTCCGCCCCCGCCATCGCCGCCGCCGTTACCACCACCGCCGTCGCCTCCACCACCATCGCCGCCTCCATCGCCTCCACCGC
>Ga0180441_101618_pt1 | contig 13599 bp, 9 predicted proteins | sample ChrtobMetaP5_8mM_FD_120633 | JGI IMG/M metagenome (GOLD analysis project Ga0180441, IMG submission 120633) | Chrysochromulina tobin associated microbial communities from unialgal haptophyte culture, Seattle, Washington, USA - P5_8mM MetaG | ecosystem: Host-associated > Algae > Haptophytes >...
CGATGGAGGCGGCGGCGATGGCGGGGGTGACGGCGGCGGCGATGGAGGCGGCGGCGATGGCGGCGGTGGTGGTCGCGGCGGCTGCTTTGGTGGTAGCGGTGGTGGCGACGGCTCGGGGGGATTTGGGCTTGGCGGCGGTGGCGGCGATGGCAACGGAGAGCGTGGAGGTGGAGGCGGTTTTGGCGGCGGCCAGGGCGGCGGCGACGAGGGCGGTGGTGGGGAGGGCGGTGGTGGGGAGGGCGGAGCGAATGGTGGCGGTGGCGGTGACGTAGGCAGGGTCGCAATTGCACCATTGATGAATGCGATGAGCAGCGTGATGCGCAACATGCAGATATGTCCTGCTTCGCTATAAAACCCTTGGATCTGCGCGCGTGACCGAGACCGATAAAAAAAAGCGACCGCCGAGAAAAAAGAACGCACGCCGTTGTGGATTCCTTTGTGTCTCGTTCGTTCGCGTTGTCTTCTTCCCGAAAGGGGTCTTTCGCCGCAGCATGCATCCCCGCAGGTTCGCGAGGATGACTACTATGTACGCGTGAGATGACTTCGCTCGAGCGACGAAAAACCGTCGCTCTTGGGACGAAAAACGCGTACAAGTAGCACCGTCAAGTGACTTGCTTGCTTGTCTTGACTGGACTTGACTTGACTGGGCTTGATGTGACTTGTCCTTAGATCCGAGAGTCGTCCTCAACTTCGAACTCCTCTGGGGCTAACAGTGCAGCACCGTCTGTCGTGTTAACGTTCACACGCTCCGTCGCGGCGGAGGCACCGGTGCACGTGAGGGGTCCGCGCGCGCAGGAAATGGGGTTTACGTTGCGCACTCCGATAGGTCAGGTGTTCATCTTAGGCATCGTGTTCCTGTTCGTCTTCTCCGCGTACATCACCATCCAGGCGTTCGCCTCCAAGCTCTATGGCGACATGCTCGGCTCAAACATGGAGCTCACGCTATACGCCGTGTTCACAGCGGCGTGCTTCATCGCCCCGGCCGTGACGAACGTGTGCGGCTCGCGCCTCACCCTCTTCCTAGGCACGACCGGATACGCCTCGCTCGTCGCCGCTTCGCTCGTCCTTGCGCTGCTTGGACACAGCCCGCTGACAGACACGATCGTCAACCTCGGCGGCGCGGGGTGCGGCATCGGCGCCGCGCTGCTGTGGACGGCGCAAGGGCGCCTGATGCTCGAATATTCCAATGGCGCGGACCAGGGCCGGATCTTTGCCATCTTCTGGGCCCTCTTCAATCTCTCTGCGCTCGTCGGCGGTCTGCTGACCTTCTTCTACTTTGCCGACCACAACATCGAGGATCAGTGAGCCCGCTCACGCGCGAGGCGCTCGGTACGACGCTGTGCCAAACCTCAACCTGCGGCAGCGCATCGAGGAGCATGAGGCCGAGCTCGATCGGTTGGCCGAGCGGATGGCGGCGCGGTTGGCCACCGCCGCCGCGGAGGCGGAATCGGCAGCCAATGGGAAGGAGGCGGTTGCCAAGGCGAAGGAGGTGGCTGCCGAGGCGAAGGAAGCGGCGACCAGCGCGGAAATAGAGGCGTTGCGTGGGCAGCTCGCCGACGCCAGGAAGCGTATTCGTACCGAGGGGGGTCAGGCGGAAGAGCCGCGGGAAGAGCCGGAGCCAGCCGCACCCAAGCGACGCGTGCCATCATCGGGGCGCTCCTCGGAAAGTGGCGCTGGTGGCAGCGCATAAGGGCGCTCTGGTGTTTCTTGCTGAGTCCCCTCAGTTTGGGACCCACGTCCGACGTGGTCCCGGGCACCTGCGTGTCAATAGCGTGACAACATTGTTGCGGAGCGATCACATGGGCATGGCCAATGTGGTGCGCCCTGTGGTGCCAATGGATTTCCGGTGTATGTTTCGCGTGCGTGGTCCGTGCTGCGTGGTTCTAACGTACGATGAGTGTCTCGCTGTGTGTGAAAACTGTGATTATATTTTGTGCGCGAATAGCACTCGAACAAGTACGGTAACGGCCTCAGACTCACACAGCCTGTCGTACGGATGAAAAGTTCTCGATGGCGAATTAGTCCTTGCTCCCGATTCGGGCCGCCTTCGTCATGGGCTGTGGTGGGCCTTTGGGCGCTTCAGGCCGCCGCCGTCTTGGGCCGCTTGGGCGCTTCGCGCCTGAGGCGCAGCTTGACGCCGAGGTATGTGGCACGAGCCACGGCGGAGCGTGCGCCACGGCTGAGCTTTGAAACTGGCTGTTCAAGCACCTGATGAAGGCCTCGAGGGTCGTCAGAGTCAGAGGTAAGCAGCTTGGCAAAGGCCTCGAGGGTCGCGGCGAGTGACTCTTCCCCATCGGGCAGCTTTGCAGAGCACTCCAATACGCCAGCGCGGATCTCGTCCACGTTGGTCGCCCCCGCAGCCGATGGCTCGTCCGATGGCGCCGATCGGTCCGCAGACGAGGCGCAGACCAAGGAGGTTTCGAATGGTGAGGGCCTCTGGCTTTCTCCATTTGTCGCCTGTCCAGGCACTTGAGTTTTCACACCCTTGGGTGCCTCTATGGGCGACGCGAGCTGCTCCTGGTAAAGCCGATCGATGCGGACGGTGTGGACACCATGGAAGACGAGGCCATCGTCATTGGTCGCGAACGGCGCACCGCCATGGGACTGCGCACACGGCTCGCCAAGCGCGCGAAGCGCCCCCTCGACCCCAGCCAGGCACCGGTGCCCCACAAACACTTTGGGAAGCGAGGTCGTGTAAAAGTCCGCTCGATTGAATGCACGATCCGTCTCGCGGAGCTGGGCGGGCTCGGGAATGCGGTGGCCCGTCTTAGACCAGCGCTCCACGACGGCCTGGCTGTGCTCCAGCCGATGCTTGTCGGCGCGCATCTCGTCGAGCAGCGCTGCTCCGAGCACCACCGCCTCGTAGCCCGTGCTGGGTATGAACGCGCCACGCGTCTTGCGCGCCTCGGCGCCGCCGGTGGCCACACGGCCCACGTGCCACTCGATTCGACCTGGTGTGGGCTTGTCCTCCGACGACGGCGCCGCGGCAGCAGCGAGCGCCTCCACAGCTCGCTTCCCAGCCTCAGTCGCCAATTGGTCTTCGTTCACCACGTCGACATCAAAGCCGAGGGCCGATGCCGAGAATGGCAACTTGCCGGCCGTGGTGTCGTTGACGATGAGCACACGCTGGGACTCACGTGCCCGCTTGCTGTGGCTACCGGGGAGCGCGGTTTCGTCGAGCGCCCGCTTTAGGTCTGACGAACGGGTTGGCGCTGTCACGCTCCGCAGCGCCTCCAGCGCCTTGGACAGGCGATTGGCCGCGTCGGCGTCGGCCGCCATTGCCACATACGGCGCCGGCTCCTCACACACATTCGCCACGCGGTGCCCATCGATCACGAGCTCAGGGGTCCCTTGGCCTGCCGCCACGCTCATGCGATTGGCACGCACCGTCAAGGGCGTGCGGCGCGGCACGCCCGTCCAAAGCGACGGCACGCCGGCGATGAAGAAGCCCCACGCGGACGCGCGCGCGAGCGCGTTGCGCAGAGGCATGCCCCGGTAAGCTTCAAGAGTGTTCTCGAGCCTCACGTCGCCCCAAAGCTTGACTGACCATTCGAGCACGCACAGCACGAGCGCGTCTTCATCGCAGGCCGTGGTGAGCGTCTCGGCCTCGTACACGACGGGACGCTCGAGCCCGTTGGTGACGAAGCTGCCGCCGCCGCCGCCGCCTCCTTTGTCAGCGCCGCGTCCCTCGGCGCGCGGCGGCAGTGCCTCGTAGCTCTCGGTGTGGATTGCATGCCGCTTGCCGCCCACGAGCTCGCTCTTCCACAGGTAGAGGGGGAGCGCGAGGCCGCCCTCGTTGCTGGGCATGAAGCGGCCGAATGCGTCGCGGGCGCCCAGCGCGACCTCGAGCGCCGCAGATAGTGGCTCGCCCAGATCCTGTCGCGAGAACCGATGGAGCGCCGCGTACTGCGTCGTTTGCTGCGGCACCGCATAGACCTTGTGGTCAGCGCCAAACGTGTTGAGATGGTGACGGTAGATGGACACGTACTTGAACATGGACTCGGACGTCGTGAGCGTACCGAGGATCTCGGACACGACCATGTCGAAGCGCTCCTCGGGGGGTAGCGCGCTCGGTCCCGGGCGGACGAGCAGCACATTGTGCCGCCTACCGCCTGGGTCAAGCGCCCTGAGCGACGCCCGCGCGAGGCCTACCATGGTGCTGTTCACGTCGACGCCGGTAACGTGTGCCGCCCCGTGCAGCAGGCACAGCGACGAGAGCATGCCGGTGCCAATGCCGATGTCGAGCACGCGCGGCTTCCGCTGCTCTCTGGTCTCAAACTCCTGAATGCATCTTTCGATGGCCTCACCGTACTTCACGTTGCGATCTTGATCGTCGAGCATGCTCAAGAAGTATTTGGCGAGCCCGTGCTCGGCTGGGCTGTACGTTCCGCTGCGCTTCGAGGCGCTCATGACGCGCTTGCCGGTTCGAGGTCGATGGGTAATTCGACGCCGCTGAAGCCCACGGCGAAGAAAGCGTGGAGAGAGAGAGATGGTGCGTGCTCGATTTTGTGAGCGAGCCTTTCAGTTTGGGGAGATTTGAGCTGGGTTACCCGATTGAGTCACATTACTTTCTTCTCGAACCGTGGCTTCCAAGGTGGCTCCTGGCTCCGGCGCACGGTGCCCGTATCAACGTACATGTACGAGATAACACTCGGTTACATGGCTTACGATGTAATAACAATTTTTAGCAGCAGCCATGCACGCAAGGGTTCTTAGAAATCGATCAGAGGGTCCCTAGCTCCAGGGCAAAAGCTTGGCCCTCTTGATCTGGAGCACGGTGAGCCGGCGGAGGTTCTCCATGTCCTCCTGAGTGAAGGAGAGCCTCGCGCGCCGAGCAAGCCAGTCGGCCGTGTAAATCATGAAGAGCCCGCAGTCCCAGCCGTTGCACTGCTGGGGCGTTTGCCCCCGCTTCCAGACGACCTCCGTCCACCCCGACGTGTCGAAGGGCACCTTCTTCTTGTCGAGTGACTCGTCCTCAAGCCAGCGACGTGCGTTCTGCAGCGCCATGCCCGGCGGACCGCGCAGCGAGTCGTAGTACTCGAAGCGTTTCTGCTTCATGTTGATCACCACGAGCGTCCAATGGTTGTCATTGCAATGGATGGGAATGAGGATCAGTGGCTTGCTAAACACATCCTTATTGCGAGTCCATCTGGCCACCTCACTGTACTTGTAGCCGCCGGGGAACTCGGCGAGCTTCGTGTAGAAGTTGGTCTGGAAGAAGTGGCAGCGTGGCCGCCCGGCCTTGGTTTTTCTCCTTTCGCGCCGCTCGAGAAGCTTAAAGAAGTAGTTGATCACCTCGTCGTTGAGCCATTTGCGCGGACGGAGTGTGGCCATGTCCGCACGACTGACAGGAATGTTCTCGTAGTCGGCCACCAACTCGAGGCCACGGCCGCGGCCGCTCCCAAGCGCCTCGTCCACAATCTCCGCCTCCTCCGTCGTCATGGTCGGTATTGTGTACGCTCGCTTTCCGGGAGGCTTCACCACCAGCGGCTTGATTCGCTTGGCAGGCGTTTTGTGCTGAACAAGTTTCTGCCAAGCCTGCTCCGCTGTCTGCCGCTCGTTGTGCTGGGGCCGCTGGTGCACCCGTATTGCGTCGATCGCGTTGATCAGGTCGATACTCCATTTGATACTCCTTTTGAGTGCGGATGTGAATGCGGGTGTCGCCGAAGGCACGGAAGGCACGGCAGGCACCACAGCCGACGTTGCCGCCACAGACGTCGCCACTGACGTCGCCGCCACCGCCGCCGTGGGAGCAGCGGCAGCCTCCTTTTCAGTTTTCTTCGCGGCCTTCCTTGCTGACTCGGCTGGAGGCGCAGCCGGAGCGGGGTTGGGCGTTCCAGCGGGTGCAGGTGTGGGAGCCTGTGGTGCGGATGCGGCTTGGCTTTGGTCGCTATTCTTCGCCTTCTTCTCAAGGGGCGGCAGCGTGTTGCGCTCGAGTTGCGCGTTGGCCTCTTCCCTATTCCGGCGCTTCCTAGGAGCGGGCACAGGCGTGGAAGCTGGTGGCGCGGATGTGGCTCGGCCATCGTCACTGTTGTTCGGCTTCTTCTTAGGCAGCTGTGGCTCGTCGCTCAGGACGTGTGATGGCGTTGGTGGTGGCATTGGTGGTGGCGGTGGTGGCGGCGGTGCGGGGGCCAGGGCTGGTGTTACAACATGAGGCGCTGCTAATTGTGCGGTGGCCACTCTTCTTTTCGAGCGTTTCTTCTCTTGTTTGGCCTTGTTCTTGGCAATCTCCTGCTCGGTGGGCACACGTCCGAGCTTCGCCGTGAGCTTCGTGACTCTCTTGGATTCCGACTTGGTTGGAGCGAAGGCCGCTGCGGACGTTGGTGCAGGTGTGGGCAGCATGGGCGCCGTCGTGGGCGGCGCTGCTGTGCTCAGCTTGGCACTCTTCTTGCTGAAGGAGTAGATGATGGGCGAGGGTGCAAGGCCGGGATCCTCGGGTGGACCCTTGCTCGGCGTGAATGAGAAGCGCTTGCTCCCGCCCAGGCTGGGGCGCCCCGCCAGAGCCTCAGGCGCCGGGGCACTCAGTATTGCTGCGGTGGCCACGCCCGCTCTGAAGCTGCTACCACCGCCTAAGGTGCTGCTGTAACTGCTTCCTGTGCCAAAAGTGGGGGCGCTGCAGCCAAAGCTCGGCCTCCCACTCAGTGCCGGCGCGCCATCGCCGGGCACCTTGGGCGAGGGCAGGTTTGTTTTTTGGTTGTGGCCCGTTGCGGCGCTGGACACGTGGCTCAGGTGGGAAGTCGCCTTTGGTGCCTTGACTGAAGGCTGGTGCGGAGCAGGCGCTGGCGTGCTGAGCGTGTCCGTGTCCGGAACCACAGCAGCCACCAGCCCAAGCGTCGAGACAGCGGCGCCGTTGGTCGTCGACGGCAGGTTGAAGCCCCCGAAAGAGGGAGTAGGCCATGCGGTTTCGGGGGCGCTGCTACCAAAGCCAAAGACAGGCGTCGTGTCAGCAGCAGGGGCGGCAGCTGGAGTTGGCGCTGGAGCTGGAACTGGAGGGGCGGCGGGCGCGGGGGCGGCAGGCGCGGGCACGGGCGCGGCGGAGGTCCCGTAGGAAAAGCCAGAGCTCGCTTTGGCCGCAGCCCGAGCAGCAGCGGCCGGCGCGGGCGCGGCGGAGGCCCCAAAGGAGAAGCCGGAGGGCGGGTGCACCGGTGCGCCGTACTGTCCCTGAGACGGCCTGGGCGCAATCGCGAGTGGCACGCTGCCCGGTCCGCCGGCGGCGGCGGCGGCGGCGGCGGGAGCGGCGGCGGCGGCGGCGGCGGTGGCGGCGGCGGCGGCGGCGGCGGCGGCGGCGGCGGCGGACTGGGCGGCTGCGGCCCCGTCACGACCGGCGGCGGCGGACTGGTCGGCTGCTGCTGCGGCGGCGGACTGGTCGGCTGCGGCCCCGTCGCGACCGGCGCAGCTGCGCCAGATGTGTCGCATCTCCGGCGTCATGCCCTCGGCAGCCCAGTCGAGCTCGTGTGACCTCGTCTGTTGGTCGGGCGGCAGGCAGCGCAGCAGCAGCTCGCGCACCAACTCGTAGTCGGGTTTGTCAGCAAAGCCGAGGCCGTGCAAGTGGCGAACGAGCTCGAAGAAAGCCATTGGCAGCTCGACGCCAGCGGTGATGCCCAAGCGGCCCTCATTCGCGAGCATCTCGTCCACATGCGCCCTCTTGAGCCTCAGCACCTCGCTGTGGTCGCGGGTCGCATTCCACGGCAGCGCGCCGCCGTGCAGCTCCAGCAGCATGTACACGAGCGACCAGAGGTCGTCGCGCCGCGAGAGCTCCTCGTGCTCGTGGGAGTTCACCGAGGCGTAGCGGCACGTGCCGCGGAACTCGGCCGTTGAGCGCGCGGGGCGCGTCGTGCCATCCTCGGTCTTCCAGCGGCGCGCGAGCCCGAAATCGAGCAGGTAGCACAGATGATTGTCAGTGAGGCCGATGCAGCAGTTAGATGGCTTGATGTCGCGGTGGATGTAGCCTCGTTCGTGCATAACCTCGAGCGCGTTGACTATCTGGACGCAGAGCAGCACCGTCGTGCGCAGCGTGAAGCACTTGCTCGCCGTGAACTGCCGCATTTCGGACAAGTTCTTGCCGAGCAGCTGCATCACGATGTACGAGCACGAGGCATCCTGGCCATGCGCGACATAGCGCGGCACGGCCTTGCACGCCTGCAGCGTTTCGAGTGCCTGCAGCTCGCGTTCGAGCACCGAACGCTCCTTGTCGTTGCACCCGCGCGCCACCTTGACGGCCACGTGCGGGTGGTGGCCGTCGGTGCCTATTTCCTTTTGCAGGTCTGCGGCCTCATAGATCTCGGAGAATGTGCCCCTGCCCACGCCCCGGCGGATCCGCCAGCGCTGGCCGAGCACCTGGCCGATGGTGCACTTGCCAGGACCAGTCGCGTCTTCTTCCTCGACCATTGTTTTCGCACCTGCGGGCTGCGTTCGACGCGCGCGTGTGCAGGTCCGCACCGCGGCTTTTTGAGTTGTTCTCTCCCAGTCTTCCCGACGTTTCATCGCGTCGAGTACAATCGCAACTCCTCTCATTAACAAGTGAAGAGAAGCGTAGCGGCTTTGCCCGAGCGTCAAACAGCGTGTTGTGGGGAAAGACCTTGCAAGTTCGCGAGCGGCGTGAGTGACGTCACGCACAAGCAGCGCACAAGGAGAGCCGCGAACCATGGAGTTCCAGCAGCGTGGGTTTTTTCTCGACCCACTGCAGTGCATCTGCGGTCTATCAGTATGCGTGTGCGGCTTCGAGGTCCCGGAGCCATACGAAGGCACAGGCGTCTCTACTCCAACGGCCGCCACTGCTCAGGCACCGATGCAGCCGAGCGCCTCCTCTGGCCCCGCGGCGCACGAAGTTCTGGCCGCGGCGGGCCCCGCGGTCGAGGCGCAGTGCCTCTCTCAGCTGCCACAGACCCACGTCAGCTTGGCTTCCACAGCTCCCGACGGCGCCGCATCCCTCGCCGCCAGCTCCACTCTGGGTGGCTCCTTCGGCGCTGGCGCTGCGGACACCGTTGCCAGCGTCAACCAGGTTGAGTGCTCGCCAGGTGCTGCTACCAGGGCGACGGTGGCGAGTGCCAGCGCCGAGGGCTGTGCGATGGCGGCCGGTGCGCCAGCGGCGGTGGAAGGCGCCCGGGCCGAACACATCGATGACCGCGGACGCGACGAGAAAGGCTTCCCGGTGTGGCAGCGCTTCCCCCAGTGGATCTCTGCCGGGTTTGGAGGCCCCGTAGGCAATCCCGTGCTCGTCACCGATGAAAAGGTGTTGGAGCTCGCCAAGGAAGCGAAGGCCAATTACGGCACCACGGCCAGTGCGGCGCAAGCGGCGTCGCTGTCACGTGCCTCGCCGATGGTGACGGAGGAGAGGTTCCGGTTCGAGACCTCGACCACGGCGGAGCAGGGGGTTTCTACGTCTGGAGTCGGCGTGGCGGCCGCCATGGGCAAGTTCGTGGTGCAGCCTCGTGGGATGGTGAACACGGGGGTGAAATGCTACCTCAACTCGGTGATGCAGGCACTCGCTAGCTGCTCGGCACTCGCCGAGGTGCTGCACACGAGTCAGCTTCCCGAAGCACAGCCACGCGAGACGAGGACGGACCTCGTGCGGGAGTTCGAGGTCATCTTGCGGAAGTTGCGCCATGGCGGGCTGCCGGGCGCGCCCTCGGTGGCGGCCGATGCCTTTGACATCAGAGGGCACCGCCTGACGTGTGCTCTGAGTGGCTCACATGGACAGCAGGACTCACAGGAGTTTGTGTGCGCGCTGCTCGACACGCTGCACGAGCATCTCAAGCGGCCACTCTCGGAGCACGAGCTGGACGAGATGCGCAACCGCCTCACGCGCTCCTGGCGCGAGTGCACCGGCGAGGAGTGGAAAGACAAGGTGCAGCTCGCGTGCCACGACCACTGCAAGATGCGACACGAAGACATCACGATGTCGCCCCCGCCCCCGCAGGTGCCGCTTCAAACGTCGATCATCTCGCACCTCTTTGAGGGTGCGCAGCAGCGCGCGCCCCGCCGGCAATTCTCCGAGTGCTGCCCGCCCGCGGCTCCTACGTGCCTGTGCGTACCTTCTCGTTTTGCGACTCTTTGCACGCACTCGCTCACGCCGTGCTCGCTCCCTGTTCAACGACAGGCCAATTGCTCTCCCGGGTCAAGTGCGGCTCCTGCTCCCACCACTCTTGGTCTGTGGACTCGTTCATGTCTCTCTCACTGTCACTGCCAAAGGGGAAGCACCAGCCGCGGTCCCCACCGCCCCCGCGGCCCACCACGAGGGCTACACGGAGTGCGGGCGGCACCAAGGCACACAAGGTCGTCCGGCGTGGCGACGTTGACGAGCAGCGCCTTGTCGATATGGCCTTGTGCGCGACGTCGGCGTCGACGGGGTCGGTCGGGCTGGCCGAGGCCGCTGCCTCCGATGCCCCAACTGACGATAATGCAACGACATCGTCAATTACAGCGACAACACCCACACTGCATGGCACACTGTGCGAGTTCTTCGTTGAAGAGATCATCGAGGGCGGCAATGCGTACAGCTGCGAAAAGTGCAAAGTGCTGGGAGCAGCGACCAAGGTCCCTCTCCTCTTTCCCATTTCCTTCCCTAGTGCGTTGAAGGTCCTTTGCATCCTCTTCCTTAGCGCTCGCCACTTTCCCCACAGGTCCTTCGCATCCTCAACACGCCTCCCCTCCTCTGCGTCCATCTCAAGCGCTTCTCCTTTGGAAAGCGAGCAGGCAAGGCGGGCGGACACGTCACCTTCCCGCTCAAAGGCCTCTCGCTTGCTCAATTCGACGCCACCGCCAAAGCAGCGCCCACGACAGCGCCCACAATGGCCTCCACGACAGCGCCCACTCCCGCAACCTCCTCCTCCTGCAGCGCCAAGGCCGAATCCAGCGCTGAAGCGGGCTTCCCGTCCTCCCATGCAGACGCGACCGCCAACACACACCATTTCCCGCCGGGCCACTTCCCACCAAGCCTGTACGACCTGTGTGCAGTCATAGTCCACCACGGAGGGTCATTGAAACATGGACACTTCACAGCCTTTGTACGCAGGCCATCAGAGACATGGTATCACATCGATGACGAGGTCGTCACCAAGGTGGATCCATCCCAGGTCACCGCCGCCGAGGCATACTTGTTGTTCTATGAGCGTCGCCAGCTCGGCTTGGTGTGCGAGGAGAATGAGTTGGGCCCGAAGAATTTCGAGCTCGAGGCCCAGCGCAACTTCATCACGCTGTACCAGCACGTGTTGGCCGTGCTGCAGAAGGCAACGGCGCACGGGTCGGAGGAGGACGTGGCAAAGCAAGCAATCATGTTCTTGACCACTTTCTTAATCGAGAAAAAGGAGCTTGAAGATGGCACAGCATGGGGGTCCTCGCTCAACTTGGTCGAGAGGGGGATGGGGCAGCTGGTGGGGCTGCTGCTAGAGGCCATGTGCAAGCCAGACGAGGACGAGGACCACGGGTTCGTGGGGTTCACGCTCGCGAATGCCGCGGCATTGTGCTTGGCGCAGATTGCGTTGACGGTGCAAGACGAGGTCGTTTCACATGTGATGCCTTTTATCGAGGCGAACCTTGGCTGTGCAGACAGGCATCGTAATGATGCGGCGACGCTCGCATGGGGTTGTATCTTGGAGGGGCCCTCGGTGGAGGCCCTCCAGCCCCATGTGGTGCCTGTACTCGAGAAGCTGCTCTTGCTGGTGGGCACGCCCACGATGGGGCTACCAGCCTTAGTCAAAGCTACTTGGGCGATCAGGCTCATCACCAAGCTCCACATGTCAAGCATCCCGCCCTTTCAGTGGCAAGCGATGCTGCGAGAGGGGAGCGTTGCTCCTTCGGGCGAGACAATCGAGGAGGGTGTTCTCCTTCGTGTGTTCAAGGAACACCGCTCGACAGCCGAGGGGCTGTCGAGCGGTTTGTCCACATGTGCCTCCCTCACGGACAGGTGCGTGCCACCCTGGTTGGAGCTCCAAGTCGAGCGGGAGGGGCTGTTGTGCCTGATTCTGAGGGTGATCACGGCGGAGTTGGGGGGGCAAGCAGGGCCACACGCAGACCAGATGGGGGTTCTCATCGAGAGGGTGACAGCGGCGAAGGCATTGGTAGGCGAGGCAGCTATGGCATGTGCGGCGTTCCAGGTAGACCACTCCATGCTCGGGGGTCACACTGTCCATTCCATGCTTGGGGGTCACACTGTCCATGAGTCAGTTGATGGGCTGCAGATGGAGATGCAGATGGGCAGGCATGGAACAGCTGGTCCAATTATGGGGTCCAGGTCTGTGATGAGTGGCAGCAGCCAGGGCGTGGGTAAGTCCGACAAGGACAATGACCCCCACGGGGGCAGCGACGAGGACAACGACCAAGTGCGGGGCAGCGGCGACGGGCCTCCAGCCCAGAAGGCGAAGACCGCGGCTGCCACGCCTGGTGGTGCTTCCTCTGTTGCCACGCAGCCTGCTTCTGCCGAGCCTGCAGCCAGGAAGGCATGCAACAACAATGATGGCGACGAGATAGACCACGACGACCACGACGACGTCGAATACCAGAGGCTCAAGAGTCCGGAAGGAAGATCGCTCATGCTCTCCTTGGCCGAGACACTTGACAAGTTAGGGAAGATGAAGGGGCTCATCGAGATCGTGAGTCCTGAAGGACGATTGCTCATGCTCCCCTTGGCCGAGATACTTGACAAGTTAGGGAAGATGAAGGGGCTTATCGAGATCGTGAAGAGTCGCAAAGGACGGAGGAATATGCGCAGGCTGGCCGAGACGCTGTCCAATGTAGGCAGGATGAAGTGGAAATCCACCAAAGAGAAACGGGACATGGGTGCACCGTAAAGGTGATGGAGAGACACTGAGTCCGCCTTTGACTAGCTCTCTTTGGTGAGGCACAGTAGGTTTGTGGGAGTCGTCCTCGTCGTCCTGGGGTGGACGCACTCGTGGCGAGGTCACACATTATACAAGAATGAGGTCACTGACACCATGTTAGCGGAAGTCTGGTACACATTAGGTTGCAGGGAGTCATCGGTACACATGTACTGTGTGGCGGACTGGGTCGTGCCGGATCGCAGCATCACACGTCGACCTAGCGTCCCGTATTAATATGCATAGAGTTGCGCAGCCGAGCCAGGCCCACGTCACCATTCGCTTGCATGACGAATTAGAAGAATGACATGCGATGTAACGTGCTAATTATTTTTTAGGGCGCTTGCCGCTTCGTGCCCCAAGCTTGGCGAGCTGTGCTCGCGGTGTAGCGCCAGCCGAGCACCGCCCTCCCTGTTCCAGTCGACAGCGAGGACGGCAACAGTGAGGTCGGCAACAGCGAGGGCGTCGGCGGTGAGGGCGGTGGCTGCGAGGAAGGCAAAGGGCGGAGGAAATGAGGAGAGTGGCGTCGAGGGCGACGGCGGGGAGGGCGGCGCCGGCCTTGGCGGAAGTGACGGAGGGTGGCGGCGGCGACGGCGTCAGCGGCGAGAGTGACAGCGGCGAGAGCAGGGGTGGCAAGGGAGGGGTCGACGAAGGCAGCAACGACGACGGCGTTGGCCGAGGGCGACAGCAGTGTGGACGGCGACGACGTGGGTGGCGCGGTGAAGGCGGTGTCGGAGAGGGCGGCGGCGGCGAGGGCTGCGAGAGCGGCGGTGAAGGCGGGGGC
>Ga0180441_101619_pt1 | contig 13595 bp, 13 predicted proteins | sample ChrtobMetaP5_8mM_FD_120633 | JGI IMG/M metagenome (GOLD analysis project Ga0180441, IMG submission 120633) | Chrysochromulina tobin associated microbial communities from unialgal haptophyte culture, Seattle, Washington, USA - P5_8mM MetaG | ecosystem: Host-associated > Algae > Haptophytes >...
CCTGCGTGATGACTCTGCTCCTTAACAGCGTGACCGCGCCGCCGTCGCCTCCGCCGTCGCCGCCGCCCTCGCCGCCGCCGCCCTCGCCGCCGCCCTCGCCGCCGCCGCCCGGGGGTGGGCGACGACTATCGCAGTCGATTCCCGCAGGGGTGCGGTTCTCCATCGGCCTCACCATCCCCAACAACGGCCCGGGCAACCCCAGTGCCACCGCCGCCCAAGTCGAAGCCGCCGCCAACGCTCTGGCCGCTACACCCATCGCCACACTGTCGGCCGATCTTACGGCGGCAACTGGTACCCAAGTGGTCGTCTACGGTATCAACCCTGTGAGCGTGGCTACTGGTGTTCTTGTGCCACTCATGGTCGCGCCGCCGCCACCGTCGCCGCCGCCGCCGTCGCCGCCGCCGCCGTTGCCGCCTCCGCCGTCGCCGCCGTCGCCGTCGCCGCCACCGCCGTCGCCGTCGCCGCCGCCGCCGTCGCCGTCGCCGCCGCCGCTGCCGCCGCCGCCGTCGCCGCCGCCGCCGTCGCCGTCGCCGCCACCACCGTCGCCGTCGCCGCCGCCGCCGTCGCCGCCACCGCCGTCGCCGCCGTCGCCGCCGCCGCCGTCGCCGCCGCCGCCGTCGCCGTCGCCGCCGCCGCCGTCGCCGTCGCCGCCGCCGCCGTCGCCGCCGCCCCCGTCGCCGCCGCCTCCCTCTCCGCCCCCGCTTCCGCCGCCCCCGTACCAGTTCACGTGGTACGAGACGGCCGCCGCGGTGGCCGTCTTCTTCGCCATGCTCGGCGTCCTCGGGTGCCTCACCTACGTGGCAGTCAAGCACCGCATCTGCTGCCCCAAGAAGGATCTCTCGGTGCCTGCCACCCCGGCGGATGTGCAAATGACGGATATTAAAATTACTACGAGCGTTGCATGAACCACGACGGCGCCCGAGGGAATCAATCGACACGCCGCTGCTCAGTGCCGGCATGGCGTCCAAGTGAAGACACGCCGCAGAGTGCCGACATGAGCTGAGGGCAGGACACGGGAGCATGCGCGTGACGAAACCGGGGGTCACGAATGGCGGGAGCACAGGGAGCATGCGCGCCGAAGGCGGCGCGTGTGCTGCATACTCTCAGCCGCAGCAAGGGGAGGAGGGAGCTGATGAGGGTCGCCATCGGCATGCTCTCAAAGCCGCAGCGCGCGGGGGGGGGGGGGAGGAGCAGATGGACAGGGGGGGGATGCAGGTGGCTCGCCCCATGGGTATGGGGATGTGGGGGGGGGGGATAGGTGTCCACGGCGTGGCCCCGGGCACTTATGCACGGGCATGTGGCCGGGCATGCAGCGGGGGAGGCCGGGTTGTATTTAATTGCAAGTCGGGCGCGCCTCTCCGCGATGCCGACTTGCATGTGCATTAGTAATGTCGGCATGGTTGGGCTGCGCCCTGTCCAGTCGATATGTTCTGTGCGCGCGTGTGGGCGTGGCGCTGGCCAGGGGGCACGCGGGCAAGAACCAGCAACCAGGGAGCGTTGGAGTGATCGTTATAACTTTTAAGCGAGAAACCGCCGAGCGCCGTTTGCGTTAGAGCACGGTAGCGTTAAGGACCATAAACACGAAACACTGTTGAATCATCATATTCATAAAATACTGGTTACTGCTCGAATACTGCCCCCACGGGGCACGGCGGAACGTCGATGGTTTCGATCATGTCGGCCGCGTGCCCCCGGTGCACTTCATGCTATCCCCCCGGAGGCCGCCAGTTGCCGGTGGCGCCCTTGCGGTCGGCGTTGATCCGCGCTTCGTCCATCGTCCTTCGATTGCCTGCGCCGCCGGGCGTTCCGGTCAGTCCCGGGCTCCCGGCACATTAAATCAGGACATTACGTGTTGTGAGTCTGGGGCCCGAATGGTCCGCGTCTCTGACGCCTCTGTACGCACGCTTGCTCGTGTTGTCGCTGTTGGTCCAGGAAAAGATGAGAAACGCGTTGTGTTGAACACTTCCAAAATTCCGGAACCGGAGTCCCGCAGTAATGGGCGTGCTCTTCGAGGGCTACCTGCGCTGCAGGTGGAGCGAGCACAGCCCAATCGAGGAGACGTTCTTCGCCTTGGAGGGCGCTGAGGGCCGCAACGTCTTCTTGGTGCTGTACCCGAGGGCGCCGGTCAATGGCGAGGACGACTGCACGGTGCCCGAGCAGGCGCTGTCGCTTGCCGGCAGCTGGATCACGCCTGCGTCGGACGCCATCGACCCACAGTGCAAGCGCGTCAAACTGTTCGGGTTCCAGCTTTGCTTCCTGCCCGCCACCGGCCACGGCGTCGTCGTGAGTCGGCTCGAGCTCTTTGCTGACAGCGAGGACGAGGCTCGCGAGTGGGTGCTCCAGCTCGTGAGCGCTGGAGCGAGGGGTGACGCAGAGCTGTACGATCAGTACGACATCGACGTGCCCATCGTCTCCCTCTTCTTCCCGGATGACGAGCCTGCACAGGTCGTCGCCGTGCGCGGCTGCTGCTACGTCCTCTTCTGCCCGGCTTTGCTCGTGGCCATCATGGGCGTGTGCTGCTCCCGCGGCTCCCGAGCCCTCGGCCGGTGCTGCCACGCCGTCTGCTGCCGCGCGCTGCCGCGCTGCGGGGGCGCGTGCGTCGATGGGTGCTGCAGCGTCCTCAGCTGTCTCGTCCGCTGCTGCTGCGAGCCTATCGGACTCTGTGTCGACGCGTGCTGGAGGGGGCTGCTCGGTGGTGGCGAGTGGTTGGTGGCGCGCGTGCGTGCGTGCTGCAGCGCCCTGGGCCGGTGCATGCGCTTCCTCTGCACGCCGCTGGGCGCATGCACTGGCCTCGCGATGGCCTCTTTCCTAATTTGGATCATGTATGCCGGCCATCTGCTGCCTCTGCCGCCGCCGATGCCGTCGCCGCCTCCCGCACCACCGCCGCCATCACCTTCACCGCCGTTGCCGTCGACACCGCCGCCGCCGCCGGCTCCTTCACCGCCGCCGCCGCCGCCGCCGCCGCCGCCGCTGCCCCCCTCGCCTCCGTCTTTCGTCTTCACAGTGGGCGCGCTCTTCACACCTGACGCGCTGCTGCCGCTCGTTTCTGGTGTGAAGAGCGCGCTGCTTGTCGTGATGGGCTTGGGGCTCGTCGCCCTCGTGCTCGTGTGCGCCTTCAAGGCCATCGAGTGGCTCTTCGGAAGCTGCCGCGGCGGCGCCAAGGCAGCGGACGCGGAGGCGGCGTCGATGTCAGCAGGGTGGGTCTCGTGCTGCTCGTCGTTCAAGTGCTGCTGCATACCGAAGGGCAGGAGCGGCGCTGCAGCGGGCGGCTGCATGCAGCGCGTCGTGTCCGTTCTGATGCCTATCGGCCTCGGGATCGTCGGGCTTCTCTCGTCTCCTCTGCTGCTGATTGGTCTGCTCATCAAGGGCGTGCTGAGCGCCGTGCTGAGCGCCGGCCAAGCCGCCCTCGGTGCATGCAAGGGGGGGTGCTGCTCCAAATTTGGGCTCACGTGCGCTCACGCTCTGACGAAACTCGGTGCATGCGGCACGCCGGCGTGTCAAAGGTGCCTGCCGGCGTGCGTCTCTCGACCGTTGCTGGCGCTACTCTCGCAGGCGGGCGCGTGGCTGGGCGCAACGGGCGGCGCGGCGGGCGGCGCGGCAGGCGGCGCGAAGAGCGATGTGGAGGGCGCTCAGGACGGCGCGAAGAGCGATGTGGAGGGCGCTCGGGACGGCGCGAAGAGCGATGTGGAGGGCGCTCGGGACGGCGCGAAGAGCGATGTGGAGGGCGGCCCGAACGGCGCAAAGACCGTTGCGGGTGGCGCTCAGGACGGCGCGCTGAGCTTGAAGACGATATGGGAGCGTGCCACGCAGCTTGGTGGCCGTTTCTGTCCTTGGCTGTGCAAGCCCCGCCCCACCGGCTACCAGCGCCTCGGCGGCAGCAGCGACAAGCAGCGAGAGGCACACGTCGTGTTGGGCGCACGCGGACCCTCCGCTGCTGAGACGCGGAAGCCGTTGAGTCGGCTGGACGCTGTCAAGGGGGGTCGAAAGCCGGTCGCCGCCGCCGCTGCCGCCACGCCGCCGCCCTTGCCTGCGGTCGCTGGAAAGGCGGCGGCCAACGCCGCTGCCTTCGCTGCCGCATTTCCGCCCGCGGCGGGAAAGGGAAAGGCGAGCGCCTCCCCAGGTACCTCTGAGGGAAAGGCGAGCGCCTCCCCAGGTATCTCTGAGGGAAAGGCGAGCGCCCTCCCAGGTATCTCCCCGGCCGCGGCCCCTGCTCTCGCGGCGGCAGGTAAAGGGAGCAGCCGATCGCCGCTGAGCCCTGTGGGAACTTTGGAGGCCGAGGTTGGTCGTGGGCGTGGCGGCGGGCGTGGTGGTGGCGGCGGTGGTGGTGGTAGTGGTGGTGGTGGCACTGGCGGTGGTGTGGCGGTCGAGCCACCCCATTCCATGCCCTCCCCTATCGCCTTGAGTTCACCTCCCGCACTCGAGGTTGGGCGTGGGAAGGGTGGAGGGCGAGGGGGTGGAAGGGAGACTTTGCCCACTGCCACTGCCACCCTCTCATCCCCGAGTCACCCGAATCAATCGCCCCTGAGTCCGCCCCCGACAATAGAGCTGCCACGCGGCAGGGGTGGAGGGCGCGGCGGCGGAGCGGCTGCGGATGTCGCCGCGGCCGCACCCCCCCCAAGTCCACCACCGACGGTGGCGGCGGGACGTGGCAAGGGCGGTGCGCGCGCTGGCGGTGGGGGGGATACCTCTTGGGATACCTCCAGGGGGGGATACCCAGGGGGGATACCTATGGGGGGTATCTCTGGGGATCTCCGGAGGGGGGGATACCCAGGGGGGGATACCTCTTGGGATACCCCCGTCCATCCTTTGCCTCTTGCGCCATCCGGGCGTGGCAAGGGCGGCGGCGGACATGGAGGTGAAGAGCTCGATCAGCCACACGATGGCGGCGGACGCGGCGGCGGCAAGGGTGGCGGTAAAGGCGGCGGCAAGGGTGGCGGCAAAGGCGGCGGCGAGGGCAGCAGCGAGGGCGGCGCTGAGGGCAGCGCAGCCGCAGCCGCGCCCTTGAGCTCCACTCCAACAACAGCCACTGCAGCCCGAGGACGCGGCGGCGGTGGCGGCGGCGGGCGTGGTGGTGGCCGTAACGGTGCTCAGATTCCCGAAGCTCCCCCTGTGGCCTCACACGCGCCGGCGCCGGCTGCCAGTCGGTCGCCAATCCTGCCCAGTACGGCGCCAGTCCTGCCCAGCACGGCGCCAAGCCTGCCATCGCTGCCCGTGAAGCGATCGAGCACGCCCGCGGAGGACACGCAATCGATGCGCGTGCTGCCGCCGCCGCTACCGGCCAAGCGGGCGTTGCCCGAGCTACCAGCCAAGCGCGGACTGCCCGAGCTGCCAGCCAAGCGCGGACTACCCGACCTGCCAGAGCGCACGGGTGGAGGGCCTGTCAAACGCACCGGCAGCTTCTAAATCATCCGCGAGGCGCGTGCCGCGTGCGTGCACTTCTTGGACGGATGTGTGGACGCCAGCCGACCCCGACGCCGCGATGCGCGAATCACGAACGTCGTCCTCCCGATGACGAATCCCGATGACGCGACGCGTGGCGTGGAGCGACGCGGACGCGGCGCCGCGTCGGTCGTGGGCGGGTGCGCTGTCGGTGTCGTCTTTATCAGTGTAGTTAGGTTAGAACTAGGAAGGGGGTGACGGCAAAGTGTGGTCCTCGTATCAATCGGTATATCGAACCAAGGAATCGCTGCTGCCGTCCGGATGCACGATGCTCGTGTGGGGCTTGAACCCCGGGTTAGGTTCATCGTCAATGAGCCTGTCGAGTGCGCGCATGGACATCGACTGGAGTTGGTTTCCGTCTGCTGCAAAATGAAATGAGCCGGCCAGAAGCTCCCCATCCAGCACGCGCGGGTACCAATGACGGTCGTCGGCCGGCATTGAGGCGAAATCAAGCTCCGCACGAGGCACCCATCGGCACGCATCAGGCAAAGGCCCTACAGGGCTCCTGGCGATCATCTCGTGCTCGTAAGCACGGCTCGGGTCGCCTGCCTCTGTGAACTGGAAGTGGGCCACGCGCTGCAACGATGGCAACGTCAGCGGCGAAGCCAGCCGCCTCGCTGCGTCTTCCAATGTCTCGGCATCTTCAACCTCGCCGAGAAGACCGGCCCAGAGGCCGGCAAGCGATGACCCACTGCCCTCATCGATCTTACGTAGGAGCACCGCACCGTCTTCGCGAACGCACAGCACCTGCACCAGGACGGTGTGATCCGGCACACGGAGTCGCCGCGTCAACGTTCTGGTCGTGGGCGGCATTACCGTGTTCGTTTTGTGCTCCTGCTGTGAAACACAACGCGCAGCGCACACGCTCCGGACCCCCAAGCACGAGGGCCTCTATCGCTATGGACGGAGGTGTATTCATGCACAACGCATGACCGAGGCGCGGGGGGTTACCTCGAGGCGGGAGTTTTCACCCCCCGGCCGCCGGCTCCTCCACGGTCCACGCGCGTGCGGCGTGGCCGACGCGGGGGCGTTCTCAGACGCGCGCAGGAAGATGCCGGATACAGGCTCTTCCCTTGACCCTTCGCTATGGCGCCTTCCGTGAGAAAATACGCGAAAAAAATAGAGCAGTCATTGTTCTCGTATCATCCTCATTGTACCTACAGGAAAGTGTGCGTGCGCAGTGTAAAGTGGGAGCGAAGCGCCGTGTGAGTCATCCGGAGCGCACTCGCATGTCGCAAACGAATCGCAAACCAATTTCGGCGGTGCGCTATTGAATCACGTTGGGTTTCGCCGCGGCCATCGCCAGAAGGATCACTGTACCCACGGTTGCGCAGCGGCATGGCGGGTAGGCTCGGGCAAAGCGATCCATTCAGCGATCTTCCAAATAAGGACCATCGATCACCACACCCGTGCTCGCCCCCCCGCGTGGCATCAGTGCCGCGGAGGTCTCAGGAAAAGTTGGGGTTCTTGCGCGCGTCCCGTATCTTCTGCTTCTCCGGTAGCCCAACGTCCCGACGTCCCGACGCGCGCTGCTGAGCCGCTTGTTGCGATTTGTTGCCGCTCTTCGCCTGCGCCTGCTTCGCCTGCTTCGTCTCAATTTTCTTGAAGAATGGAGCATTCTTCAGAATGTCGGGCAGTACCATGAATCGCACGTGGCTGCCGCGCAGGAAGACGCTCGCTAGCGTGCTGACGCGGCCGTCCTTTGCGGTCTTGGTACAGTTGCTGATATGCAAGTTCATATTGTCCTCCGCCTCGTCCAGCTTGCCACGGAAGACCTCACCCGTCTTGAGCTCCACCGTGACCGTGTGCCCCTCCGCGTCGTGAAGCACTTTGACTGGTATGCTCACGTGCTTCGACATCGCCCGCGCTGCGTCAACCCCTGGAGACTTTGCGACTTCCGACCTCGTGGCAATTCAAAGCCCACCACAGCGCTTGACCACAAAAGCGGGGGAACGAGATGGGGGGAACATCCTTCAGTGGGAACATGTTTGACATCTTACAACATGGACAGATCGAGATCACGCCTCCGGCCGCGCTCCTTTCCGATTTGGATCCATCGAAGGGTAAACAGCTGAAGCGGGGCCGTCCGCTCCGGTCGCCGCACGCTTGATGCCGGGCGGCGGGCAGGTGCCAGGTGCCGGGCGCACGCCGGGCGGCAGCCACATGGTCGGCGTGTTCGCCACCCCCCTTCCCCTGCTTCCATAGGAGACTGCAATGCCGGTAGGCGGCGGCGGCGGCGGCGGCGGCGGCCCACCTCCGCCCGATACGGCGCCTTCGCCGTAATGGTCATGCACGCGCATCGCGCCCGCCTCGGCGCCGCCCCCGCCGCCGCTGCCCCCGCCCCGCTTGCGCGCCCACATGACGCGGCAGCGCGAGCCTCGCACGGTGAGGCAGCCGTTGAGCGCGGCGCATGCAACCTCGGCGGACGCGCGCTCTCGATACGTAACGACCGCAGCGAGGCGCTGTGCATCGACCACGAGCTCTCGCACCTGTGGGGAGGACGGGGCACCGTGGTGAGCGCTTGCATGCGAGGCGCAGTGCATCGACCACGAGCTCCTCGCACCTGTGCATACCGAGTGCTCATCGGAGCTCATCAGCGGCCATCAGCGGCCATCAGCGGCCATCAGCGGCCATCAGCGGCCATCAGACGCGCTGAGCTCGCGCGCACCTCGCCGTACGCGAGAACGTACGGGGGCAATCAGGCGCAATCAGGCGCGCTGAGCTCGCGCGCACCTCGCCGTACGCGAGAAAGTACGGGAGCAACTCCTTCTTGTCGACCGACGGCGGTACGCCGCCCACGAAGAGCGAGGTAATGCTCCCGTCTGAGGGGGGGCGCCGTTCGGACTGTCGGCGCTGCTTGAGCGCCTCCTGCTCGATGGGCGGGATGGGTGCGCCGTGGTGAGCGCTTCCATGCAAGGCAGGTCATCAGTGGCAATCAACGTACCTGCTCCTGCGGCGTGAGCGGCGCCCTGCGCTGTTGCCAGACGACCGGCCCGGGATCGAGCGCGGCGAGCTCACGCAGCTTGTCGATGTGCGCGTGCAGCTTCTCGTACGTGTCGTAGCCGCCCGCGTCCGCCTGCGCGTCCAGCAGCTTCTGCTTCTTGTTGGCCCAGTGCCACTGCTTGCTCACGTCAGAGGTCGGCACGCGCTCCTCACCGAGGGCGTCCATCACATGGTCGCGCACGTGGAAGGGCACGCCGTACTCGAGATCCGCGAGGCACGCCTGGCAGCAGTTCTTCTCGCGCGCCACCGCCGGGCACACGATCGTCGACTTCCAGCGGCGCATCGCGCCCTGCCATCGGAACGAGGTGAAGGGCGTGCTCGAGATTTTGCACTCCGCGGACATCGGTGACTTGATCATGCGCGTGTACGGGTTTGGGCCGAGGCAGGCCTCGCAGATGATCGGAAAGTCCTCTCCGAGGATGGTAGTCGCTGCCGTCGGCTCGCCGGGCACGACGGACAGCTTCGAGACGCTCATTGTTCACACCCTCACCGAAGACGACTTCTTCACGCGGTGAAACTCTTCGTTTTCACAAAGTTTTACTGAGCGATCTACTCCAGCCCGTCCTCTTCCGTAATGCCAAGCGCCTCAAAGGCCGCCCGGAACTCGTCCAGATGCTTCCACAGCTGCTGCGTGAGCCGCCCGTTGGCCCGGCGCGCCGCCTCGCGCCGTAACGGCCCAATCAGGCTAATGAGCTCTGAGAGCGCGGGAGTGCCCTCGGCAGGGCCCGAATCGGAGACGAAATGGAGCTCGTACCTGCCGTCGTCATCCGCGGCAATCGGAGGTCATCGGGGCGCAATCAGGGTGTACTCAGCTGCAAGCAGCAGTTGGGATGGCGAGGTGCAATCAGCGCGGTCCATCTTTGGTCGATGGCGGTCCACTGACTCATCCGGATCAGTGGCAATCAGTGGCAATCAGTGGCAATCAGTGGCCATCAGTGGCCATCAGTGGCCATCAGTGGCCATCAGTGGCCATCAGTGGCCATCAGTGGCCATCAGTGGCAATCAGTGGCAATCAGTGGCAATCAATGGCAATCAGTGGCAATCAGTGGCAATCAGTGGCAACCAGTGGCAATCAGTGGCAACCAGTGGCAATCAGTGGCAATCAATGGCAATCAGTGGCAATCAGTGGCAATCAGTGGCAATCAGTGGCAATCAATGGCAATCAGTGGCTATCAGTGGCAATCAGTGTTCACTGACTCATCCGGATCACAATGCGATGCCATCTCGGTGACACGCAGCCGGCCCGCATACAGACCGGCCGCGCTGCCGCCGCCGCCGCCGCCGCCGCCGCCGCCGCTGCCACCGCCGCCGCCGCCGCCGCCGCCGCCGCCGCCGCCGCCGCCGCCGCCGCCGCCGCCGCCCTCACGGACAGACAGCTTCGCCATCCACTCGAGATCGAACGCCAGATCGAACGCGCGCGTGAGCTTCGGCGCCGTATTGGGCGCCGCGCCGCGCCGTGGCACCGAGTCGCACACATGCGCCTCGCCGCGCAGATTCGTGAGCGCGCGGAGGGCTACCGTCCGCACCTGATGAAGGGCGCAATTAGAGACGCCATCAGTCGCAATCAGTGAGCCGCCTCACCGGCCATGCCACGATGGCAATCAGTCGCAATCAGTCTGATTGCGATGGAGTCGATGGCAATCAGTCGCAATCAGTGAGCCGCCTCACCGGCCACGCCACGATGGCAATCAGTCGCAATCAGTCTGATTGCGATGGAGTCGATGGCAATCAGTCGCAATCAGCCTGATTGCGATGGAGTCGATGGCAATCCATCGCAATCAGTGAGCCGCCTCACCGGCCACGCCTCGATCGCAGGCCAAGCTTTCGAGTCGCCAGCGCTCGTCATCAGGTAGCCGGTCTGAATGGTGCCCTCGTCCTCACCTGATGAGGGACGCAATCAGACGCAATCAGACGCAATCAGATGCAATCATATGTCATCAGGTAGCCGGTCTGAATGGTGCCCTCGTCCTCACCTGATGAGGGACGCAATCAGACGCAATCATGGCGCAATCAGGGGCGCGATCAGACGCAATCAGACGCAATCAGACGCAATCAGACGCAATCAGACGCACTCACCGTGGCCAGCATGGCAAGCTAACCCGACTCAATCAGACGCAATCAGACGCAATCAGACGCACTCAGACGCACTCACCGTGGCCAGCATGGCAAGCTAACCCGACCAACCGAGCCTCCAGCCACCGCCGCGCCCACGCAACCTTGATCGTCCTGCGCGCCGTCTTGGGCGCGTCGTGCGCCGTCTTGGGCACGCCCGCAGCCGTCGGCGTGGGCGCTGTATTGAGCGATGGCGCCGTCTTGAGCGTGGGGGCCGCCGCTGCCGCTGGTGTTGGCGCTGCCGCTGCTGCTGCCGTTGGTGTTGCCACTGCCGCTGCTGGTGCCTCTGCTGATGGTGCTGCTGCCGCTACTGCCGCTGCTGCTGGCGCTGCCGTCGACGCTGTCGCCATTGGCGCGGCTGCCATTGGCGCGGCTGCCACCACGCCCGAGGAAGACGCTGATGACGCTGATGACTTTGATGACGCTGATGACTTTGATGACGCTGATGACTTGACTGCTCGAGCCGACCGATTTGCACTGATGACCTCGCGCTCGGCTGGCGGCACGGGCGCCGTGTCGGACTCGGGCGCCGTACCGGGCTCGGGCGCCGTATCGGGCACGGGCGCCGTATCGGGCGCCCACTGGCCCAGCCCAGCCGCGTCGCTCGCTGCCGTCGGGTCGGCGAGCGCCGTGAACGCACAATACATCTCGTCGGCCTCCCCGCGCCGAGATCCAATCTCGTCCGCCTCCCCGCGCCGAGATCCAATCTCGTCGGCCTCCTCCCCCCGACGAGATGCCATCTCGTCGGCCTCCTCCCCCCGACGAGATGCCATCTCGTCGGCCTCCTCCCCCCGACGAGATGCCATCTCGTCGGCCTCCTCCCCCCGACGAGATGCCATCTCGGCCCCTAGCTCGAGTAGCCGAAGCGCGCCGAGCACCTCGCCATCACGAGGCGCCAGCCGGTGGGCCTCGCGCACGTCGCGCAGGGCCTGCGGCGCGTCGCCCAGCTTCGTCAGCGCGAGCGCGCGCCGGAAGAGCGCCTTGGCGCGCGAGATCGCATCTGGCGGCTCGAGATCGAGCGCGAGATCGAGCGCGCGCGTGCACAGCGCCGCCGCCGCGCCCCAGTCCTTCTCCTGCAGGCGCACGATCGCCGCGTTGTTCAGGCAGGCGACACGCAGCGAGAGTCCGCGGACGGCGAACTGCGCGTTGAGCAGCCCTGCCATCGGGAGCAGCCTGGCTGCGCAAGCCTCGCCCTCGAGGTACTGCGACAAGGCCACCTGTGGGGAGGACGGGGCGCTGTGGTGAGCGCGTGCATGCTGCCCTCGAGGGATGGCCCTACGCTGCCGTCTTGATGAGGAGGGCAATCAGTGCCCATCACAGACCTTGATGAGGAGGGCAATCAGTGCCCATCACAGACCTGCAGGTTGCCTCGGCTCAGTGCGACGCTACCGGCCGTCTTGAAGCGCTCCGCGTCCGCGAGCGCCGTATCGGCGTCGGCGCGCGCGCGCAAGGCGTACGCGAAGCCGATCACGTTCACCAGAGCGAGATTGACGAGATCGTACGCACTGATGGGCACCGCGAAGCTCGTGGCGAGATACCTGATGAGGGGACGCATCCGGAGCAATCAGAGGCAATCGGAAGCAATCAGAAGCAATCAGAAGCATTTCGAAGCAATCTTAAGCAATCTTAAGCAATCTTAAGCAATCTTAAGCAACCCGAAGCAACCCGAAGCAATCAGAAGCACTCAGAAGCAATCAGAAGCAATCGGAGGTGCACTCAGGCAGGGCAGCGTACGCGGCGAGGAGGATGAGATTGATCAGGATCCAGGTGAGCAGCCAGCCCCACGGGAAAGGCCAGAGGGTCACGACGAGGCGACCACACTGCTCTCGCGTGGCGCCGGCGTATGCGTCGCGCGCGCCGCGCCGCAGCTTGGCCCATGTCAGTTGGCGCCGCGCCGCGCCGAGCAGCGCACGCCACGGGCGCACATGGCGCGCGATGACCAGATTGTTGGGCTGGAGGCGCATCGGGTGGAAGTCGACGGCGCGGCCCGCGCGCACCTCGGCATCGATGCGCCGCCACAAGTTGTTCTTCAGGAACGGGCTGAGCCGACCGCGCACATCGTGCCAGTGCAGATCCTCCGGTAGGTCCTTGAGGACGAACGGCGGCACGACCCACACGCCCTCGACGTTCTCGGCGGCGACCGAGGCGTCGGCGAGCGCATCCTTGAGCCGTGGGAAGGCGTCCGCGACGGTGCCGAGGATCACCGCGCCGCGCCGCATGTCCGAGCCCTCCGTCGTCAGCCGCGTGTAAATCGCGGTCACCCACTCGACCGTCGCCTCGCCGCGTTTGAGCATCTCTTCCTCGTCGTGCTCAAAGATGGACGCAGGCGGCTCGCCCGGCCGGCGCTTGCCGCGGGGCACGCCCAGCACTGGCGCCTCGAGCGGCTCGGAGCTCATTCACGCGGTGGCTGCCTCGCCGTGATCAACACGACGCTGACGATCAAACAGATCGCGGCGCGCGCTCCGGGTCGCGTACTGTTCTGACACGGAGTCTACACTACACTCCGTGATACTGAAGGTCCTGAGCTCCTGACGTGAGTGACTGACTGACTAATATGTAATAGCACACCCCTAGCGCCCTACCCCTAAATAGTAGATGACTTGAGTGTATCGTGACGCCGTTCCGCCAATTGGGTTACGCCCGGCGCGCTGGTGTGGCAAACGTCCTATAGAGCTTTTTGTCTGGCTCATACCTCAGCTGAACTGCGGAGAATCTCATGAGATTCGATTTTGTATGACGATCCTCTATTCTCACAAATCCATTTTGTGGTACAGACGGTCAGTCGTCAGTCACTTGTTCTACCGGTACCGTGTGTGTCCCGGTGTCCCGGCTCCCCCGGTCTTCTTACCGTCACGTCTATTCTCCCCGCGCGGCGCGCGCGTGCGCGTGCGCGCGCGTGCTCAAGTTCTGAATACTGTAATGTGTACTGAGCCCTGAGCTCCAAGAGTGTATGGACCCAAACGAAGGGAGCGCTGCTACGGGCGCACGTGGTCGGATGAGCCGCGAAACCCCCAAAAGGGTAAGGGCTCATCGCCAGGAGC
>Ga0180441_101630_pt1 | contig 13496 bp, 9 predicted proteins | sample ChrtobMetaP5_8mM_FD_120633 | JGI IMG/M metagenome (GOLD analysis project Ga0180441, IMG submission 120633) | Chrysochromulina tobin associated microbial communities from unialgal haptophyte culture, Seattle, Washington, USA - P5_8mM MetaG | ecosystem: Host-associated > Algae > Haptophytes >...
GAGGCCGGGCGGGCTGGGGGGTCGCGCGAGCGTGAGAGGGCGAGCTGGGCCCGCGCTGGCGGGCGGGTTCGAGCGTAGATGGGCGGGCTCCACCGACATTTTTAAAGTTTTGTCAAACTTGTTGTTAGGTGCAATAGCGCCGGATGACGAATCTTCGTTACTTTTTCCCAAAGCAAACTCGCGACGAAACAGAAAAAAACGAACTCGCGGTTTTGTGCTGCACATGGAGTCGGAAGCCGCTCTCAAATGGGAACCCGCGACTCTAAACTTCGGCGTGGCGTTCGACAAGCCGTCGATGCAAGAGCTGCAAGGGCGGAACGCCTCGGCAAAGAACGTCGCTTACGCATTCAAGGTCAAGACGACCAACCCAAAACGGTACTCGGTGCGTCCCAGTGTTGGGGTTGTGTGGCCATCTAAGGAGATCACGGTGACCGTGCAGCTATTTGCTATGAAGGAGTACCCGAGCGACACGAGTGAATGCAAAGACAAGTTTAAGTTGCTGATGCTGCCGCTCAAGCCTGAGATGGCCGAAAGACTGAAATCGGTGAGCATGGACCAGCAGCGCAAGGAGCTGACCGTGCTGTGGGCTTCAGACGCTGCAAAGTACGCCGTCGTCGACAAGATCCGATGCGCAATGACCTTCGACTCGAGCTTCCGAGGCGCGCCCATTGCGGAGGAAGAGCACCCGATTCCGCCGTGTGCTCCTCCTCCGGGCCCTCCTTCTTCTCCGCGGAGCCCCACGTCTTGGGCGGAGAAAGTGACCCTTGCTGCCTGGACCCCGGCACAAAGCGTCCCAGCGGCGCACGTGCCGTCGCTCGAGCATGAATCGGTCGAGCGCGCCACCCGCCCATCGCCGTCGCACGTTTGGGCGACGCAGCTCGAGCCGGTACCCGCCTCAGGGGCGTTGTCATCATCATCGTCATCATCATCGTCATTGTCGTCGTCGTCGTCGTCGTCGTCGATATCTGCCTTCATGACCGCTGGCTTGGCGGTGGCCTCGGCGGCGGGCTTGGCGGCGGGCTTGGCGGCGGGCGCCACGCGATGGCTGCTTGGATCGTCGAGCCCCGTGTCCACTGGTACCCACGACGGTTTTCCAGTGGATGAGGCGCAGGCGGAGGCAGCCAGAGAGGCGGAGCGGTTGCACGCTCAAAGGGCGGGTGCGATGTTGATGGCGTGGCAAGCGCAGGCCAGCTTCAATGAGCGCACGCGCGCGCGCGGGTACGCGGCGCTGCTGCTCGGGCTCATGATGCTTGCCATTGGCATGGCGCTGTCAGTCGAGTCATTGGTGCGCCAACGACCACAGACGCCGGCTGTCCCGTTCCTTAGGTATTCGGCGGCAATCTTTTAAGTGTTAAGAGGGGACTTGAGGGACTAAAGTCATCAAGCCTGTTATTGAGCGGTCGCAATCACGACACTCGACTTGTGACGGGTTGCGGCTCGCGGGCCCCGCCGGCGCGCGTTTAAAACGGTTAACGTTTATCCGGGATTGCGATTCCTCTCTTACGCCGACATCTCCTTCGAATTCCCCCACCGCACCCCCGGGGGTCCCGCCAATTAGTTGGGTAGCTTGCACAGTTTCAAATCTCTCTCGTATCCGTCCGATTCCGACATTAGGTCCTAACGATTCCGTGTCAACTACGCAGCAACTACGTCAACGAGAGCAACACGTCGACGCACATGTGATTGCGAGTGGGGTCGAGAAGGTACGCGTGAAACCTGGTCCAGTCTTTGGCGTAGAACACGTCCCTTGGGCACGGCCCATTCCCAACGACTCGAGCCGCATAGCCCCACGTCATGATCCGATGCAACAGATTGAATGAGCGCCACGACGTGGGCGATGGTGACGGATTGGTTTCTATCCATGCCCTACGGATGCGTCTGCTCCGGAACAAGGTCTGCGCGCCCCGCAGCACAAGGGGCTCGTGTCCCTCTGTATCGATCTTGAGCATGTCGATCACGGTTCCAGGCGGGACGTACGCATCCAATGAGATCGTTCGGAACTCTCTCTTGGAGACCAGCGGTATGCCGAGATGCCCAAGCCGAGTCCCCGGGGTGGCGTTGGCGGCGGCCCCGCTGAAGGTGAACCCTCCGTCGCAAGCCTGGAGACTCGGTATCGCAAGCTTCTCGTCGTGATTGGCACTCACGGGCTGATGCACAACGGTCACGTGGTCAAAGTGATTGAGAATCACAAAGCGGCGGGCTATCTCCACACACATGTCCTGCACGTCGAACGCATGCACCCGGCACCCCATGGCTGCTGACAGCATGGTATAGAAGCCGTCGTTCATGCCGACGTCGTAAACGACGCAGTTGCCACGCTTCTGGGAAAGCTCTGCCACAAAATCGTCGACTTGGAAGCGTTCGAAGTGCATGCACCATTCAAAGTGAACGGACGATGTCACGAATGATGGTGCTCCGCGAATCGGATGGGCATGTGACAAATGGTTCATGCCACGGACTTGCATGAGTGAAGTCACATCGTTGAGTTGGAGCCGTCGTCCATGAGCGGCGGTTCCATTCCCTGTGAAGGCGCGCATCAACGCGGTGTGGTTCCGTAAAAGGCAAGTTTCGTCTCAAAACATGTATTCATACACGATGAAAACATGTGAAAAGACACCAGGGGGGCACACGTTACTGTCCCGGCTCCCCCCGGGTTTTTGGATCTACAAGCCGCGAGTCTTCAAAATTCAAGCACTCTAGGGTCGCGTGTGAACGGCGACTCTCGGTCCGTCATGGCGACCATCCTCCCACCCTCGTCGTTCGCGCCACCCGCCCTTATCTCCTCGACGACCGCTGAGAGCGTGCTGGAGGCGTGCACTGCCTCGAGCATGATCGGCGTGCTGCACCAGCTCGGGGAGCTCGCCCACCGCGCGAACGAGATCTTCTCGGCGCTCACGGCGGACACCGCGCGCTCCGCCAGCCGGGTCGGATCGCTGAAGCACCGACTCGGGGCCGCGGCCGTGCGGATCTGCCGCCTCGATGAGGCGCTCAGTACCGCCAACGCCGAAGAGCTCGTCAACATCTGCAATGCGGCGCCCCACGTGGAGTATAAGGCGCCCCACGTGGAGTATGAGGAGATTTCGGGGCTCTTCACAGCAGACTCGCGCCCGGCAGTATTGCAGGCGGCCTTCGACGCGGCGCACGCGCCACCGCAGCTCCACCTGCTCGATACCTTCGTCCAGCGGCCCGAGGGGCGCTACGCCAAGTACGGTCTCATTGAGACGTGCGCGAACCTCTACTCGGACCGCCACTTTTTCCTGAAGCAGTGGCTGGACGAGGAGGAGCGCAAGGTGAATGCGCTCAAGGCGGAGAAGAAGGCGCGGCGCGCCGAGCGGCAAGAGCGCACGGGCGCGCACGACGCCCACGTCAAGAAGGGTAAAGCCAAGCGCATCGCGAAGAAGCGATACCTGACATACGAGGAACAGCTAGGCCTCGTGCCGGTACCGGTGGTTGGGGAGAAGGGGGCGGCGGCTGCGGCGGGGACAGCAGGGGCGGTGGGAGGCGGGACGGCACGAGGCTTCCCGGAGCCAACAGGATCCAGGCCTCCGCCGCCGCCCCCTCCGCCACCGCCGCCCCCTCCGCCGCCGCCGCCCCCTCCGCCGCCGCCACCGCCGCCGCCGCCGACTCCGCCTCCCGACGACCGGCAGCGTCTCGTAGCAGGCCATGCATCTGCGAACACGATCGACGAGGTCTTTGGCTCAGCCCAGGCTAAGCCGGGCGCCTGCGCTCGGCACGGACGCCGTGCGTCCATGCGATGGGACGATGGCGATTGGGACGAGGGCGCGCCGCCGTTGCCCACCGACGACCGGCAACGTCCCACGCCGCGATCGCCGCCGCCACCGCCGCCGCCACCTCTGCCGCCGCCGCCGCCGCCGCCGCCGCCGCCGCCGCCGCCGCCGCCGCCGCCGCCGCCGCCGCCGCCGCCGCCGCCGCCGCAGCCGCCGCAGCCGCCGCCGCCGCCGCCGCCGCCGCCGCCGCCGCCGCCGCCACCACCGCCACCACCGCCGCGGCCGTCGCCGATGGCGACTCGCCAGCCGCCGCCCGCCGCCACGTTGCCAACGCCGGCGGCCGGTGGCGACAGCCGCTCCGCGCTGTTGGTCGCGATACGGAGCGGCCAGGGAGGGCTCAAGAAAGCATCCGATCGTCAGCTCGCCGACCAACCCCCAAATGGTCGAAATGCGCTGTTCGACGAGATCATGCGAGGGAAGGCACTCAAGAAGGTCTTGGCCCCAGCTTGCCACTCACCGCCACTGATTGCCCCTGAGTGCTACTCACGGCATCTGAGTGTCCCCGATCGCCGCCCACGGCCACGGAGTGCCACTGAGCGCGTCGGAGCGCCCCTGTGGTATGCCCAGGTGATCGTCTCGGAATCGCCCAGGAAGAGCGAGCAGCCATTCACACTTGGCGGTGTGAGCGTCACCGCCATCCTCGCGCGGCGTGCGGCGCTCGATGGCGACGAGGATGACGACGACAACAGCGAGTGGGACGATGATGAATGGGACGATGATGAGTGGGACGAGCAGCTTTAGGATCCTCCCCGGGAGGCTCGCATCGTGGAGACGCTCTCTTGGAGACGCGCTCTCGTGGAGATGCTGAGGGCATCAAGTACAAACTAGAGAGCAGAGGGTGCTGTGGCCGCGTCGGTGCGGCCCGGACTCCGACGCCCCTCGCCCAGAATGACGGTCGTCTTGACGTGAGTCGTGACGTCAGTACTTTTGTCATTACACTTTGCCCAGCTCTTTAACTTTATGTACAGTATCGCTCGCGGGTATTACACGGTGTGGTATCGCCACCCGGTTCGACCGTGAATGGCGCAACTTGGCAACGTGTGTTTGTTTGTGCGCGGTATCACGGTGCTGCACGACGGGAACGTATTCACGGTGTTGCACGGTGCTGCGCAAGGGGCGTGCGCGGTGGCCACTTCAGCGCAGGTACTCGATGGAGACGGACAGCTGTGCGATGGCCGTTGCGGGCGCGACTCGCAACGCATCGCGCTTCCACCGCGTGTGGCGTGCACCGCCACACGCGTCCTGCTGCGCATAAGGGCCTCGAGCCTAATTAGGAACGCGTGAGAGCCTCGAGCTCCGCCTTCTCGATGCAGCGCTCGTGCGCGATGCCACGGGCCGAGAGCGCCTTGCGCATCTCACGAACAGAGATCGATTCTGCAGCATCTCGTCAACGGCAGCCATCGCCGAGCGATGAGCGACCTCACCCTTGCCGTCCGCGCCCATCGCCCCGTCCGCGCCCATCGCCCTTGCCGACGCCCCTTCCGTGCCCATCGCCCTTGGCACCGCCCTTGCCGCCGCTGGGCTTGCCAGGCTTCGTCAGCAGGTCGTCATCAGACCCTGTGCGGACGGGAAGCAGCATCTTGCTGCAGAGCGGGCCGCACTTATGCGTTTGGAAGAAGCGCTTCACACCGTCCACCCCCTTGTCAGTGGCCCCGTTCTCGTGCTTGTGGCCCGTCGACGATATGTTATGCACCACGGGATCGGTGAGCACAAAGCCATCTTCAGGGTTCCACACACCCTGCAGGTCACAGACGAGCTGCGTCCCACGGGAGTGCTCATAGCTGAAGTGGGAGAAGGCCTGCGGCACCTCATCGGTGGTGACCAGCTCCTCCTCCTCCTCGTCTTCGTCCTCCTCGACCAGCGCGTCGAGGCCATTCATCTTTGCGGTCGAGACCGCACCTGCATTGTTGTTCCACTTGGTGAATCTGCCATCCAGCTCGGGCTCGACGAGCACCCATGCCTCAGCATTGGGGTAGATTAATGGCCCAGCATCATAGCAACAGTACAGATTCGTTGGCAGGAAGGAGATGTTGAACTCGGCACGCTGGACCGGGTTGCGACGGTTGAACTCGTCCGCGAGTATTGCCGCGTCGCGCTGCACACGTGCGAATGTCTCATGAAACTGGCGCCCCAGCTGCCAGTTCTCTGTGTCCTTAGCCTCCTTGGCGACGAGTCGCATCCCGCTGCGCCGCGCCGCCATCAAGTTCTTGTCGCCCGCACGCACCCCCTCATGGTACCACTTGTCCGCCATGTGGATGGGCACCTCGATCTCGGTGCAACGATACACGAACCGCTCAGCCCCCTCTGCGAACGGCTGCTGCACAAAAGCGAGCCCGGTGGCTCCTTTCGACATTGGTGCCGTCACTAGCCCGCGCTTGGTGAAGACAAACTTGCCGATCAGATCTTCGAACGAGTAAATCCACCAGCCGTCGCGACCGTGCACGGTGTCGCTGGACTGGTCGATCTTCTGCTGCTTGTTGACAATCTTGTCTCGTCTCGTGAGCAGTCGTCCTCCGCCCTCTGTGCGCAGCTCCGTCATCGACGAGCTCAGGGACGAGAAGGCCGTGCGCAGATTGGCCGCGTTGAGGCCGAGCTTGGTGAACTCACCACGTGGCAACGCCGCCGCCATCTCCTCGAGCAGTCCAAAATTTTCGGTGGGCGGGCCAAAGCCGAGCGTGCGCAGGATGACATTGTCGCGGCCGAAGACATGCCCGATCTTGCGCACGCGCTCGAGGCAATCGGCGCGCACCCGAGCGTGGAGTTTGTCGCGGCACGCCCACGCGGACTCCGTCGAGCGATGGCCCATCTTTGGGTCCAGCTTTTTGTCGACCTCGAAGATGCGCATGCCGTGCTCACACTCCATCACACTCGAGTCGCTCGGGGCCCCGTCGGAGCAAAAGAGGAGCAACAGACGCGCTCGGTTGGGTGCGTCGGCTGTCATGACCTCGAGCGCCTTGTCCAGAGCGGGGATGTAATTGCCATTAAATGCCGGACGGCGCTTGCCAATCTTCTCGAGCTTGGGGATCAGCGACGCATCGAGCGGCTCGGTCCGGATCTGCACGTCCGCTGTGTCGCTCATCGAGATGAGGGTGACCACCACATCCTCGGTGGCGCCAGACTTGACCTGCGCCTCGACAAAATCGTGGACGAGCACCTTGTAGAGGGCCTCCGAGCGCGACTTGTAACCGGGCACGTCTTCTTTTCTCATGGAGCCGCTGTGGTCGACGATGAGCACCGCGTGCGATCCCTTGCCCGCCAGCTCAACTTCCGCAGGTGCCACTCCTTCCGTGCCCTTGGCATCGAGGCGCCACGACGTTATCTCATGACGCGAGGTCTCGTCCGTGATGTAGACGACGCCGTCGTACGTGTAGCGCCACCGTAAGGACCCGTCTCGTCCTGGGTTTGCGCGCTCCTTTGCTCCGTGCTTGATGGCGGCTTGCAGCTCGAGCCGCTGAATGTTACGCTGTGCGCGACGCTCACGGCCGTGAGTGTGCGAGACGAGTGAGATGTCGATCGTGCGAAGGCTTGCATCCACGTCGCTGAGGTCGAAGCTGATGGGCATGAAAAGCCGACGGGGCGTCCCTCTCGGTCCCTCTCTCTCGACTCTCTCAGACGCGCGGCGCTCGGGTTTCTGTATTTGGCCAGAGCAAGCAAGCCTAAGCAGCAAGCCTGAAACCTGAAGAACACTCCGCTTAGGTGAAGGGAACCTGCTACAGGTACAACGTAATGTGCTGAATCGTTGTGGCATGTGAGGTCATTGCCGACCTCGTGGCGGAGCGAGGCGGAAGCCACAACATCTGCTCTCTGGGGGCGGACGAGCACGCGGGCGCAGTCACAGCCCGCGCCCGTCGCACAGCTGCGCGCTCAGAGGACCTCGTCTGCCTCCTCGTCAAAGCGCACCCGCACGAATCTGGTCGTCTTGGACGAAACTGCGGTCGTCCTCCTCGCCCTGCTCGGCAGCGCCGTGCGGAGCGGCGACGCTCCCTCGCTACCACGCGGCGGGGACCCCGTCGACCTCTCGGAATCTGCCGACGGAGGCGCCTCTGCCAGAGGGCGCGCCTCTCGGACCGCTTGACGGCCTCTCTGAGACGCCTTCGGTCGAGCTTCGGCACCCCTCTGCTTGCCGTGTCGGCGCGCAAAGCACAACCAAGCCCAGCATGAGCTGAGGGCATAGGCCGGCCCCCATGCAAAGAGAGCTGCGCGGAAGCCGCCAGCCTCCACGAGAGGCACAGCGAGGAAGGGGCCCAGGACAGAGCCGAGATTGATGGCCGTCTGCCCGAGCGAAGTCACAAGATTCGTCAGGTGCTCGCCGCGTTCCATGGCGCTGTCCTCGCGCTCCGAGCTCTCCTCAGCGAGGGACAGTAGCAGAGGGAAGAGTTGCGGCTCCAGCAGGCAGCTCGTGACGCCATCGAGCGGAAGGTAGACGAAAAGGAGGGTGCGCCGTGCATCGACCCCCAGCATGCGCAGCTGCCAAGGGCCGAAGAGGAAGTGCGTCAGAGCGCACAGCCCCAATGCACCCGCCACCAGGGCCATGCGCCTATGGTTGCCGACGCGATCGCCGAGCCAGCCGGCGATGGGCGATCCGAGGCCGAAGAAGCCCGCGATGACCGAGATGCACAGAGAGGCTCCTTGGATGCTGAAGCCAAACTCCGAGGTTGTCCACGAAGTGAACCACACTGTGCAGCGCGGGCCACACGAGGCGAGGCCGCCGGTCAGGGTTCGGGTGGCGTAAAGGGCTACGGATCGGATATGTGCGCTCGGTCGGAGGTGTGCAAGGCTGCGCTTCCTATCCCACCAGCCCCATTCGCTTAAGTATGGCACTCGCACTCGCACTCGCAATCGATCACACTCGCAATCAGGCGGCGCTTACTATCCCACCAGCCCCATTTGCTAAAATAGACCATCAAAGGAAGGAGCGCCGCGATCCACACATCCACCGGGAGCATTCGCAGCACGCGCAGATACTGCCGCACGGTCGCTCCTCGGCGAGGCAAAGCATCCGCAGCCGACGGTGGGGCAGCAGCAACAGCAGCAGGAGCAGCAGCAGCAGCAGCAGCAGGAGGAGGAGGGTCTTCGTTGTCGCATCCGAGCTCCCGCCCGCCTGGACTAAAGGCTCCCTCCGGCAATAGCCCGCGCGTCGGCGAGGTGAAGACCTCCGAGGGCGCCGGCTTCACGGGCGGCTGGAGCGAGATGATGGGCAGCACGAATGCGACTACCACCAAGCCATTAAACACGAATGGTAGGCGGAAGCCACTCGCGCCGTATAAGGCACCCCCGATGGGCGGACCGATGAAGTAGCCCCAGGCGACCATCGCTGTCGCCGCGCCCATCACAAGACCGCGATTGTCGGGGAAGCTGTCGCCCAAGATGGCATAGATGGATTGCTGCGCGAGTGCAACGCCGCTGCCTTGCAGGGCGCGCGCAACCGTAAAGAGCACGAACATCGAGTGCAAGTGGTGGTCGACCAGCTGCGGGATGAAGCCGATGAAGCAGCCGAACGCGGAGGAAAGAAGGATGCCGGTGAATAGCACTGGGAGACGCCCGCAGTAGCTGGCGAGCGCGCCCGCAAAGAAGCCTGTGGCGAGCTTGCCAAAGTCAAACGCCACGAAAATGAGGGAGATGTTATATTTGGACATACCGCGTGCAGTCATCTCGATTGGAAAGAATGTTGCCAAGATGGCATAGTTGGACGTGAGCGCGCAGAGCGTCGCGCACATCAAGACGACGAAGGCCTTCTCGCGAAGGCTCATGTGCGCCTTGGATCCAAGGTTCTCGTGGCATTTGCACATGGCATGGATGGGCACACTGACGCTCCCAAAGGGGCGGGGAACACCGCGACTTCCATCCTTGATCAGGATGAACGTTTTGCGGAATTGACCAGGACTTGAGTTGTCTGGACTTGACTTGGTGCGAAAGTTGTCCCGAGGTCCTTGGTCGCGGCTGTCGGGTTACCGTGCTCCGATCTCGGCACTTTTCCGACAAAACCTCGGCCCAACTGGAACGCCCGAAATGGCCACGGTCGTCCCTGCCGCGTTCTCCAATTGATGCTGTCCTCAGTCGAGAAGAATCCTTTCTCTACTTCTCCCGGAAGTTGCCGGGCTCCGGCAGTCGCCGCTCCTCGGCGTGGGCACTCTCGCACCCCATCCGCACCTCCAACCTTCACGCCCTCACAGCTGCGGGAGCTGGCAGAGCTGCGGTGCCTGCCTGCCGCCTCCTCCATGCGCGGGCCGCACGTGTCTCTTGTGACCGTAATTGTCAAGGGTGGCGCTTTGGGAGACGTTCAGACGGATGAGCAGAACCGCATATGTGCGCTTCGGCCCGCCTCGTCAGCAGCAGACGCCGGGCTCCGCATCGGCGATGTCATCGTCAGTGTGGATGGTGGTCCGCTGTCAAGGCCGCTGAGTGTGCTGCTCGCAGAGGGCGAGGAGCTGACGATTGAGCTCAAGCGCAGCATGACGCTGATGGGCGGCATGCGCGCACCGCCGCCGCCGAGCATGCCCGACTCGCCACCGTCGCTGCTGCATGTTGCTAGCGCAGCTGCTGGCGAGGCGACGAGCGATACAGACTCGCTCGCGAGCCAGGCAGCCGCCGCGCCCACATGCGTGCCTTCATGCACGCCCGCATGCGCGCCCGCGCGCGCCCGTGGGCACAGGCGGCAGCAGTCCGCGCCGCCGGGCTCTGACAAGCTCGCATCGATTGCTCGCGCGAGCTTGGGCATGCCGCCGAGCGCGACGGGCAGCGAGGGCGACGGGCCACCGAACGACAAGGCGGGGCACGAAGCGGCACATGCCCAGGAAGGCGGCAGGACGGACGGTGCGCTCAAGACAGCGCTCAAAGGTTGGTGGACTGAGCGGGCCAAGCAAGAAGCCTTAAGCTGCAAGGGCCACATCCCGATGCCCGCGTTCCTCGAGGATGTCCACTCCGCCGAGGAGGATGGCTGCAACTGAGCCCAAGCTCGAGGAGCTCCCGCTCGACGCGTGCGCGAGCTGAGCAGCTGCGCAGCTGACATGCGACGTGAGACCTGAGCGCGCTCTCACGTCTCACCGCGCACCCACCCCGGCCCGCACAGCTCGCAGGAGCTTCCGTTGAGCGTGGGCCGTGGGGCGCGGCCGGAACCGATACCCGGGATCCCGGGTGTATCGGACGTAACCGCGTTTTATACGACCCGCATTTTCTCTCAACGTTATAAATTTCTCCAACGAAAAGCCTTACCAAAAGCGCGGCGCGTCACTGCGCTCGCTCACGCGTCACGGACACGGCCTGTGCATGCAGCAAGTAATAATGACGTCCGCGGACCGCGCACGGTTGAGTTACACACTGGTTGCTGGTTTGGTCCGGCCACCTCGCTCAGACTTCCAAACATCTCAGAGTCGAGCTCAGGCTCGCTCCCTCTCTCACCACTCTTTCAGCGACCTCAAGCCTTTCCTCCAATTGTACACGCGCGTGCTGCCACAGCACCGCTTGTCGTGCTCGCGCGCGCCCAGCCTCTTGCCGCAGCGTGCGCTCGATGAGCTCGCCACGCATATGGTGATGGGATGGTCTCAGCCGGTTGCGAACAGCCGGTTGCGAACAGTACGCCCAGCAGCTCAGCGGATCAGTGGCACCTCGTCCGACGGTGAGGGCGAGGGCGACGACCTCTCGCGACGGCCCGTGCCGTCGGAGGCGTCTGCGGCCGGCGCGGCCAACCCGACCGCCGCCGCACCGCCGGCGCCGGCGCCCTCCGTGCTGCTGCTGGTCGTCACGCCGTGTTGGGCATCATTGCGTGCGACGCCGCAGCTCCCTGGGCAAGAGGGCACCACGAGCTCTCCATCGACGAGCATGGCGGGGCCGGCGACGCGCACGATCTGCTGGATGGGCGCACGGCACATCGGGCAGAGCGCCGGCCGCTTGCGCGCGCAGCGCAGCGCACACGAGAAGCACATGCCGCCGTGACCGCACTCGAGGAGCACAGCTTCGCGCTCGCCCTGGCAGCAGATCCAACACAGATGGCCTTCGAGGCCGTCTCCGCCTTCGTCTTCGTCGCCGTCGACGAGCTGACTGTCGCGCCGCACGCCGTCGGAGCTGTCGGCGACGCTGCTGCTCCTGCCGCACGTCAAAGCCGCCGCGGTCGCGTCGGCGACCGCGGCGGCGGCGACGGCAGCGGCGGCCTCGCTCGGAGGGCCCGCGGCAGCATTGGCGCGCGGCTCAGGCTTCGCGAGGTCCACTCCGCACTCCACTCGGATAGAGGATAGTGCTGCCCGCGTGCGCTGCCGGAGATTCTCGAGCTCGATCTCACGCATGCTGAGCTCGATGCTCTGCGGCGTTATGGCGGCGGCGGCTGCAGCGGCCTCCAGACCGAGCTCGATCCCGTCGTCGGTGGACATGTTGGACGAGCTGTCGTCGGCGCCCCCGGCCGAGTGCACGAGCAGTCGGTCGCCCGAGGAGTGGTCGAACTTTCGCTGCTCATACTTGACCATGGTCGCTGACGAAACCCGACGAAACAGCGTGGACGACTCGCGCACGAGCGCCGTGGGCGCCGGCAGCGAGGCGAGGAGTTCGGCCATGGAGCCGTCCTCGTCCTCGCCGCTGCCGCCGTCGGCGCCGCCCAGGCCGCCGCGCACGCGCAGCGCCGACGAGAACGAGACGATCGCGAGCGACACGCACAGCAGCAGCAAGATGATGGACACTGCGATAATGTACGGCACGAGGATGTCGCGTGCGGGCATGATCTGCTTGCCGTCGAGCCATAGCGTGAGGCGGATGAGCGCGAGGAACCCGGGGAGCACGACCGAGCAGAGCAGCAGCAGCAGCGCCGAGAACATGCACAGCAGGTGGCACCGCACCTGCGCGTCACGGCGCATCAGGCAAGGCAGGCCGCAGCACAGCCCCATCGTCAGTGTGAGCATGAAGAAGCCCGCGACGGCCCATAGCGGCCAGAGCACGCCGGCCCACGACGAGGAGGCGTAGTTGAAGGAGCCCTCGAGCTTCAACGAGACGACGAGCGCGAGCAGGTGCAGGATACCGATCGGGAAGCCCGGTCGCCGGCCGCGCGAATCAGGATACTTGCGGCAGTGCAAGAAGGCCTGTACGAGCATCGATGTGTACCATGGCGAGAAGACGACCAACCACGAGCCGCGCCGGGTGGTGAGCCGGATAGCGAAGAGCAGCTGGAAGAGCGCGCACAGCATCGACTGCGCGATCGTGTTGATGTGCAAGATCCGCAGGTTGCGCACCGTCCTCGGCAGCAACCAGATCGCCATCCCAACCACGACGAGCTCTGCGATCCACGTGGGCGCGAAGACGCTGAACCACGAGAGGCCCGGAGCATCGGTCGGCAGGCCGTCGAAGCTGCGCGTGAAGTTGAGCGGGCCCCCATTGAGGTCCTCCAGCGATTCCCACTTGGCGAGCACCAGCGAGACGCAGATGAGGTGGCCGAGCATGGAGAGGATGCCCGGGAGCACGATCCAGCAGCCGGCGATAGGCGCGTGCACAGGCAGCTGCGGGTTCGGCTGCCGGTCGGGCTCCATTCTCTGACGGCCGCCGCCGGCGGCAGGAGCTTGCCTGAGGTACTTATGCGCAGGAGCGGCACCAAAACGAACATGTCAGAATTGGTGTTGTGAGATCACATTCACTTTGTGCAAACGCGACAAGGCGCGGTGATGAAGGAATCATCAAGCTGAGACTCCTCAGGATTCCGGCATCACCGCGATGGAGCATCGCGCAAGGCGC
>Ga0180441_101663_pt1 | contig 13322 bp, 10 predicted proteins | sample ChrtobMetaP5_8mM_FD_120633 | JGI IMG/M metagenome (GOLD analysis project Ga0180441, IMG submission 120633) | Chrysochromulina tobin associated microbial communities from unialgal haptophyte culture, Seattle, Washington, USA - P5_8mM MetaG | ecosystem: Host-associated > Algae > Haptophytes >...
TGGGGGAGGGGGGGGGGGGGGGAGGGGGGGGCGGCGGGGGGCGTGGGGGGGGGGGTGGGGCGGGCGGGGGGGGGGGGGGTGGCGGTGGCGACGGAGGCGGTGGCGAAGGCGGCGGCGGCGGTGGTGGCGGCGGCGGCGGCGATGGCGGAGGCTTGGGTGGCGGAGGCGAGGGGCGGGAGGGCCGCGGCGGCGGCGGCGATGGCGGCGACGGATTGGATGTCGGCGGCGGCGACGACGTGACGACCGCGGAGGCGACGGTGGGGGGGTCGGAGGAGGCGACGAGAGGAGATGGCGGCGGAGGCGACGGCGGAGGTGGCGGCGGAGGCGACGGTGGAGGAGGCAACGACGATGGTGGCGGCGGCGACTTTGACGGCGGAGGCGGCAGCGGCGCCGGGGAAGGCGGCAATTTGGATGGCGGCAGATTGACGCATAGGGAGCTCTGACGCGGGCCGCAGTCCACGCAATCGGTGCAGATTCCACACGCCGAATACTCTGCGCCGGAGCCGCCGTCGTCGCAGTAGCTGTCGGACCCGAACTTGCACGTATTGAAGCAGGTCATTGAGGGGGGCGCGAAGCATTGCGCGTAGCCCGCAAACATCACCAGAATCGCACTCCCAGCGGCCTTCATGGCGCCGGCGGCGTCTGTGATCGGGAGGGACCCCCCGACGCGGACACGGAGCTCACACGGATTCGCGCGTGAGTTAGGTGTCGGTATCATCGGAAAGTTCGCAAGGACGGCACCTCCAAAAACAAGTCGGCAACAAGCTTTATCAATGGCAAAAATCGGCTCGGCCGGGGCCGGGTCCGGAGTATAAAGTACTTGTAGTACAAGGTAACGTAAGCTCGAATCATTTCTCCATGCATTACTCTTAGGCCGCACGGCCTGAACGACTCCTACCTACCTCAGGCATGACCTCAGGATTGTACTTAGTTACTACCTCGAGAATGCACGAGCATACCTCGAATTTGATCTTGGCGGCGGCGCGCGCGCAGTAGCTTGTGTACACGTCGAACACGTGCGCAAACCCGAACAGCCGAGCAGTCGGGCGGAGATCGCGAGCCGGATCGCGCGCGAAAAGTCAATACCGATACGCGATAGCCTGAAGAGCGGAGCGGCAATGTGCAGGTACACGCTTACTGTATGGCACTGGTAGTTGGTAGTACGGATTCGGATATGCCCCACCACATCGACGTGATAGGCGTGTGCAGCCTTCGGGAGGTATGCTCTCGTGTGCCGGTGACCAGCCGCCTCTGTGTCATTCGCATGTCTGCGGCTGGTATCTGCTGCGGTCTTGTGCTCTTCAGCTTCCCGGGAGCACTCTCCACGCTCTTGAGGCCGCAGTGCGCGACGGAGGGGAGCATCCCTAATAAGGAAGTCCGGCCTCCCTCGGAGGGCAGCATTTCAGCAGTCAAGGGAGGCAAGCTGGAGCAGCTCGCCTTGGGCAGCGGCGCCAAGGCAGCACGCGCCGGCACGAGCTCCGTAGCCGTCAGTGACTGACCATACCATAGCACGCTCCGGGCCTCCCTAGCACGCCAATCTCGCACGATCTGCAATGAGGGGCTCGTGATCGGTGACGTGCTGAGTGGATCAGCCAGCGGCACCCAGCTATGGTTGAGGCTGTTCTGCTGCAGGCTCTCAACCATGGACTTAAGAGACGCGGGGCTGAGCTCGCTCGGCAGATGACCTTGCTTGGGCTCTCGAAGCCCGGAGGGTAGTCCATCTGTGGAAGGCACTTGACGAAACGCCGACAGATTGAATGGGCAGGGTTCGCCCCGGAAGGCGCGCTGAAGGGCAAGCGATGCCTGCTCGCGGCTCAGCGGTCGAAGAATGAAGTCCCCATCCGCGCATGCGTGCGAGCCTGGGACCATCTTTGATGACCGCAGCCCGACGCTCGCGAGGATTCCCGACGGCTTGTTCTGCGCCGCGTGCTTCAAAGTAGAGGTCTTGCCTAATAAGGCATCGCCCGAATGCGATGCAGAGAGGGGCGGGAGAGACGCCGCCGAATGGCTAGAGGTCAGGCAAGAGGGCGCGACGGGTGGCGATCGAGGCTTGGGTGTCCGACGCACCACGCGCGTGAGCTTGCGCCGAGGCGGCCACGTGTCGGCAGCGCCGGAGCTCCCTGATCTCGCGGATCTCCCTGCGAGCTCCCTCCGCTTCCATAGCGGTTCCTCCGCGATGAGCTTCCCGACCTCAGGCTGTCGGAGAGCCCACGGTTGAAGCTTGCCCCTCGTGCCCAGTACGGCGCCCCCGGCGTGGCCGCTTGACGTGATCTCAGCGCCAGAGTACTCTGTTACGCTCGTCTCCAACTGCTCCAATGGAATCAGCTCGGCATCGCGTGGTGTCGCCTTCCCTGCTGCTCCTGGCTCTGCTCGTGGCCGGCCATTCTCGTGCTTCTCGTGCTGCTCGTGCCTCCGTCGCTCATCCGCTACCTCATCCGTATCCGGCGCGCTGCTGTCGACGCCGCTCCGTAGTCCGCCTCGCCGCCCATGCCTCGGCCCGCCTGCCCCCCCGCCCACCCCCTCGTGGCTGTCGGCCAGCCTCGGGTGCTGGGCTTGCAGTAAGGCTTGCAATTCTGCCAGCTCCGCAGGCGTGAGACCTTCCGACGTGAGCCGGCTCTGCAACGCGGCGATGCGCGTCGCTGGATCGTTGAGCGCCGGCTGGATGTTGGTGTGCTCAGGCTTCACAAACTCGTCCCCTCCTCGTAGTGCCCAATGCTGCAGCCTTCCCGCGCGACCGCCCGAGGAGGCATCAGCCGGCGCCTCGAGCGCCGCCTCGAGCGCCGCCACGCGCCCTTCCAGTGCTGTCAGCTCCGCCAACTCCTCGGGCGTCAGCTCGCCAGCTGCCCGGCGCCGCTCAAGCTCCGCCATTCTCGCCCGCACCGACTGAAGCTCCGCCGCCACGGCGACCGGGTCGTTGTCCGCGTCGAAGAGGGCAAGGTGCCGCTCAAGCGCCTGCAGCTGCGCGGTCTCCTCGGCCGTCAGCTCGCCCGCCGCCCGCCGTCGCTGCAGCTCCGCCACACGTGCCCGAGCCGCGTCGATCTCAGCTAGGAGCGTTGCGTCGTCCTCTCGCATGCAAGTGCTCACCACAGCGCCGCTCCTCCCCACAGGCTTGCCATTCCCCACAGACAGGAGCGTAGCGTCGTCGTCGTCCACGTCCATGCCCGTGCTGTGCTCGCAGCCGCCGACGAATCCAACATGTTCCCGCCGTTTGGTGGCAGACGTGCTGGATCTTGCTCCTGAACCGATTCCAGGAGCACATGCTTCACTACTTCCTCGTCCCTTGGCACGCCCCATTGCACGTCCCTTTGCTCCGTCCGTGCCCACCCCGTCCGTGCCCCTTCCGATCCCCTGGAGTCGCCGAGTGCATTGCTGGATCAGCCTCGCAGCGAATATGAGGGTGAGGATCCCACTTCGTCGCGTGCGGACCGCGTGCCCACCGCTGGACCCTCCGCTGTGCCTGCTGCCCGCCCATCTGGCCTGCTCGCCGGCCTCCCCAGCCCCCGCGCTGTCAAAGCATGCACCCTGCATGTCCTCCTCCTTCCACAAGAATGGGAGTTGCCGCTCGATGCCGTCCGTACCCACCACTGGCATCAGGGTCGAGCGAGAGCCCATCGAGCGACGTGGTGAGCACTTGCAATCAAGGGAGATCAAGGGAGATCAAGGGAGATCCATGGAGATCGTACCTGGCATCAGGGTCGAGCAACGAGCCAGTAGGCTGTCGAGCCACTGTGAGTATTCTGTTCGGTCGATCGAGGTCGTCCAGTGATCGCATAGCTCAAAGAGACTATCACACAGCTGCTCGCGCGTCAAGCTGTCGTGGCCTTTTCGATCAGTCTCCCAATCCTCTTTGATGCTCGCATCAATGTCGCTCAGGTCGTCACCGTCCAGTACCACGCGATACACGCGCGTAAAGAGAAGCTTGTAGCCGTCGAAGTTGAGCGTTGTGCCTGAACGATCGCTCGATTGGATGGAGCGTAGGGTGGCCTCCCAAATGGCGTGCAAGCTCGCCCGCACAAGCGGGTCGCGACGGAGCGAGAAGCGAGCGTGGAAAGCTTCGGCGGTGCTCAGCCTCTCGTCGCCCTGCTGCCAATATGCAGCTTGCCTGCCATCCTCAACGTTAATCAGCGACTTACCCATCGTAATGGCATGCAGAACCTCTTCACGTGCGGCCACGATGCGCGCATGGTCCGCCGCAGTGTCCAGCAGCCCCGCCGTCAGCTCACCAATGAGACGTGCCACGACGTTGAAACGCGGCGCCATGGCCTCTCGAGCGCCGGCGTCGGTCCCGGCCCCAGTGCAGCTTCGTGCAGGCTGAGAGCTGATGCCGGATCGCCGGGGAGCGGAGGCCAAGGATCCGACACCTGTGACACAGTCGTGTGTAGACTCCAGGAAAACGCGCAACCGCGGCGAGTTTGTGTGAATTCACACAATAAGACCAGGGCTTTTAGGTCAAGTAAGTTAATGTACATGCAAACGCGCACAGGTCTGCTGTTTCACATGTTTCGAGATGTCTATTCTGATTCGAACCAGGTCGCGTTTTGCGCCATATGAGCACTGTGCTCCTGAGAGATGGCAGCTCTGGGCCACAAAGCTGCCCCCACAAGGCCTTACGAAAGATTCTCCCACCGGCACGGCCTGCGAGGTCAGTGCTCATGTTCTGATCAGTCCATGGTTCGAGAGGACGGGAAGGCTCACAGGTGCCGTTTTGGTTGGCCAAGAGGATGCCAAGCCCGAAGGCAGGCAGACGGTTGCCATTCTGCTCGACAAATTCGACGATGCGCTCGGGCTGTACGCTGCGCCGAAGTTGCGCCCAGAGCAGTGGTACACTCCCCGGTGTAGTCGTCTTTGATCGAAGCCCATTTTTCCCGAGCCAGCTCGAGGAGTCGACTGTATCGTGGAACATCATCATGCCGCAGTGCGGGGCGAAGTACTCGTAGTCCGCGCGTACGCCTTTGAAGCTGTGGTCGCCATCTATGAAACAAAGGTCATAGCGGTCGCGTGGGGAAAGCAACAGCTCCTTCCTCAGCGTAAAGTGCACATTCGCTTGCTGCATCAGTGACCGTACCGGGCGCGAAGACTCCGCGTTTATGTCGACCGCGGTGCCATGAAAGAATTTCGCCTGGCTACCGGCGAGGCGAGTCAGCCACGAGGCCATCAGCGTGGCCGTCCAACCGGAAAAGATGCCCAACTCCAAGTAGCTGATGGGTCTGCTACTGGAGTTCATGGCACCAAGAAAGTGCATGGCAGGGGCGAGTTGCCCAGGGTTCTGCCACAGTCCGGTGGCCGCGTACTTGCTACTTGGTGAGTTTGGAAGCATGTACTGCGCGGCGGAGCCATATATGTCTCGCGCGCGATGGTCGTGCACGAGACCCACCGAATGAATGATCGACTCGAGGAAGTGCACGTCGTTTACCTGTTGGCAGGTTGCGGAACGTATGCGATTGCAAGCCACGCACAGTCGAGTGATATGGACTGGCACATCACACGTGAGTAGAGGAAGGAGACCTTCTTTGCAATTCATCGAATGCGCAGAATGGTATGAGATGGTGTATGGTGAATTCCACAACAACACGACAAGAAGGCACGAGCCGATCTCGAAGCTCCTCGAGTATGTCACGTTCCTGTCCGAATTCCTTTGCAAGTTTAATACGATGCCCGATATGGTAATATGGGCGGTATATGCATGCTGCATGCACGGCCGGACCGGTAGGGCGGAGCCTGCGGGGAGCCCTCATTCACACCTACTGAACACAACCACACCTGCGCCAGCCTGCGCCCTGCGGTGAGCTGGATAAGAGCTGGATGACGGTCACCGCGTTGCCAAATGCGAAACTTGCCTGATGGGAGCACAGCATTTTCCTCGATACACTCTCGATACAAAGAAGATGAGCGAGCGATCGCCTTTTTGGTGCATTTCACAACCACAAGTTAGTCTACTCTCTACATGCCCCCCCAGTGCCGCAGCCCCTCTGGTGCTCACGTCACTGGTCACAGGTGCGGCGATCGCATACTCAAAGGCTGTACGTCTGGCGCACGGAGAGGGATCGCTACCCGGCGCAACGCCCGGGGCGGCACTTCCCCGGACACGTGGGAACGCCCGGGGCGGCGGCCCGTGGGCGCCCCGCCCTACGCCCATGCCGCATGTGCGCGCGTCAGCGCAACACCCCCCCGGCTCACACACACTGTGCCAGGGAAGAAACACGCGGTGCACATATCCCCCACCCTCATGCAGTGCAGAGAGGATCCTGATCAGGCGCTCGGCCAATTGGGCTAATGATCCGCCGCCAAATGGGCTAATGATCAGCCAATTAGGCTAATGATTAGCTAATTGGGCCGACTGCCAATTGGGCGAACGCTCTGCCAATCGGGCTAACGCATCGCGCCGATGATCCCTTTGCACGCCGCAACGATGCATTCGTTGGAGGCTATCTGGAACTTCTGGAGGCGCCCTGAAGACACGCCCGAGGATTGTGCGTCGCCGTAATGGAACGGGGGGAAGACGGAGGGGTCAAGAGTCTTGACAGCGTGCCGCTTGAGTCCGATCTCAAACTCCGCCTGCGTGATCGTACCGTCGTGATCTTCGTCCATCTTTTCTGCAAGCATCTTGAAGTACTCGGTCGCTTGAGTGGTAGCGCCCGGCCGCGTTTCGAAGTCCTTTACCGTGATCTTGTCGTCCTTGTCGAAGTCGAGCGCAGCCCATGCCTCCTGCATCTTCTCCCTCGCCTGCATGCAAATCAATCAGAGGGGCCAATCAGAGGGGCCATCAGAGGGGCCATCAGAGGGGCCATCAGAGAGGCAATCATACCTCGGGAGTGTACAAGAGCAGGTCACAGAGCAGGTCGATCAGCGTTTTCTCGATCGAGTCGTTGAGCGCCTTGTTCAGAATCGAGGTCAAATTTCTGTAGCTTTTCCCGGTCTCGGCCGCCTGGAAAAGCTGTTTTGCCTGGTCAGCCGGATTCTTCCACGCCTTGTTCGTGATTCCGATCACAAACTTCCTCGGGTCAACAGTGGACTCGTTTGAGAACAACTCCAGCTTGAGATCGTCCCACTTGTCCATCGCCGCGGGCAAATTCGAAAAGTCTTCGGAATCAAGGACGCCGTTGCCGTCGTTGTCGATAATCATGAACGTCTGTCCGAGCATCTCTTTGGTCTTCGGCAACAGCGACAGCCCATCTAATTTCCCTAAATCTGCATTCTTGTGCCACCATCCCATTGACGTGCCGCCATCCATGTTATCGTCCTCTCCCGGTCTTGGGCGCTTTCCTGGAGGGCTAAAAGGGGCCAGGTCATTGCCGCCAGCTCCTCCTCCTCCTCCAGCACCTCCTGCACCTCCAGGAGCCCCGAACATGTTTGCCTCACTTCGGGCTAGACGAAGAGGGTTCGTGGGGCAGACGTGCTTCGAACGTACGGACGAGCGGCGCTCGCCTTTGGTGCATTTCGCAGTACAACAGTCTACATGTACCGGGAACACCTCCCTCTTTGCACGGTACCGCATCCGACAGTTTGACGAAGCATATTATTCACGGGTCTATTGGTTCAGTACACAGTTCCCCGTCCCTGGGCCGACTATGGCGTCACGAAACCCATCTTGAGTCGCGAGTCGCCGGAGCATCATGCGCGGCCTCCGGCATCCGATCGCCCTCATCATGACAGCGCGCTTGCTGCCCGTGCGCGCTCGAGCGTACGCCGCGGCCTCGAGCCGATCGGGTGCCATCGGCGCGGCAGCGGCCGCGCCGAGCCCCGCTACCATCGGCTACTGTACCGATGTCGAGGGCAACCTCGGCTTCTGGCGGCGCTACTGCGCCATCTCCGAGGTGATCGACGACAGCGGCGGCCTCGACGAGCTGCGACTGCGCCCGGGCTGCCACTTTGTCTTCGGCGGCGACTCGGTCGACAAGAGCAGCGGTGACCTGCGCTTCCTGCGCTCGCTGCTCGCGCTGCGCCGGCGCCACCCGGACCGCGTGCACCTCGTGCTGGGCAACCGCGACATCAACAAGATGCGGCTGCTGGCCGAGCTCGATGAGAGCCGCGACAACTGGCTCGCCGCCTCCGAGCACCCGGGCGTCTACTGGCGCGCGGGCGGCGGACCCGACGGCGGACCATCCACGCCAGCCACGTACCTGGCAGCCCACACGGGCGCGCGCGCACGGGATACGGTCGCGAATCGCCTTCGGTACATGCTCGCCGACAATATGGGCTCGCCGCGCGCATTTGAATTTCGTAGGCAGGAGCTCGCCGCGCTCGGTGTGAACGCCGCGCTCGGTGTGAACGCCGCGCTCGGTGTGAACGCCGCGCTGAGTGTGAACGCCGGGCCGACGGAGGCGACGGTGGGCGGTGGCGCGGCGGCGGCGGCGGCGGCGGCGGCGGCGTCGGCAGTGGGCGACAGGGGAGTGGGGTCGGGCGCCGTAGTGAGCGACGAGGCCGTGCTCCAGTCATACCTCGACTCGCTCCACAAGCCCGACGGTCTGATTGCGCCTGATTGCGCCTGATTGCGCCTGATTGAGTGAGCGACGAGGCCGTGCTCCAGTCATACCTCGACTCGCTCCACAAGCCCGACGGTCTGATTGCGCCTGATTGCGCCTGATTGCGCCTGATTGCGCCTGATCGACTCGCTCCACAAGCCCGACGGTCTGATTGCGCCTGATTGCGCCTGATTGCGTCTGATTGCGTATGATTGCGTCTGATTGCGTCTGATTGCGTCTGATTGCGTCTGATTGCGTCTGATTGCACCCGATCGCACCTGAGTGCACCGGAGTGCCCCTGACGACCTTCGATGGCGCGCCTCATCAGGTCTGATGCGGCAGTACCTCGAGCATGCGGTGCTTGCGGTGCGATTAGGTTCGGTGCTCTTCGTACATGAAGACTCATGACCTGCCCTTGCATGCAAGCGCTCACCACGGCGCACTTCTCTCCCTAATTAGGTTCGGTGGTCTTCGTACACGGCGGCATTCATCCAGAGGCCATCGGCGTCGTGCCCGGGCGAGGTGCGATCTCCCTTGATTGCCCGTGATTGCCCTTGATTGCAATTGATGGCCCCATTCATCCAGAGGCCATCGGCGTCGCTCCCGGTCAAGGGGCGCCGCAGACCGAGGGAGCTGCTCTGCCCAGCATGCAAGTGCTCACCACGACGCGCGCTCTCCCCACAGGTGCGCCGGTGGCCGACATCGACGAATGGCTCGCTGCTCTGAATGCCTTCGCTCGCGAGGAAGTTGAGGCATGGAGTGCGGACGTGGATGCGGTCGCGAGGACTGGTAAGGGGGCCGAGTGGGCGGGGCGTCACGACCGCACGGGCTTTGGGTTCTTTGATCGACCAGGTGGGCGCTGATGGCCACTGATGACCTCTGATGACCTCTGATGGCCTCTGATGGCCTCTGATGGCTTTGGGTTCTTTGATCGACCAGGTGGCGCTGATGGCCACTGATGACCTCTGATGGCCTCTGATGGCCTCTGATGGCTTTGGGTTCTTTGATCGACCAGGTGGGCGCTGATGGCCACTGATGACCACATTGGTGGCCACTGATGGCCACTGATGACCACGTTGGTGGCCACTGATGACCACTGATGACCACATTGGTGGCCACTGATGGCCACTGATGACCACATTGGTGGCCACTGATGACGCCTACCGCATGGCTGCGCATGCAGGTGCTCATGACGACGCCCACTCTCCTTCCCCACAGGTGGGAGGCTGCTCGCCTATGGCATGGCTACGCAACCCGACTTGACGAAATCGCCAACGGTCGTGTACTCCTCGTACCTGGTGAACGAGCACCCGCACCGCCCGGCGACCTGATTGCACCTGATTGCACCTGATTGCACCCGATTGCACCCGATTGCACCCGATTGCAACCGATTGCATCGGATTGCACCTGATTGCACCTGACGACCTCCGATGGCTATCCGATTGCGCGTGCCTCATCAGGTGAATGGACACCCGCACCGTCCTGAGTGACGAAACCTCTGATTGCCTCCCTCATCAGGTGAATGGGCACCCGCACCGTCCGGCGGCGCAGGCGGTGGAGCGGCTGGCAGCGGCAGGGGTGCGTGCGGTCGTGGCGGGCCACCAGCCGCACGGCGATGCGCCCGTTGTGATCCGATGCCCGATTAGGAAGGCGCAGCCCGCCGGCCAACCTGAGGAGTCCGCAGGGAAGTCCGCAGGGAAGTCCGCAGAGGAGTCCGCAGAGGAGTCCGCAGAGGACGCATTCCTCGTGATCACTGCGGACTCGTCATTCAGCTCCTCTGTGGAATGGGAGCCGCCCTCGCCCTCGCTGCCGCCGCCCTCGCCGCCCTCGCCGCCGCCCTCGCCGCCCACCGTCGTGCCCAATGCGGCGCCACCGCCGACGTCCACAGCGACGCCCAAGACGGCGCTCGGGTTCGGTCCGCCTCGCGGCCCATCACACCCCCCCCCCCCCCACCCGCCCCCAACGGCCGCCGCGCTGCCCGCCGCGCCCGCCCGGTCCGGCTGCCCGCCCAACCCCCCCCCCCTCCGACGACCCCCGAGGCATGGCGGTGGTTGAGGTGCTGCTTCGGGTTGCCTTGGATGGCAACGTCGCCCAGGACGGCGCCCAGGACGGCGCCCAGCACGGCGCACAGCATGGCGCCCAGGACGGCGCCCAAGGTGCCGCCGCCACCACCACCACCACCACCACCGCGAGCACTGCGAGCGCCGCGCCAAGCGCATGCGTGTGTTCTCCCAGAATGGTCCTCTCGCATGCAAGTGCTCACCACGGCGCCGCGTGTGTTCTCCCAGAATGGTCCTCTCGCATGCAAGTGCTCACCACGGCGCCGCCACTCCCCACAGGAATGCCCTTTGTGCGCGTGCACGGCATCCTCTCGGACGGCCGTCGACTCGATTGCGTGGTCAGCGCCCCCCCAGACGCCGCAGATTGCGTGGTCAGCGCCCCCCCACACGCCGCAGATTGCGTGGTCGGCGCCCCCCCACACGCCGCAGATGCCCTCGGCAACGTCCTTGTCGGCACCGAGGCCGAGGCAGCCACAGCGGCGGCGGCGGCGGCGGCGGATGCGGATGCGGATGCGGCTGACGCCTCTGCTCCAGCGGAACCGCGCGCCGGGTTGAGCGCGGATGGCTCGGCGCACGTGGGGTGTGAGGTGGAGGGCGGCGCCGTGTTGGGCGGCCGTTGGTGGATCAAGGCGAGGCTCGAGGACGGCGCGTGGCTGCTCTCGCGAGGGGAGGGGTACAGGGTGCAGAACGCCGTGCTGCTGCAGAGGCGACCGAGGTGATCGCTTGGCGAGGGTTGCCGGCGCCGTGGTGAGCACTTGCATGCGAGGTGATCGCTTGGCGAGGGTTGACTTGACTTGACTTGACTTGGCTTGGCGAGGGTTGCCGGCGGGCAAGGACACTTACTCTTTGTCTTTGATGAGTGATCTAGCACCTCCGGTGCGAGGACGTTGTTATTCCGCGGCGCGGGATGTGGTTCTGACAGTGCTCAGTACGGCGCGCGTTGTGGTTCTGACAGTCCGACTGTGACAGTGCTCAGTGGCCACGTCAGGGGCTTGGGTGGCCTGTGCGAACTCTGCGAACGTAACTCGCCCCAAGTCTCCACGTGAAATCCAATTACCCAAAAACCAGGAAAACGAAGTTTACTTGGCCCCGGCTCCTCGATCAGCATGTTTGCGCCTTTGGCCCCTCGGCATCAAAAGCGGCACGCGCGACGCGGCCACGCACGCTCGAGACGAACCCGACCGGGAGCGCTGCTGCGTGCCGTGCGCGCGCGTGGGCCGCCGCATGGCCCGTACTGACGCCCCTCGATGACGCCCCCCTGCCAGATGCTCCGTCACAGACCAGTCACAGACACCCGACTCAAGACTGACGGACGTGCGCGGCGGCGGCGGCACGACCGACCAGCGGTCGCCCATTGCAAGGTGGCTTGGGGGTTAGCCACCCGCCTGCGCGATCAAGACCTTGTACTCGGCGTTGGCCGCGAGGGTCCCCAGTGCACCCGCCGCGTGCTCCTTTTGGCCAGCCGTGCCGCTCTGCACCAGCGTCACGAGCGGCGGGATGGCGCCAGCCTGCGCGATCAAGACCTGGTTCTCGGCGTTGGCCGCGAGGTTCCGCAGCGCAAACGCCGCCTGCTGCTTTTGGCGATCCGTGCCGCTCTGCACCAGCGTCACGAGCGGCGCGATGGCGCCCGCCTGCGCGATCAAGACCTGGTTCTCGGCGTTGACCGCGAGGCTCGCCAGCGCACCCACCGCCTGCTCCTTTTGGCCAGCCGTGCCGCTCTGCACCAGCGTCACGAGCGGCGCGATCGCGCCAACCTGCGCGATCAAGACCTTGTTCTCGGCGTTGTACGCGAGGTTCCACAGCGCACCCGCCGCGCTCTCCTTTTGGCGATCCGTGCCGCTCTGCACAAGTGTCACGAGCGGCGCGATGGCGCCAACCTGCGCGATCAAGACCTTGTTCTCGGCGTTCCACGCGAGGTTCCGCAGTGCACGCGCCGCCTCCGCCCCGGCCGCTGGGTCTTGGGCCGTGAGCAGCGCCACGAGCGGCACGATTCCGCCCGCCCTTGCAATCGCCACCCGCGACTCGTCGCCCCCCATGTCAGCCAGCGCTCCGGCCGCATCCGCGCTGCCGCTGCGCACCTGCTCGACCAGCCGCTGCAGCCGCTCGTCCTTCGAGGGCGCCGGCGCATCTGCGCTCGTGCCCGCGCCCGAACCACCACCCGATGGCCTCGGGGCTCCGCCGGCGAATTGCTTGAGCAGAACACGCGGAAGATAAGTGATTCCGTCCACAACGGATTTGTAGATCGAGGGCCGCGCTCGGGCGAGCCTTTCTTCGTGACGCTTGAGCTGCTCCTGCAGGGCCGCGATTTTGCGTGAAACCTCCGCGTCCTCCGCCTTACCCTTGGCCTCCGCCGCCGCCTGTTCCTGGCGCAGCTGCTCAAGTGCTCTCCGTTCCTTCTCGATCTCCGCCATTGCCTGACTCGTCAACTGGTCGCGCATCTGATCAGAAGCTGTGCTGAACGCGTCAGGAGGCGCCATCTTGCGCACAACCTGATGGTCGAGCGCCAAGAGCTTGGCGAGCTGCATGCCCTTGTCCTTCTGATTGGTCACCTGAATGTCCGGGCTGCCAAGCATCGCGTAGATCTGATCCAAGCTCTTGCCCGCCACCAGGGTCTCGAGCTCCGAGGCCGTGACTGAGCTCGCGAGGTGGATGGGCACGATGTCACAGCGCCGCTTCTCGCGCGGAGCGGGCACGAGGCCGTCGACGGTCGCCATCTGCATCGAGATCCACGCTTCGAAGAGCGTCCAGAAGCGGGTGGTGTAGGTCCGGTCGCAAAGAATGAGGACCCTCGAGCCGAGAA
>Ga0180441_101857_pt1 | contig 12169 bp, 12 predicted proteins | sample ChrtobMetaP5_8mM_FD_120633 | JGI IMG/M metagenome (GOLD analysis project Ga0180441, IMG submission 120633) | Chrysochromulina tobin associated microbial communities from unialgal haptophyte culture, Seattle, Washington, USA - P5_8mM MetaG | ecosystem: Host-associated > Algae > Haptophytes >...
CACCCCTCGACCCCCACGCCCCCCTCGACCCCCACGCCCCCTTCGACCCCCACGCCGTGCCTCCGAGGATGCCCACAGCGCCGAGGAGTTCCCACAGGACGGAGAGGGTGCCTTCCACAGCGCCGTCTCGGGCGGCTGAGGACGAGGAGGCGGAGAGGGAGGCGGAGAGGGAGGCGGTGAGGGAGGCGGCGTCATGGGCGGAGGAAGTGAAGGCGGCGGCGATGGCCGCCGCCGAGGCCGCCGCCACGAGTACAAGGTCTTCACTTGCATCTTCAGTTGCATCACAGCCGCAGGGCAAAGTCACCAACGACGTCAACGAGGTCACCACCGGGGTGACCACCACGACGCGCGAGTGGTTCTATCTCGATGGCGAGAACCAGCAGCACGGGCCCGTCGATCGAGCGACGTTACAACGGCTCCTTGACGAGTCTCAAGTCTTGATGAGCACGCTCGTCTTCACCGAGGGCCAGATTGATTGGAGATGTCTAGCCGAGGTGCATGACCTCCAGCTGGAGATTGACGAGACTCAGATTGCCGAAGTGCGTGACCTCCAGCCCGTCGAGCTGCTGCCGTGAGCCGACGCCTCACGTTGAGAGAGGGTGCCGTCGGCGCCGTCTCGGGCGCGGCAACAGCAGGCCAACAGCACTACGAGAGCGAGAGCGGCTCTGCTCGCTAGGACCTCTGATGACGCTCTGATGACCGCTCTTTGATGGCCTCCCTCATCGCCCAGGGATGTCGCTTCTGGAGCGTGCTCGCGGGTCCTCGGATGCTGCGCGACCTCGGCGGTGGTGGTTTCCTTCGCTTGTGGAGCCTGTGTCGCCGTTCGCGAGCCGACGGCGTTGTGACTCGAGACTGCCTTGGCCGGAGGGTGCGCGACGGTCACGGTGTACACCAATGCGCAACGGGCATGTACTGTACTAGACGAGACTGTTTACGTAGACGTCCGCTCGTTTAACGAAACTTATTGAGACCTATTGGGTATGCGTAACGTGGTAACTGCAAACTGGTATCGTCGAGGCATAACTCGTACAGCAGGTACGCACGCGGGGGGCAGCCTTAAGGGCAGCCGCGTCGTGTCGGGCTCCGTGAGCTCGCCCCCGCAATCTAGCTTCAATCTCCGCGCGCATCTCATGACATCAGCTCCGGGTCGTCCACGGTCGCCTGTTTCTGCTTCTGTTGCCGTTTGGCATCTTTCTCTGCCTGGAGCTCCCAAAAGGGGCGCGACTTTGTGGCGAGCTTGCGCCCGCCGACATAAGTGCTTGGGGCGGGGGCAGGGGCAGGGGCCACATCCCCACTGTAAGTGCCGCGCCATGCAGTTGCCGTCGCACCGGTCGCATCCCCGCTCGCCTCGCTCGCCCGTTTCTGGGCATCCTTCTCCGCCTGCAGCTCCCAAAAGGGACGTGACTTGACTGCGAGCCTACGCCCGCTCGGCGACGTTGGGTGGACTGCAGCTGAGGATGCCTCCAACGGGAGCGTCGTCCCGAGCGCCTCCGGCTGGGGCGCCCACCCAGCGCCGTCCCGAGCGTCCTCGGTGCCGTCCCGAGCGTCCTCGGCTTCGGGCTCGGCCACGTGGCTCTCGGCGGCATGCGCGGCGCTCCGAAGGAAGCTGTTGGCCTGTCGCTGAGAGGTTGGGCTCGGGATCGGAGCTCCAAATGGATTGGCACGCGACTTCTGAGCAAAGGCGCTTCGCGCGCTGAGTGTGCCACCGAGCGCCGTCCCGAGCGGACTTCGCCCTCCGCTGTTGAGAGGGCTGCGTGTGCCGCTGTTGAGAGGGCTGCGTGTGCCGCTGTTGAGAGGGCTGCGTGTGCCGCTGTTGAGAGGGCTGCGTGTGCCGCTGTGGGGCGTGCCGCCACCACGGCTGCCGCCCCGACCGCTGCCTAGGCTACGGCCGCTACTGCACAAACCACTCCCTGTGCCACTGCCTCTGGTATCGAAGGTGAGGCAAGGAACGGCGGCACGTCCAGACGCGGTGACAGCACTGAGGCCCTTTCGCACGACACTCAAGCCTCCGCGCTCGGGAGCGAAGCTCTGCCTCGTCGTCTCGCGCCTCTCCCAGTTGCCGTAACTGTTCGTAGGGAACTGCACCGTGCTCGAGATGGTTTCATCATAAGTTTCGTCAAGCCTTTCCGCCGCCGGAGCCGGAGGGCTGACGAAACCCGGAGGGCTTGACGAAACCCGCCTCTCCCACTCTCCATAGCTATTCGGAGCGAAGGAGCTCGCGTGCGATGACATCGGTACGGGCCTCTCGCCGATCTCGCCGGGATCTCCAAACCCTCCGAGATCTCCACGATCTCCGAGGTCCCTCCGAGAATGCGACGTCGGCGTCACTTGCGGCCGCGCGAACAGCTGGAAACGGGAAGGCGAGCTGTCCTCACCCGTTGTGTTCGTCGCCGTCATGCGGGGCGCCGCGCCAGCCCTGGCGGGCGTCTGCGCCGCCGAAGACAACGGCCACAGCGTCCAACCGGGTGGCGTGGCGGGTGGCACTGAAGGCGTCGCCGGCGTCGCTGGCATGGCCGCAGCTGCGGCAGCGGCTGCCGCTGCCGCCTCCTTGTCCGCCTTGGCAGCCGCGGCGTCGGCCACCCATCTGGAATAAATCACAGCCGCCCTTGCCTCAGCTTCGTCGGCCTCGTTGGCGGCCGCCAGCTCTGCTGCCGCCGTCGCCGCAGCCTCTTGGGCCGTCTTGGCTGCCTCCGCTGCTGCCCTACCCACAGCCTCCTCGCCCTCGTGGATAGGCTCCTGGAGAAGCTCGGCTCGAACCGACTCTGTCTCCGACTCTGCACTCGATATCATCTCGTCGAGGTATCGAGCCACCGCCGCCAGCCGAGCGCGGGTGTCGGCATCGTGGCCTTCACCTCGGACACCATCACCAACGCCCACATGCACTTCAATGCCATCCTCTAGTCCCGCATTCACCAATTGGCCTCCTGCTGCTTCATCTGCCAATACTCCGTCCGAGACGCTGTGTGCACCACTCTCCGGCGACTGCCTCCGCCGCGGCCAGCGGAGAGCGGTTAGCCATGCTGCCATCAGCTACCCTCGTGCCTGCACGATGCCCAAAAGTTGCCGAGGCCGCGACGCGTGTGCGGCGCAGCCGAAAAAGCTAAAAAACCAAATACAGATTCCGTTCCACACCAGTAAGTCGCCCTGCCGACACGTCCACTCAGAGGGCTGATTCCGCCGTGCTGATTTCGAGTTCCTATTGTTTTATTGACGAAGTGCGCGCGCTTTTTGACGCGACCGCATTCAGCATTTTCCAAGCATGCAGCTCTCTCTACGCATTCTGAACCAGCCATCCTTCCCAGCATGCAGCAGTAGCGCGCGCCACGTAATCTCATCCGTTGACGTGCGGCTGCTCCAAATGCTCACCGTCCTTTCGCTCTTCACGAGCGTTTCGAGCTTCGCCATGAGCCACGGCGGTGTCGGCAGTGGGCTGGGCCATTGGCCTGACACTGCTGACTTCGCGGGCATCGCACGCGCATCCACCCCTTTCATGGACCTCGAAAACTCCGGCCTCGACAGCCGCTGGAGCTCGGACAGGCTGACGGCCGCGCCCCGCACGCCGGCCGACTTCGTCCTGCTCACGGGCCGGGAACGCACTGTGGCATGGAGGCTCGTGAGCTCGAGAGCCGTTGGCACCGGCTTCGACAGCTTCGACAGCTTCGATGAGGAGCACGGGGTGAGAACCGGCCAAGTAGCAGGAGCGGTGTCGGCACCGCGCCGCCTTCTATCCGCGTCAGAGCTGAGCGCGGCGCTCGCTGAGCCGACAGGCGGCCTTCCGACTATTCTCCTCTTCGGTGCCAAAACGTGCCGTATGTGCCGCCGGCTGCAGCCACTGATGGAGAATGCGGCGCGCGACACCGGGGCGCGCTTCTGGCACGTACAACACGACCGCTCGACTGACGAGCTCTTCGAAGCGTATGGCGTCACGCACACGCCCACGGTAATGCTGTACGATGGCGCCAAGGAGCTCGTCCATCGTGCCGTCTACGGGGCGTCCGAAGTGCAACGGTTGGCGAGCATGCTGGGTGCGATGGCGGCATGACGGCCTGAAGCGAGGTGCGATGGCTGGCGACGCGACGGGCGGCCCGACGCGACGCCGGCTTGCGGCCCGGGGGACCGTCGTTAACGCCGTGGATCCCGCATCGCGGGTGCGGGTCGGTGTAACGTAAGGTCCGCGCCGGGTGAGCTTCTCGGTTCTCCTCCCGCACGTCGCACGTAACCGACGTAACGGGTCGTGACGGTGGAATGACGGTGGGGTGCGCGTCCCGTTTTGACTTTCGTTTTAGCACTACGTTAGCACTACGTAGAACGTTGCGTAAGTTTTAGCATTAGGAAACGCACCCCCCGGCTATTCATGTATGATCACCTCAGATACCGCAGGCTGAGAGAGCAGGCGCCTGGTCCTGACGCACTAGCGCGCGCCGAATGTTCAGTTCGTAGAGCACAGAGGTCGTCGCCACAGCGGAGAGTCCAACCGACATGCAGACCTCTCGATTGCGCACTTATCTCTTCGCCATGGCGAGCTCGGCGCGCATCTTGTCGATGGTCACCTTGTAGTCGGGCGTGTTGAAGATCGCCGAGCCAGCGACGAACATGTCGACGCCCGCCTCCGCGACCTCCTTGATGTTGTCCACCTTGACGCCACCATCGATCTCGAGAATGATGGGGTAGCCGCTCGCGTCGATCATCTTGCGCGCCTCACGAGCCTTCTGGAGGGTCGAGGGGATGAAGTTCTGGCCGCCGAAGCCCGGGTTGACCGACATGAGAAGGATGATGTCGATCTTGTCCATGACGTACTTGCACACGTCCAGCGGCGTCGACGGGTTGAAGACGAGACCCGACTTGCAGCCCTTGGAGCGGATGAGCGAGAGTGAGCGGCTGCGGAGTCGGGCGCGCAAGAGGTCATCGGTGGTGGCGGCGGCGGTGGCGGAGTTGGTGAGTCGAGTTGGTTAGTCGCACGTCGCAGCATCGTATGGGACGGGAGTCGATCGCGTGCATGGTCAGAGATGGTAACTCCCAGGCAGTCGATTGCTCTCTAGGCCGCTAGCAAGAGCCGCACGTGGGCATAGCAGAAGTGCTGTGTTCCAGCAGCGGCAGCGGCGGCATTGGCGGCGGCGCTGGCGGCGGTGGCAGCGGCGGCGTACTCGATGTGCGTCGACGCCTCCGGATGGAAGGTGATGTAGTCCGCGCCCGCCTTGGCGAAGTCCTCAATGATCGCGTCGACGGGCGAGACCATCAGGTGGACGTCAATCGGCGCCTTGATGCCGTACTTCTTGAGCGCAGTGCACACCAGCGGGCCAATGGTCAGGTTGGGCACAAAGTGGTTGTCCATGACGTCGAAGTGCACGACATCCGCACCAGCAGCAATGACCTTCTCAACCTCCTCGCCGAGCCGGGCGAAATCGGCGCTGAGAATCGACGGCGCGATCTTGTAGCTGGGCGCAGCCATCTGCGGCTGCGACACACGCACCGAGGTGCGGGCCGAGGCCTGGCCCACCGTGAAGGCGTTGGCACCATCCAGGATGGCGAGCAGAGTGACGCACTTGTACAGCATATTACCTGCAATTGCAGCCCAAGTGCAGGAACATCACGCCATGGTGAGTATCGTGTGGCATGCATTCTGACGGGCGAGGCGCGCGGTGCCGCGGCGCGCGAAGAGGCCGGTCTGCATCGAAGCGACCTGCGGAGATCGGAGATGATTCTCGCGACCTCCAACTTCCAGATACCCGTCAAAAATAACCTAGAGTGGCAGGGTCGAAGTGGGAGAGATTCAGCCTGTGCTGCTTTTCTTTTCGTCGATCCTCGGGGGCGCGCGAAAGCAAGCGCTCGAACATTTTACATGACGACCTTGCCCACGGCCCTCCTTGGCGTCACAGCCCATGCAGCGGCCGTGGTGTCCAAACTATTGATAGGGATCCCCGACCGCATCTCGAATCCAAAGGCCACGCAGTACCTTGGCCTATTCACGTGGCTCACGGTGCAGACCAACGTCATCTGCTGCCTTCGCTTTGCTGCTGTCCTCGTCGCGCACTTCACTGTCTCGAGTGCTCTCGAGGCTCTGACCGTGCGTATCTTTCCGCTGTCCTTCGGATTGGGCTCCATGCTCACCCTCTTGTTCTACAGCCTCGACTACTTTCAGGAAGAGAACGTCCAGAAGCGCAAGAAGTACTCTCAGACAGTCGCACCGTACTGTGAGCTGGCCGCGCACATCGAGCACGGCTCCGCTCTTCCTCTGGCTCTCATGGACGCGCTCACCTTGGCCGCGAGCGGACATTCACGACCCGGCGTTGTCGACCTCGTGGGCGGCTACATCCTTTTCTATATGGGGCTGACGCTGCTCAACCATGCGGCGACCAGGGTGTGGCAGTACCCGATCATCGCGGACGCTCAGAGGGCAGCGGGCTGGCCAGGCGTGCTCCTCTTCTTCGCCGCGATTGCTGGGCTCATGATCAGCGCTGGGCTACTCGGCGTTGCTATTGTGGGGTTTCAATAAGGTGTTCCGGGCGCTGTTCGGGCCCGGTAGCGGGGCGGAGCGAGCGACGCACGGGACATCATAACTTCTGTTGGCCTCTGCGCTCTCTGTGCAGACAGCGTGTGGCCTTTTTGCATCAAGTACTTCTGTGTTCCCTGAATCCGGTAACCGCTCAGAGACGCGACGAAAACATGCCTTTCGTGCTGTCGGCACTGTCTCTGGTCTCTCGGAACTATGTCGGTGACCGTCTACATCGGCACCGATATACCACGCTCCACGGCTCCTCCACGTCCACGTAGGGCACCATCCACGCCACAGAGTGAGGCTATCTGAGATCCGGCCGCCCGGCGTTTTTGCGCTTTCGTTCTTGCTTCGTCGCTGGTACCTGGTATTGATTGCACGAGAGACTGAACCTCACGCGACGTTGGCCATGGTCAGAGGCAGCAAGCAGACAGTGACTCTAGACCACGGTAGCAGTCGTTGTTGGTCTCGCTCAGAGTTTGCGGCCCATCGCAATTGCAGGGGGCGGCCGCAAGCGACTGTGCGGACGCGAGGCACGGGTGGCGAGGCGAGTGTGAGCTTGGGTTTGCAGTGTCAGAGGGAAGCATGACGTTGCTCACCCTTCGCCTGTGCTACCACCGATGCCATCAAAGATCCCGTTGGAGCCCTTGAGCCACTCGTTGTCCTTGTAGCATGCGAGCGTTGGCCTCTGGGGAATGTTGGCTCTCTGCTGAGCGGTGGGCTCTTCGTCTTTGAAGAGTGCCAACGCGAACTCCTGGATCGTGCACGCGAGCGGCCATGTCAGAATAGGCGTCCGTACCGGGTCCAGGGCGATGCGCGGCTTTCTGCAGACGCACCTTGTACGAGAGGTTGCCAGAACCATCGACATCGTACTTGTTGAATAGAGCCTGGCAGGTCTCGCGAGGCATCCCGCCAGGACCCGGGCGGACACCGCTGACGTGCATGCCGAAGCGCTCGAGCGCCTTAATGAATTCATCAAGGCCGATGACACCAGAGCCGTTCGTGTCAAGGTGACGGAAGGCGAGCTCGCACGTGCGCCTGCTGTTGGTGTTGGGCGGCGTCTTCTGGTAAATCGTACCCTTCAGCTTAAACTCGAGCAGCTCGACGTCGGCGCGCGAGGTGAACTTGACCGCCGGGACCTTGGAGCCATCAGGCAACTTCTGCTTCAGATGCGCCCACGTACCAGCCATAATGGCGCCAAAGTAGTCGTCCGATTCGATGGGTGCCGACATCTCCTCATAGTAGCGGATCCATTCGTCGAGCGTGATCTTCCCCGCCACCTCCTCAAAGGAGTTGACGAACTCTTGCAACGCCTCCTCTTTGCGCATCTTGCCCGCAACGACAGCCGGGTGCTTGGTCACGCTGTAAATGGCACTGATGTCGTCGATGCTCAGGTAGCCACGCTCGCCGCCAATCCTGAAAACAACGGCGTGTGAGCAACAGGCATGAGACATGGGATCGCCATGGGCTCGGGGAACGGCGCGTGGCGCGGGCGCGCGCGCGGCCCATGGCCTTCCACATCGAGCGTCGCTGCCTGGTCATGCCTGGGTGCCGGGCCTAAGGGCGCCCCCTCTGTGCGCGGCACGCTCTCGCTCCCGTGGGCAGTGCGCACTTGTCCAGCACGTCGAAGATCTTCTTGACCATGGCTTTGCGGACCGGGCTGAGACGGCCACGCACAGCACGCAGCAACTCATGGTAGCTAACCATATCGTGGCCATCTTTGTCGAAGGCCTTCACGAGCGTATGCACGTCCGTCGTGGACAGGCCCAGCTGGTTGAGCTTGCACGCCTGCTCGAACTCCTCGGCGTCGAGAACGCCAGTCTTACTGCGGTCGACAATCTTGAAGTGGCGAGCAAGACCGCGGATCCCCTCGGCGCCGCGGCGCTTGAGTGCAGAGCGCAGCTTATCCAGCACGGCTTTAGCTTCCGGAGCATCCTCTGCCATTGTTCAATTGAGCGACGCTGGTGCCTCTGCTCCTGCCTTTTGTCGTCGCGCTACCGGTTCGCATACCGACATCCGATTACAATCGTCATCACTGAGTTTGGCCTCCATAACGCTCTGCGGGTCACCAGTAAAATGTGAGTCGGACGCATAAAAGGTGGACGTTCGGTGACACGATTGTATCTCACCGACATAGTTCCGAGGCTTGCTGGCTTGGTTCGGGCCGAAGAGCCCCGCGTTACCGCGTTACATTTAGGCTCCGGGAACCTATCTCTAGGCACGGTCCGTTCGCGCTGAAACGGGACCGCGCGGTCTGGGCCCGAAGCGACCGCTGGCGCACCTCTATCACCGCTCCACAGAACTATGGATGCGGGAAGCGTCCCGCGGGAACCGTCCCGCGCGCGCCGATTCCACACGGGACGGTGGGCTGGGGGACTCATCACTTCCCTACGCACCGGCGCCCGCCCCCGCGCGCAGCAGATTACGATCTCCCGTTTACCGACGCGTGAAATGTGTGGTGCCTCGCGACTTTCGTCCGAGTTGCGTGCGAGTTAGCATGCTCCACCTCATGCGCACCGCATTCCTTATCAGCGCGCCGCTCATACGGCCGACGGCGCCTCGCGCGCCCGCACCGCTAATGGTCAAGTTCCCCGAAAGCCCCAAGGAGGTCGCGACTGAGATGTCGCTCGCGGTGCAGGCGGCGCTCAGTGATGGCAAACGCAGGCTCGAGATCGCGCTGCCCGACGGTCTACAATTTGGCCTCTTTGGCCAGCCTCCAGGCAAGCAGGAGCTCGGCGATCCCGATTACGACCCGCCAGCTGTTCAGACGCAACGCGCCGACATCGAGCTGGCCTACCTCGCAGCTGAGATCTTCCAAAAGCTCGGCGAGGGCGTGGCGTGTGTTCTTCCCGATGCCACCGCGCTCGAGCAGGCCGAACGCTGCTGGACCAAGGGCGGCACTCCGCTGCGAACGCGGCTCGTCGGCAGCGCGGCAGAATTGGATGGCAAACCCGCAGGCTTTGGTGGCGGCCGTGGCGCTGCCGTGAGCGATGCGCCACTGCGTGTGCTGCTGGTGCTGCGTGCGAAGAAGGCGACGCTCGCTGCGCTTGAGCCCATCGTCGCACCGATGGGTGACGAGGTGCTCGTGCTGCTGCTCAATCCGGCGCGGCTCAAGTCCGGAGGCACGCGCTCTGATGACGTCTGATGACCTCTGATGACCTCTGATGACGTCTGATTACGTCGAGGCATGCGCTCTGATGACCTCTGATGACCTATGATTGCCTCCCTCATCAGGTACGCGCTCCGGCTTTACGCCGACGTTTGTGCTCCGTGACAACCCGCACCCCGGCTGGCGCGGCGGGCTCCTTTATCGACGCTACCCGCAGCAGTGGGGCTTGGGTGTGGGGGCGGCGCGAGGGCGCGCCGTCGTGCACGGCCGCTCCGAGCAGCAGCCCACGCTCGACGAGATTGAGGCCGCCTTCGAGAAGATCAAGTCCGACACGAGTCTCATCTCCACGGCAGGCGGGCTGCTCTCTGCCTCAGGCGCGGCGGCCGCCTTGGAACGGCGCATGCCAGTCGCATAGATCATACATATGTTCGTGAGCGGTAGTGTGCCCTGTCCCGGTGGAGAGAGTGCGTGGGGTTTTGTGGAGCGTTGCCGTTATGGCTTGGGGGGGAGACTGTGAATTGATCCGATTCAGTCCGTCAGGTCAGTTTCGTCATAAAGTTTCGTCGCCGGGTCCGCGGTCTCCCCCCGCGCTCACCACAGACCACCGTCTCAAGGGACGGCTCCGCTCCCCTCGTCGGTCAACACAAGTACTGATCCGCGACCGTTGTCGTACCGCGGTATAGCCATTGGTTCGTGAGGTTCTTGTGTCTGTCTTTTCTTCAACACGCGCAGTGCCGTACCCGGTAAATGTAGCACCGGTTGTCGCGTCAATTGTGTTTTAACTTTCACGCGCACGCAGGGGTCATGTAAGGTGTGTGTGTATCCTGAGCGGGCAGTAACAGAGCCGGAGCGCCGGTTGTCGCGACTGTCGTGTTCTCGTTCACACCGACATTCCGCACGCGCATGATCGCGATCATTTTGTTAGTGGCGGCGCATGTGCCACGCCGTATCGTTCTCTCGAATGCCGCGGCCGCAACGCTCGCCGCACCACTATCGGCTGCCCACGCGGTTGCATACCGGGCAGAACCCTTTTCCGCAGCTTCGCAGCCAGGTCGTGCCAAGGCAAAATGCCGTGACATCGAGAGTTGCCAAGCAGAGGGTGAGCGGAGGGCAGTGGAGTTGGAAGAGAAGGCAGGGCCGCTTCGCAATGTCGGACCAATTGGAGCCAATGGATTGGGCCGTGTGCGCTACCGTGCGATGAAGGAGTCGGGCGAGGGCCCTGCACTGCGCCTGGGCGATACTGCCGAAATAAGATTCGATGTTGCCTCAACCGGCGGATACTACATGTTCGGGATACCCTCGCGAGTACCCGGCGCAGCGACGCAAGAGATTTTGGACACGTACCGCATCGTCCTCGGCCAGCGCGACGTTCCGGTGGGCGTGGAGCTTGCACTTGAAGGCGCGCACAAGGGCGACTTGCGGCGAATTGAGGTGCCTCCGGACCTGGGCTTTGCGACGAGCGATTGGAAGCCCGCGCCCAGCGGCTTCAGCGGCAGGCAGCGGCTCGAGAATTACAGGTTGACGCTCACGGGCAACGGGCTGCGCCCGGGATACGATGCGAGCATCCTCTTCCAGGTAGAGGTCGTGCGAGTGCGCCCGGCGACTCCGACATGATTGGCAGTCAGGAATGCGTGCGAGACGCAGTCTCGTATCCGTGTGTGACCGTGCGTGTCCCGGCTCCCCCCGGTGTCTTCTAACCGGTGATGAGTGTGAAATGCGCTCTGCGGAATCCGATGTATGGTTGCTTACACCTAACCGGGTGCCCTAAGGGTGCCCATTGCGGGTGCCGGGGTACTGTGTGCGTGTGTGGTCCTGCTTTATTCCCTTTAATTCACACCGCACACACAGCCGCCCCCTGCGAACCCGACCCTGCCGCCTCCCGCTCCCAGAGCGCCTCCCCGCGCAATTTGTGACTGAGGCTTCAAGAAGAAAAGTAAGGAAAAAGACGAAAGCGTCGCCCAGCGTCCAATGGCCATTGCCAGCGTCAACCGTGGTTCCGTGGAGCGTGGACCATTCCGTCAACGGCAACGCTATTTAATTGTGCGTCTTGGTGACATGAGACAGAAAATGTAGAAAACCTCTTTGCACTTTCTGTGCACACTTGTAACGACGTTGTAACGACGATTTCAAGCTATTTTTGGTCAAGGGCAGGGAACCGAGGAAATTGCCTGGCAAGTTTGTGGAAGTTGTGTGGCAGATTCCGATTCCATTGCGGCACACCTCCGAAGACGTCCGAGGACGCCACGACGCGGGTTGCCCCTTGCACGACGGGTCAGTCAGAGTCCAGGTCAGAGTTCCCCGACACAACAGTAGCGATGTCATCAATGACTGTCGAGCCCACGCCCACACTAGGTGATTTGGAGGGTGCCAGCGAATTCCCAGCTCCGAAAGGCTCAGCGAAAGACAATGGTGTCGCTGTCAGCATTGAATCGATCATGTACACGGTGAACAAAAAGAAGGACAAGCTCGTCATCCTCGACGGGATCACCGCCATCTTCGCGCCGGGAAAGATGACCGCGCTCATGGGCCCCTCAGGCTGCGGGAAAACAACGCTGCTCGACGTGGTA
>Ga0180441_101877_pt1 | contig 12031 bp, 5 predicted proteins | sample ChrtobMetaP5_8mM_FD_120633 | JGI IMG/M metagenome (GOLD analysis project Ga0180441, IMG submission 120633) | Chrysochromulina tobin associated microbial communities from unialgal haptophyte culture, Seattle, Washington, USA - P5_8mM MetaG | ecosystem: Host-associated > Algae > Haptophytes >...
CGTGCCCTAATGAGGGAGGCAATCACATGCAATCACATGCAATCACACGCAATCAGGCCATCACCTGGGAGCCATGATCGTGCCCTAATGAGGGAGGCAATCACATGCAATCACATGCAATCAGGCCATCACTTGGGAGCCATGATCGTGCCCTAATGAGGGAGGCAATCACATGCAATCACATGCAATCAGGCCATCACCTGGGAGCCATGATCGTGCCCTAGGATCGCCTCGCCGTTCACAGCGACCAGGAGCTGCCCAGGCAAGATCTCGCCCGACTCGGCGGCGATGCAGCCTGGCACGACCGTCAAGATCGTCGGCGCGCTCTGGCTGTTCCCCTTGAGAGTGATCCCAAGTCGCGAGCTCGCCGTGGGCTTCTTCAGCTTGATGTTCACAGTGCCAGCCGCCCAGGGGTTGGCAGGTGGCGGCGCTGCCTCGGTGGCGGCGGCCGGCGCTGCCGCGGCGGTGCTGGCGGCGCCCGGCACGGCGCCCGCCATGAGTCCTTTGCCCACACCTTTGCCAACTCCCTTGCCCGCACCCTTGGCACCTTTCCCTGTCGACACCGACGCCTCGGCGGCGGCGCTCGTGACGGCGCTCGAGGCCGGCGCCTCCGACGAGGCGCCGTACCGGGCACTCTTGGGCCCTCCCTTGGGCACCGCGCCGTTCTGGGCGGCCGCTTCGACGGCCGTTGGCGCCGAGTGCAGCCCGAGGCCTTTCGCGCCTCTGACGAAACCCTTGGCGCCCGCGACGGCGCCGACGGATGGCGCCGTACCGGGCACGGCGGCCGCCGCCCCGTCCACCGGCGGCAAGGTGCCATCCTCGACGCGCCGGCGCGCCTCGGTGAGCGCGAGCGTGTCGGCTTGCTTGAGCCACTCCTGCCACGTGGCAGAGGGTCATCAGCGGTCATCAGGGGCAATCAGCGGTCATCAGGGGCAATCAGCGGTCATCAGAGGCACTCAGCGCACCTGCCACGTGGCGGGCGCGCCGCCCGTCACGCCCTTGCCACCCCTGCCGCCCTTGCCCTTGCCAAGGAACGCACCGACCTTGCCCTCGGCGTCGAGCGCCGTCGCGGGCGCCTCGGCGAGCCGCCCACCCTTGCCTTTGGCGAACGCTTCGCCTTTGCCGAGGCGCGGCACGGGCGCACCGGCCTCGTCGCCGCCTTTGGCCGTCGCTGGGGCTGCAGCTCGCTCCGCGGCCGCACGAGCTGCAGCCGAGATCGAGATCGACATCTCGTCGGCGTCTCCGGCGAGCAGCTTCTCCTTTTCGAGCCGCAACCGCTCATTCTCCGCGCGGACGCGCCGAAGCTCTTCCCGCAGCTCCGCATTGGCAGACATGCCGGAGGGCACATCCCCTCCTAGGTTCTCGAGCATTTGTTGCCGGGCGAAGGCCGCCGCGCCCTTGCCCTTGCCGCCGCGCGTACCGGCGCCAGCACCGCCCGCCTTGCCGCCGTCGCCGTCGGCGGCGCCGCCGGCGCTCTCGCTTCCCTTGCCGCCGGCGAAGGCAGCGGCCTCGCCCTTGCCGCCCTTGCCGCCCTTGCCGCCCTTGCCGCCAGCGCCCGAGACGGCGCCGGTTCCATAGAGGCCATGGACCACGCCGTCGGCGGCGCCGCCCCTGCCGCCGCTGCGGGCGGAGTCCTCGGAGGTGTGAACGTTCACGGAGGCGTGCACGCTCACCTCTCCTCGCTCGCCTCCCTTGCCGCCGTCCGCCGCGCCCGTCGGACCGAACGACGTCGCCGCCGCCGCGCCGAGGACGTCGTCGACGACCGCGCCGCCGACGACCGGAGGAATGAGCCCGCCAGAGCCCCCGCCGGAGGCCGTCACATCGAGCTCGACGTCGCCCACGGCATTCCGTAGCAACGCCGTCGCCTCCTCGTGCGTGTGCACGCGCTGCCCGTTGACGGCGACGAGCAGCTGGTTGATGGTGATGCGCCCTGAGGCCGCGGCGAGGCAGCCGGGCGCGAGCGCCGTGATGACCGGCGCCGTGATGGGCGCGGTGGGGCCGCGCGGCGCGTGTGTCTCATCGCTGTTGATGAGAGTGATGCCCAGCCGCGCGGACGCATCGGGCTTGTGCAGCGTCACCCGATACGTGGCCGGCATGCGCATCGTGTCGGGCGCGCCGTGATGAGCGCTGACGAACCCGTCGAAGTTGGGTCCCCCCTTGCCCCCCTTGCGAAAGCCCTTGCCGTAGCCGTAGTCGGCGCCCCGTCCGAAGTCGGCGCCCTTTCCCTTGCCCATGGCGGCGGCGGCCGGGTAGCGCGCGCGATTCACGTCGTACGAAGAGGCGCCAGACCAGCCGTCATTCACACCAGCGCCGCCATTCACACCATACGGCTTCCTCGCGCCGGCGCCGAAGCCGCCCGCGCCAGCGCCGCCCAACGGCCCATCGAGACCGGCGTCGTTCGAGATGGCGGCGCCAGGCATGCCTGGCATCCCTCGGCCCGTGAACGACGCGTTGGCGCTCGCGGCCGCGGCGGCGGCGGCCAGACCGGCGGACAAGCCCGTGGCAGAGGGCACGCTCGAGCCGCCAAATGCAGACGCACTGGCTCCGTAGGGCGGGCAAGCGCCGGCGCCGCCGGCGCCGCCGGCGCCGGCGCCGCCCAACATGGCGCTGCTGCCCAACATAGACGTGGGTCCGGGGCACGTGAGCGCGGGAATGTGGGGCAGCGAGCAAGCATTGCATGCGCCCGTCACGGCGCCCCCGAAGGCCGATCCGCCCACGCCCATCGAGTTCACCAGAGGCGCAGCGCCGACCGGAACAGCGCCAGGGAGCTGGTTGAGTGGGAGCATCGCGGGGAGCATCGTGCCCATATTAGGCAACATCGACAAGGGCGGCAGCGCCATGTTGGGCGCGGACGGCTGGAGGAGCACGGGGAAGCTGGCGGAGGCGTTGTTGCCCGCGGCGGAGGGTGGGACGCCGCCGTTCGAGGACATGGAGAGATGCATGCCATGGGAAAGGGAGGTGTGCCCGAGCGGAGCGCCGAGGCCAAACGCGCCGGGCATCGTGCCCATATTAGGCAACTGGCCGCCCATGCCGCCGCCGCCGCCGCTGCCCCGCCCCGTGCCGCCCATGCCTCCCCCGCCGCTCATGCCGCCCCCCCTGCCGCCGCCCCCCATGCCGCCGCCCCCCATGCCACCGCCTCGCATAGCGCCGCCCATGCCGCCGCTGCCGCTCATGCCACCGCTGCCGCCCATGCCGCCGCCCATGCCGCCGCCACCCATGCCGCCGCCACCCATGCCGCCGCCCATGCCGCCGCCGCCGCCCATGCCGCCGCCGCCGCCCATGCCGCCGCCGCCATCGCCGCCCCGCAGACCGCCGCCGCCGAGGCTTCCGTAGAGCCCCGCGCTGTCGGCCGATGCCGAGGACCGTCCGAAGCCGCCGTGTTGGGCGCCGTGCTGGGCGCCGTGTTGGGCGCCGCCGTCGGGAAGCGGTGGCATCGACAACCGACCGGCGCCGCAGCCGCCGCTGCCACCCACGCCAAAGTCAGCTCCTCCGAAATCGGAAGCGTTGCCACCGCTGGGAGAGTAGACGCCGCCCGCGGCGGCGCTCGGGCGAGCGGCGTGGGGGGCTGGCCCAGAGTTAGCGGGCGCCGGCCAGCGCGCAGGGGGGGCGGCGGCCGTGCGCTGCGACGTGCCGGTACTTGCGTTCCATCCGGCACCGCCGACGCCGCTGCCCATGCCGCCTCCGCCCCCCATGCCGCCGCCACCACCGCCCCATCCGGAGGACGACATGACGCCGGTGGAGCCTCCACCCATCGTAGGCGCCCCCTCCCACTCGCCATCCGCGCCGTCGTCGTAGTGGCTAGCTTGCAGAGCGTCGTAGTTAGCTTGCCCCCCCATTCTCGCGCCTCCGAAGCCGCCGCTGGCTGTGGGGCCGCTGCCGGCCGACCCGCCGTCGTTTTGCGACGATGAGCGCCGGCGGGCGGCGGCGGGCGGCAGCTCGATGGGCGTGCCGTCGGGCGCGCGAAGGTCCACCTTGCCGCCCATCGCGCCGGCCACCGACCCGCCGCCGCCCGTCGAGGCGGCAATAATCGCCGGGTCGGAGGCGGCGATCGAGTTGGATTGAGGGTTCTCACGGCGCGGCGACGGCGTCGGCAGCTGAACATCCTGCCCGTCGGGCGTTTGCAGCGTCACCTTGGTCGACGCGGGCGCCACGACCGTGGGCGCGCCCATCCGTGACGAGGGTGCCACGCTCGCCACGGCCTGCTGCGGATCGAGCCCCATGGACGAGAGCTGCTCCTGCGTGAAGAGGGAATTGCTCCTCCGCGGAGAGGAGGCGCTACCGCCCATCCCCATCTGCTGCTGTTGCAGCTGCTCGGAGGTGAAGAGGGACATGATAATTTCGGAAGTCTGCGCGACTTCCGGCGCGCGCAATCCACGCGTCGCTCGCGGGACCGCGTGTGAAAAAGAACTAGTCGATTACCCCCCGTGTGTGAAATACCGCCAGTGAGAAACCAAAATAGTCTCGACGATCGCCGCGCGAACCTCGCGAGTTGCCCGCTATGGTGCCGGTTTGAATTGCCGCCCGCGCTTAACGGTCGACAATTTAGCCCTTCCAAGATCTTGAATGTATTCCGAATTAAAGAGTCACGTCACCCTGTGTCCTTTCCGTCAGCACGCACCCCGCGCCTCTTCGCCGCCTTGCGCGCCTGGCGCAGCGCCCCCGCCGGCGAGAGCTCGAGCACCTGACGCAGCGTGAGCCCGCACAGGCCGCACGTCTTCTTGCAGTTGGTGCGCATCCACGACGAGGTGGCGCAGGGGCCTTGCTTGTCGTGCAGGTTCGCGGCCGAGTTGCCCTCAGCCTCGCACCCAGCAAAGTCGGCCCACGGGCTCCCGAAAGCGAGCACCTCGGGCGGCGTGTCGTTACATCCTATCGCTTCGAAGGTCAGCGGGCGCAGCCTGTCGCGCACGCGCTTCGCGAACGTGGACGCGCGCACGGCACTCTCCGCGGCGCTCGGCACACGGTACGGCACGGGCGCAAACGGCGGCTCCGCGTCGGGCGGCAGTGAGCACTCCGTGTCGCAGATCGTGGGGAGTGATGCATTGATGGCCTTGGCCATGGCGTCGTACCCAGGGCCTCGCACGGCACGCTCGTTGCGCGGGTCGCCCACCTGTGGGGATAGGGCGCCGTAGTGAGCACTTGCATGCAGGGCTCAAGGAGCGCGAGGGTCGCCCACCTCGGGCAGCCAGTGGTAGCAGTGCGTGGGTAGCCTGCGGCGTGCCATGCGGATGGCCAAGCACGCGTGGATGTGCTGGCAGCACGAGGCGCGCGTGTGGCGCCAGTTGAAGCGGAATGGCGTGTCGGCAAAGATGCGCTGGCACGCCTCCAAAGCAATGGGGCTGCTGCCCCCAACTGGGCAGTGCAGCCGGCTCATCGGCACCCGGCTGTGCATCTGCGTCGGCGACGAGCGATGGCGAGCGACGACCCTAAGCAGCTCCTCGCCATCAAAGTCGTCTTCAGCGCCCGACCGTTTCGCCGCGGCGATCCGCTCGGCCCGTGCGCGCAGCGTCTGCGACTGGTACGCGGCGTTGGCCTGCCGGAAGGCGCGGAGCCGCGCTTGGAACGGCGCGCCCAGCGCGGACACCTTGGCCGCGAAGGCCGCCGAGAAGGCCGCGTAGAGCTCGTGATCGAAGGGCGCGACCTCACGAATACGCGCGTCGCACGCGGCCGGGTCTGGGCACACGGCGGAGACCGACGGCTGCGCGTAGTGCGGGTTGGTGGTGCCTGGGACCGCGCGCATGTGCAGCAGCCGCTGCAAACCAGTCAGGTCTGCCAGCAGCAGCAGCGTCTCGTCAAACCGCTCCATCAGGCCCACCAGGTCAAACGAGGAGAGGAGGGAGCGCAGAAGGGCACGCTGCTTGGCGCCCTCGCCAGGGCGGCGGGCGACCGTGGCCCCAGGTGGCAGCTGGCCATCGGGGCCGGGCGCGTCGTCGAACTGCGAGTACTCCCGGCGCTTCGCCTGCCCATCTTTCGTGTTCACGCCCAGGAACTCGGCCCAAGTCGCATCGATCGGACGCAGCATGATCGAGCTCTGCAAGTTGCGCGGCGCCCAGTCGAGAATGGTCGCGCCGAAGAGGGTCGAGTTGCGCGCCTGGCGCCACGAGACTGTCCAGCGGTAGAAGGAGACGTAGTAAGACGTCGGCTCGCGCAGCCGCGTCACGAGCACCACGGTGCACTGGCAGCGGAGCGCGACCTGCTGCAACGGCGACGTGGGCCCAAACGCGGCGAGGATCGTGCGCATGCCCATGCGCGAGTAGTGGTGCTCCGCGAAGAGGCGAAATGGTGCGCGGCGATCCCAGTCCGAGCAGCTCGCGTTGCGCGGGCCCAGCAGCGCGGCCGTCAGCGTGTCAGTCACCTGCCAGTGCTGGTGCAGTCCATAACCCCAAAAGCCCCAGCCGTCCAACATGTCGTTGGTATTCACGATGTGGCGCAGCGTACTGCCACCATTCTTGTGCGTATGACGCTCGAGGACGATCGAGCACGGCTTCAGAGGCGTCACCAGCCACGGGGCGAGCGGGCGCTGTGACATCCCGAAATCTTATTTGCTCGTGTGAATGAGAGCGTGAACAACTGGTTTCGTCAGAACAGAACACAGCCCCTCCTATCTCACATGGGGCTCCCACGCCGAGCGTGAGAGATGCCTTCGAAACACATGAACGACGAGCATTTCGAGGAGGTGGCAGAACTGCTCGGTGCGGCCGGGGCCGGCGCGCGAGGCTTGTTGATCTTATTGCCTTGTCGCTGTCAAGTCAAGTCAAGTCACTTGACTTGTGCGCTTCGCGTGCCATCCCCTGAATCGCCAAGTTTGTGAAACCACATGTTCACACTTTCGATCCGCGCGGCGGTGCCGCACTGGACTGCATGTGCCTCGCATGGGTCTTCGAGGCATGGCCGCTCGGCGGACCAGCAATCGGCGGATCCACGCTGTACTTGCGCACCATTGGAGCCGATCACGGCGTGGTCCACCAAGGCGTCATCTTCAGCTTTGGCCACGACGACGTCCGGCTCAGGACGAGAAATGTCACTTTCCACTCGGCCACGCTCGTCGAGGTGGTGACCCCATCGGTGCCTCCGACGGTCGGCTTGTTGCCACGGACGGCGCGCGTGTACTTCGCCTGCTCACAGAAGGCGCGGCAGAGCGAGCGCCGTGACTTGGGACAGCACATCGCCACCTTCACCTTCTGGTTAGACCGCCCGTCAAGACTGCCGCTCTGCTTTGACGCGTCGAATTGCGACCGACCTCCTGCGTTGCTCGACATTGCGGCGGGGGTTACGCCTCGTGCAGCAGCACGACTTGCGGGCATGAGCGCGCTCGCTCCGCGTGTTCTGCCGCCTGGTGGCCGCTGCGAGGACTGGCGAGCGCTGCGCGGCCTGCGAGGGCCACCAGAGTGCCAGCGTGCAGCTTCCCTCGTGGCGGCTCGATGGGACGGCGTGGCGCCCGGTCGTCCGCAGAGCTTCGCAGGCTGCACACTGTGGCGGTCTGCGCGTGGGCCGGGATTCGTGAGGTTTATCCAAGCACCGCCGCAGACCCAAAGGAGCGCCGCTGCCAACGCTGCGTGTGACATCACGGGCCGAGGTGGGCACTGCCTCTGCGTTGGGCCGAGCGCGGCGAAGCCCCTGCAGACACCGTGCGGCCAGAGCCTGAGCGCCCTCTTTGGCTTTCGAAAGGACCTCGCCCACGCCTCGAGCACGCTGCACGATCCGTGCGAAGCGCCCAGCCGAGCGCGGCCGTGCCTCTCCAAGGTGCTCCAGCAGCTGCCTGCGCCCGGTTTTCACGAGCTCGAAGACTCGAGCGTCGTCGGCTACCTGCGCAGGATCGAGGGGAGCTTCAATCTCGACGTCGTTGTGGCGCTCCACTCGACGCCGATGGTGGACCTGGTCGACGCCATCCACGAGGCTCTGAGCGTGGAGCTAGCACGGGCCACCACCGTGTATGTCTACCAAAAAGGCCAGCTACCTCCGAAAGAACGCCGCCGGCTCGCAAACGTTCGCCACCTGACCGTGCGCATAGAGCGCCTGGCCAACGTGGGCCGCTGCGACCACAGCTATCTCACGCACATCACCCGCCACTTCAGCTCGCTTGCCAAGCTGACTCTCTTTGTGAAGGACACCACCTTTGCGCACTTGCACTTGGGCTACGGCAGCAAGTTGCTGACGTTTCTGCGGCGGCTGCCAGCGCCCGTCGACTTTTGGGGCGCACGCGCTCTTCGGCGCGCCGGGCCCGACTTTGAGATGGAGGAATACGTCAGCGACATTTGTCGTAACCGCTTCGTGAAGCGCACCCGTGGCCAGGCTTGCTACAAGAGCGACTTTGAATATCTTCGGGCAGAGAGCCGCCCGCTCGGCGTGTGGCGGATGCGCATGGGCTTGGGTAACGAGACGACCTACAAGTTTGTGCCCGGTGGCATCTTCGCCGCGTCGGCGAAGGCGATTCGGCGCACGCCGCTCGCCATCTATGAGCGGATGCTCCAAGATGTTGGTCGGGGGCCCAACGTCGAGGCGGGTCACTTTATGGAGCGCTCGTGGTTTGCTGCCTTCAACGGGCCGCACCAGCGCACCCATCGTCCGATTGTGCGTCTGCGTAGTACGCTCGCCGTCTATACCATCGTGCTTGCAGCCGATGGTGGCCGCGATGTGGCCGTGGGCGCGCCGCCGTGTGACGACACGTTTGCTGCCAAGACGGCCGGGATGAGCACGGTGGAGTGCCTCTTCTTTTCCGATTCTCCCATGCATCTCGAGGCGGCACAGACCCGAGGCTGGCGCACTAGCCGGATTGCGCACGAGCACGAAGCCCGCGTGCTCAAGCGTGCTCCTCATCGGCACACGGCCTTGGCCGCCTTTGATTACAGCGCCTTCTATGTAGCCTCCGCGGGGCGGACCCTCAATGTGCCCGCCGTGCTCGAGGCCATCGGCGGACGCTTCCTGACGTCGAGCGCTGCGTCGATGCTGTTGCCCGCTCCGATACGGGCGCAGACGGCGGGCACCGAAACGTCTGTGTCCACGGCTGCCATCGTGCGTCGCCAGACCGGAGCCGTGGCTGCGCTCGGCGACGCGTGGCTCAACGCGTCGTCTGAGGCCCATTCGAGGGCCCCCGGCCTTGCGGATGATGACCGCAGCCTCCAACAGGTCCTCGCTCGGCAGCCTCAGCCTTTCGGACTGCCCGCCGTCCTCGTGCTCCCGAGCGAGAATAGTCTCTTCGGCTCCAACGACGTGCCCCTGTTGCTCATCCCTCCGGCGGAGCTGCCCACGTGGTGGACCTGGTGGATGTGTGTCTCCAAGGGCCACGGATCCGCCGATACGGGACGCGCTCGCCTCAGCCGATGCTGCAAGCCGGGCACAATGGAGTCGCGCTCGTTCGCGTGAGCGAGCACGTAATCTCAAACCCCGCGTTCACATTTTGGGACAGACGTGCACGATGTTCTAGGCCCAGGTACAGCTGTAGTCCATGCAGGTGGTCAGAAAACACCCGAAGTTGAGGCTGGACCGCGACGAAACTGACTGTATGCTGAAACCTAGGATTCCTAACCCCAAAATGGCACGCAGAGGGGCCGAGGACAATGCAGCATAGCTTCCGAGCGTTGTCGAGCAGGATCAAGGGCTTGACCCTGCTGAAGCAGGACTCGGCGTGCAGTTCTACGACTTACGTCGCCGGTGACAGCCCCAGCGCGGCGTCACCAACGGTTGCCGCGAACAGCGCAGACAGTTCTGAAGAACTCGAGAAGCTGCGCAAGGATGTCGAACGGCTCAATTCAGACATCGAGCAACTCCATGGAGACAAGGAGCAGCTCAATGCAGACAACGAGCGGCTGAAGGACGAGGTCGACAGATTACGGGGTGAGAACGAACAGTTGAACGAGCGGCTGCGGTTCGATCCGCGGCAAGCAGTCTCCGAGTGGCTCTCGAGGTGCATGCACTTGCAACCGGCTGGAGGAGTGGCCGCCGCCGCCGCCGAGGAGGCCGTCGCCGTGCGGGAGACCGCGGCGGACGGAGTGGCCGCCGCCGCCGAGGAGGCCGTCGCCGTGCGGGAGACTCTGGAGGAGTCCGCCGCTGGCGAGTGCACCTTTTGGTTTGTGTCCGCATCGCACATCCGCTCTCTGGATCTCACGACCACCATCACGCTGCCCTCCTTTCAAGAGCTCTTCAAGCTCAACAACGCCTCTGGGGGCAGCGTGCTGGAACAGCGCACGCTCAAGGCTGGCGTCGCCTACCGTCAGGGGTACGTGTCCGATCTGCTCGCGGTCAGCCACCGATGGGAGGACCCATCGGCACCCGACGGCGCGGGCGCCCAGCTGCGCGCGATCCGCGCGTACCTCGACGCCCATCCCGAGGTCGTTGGCGTCTGGTTCGACTTTTGGTGCATGCCGCAGGGCAAGCAGAGGACGCTCGCTGAGACGGTGCGCTTCAAGCACATGCTCGGCAACGTCAACTTGCTCTACCTCGGCTGCCAGGTGCTCGCACTCATCGACATTTCGTACCTCTCCCGCTTCTGGACGCAGTTCGAGGCGTGGCTCTCGATGCAGGAGGGCTCGTCGGCGAAGGGCTTGCGCGCGGCGTCAGAGCGGCGGCGGCGCTTGCAGATGGTGTGCCTGCATAATGCGACGACCGGGTCGGAGGACGTCAAGCTGCAGCGAATGTGGTGCAACGTGACGCCGAAAATGGCGCTCGAGCTGCTTTCAAAGCCTGACGTGACGGTGACGAACACGGGCGACAAGGTGACGCAGCTCAAAAAGATTGAAATGCTCGATGGCGAGGTGCGTCAGGCCTGGGGTGTCGAGGCGGCGAGGGCGCTGCGTGCGGAAGCCGAAGAAGAAGGCGTCGCGCCGAATCTGCCCTATGGCTTCTCGAAGGAAGTGCTCCTCGGGGCGGGGTTTACGGGGGTGGAGCGGGCGGGGGTGATGGCGCGATTTGCAATCCGAGACAGGGACCTTGCTTCGGCAAAGGCATTTGGTGAGTTTTCGTTGCAGGAGCGAAAAGCGGCGTCGGCGGCGTTTGAGTTTCCGATGGCCGCATTGGCCCCGGAGGTTGTCGACGCGCTCGCAAAGTTCGAGGACTCCGATTCGGGTGTGCGTTTGGAGGCGGTCTCGACTCTTGGCCAGCTGGATGCGGCGTCGCTCGCTCCGCACGCGCCCGCGCTCGTCGCAATGCTCAAGGACTCAGTGTCGTACGTGCGAAAGGCGGCGGTCTCGACTCTTGCTAAGCTGGATGCGGCGACGCTCGCTCAGCACGCGCCCGCGCTCGTCGCAAGGCTCGAGGACTCCGATTCGGATGTGCGTATGGCGGCGGTCTCGACTCTTGGCCTGCTGGATGCGGCGACGCTCGCTCGGCACGCGCCCGCGATCGTCGCAAGGCTCGAGGACTCCGATTCGGGTGTGCGTTCGGCGGCGGTCTCGACTCTTGGCCTGCTGGATGCGGCGACGCTCGCTCAGCACGCGCCCGCGATCCTCGCAAGGCTCAAGCACTCCGATTCGGATGTGCGTGAGGCGGCTGTCTCGACTCTTGGCCAGCTGGATGCGGCGACGCTCGCTCGGCACGCGCCCGCGATCCTCGCAAGGCTCGAGGACTCCGATTCGGGTGTGCGTAAGGCGGCGGTCTCGACTCTTGGCCTGCTGGATGCGGCGACGCTCGCTCAGCACGTGCCCGCGATCCTCGCAAGGCTCGAGCACTCCGATTGGGGTGTGCGTGCGGCGGCGGTCTCGACTCTTGGCCTGCTGGATGCGGCGACGCTCGCTCAGCACGCGCCCGCGATCCTCGCAAGGCTCGAGGACTCCGAGTAGCCTGTGCGTATGGCGGCGGTCTCGACTCTTGGCAAGCTGGATGCGGCGACGCTCGCTCAGCACGCACCCGCGCTCGTCGCAAGGCTCGAGCACTCCGATTGGGGTGTGCGTAGGGCGGCGGTCTCGACTCTTGGCCTGCTGGATGCGGCGACGCTCGCTCAGCACGCGCCCGCGATCGTCGCAAGGCTCAAGGACTCCGATTCGGGTGTGCGTAAGGCGGCGGTCTCGACTCTTGGCAAGCTGGATGCGGCGACGCTCGC
>Ga0180441_101896_pt1 | contig 11954 bp, 7 predicted proteins | sample ChrtobMetaP5_8mM_FD_120633 | JGI IMG/M metagenome (GOLD analysis project Ga0180441, IMG submission 120633) | Chrysochromulina tobin associated microbial communities from unialgal haptophyte culture, Seattle, Washington, USA - P5_8mM MetaG | ecosystem: Host-associated > Algae > Haptophytes >...
AAAAAAGGAAAAAGAGGAAGAGGGAAAAGAGGAAGAGGAGGGAAAAGAGGAAGAGGGAAAAGAGGGAAAGGGAAAAAAGGAAAAAGAGGAAGAGGGAAAAGAGGAAGAGGGAAAAGAGGGAAAAAAAAAAACGACTTCGACGAGAATCGAACTCGCGCGGGTGGAACCCAGCAGATGTCGAGGAATTGATCGCCATGAACGTGTCATCTTTCTAGTCTGCCCCCTTAACCGCTCGGGCACGAAGTCTTACTGAGGGTAACTGAGTACTTTAAAACAATTATAAAGTCAATTAGAGTTGCGGATACGCTGCTGTCCTCCCAGTTGCGTAATCGCAGTGCGTGCTCCAAACCCCCTACCCTTCTCTCCCTTCTAACCGTTCCCCCAAACGCAATCCCAGCTCCCGCACTCCATCCCCCGATTTCCTTTTTCCCATCGCGCGATAAACTTAGCTCATCATCCGAACTCGGGTTCCCCGGACCACTCGACTCTTGCGAAATCGACGAACGCCTCCATCAAACAGCCGCTCTCGCTCCGCGCAGGCCAGACAGCCTCCATCGAATCCGTAACGCATGTACTGGGTCTCCGATGGCTCCCTCACCAGCACGGCCCTTGGCCGTCGCGCTCTCATCGGCTGCATGTATGCCGCCGTCGCCACGGGAGTCACGTATGGCTTCTCCATGTACTCGAGCGCGCTCAAAGAGCAATTCTGCTTCTCCCAACAGCAGCTCGCCAACTTGAACACCATCCAGTTCTCCCTCGGTCCTTTCAGCCCACTCTTCGGCGCTTTCGCGCGTCGCTGCGGAGTCAAGGGCACGCTGCTCCTCGGCGGCCTGTGGGTGAGCTCGGCGCAGATTGTCTTCTACCTCGTCGCCACGCAGAGAATTCACGCCGGAGACCCAGCAAAGGTCCTGCTGGGGATCTCGATGCTGCAGTACATGGGCATCCAGCTGATCTCCTCCTGCGCCTTTTCAACGCCAATCATGCACTTCCAGCGCCAGCGTGGCATGGCCGCTGCTCTCGTCAAGTCATTTGTCGGCCTGGCGGGCGCGGTCGTCTCTCAGCTCTACGGTGCGCACGACGTCACGAACACGATATGCTGCGCCGATACGCCTCTCCCAGCGCGCCTCCCCCAGAGCGCCTCAAGAACGCGCCCTCTCCCCGCTGCTGCCCGACCTCGTCCGCCGTCCCAACTGCTGTCCGACCTCTCCGCTCGCGCGCAGTGCTCCTCTTCGGCGTGCCGGGCGCCGAGCCCGAGGCGCTCAACTGCATCCTGCTCTGGGCGAGCGTCTCGCTCAGCTGCTGCGTCTTCGCGTCCGTGATCGTGCCGAGCACGCCCGATGAGAGCGCGCGCGAGCCACGCACGATGCTGCGCTACCTGCACACCCACCTGCTCGTGCTGACGGGCGTGGGCACAGCCGTGGCGCTCGCCCCATATGGGCCGGTGCACAGGGGCCTCGTGCCGGTGCTCCTCGCCATGGCCCTCGCGCCGCTCGGCATCGCCCTCGCGCCATGCTGGGATCGACAGCGCGCGCTGCGCGAGGGCGACGAGGCGCCGCTGCCGACCGTCGGGCTGCTGTGGCACGTCGAGGGCGCCGCCGCCGCCGCCCCCGCACTGACCACGCTGCCGATCCTCAAGCTCGAGTCGTCGGTATCGTACACGACGCTCCAGATGTTGATTGCATGCGGATTGCGTGCTGATTGCGTGCTGATTGCGTGCTGATTGCGTGCTGATTGCATGCTGAGTGACTCCATTGCATGCTGATTGCATGCTGATTGCATGCTGAGTGACTCCATTGCATGCTGAGTGACTCCCCACAGGTATCGTACACGACGCTCCAGATGCTGCGCACGCCCGACGCGTGGCTCCTGTGCGGCGTGGGCTCCGTCGTCATCGGCGGCGGCAACATGCTCTCGACCAACTTTGGCCAGATCGTGCAGGCCTGCGGCGCCTCGGAGGCCTTCGTGCCCACGGTGGTCACGCTCTTCAGCACGGGCAACCTGCTCGGCCGGCTCGTCGCGACCATCGTCTCCGATCGGGTGCTCGCGTTCCGAGGCCGGCCACGCCCGTGGATCGCCGCGGCCATCGCTGCCCTGATGGGGTCTGCGCAGCTCGTCCTTCTGCTCGCCGGGCTGTGCGCTGCGGGCTCCGTCGGCCAGGCGGCGCTCCTCGCGCTCGGCAGCGTATGCGCGGGCATCGCCTTTGGCTCCATGTGGCCCCATCTGGTGGTGCTCGCCTCAGAGCTCTTCGGCAGCTCCCACTTGGCCGCCAACTACTTGTTCTTCGACGGCGGCTGCGGCGCCGTCGGCACGCTGCTCCTCGCCAACCTGCTGCCAACGTTCTTTTACTCGCGGGCCGCGACCGACGACGACGAGGGTGGCTCAGGGGCTGGCTCGGGGCCCGATTTGACGAATCGGACATGCGCGGGATCGTCCTCCACCTGCCTGGGCGCCCAGTGCTTCCTGCCGACGCACTCGATCATCGCCGGCCTCTGCTTGCTCGCCGTCGTCGCCTCCGCCGTCATCGCGCGCCGCAGCGCCGGCCTCTACCGGCAGATCAAGCGCAACGCCGACCTCATCGCTCGCGCGGCCGTGGGCGCTCGAGAGGGCGCGACCAGCGCCGTCGTGGGCGGAGGCGGCGCGAGCGGCGTGCTCGTGCCCGGCGCCACCGAGGGGTCCAAGCCGACGCTGTCGCTGCAATACGGAGCGACCTCGGCGGCGGCGATGACGCAGCCGCTCCTCCTGGGCGCCGTCGCGCATGCGCCGCCGCCGCCGCCGCTGAGCAAGCCGCCTCTGAGCGCACCTCCTTCGCCTGCGCCGCCATCGGCGTACGCGGGCGTGAGAAGCGCGACCTCAGCATCGTTCTCGCCGCGCCATTCCAGGGAGCCGTCCCTGGACTGGCACGCGATCCCTGAGGTGGACTGAGAGAAAGACTGAGAGGAGGCCATTGTAGAATGTAGATTGTTCTGTGAGATCATGGTTGCTCGTGGGGTCTGAGTATCCATACATGTGCAACAGGTCTTTGAGAGAGCATGCTCGGGATTACGGGCTGCCGCGAGTGAGCGCTCACCACGGCGGCATCGAGGATGCAATCACCGCGGCAAACTTAGAATCTGGGCGAGGTGCTGATGACGCGAGGCCTCCGGCGAGGCCACGGTCTCACAGCGCAAACAAGCTTACATCTCCGCGGCGTGCTCGCGCCAAAGGGCGGTTGAAAGCGCACAGCCGCGCGCTCGCATACCCATGGACCGGGTGCTCCAGTTCAACTTTGGCTACCTGCCACCCAAGGAGGGCCTCACCTCCTCGTTGCCACTCGCGACGCTCTCCTCGAAACGGCAGTCGCCGTCACGGGCCTCGTCGCGCAACAGCGTGGACATCAACCTGAACAAGAAGCCGCGGCACGAGATCGATTTGAAGAGCCTCGAGTGGCGGCAGATCAATTTTGTGCGCGTGCTCGCCGCCGACATGGTGCAGCAGGCCAACTCGGGCCACCCGGGCGCCGCGATGGGCTGCGCGCCCATCGCGCACCTGCTGTGGCAGAAGGTGATGCAGTACAACCCGGCGGACCCGTCGTGGCTCAACCGCGACCGCTTTGTGCTCTCCAACGGGCACGCGTGCGCCCTCCAGTATGCGATGCTCCACCTGACGGGCTACGACCTCTCGCTCGATGACCTGCGCGCGTTCCGCCAGATCGACTCCAAGACGCCCGGGCACCCCGAGGTGGGCGTGACGGCGGGCGTCGAGGTGGCCACGGGGCCGCTCGGGCAGGGCCTCTCCAACGGCGTCGGGCTCGCGCTAGCCGCGGCCCACATGGCCGCCACCTTCAACCGCGAGGGCTTCAAGGTGGTGGACCACTTTGTGTACGTCATCTGCGGCGACGGTTGCATGCAGGAGGGCATCACGAGCGAGGCGTGCTCGCTCGCGGGGCACCTGGGGCTGGGCCGCCTGATCGTCTTCTACGACGACAACAAGATCCAGATCGACGGCGGCACCGACCTCGCCTTCACCGAGGACGTCATGAAGCGGTACGAGGCGTACGGCTGGCAGACGATCCACGTAGAGGACGGCGACACCGACCTGCTCGCTCTCGAGCAGGCGATCGCGAGCGCCAAGGCGGAGCTCTCGCGCCCGACGCTGATCAAGGTGACGACGACGATCGGGTACGGCTCGGCCAAGCAGGGCACCGCGGGTGTGCACGGCGCGCCCCTCGGCTACGCCGACCTCGCCAACGTCAAGAAACAGTACGGCTTCGCCGAGGAGGCCTTCTTCAACGTGCCTGAGGACGTGGCGGCCGCGTATGGCCGGTGCAAGCCGGCGGGCGCGGAGAAGCAGCAGAGCTGGCAGAAGCTTCTCGAGGGCTACCGAGTGGCGCACCCGGAGCTCGCGGCGGAGCTCGAAAGGCGCGTGGCGGGGCGGCTGCCGGAGGGCTGGCGCGACGTGCTCCCTCGCTGGACACCCAAGGACCCGGCCCTCGCCACGCGCCAGTCGTCCCAGGAGGTGCTCAACAAGCTGTGCGTGGCGGTGCCCGAGCTCGTGGGCGGCTCGGCCGACCTGACGCCTTCCAACTTGACCAAATTCCGCGGCGCGCTCGACTTCCAGGCAGCCACGCCCGAAGGGCGGTACATCCGCTTCGGCGTGCGCGAGCACGCCATGGCTGCCGTGTGCAACGGCATCGCCGCCTATTCGCCCGCGCTCTTCCCGTTCTGCGCGACCTTCCTGAACTTCACCGGCTATGCGCTCGGTGCGATGCGCGTCTCGGCGCTCTCGCACCACGGCGTCATCTACATCGCCACGCACGACTCGATCGGGCTCGGGGAGGACGGGCCGACGCACCAGCCGGTAGAGGCGCTGCTCAACTTTCGCGCGATGCCCAATACGCTCACGCTGCGCCCCGCCGACGCGAACGAGACGAGCGGCGCGTACATGGTCGCGCTCGAGCACCGCACGTGCCCGTCGGTCATCGCGCTCTCGCGACAAAGCTGCCCGAACCTCAGCGGCTCGTCAATCGAGGCGGTGCGGGAGGGCGCGTACGTGCTGCAACAGGCGCCCGAGGGCGGCGCGCCGCAGCTCGTGCTGTGCGCGACCGGCTCGGAGGTGGCGCTCATCGTGGACGCGGTGCCAAAGCTGCCGGGGCTGCGCATTCAGCTCGTGTCGATGCCGTGCTGGGAGCTCTTCGACATGAAGCCGCGCGCGTACAAGCACACCGTCTTCCCGCCAGGCGTGCCCGTGCTCGCCGTCGAGGCACTCTGCGCCGAGGGATGGAGCAAGTACGCGCACTCGGTGATCGGCATGACGACCTTTGGCGCTTCGGCGCAGGGCAAGGACCTCGCCAAGCGCTTCGGCTTCACCGTCGAGAATGTGGTCGCCAAAGCCAAGGAGCTCGTGAGCTTCTACGAGTCGCCGCGTGTGGTGCCCGACCTACTCGATCGCCCCGACGAGCCGTGGGCCTCGATGAGTTCTGGCCATTGAGGTGGTGGTGGAGAGAGGCGGGAGCCATGCATGAGAGGGGGGGGGGGGGGGGGGCCACCCCGGGGCGCGGGGGGGCCCCGGGGGCCCCGGGGTAGGATCGAGGGGGGGGGGGGGGGCGGGGCGCGCTGGTGGGCGCCCCCCCACTCGCGCCGCCCCGGCGGGGGGGGTGGGGGGGTTGTGTGGGGGGGGGGGGGGGGGGGGGGGGGGGGGGGGGGGGGAGGGGGGGGGGGGGGGGGGGGGGGGGCGGCCACGCCGAGGCGCCGGGTGAGCCTGAGGCGCTCGCGGTACGATCGATGGGATGGGTGGCGGCGTGGCGCGCTGTGGGCCTAGAGGCAAGTGCGGAGTGTGCGATTCATACCATCATGTTATACGCGACGAAGAGATGACAGATGTGCACGCTGTAACTACGTGTCAAGTACTGGTGTCCAATCTCCAGAATGGTTCTTTTGTCGAACTCGCCCATCTTTCGGCAACACGGCTACTTGTTGCTGGTAGGCAAGTTTATTATGCGATTCCGCAAAGCGTCATACTGGGCTGCGTCGCGGTTCCCACTCGCCGCGCCCCCCACCGGCTCCCTGCCCCGTGCGATGAGCTCTCCGCTGCCGGTGATCGCCCCCCGGCGCAACTCGTCGGGCGGCAAGCGCCGCCTGTCCGGCGGGTTCCTGCCTGGTGACGTCGGCCTGGACGAGAACGATGACGAGAACGAGCGCCAGGAGGCCGCGCAGGCGGCGGTGCAGAAGCAGCTCGCCAAGGTGAAGTCACCGCTCAAGGAAACGCCAGGTCGCCAGGAGCGACGCCTAGAGGGTTACGGCGACGCGATGAAGCGCTTCATGGACAACAAGGTGAACAAGAAGAATGCCTTCCTGAATGCGTACAACATCGACGACATGGACCGGATGATCCGCGACATGGACCGCAACTCCACCGGCGGTACCATCGAGATCTTCCAAAAGGGGGCGATGATGCTCGATGCGGGCTCCCGGATCATCGCGGCGCGTGTCGATGCGCTCGAGATGCAGCAGGAGCGGCTCCGCCGCATGATCGACCGGCCGGGCGCCAAGGTGGACGACCCGGCGGACGAGGAGGAGGAGGAGGAGGGCGCCAAGGCTGGCGCAGTCGACCTCGAGGGCGCGCCCGAGTGGGCGGAGGCGTCGGTCGTGGAAGAGATGACCGCGCTCATGGCCGAGGCTAAGAAGACGGCCAGTCCCGCCGACATGCACGAGATCGCGACGCAGCTGAACCTGAGCGACGCCAAGGCGACGGAACTGTTCAACTTCGTCCAGTCCAAGATCGTGAAGCCCAAGAAGCCCAAGAAGCCCAAGCGCAAGAACCCGACCGCGTACCTGGAGACCGACCCGTCGAAGCTAAACATGGATAAGCACGAACTCGGCGCCGACGCCGACCCGTTCTTCTACCGCACCTCCGCGCTGTACGGCATCAAGGGCGCGCGCGGCCTGATGGTACACAGCCTCGACCTCGGCGCCGACGGCCTCACGCTCGTCCTCGACGCGCGCGACGCGGAGGTGGCGAGTGCGGCGGCGCGGGCTCAGGCGCAGGTCGCCGCGCCGCCGGCGCCGCTGCCCGCGGCCGCTCTGGTCGGCCTGCTGCCCACGGTGACAAAGGAGCTCCGGGTGGCGACAGCCTTCCGACAGTATTGGGCGGAGCGGCGGCCCGACGGCGAGCCCGACGACGGCGAGGAGGAGCCGGAGGCGGAGCTCGAGCTCGAGCTCGAGCCCGAGCCGGAGCCCGAGCCGGAGCCAGAGCCAGAGCCGGGGCCCGAGCTGGAGCCCGAGCTGGCCGCCGCGCCCGAGGTTGCACCCCCAGCGCTGTCGAGCCCTGGTGCTCATGAGTTCGCCGACGACGGCGCCGACGGCTGGGGCGACGACGGACCCGGAGCTGCCGACGAGCCCGACGAGCGCGTGGCGCAGTCCCAGGGGGGGCTCATCGGCCTCGTCGATGCCGAGGGCCCCGCATCGCTCATCGACGACGCCGGCGACGAGCTCGAGCTCGACGGGGGCGGGCTCGAGGGCAACGGGTACCAGGGCGGCAGCAGCATGGCGGAGCAGCTAGCGAGGAGACGCCGGAACCGTGTGGGCGCGGCTGCTGCGGGAGGCGCGGCCGGCGCGGGTGCGGGGGCGCGCAAGGCCAAGGAGCCGGTCACGGTCGACTTTTCGAACGCGGCGGCGCTCGTACTTGAGCTGGAGGACGCGGCGGCGCTCGACACAAAGGGGACGACCATCTTGACCAAGACGATGCTCTCCAAGGCCAAGGCGGCTGAGACACTGCTCAAGCGCGACTTCCAAGTGCAGATGGCGGCGCTCGAGACGCTCTTCGAGCGCCCGTCGAAGCGCATCGCGTACGAGCGGCACGTGCAGCGCCAGCAGCGTCAGGCCAAGCGCCGGACCGAGAGCCTGTTCCCGGACGCCGACGGCTCCCAGGCCCTCGCCAACGGACCCTCTTCTTCCGCCGAGCCCGGTGCAGCGAGCAAGGGCGCAGCCGATGGCGTCGACGCGTACGGGGGCGACGACGGCGACGACGGCAACTGGCCCGACGAGGAGGGCGGATGGGATATCGGTGGCGGGGACGAGCAGGATGGTGGCGCCGGCGCCGGCCCTCGCGCCCCTGCGCCCGCGCCCATCGTCCCGCCGGCGCAGATCGCGGTGAGCTCCAAGGATTGGCCCTGATGACCTCTGATTGGCACTGATGACCTCTGAGTAATCCCCTCATCAGGTGAGCTCCAAGGATTGGCCCCCGATGACCTCTGATTGGCACTGATGACCTCTGAGTAATCCCCTCATCAGGTGAGCTCCAAGGATTGGCCCACCGCACGCCGCTCGACAGTGGTGGATGTGGGCAAGCTCAAGGAGGATCTGTGGACCCTGCTACAGGGCGACGGTGCGGGCTCGCCGACGCGCGTGGTGGACTTCCAGCAGGCTTTGCATCGGCTGCCCGAGCGGATGCCGCCGCCCGCCAAGCCCGAGAGCATCTCGATTGCGCAGGCCTTTTATTGCCTGCTCCACCTGGCCAACGAGCCGCCCGCGCTCGGAACCAAGTGGACGAATGTTGGGCGTGAGCGACCAGCTTCTGGTACCGAGCTCTTCAACGAGGCGCTCAGCGAGGCGCTCCGGAAGAAGCATGAGTTCCGCAAGGAGGAGGTAGAGAAGTTTAAGGTCGGGTTGCTCAAGGTGGACTGCTTCATCAAGGTGGGTGAGGAATACTTTGAAGAGGCGGGCCAGCGCCATGCGGTCGAGCTCGTTGGCGAGCGCGGCGGGCTCGCCGTACGGCTGCGGGACGTGGCGCGCCCCACACAGCCCGAGATGGGAACCAAGCCTGCGGCCGCCAAGAAAGGCAAGGCCGCCAAGTGAGACGCGCCGCGACGGCGCAGGCTGGCGCGGTATTATCAGCGCGGAAAGGCGCGGTGCATACAGGGCAAGGACACACTAGCATGAAGTGGCTCGCCGCGGGAGTGCATGGGGCGATAGCGAACGAGCTTGGCTGGACGGTGAGGATCGCCGATGCTGCGATGCTCTCTCTAGGACCTCTCGCGTGCACTGTGTGAGGCGAAGAGAACCCGCTGGGAGCAAGGTGGCTGCGCCCACGCGACGTGATCTCGCCTCTCCGTACTCGGGCATCGGGGCAGGGCGAAAGCACACGCGGGGATCGGCACGCCAGTGCTCTGAAGCGAGATGCCGAATGTGGCTGTGGGGCTTGGCGTGTGTGAAGCCCAAGCGGGCCCATCAAGAAGAGAAGGCGCCCGCGTCGTGTCGCGGACTGCGACTCGTGCTCGTGCCGAGTCGACTCGGATCATGTCGCTCGTTGCTTCCGCAGGGCGCACACCACGAGTGCGGGGCAGAGACATCGAGTGGAGGAGAGACAGAGAGAACAGAGATCGTGCCCGGGTCGGGGGTACGTACGGTACTCGTAATAATAAACGAGTCTCCCCGTCCGACCTGCCGTGGCCCGTGCGCACGGGGCCGGCGCCGGGGCGGACCGGAGGATCCGCGAACGAACCGCGAAACGGTTAAGAAGTCCGGCTTGCAAGTTGCAACCGAGCGACACACTGGTCGTGTTTTACTCAATTTCCCCCCTAACGAAAGAGGTAAGTGTTTCGTTTCGGGTTTCGCACAACGCGACTTCGGTCTTCGCGTCCCGTTCGACGTGACGTCCTAGAGATCCTACAGCGTGGGGGTAGTAGCTATCGAGTATCGTACCGTCCTCCGCGCCTGAATAATATTCATCGCGATCAGCGCCAGACGGCCTCGGCTTTTGCGCAGCTTCCGAAGATCCTCTGGGGCCACTTTGAGCAGCAGCTGGGCGCCCGGAGCCACAGTGCGCGGCACGACGAACGCAACGTGCACCGTGTACTTCGGCGGCATGGCAACGATGAGCGTCTCGCCAGCCACCACGCTCGGGGGCAACGTGACCGTATACTGGACGTCCCAGCAACCTTTGGGGATCACGGTGGCTCGTAGCGGCGGCTGGTTGGGCGGGTCGGGGATCGGCCACTCGCCCGCGAGGGGTAGGCGCATCACGATCCGGAGGGGCCGCTCCTGAGTCCGTTGGAGAACCTCGGCTCGCGACATGCCGATCACACTGACTCCGTTCACATGCAGGATCACACCGCCCGTGGGGCACCCTAGATCGTCCGCGGGTGAGCCGAAGCTCACATCGCGCACGCTGTGCATCAGCCCCTGAGGCCCTCGCCAAGGGCGTGCGAGGCTGATCCCCACGCTGCCGCTCTCGCGAAACAAAAGGACGAAAGGCTCCTGGTCCAGTGCCACTGCATCGGGCGACCGTGCTGGATCGGGCGGCCGCGGTGGCTTGGTTTTGATCGGTCCTGGAACTGGCCCAGCGGGCTGGCGATACGTGAAGGCATCGTCATCCTCTCCCAACTGCTCCCACACAATGATCTCTGCTCGGCACATTGGGCAGGCATTCTGCGGCACGCGATTGTCGGCAGTGGCAATCAGGCTGCGAGCGCAAGAGTCGACGTGCGGAACTATTGTAAGCTGCATCTCAATCGGTAGGCGTCATTCAAGGGCAAGCCCGAGGGATCGATAGTCCAACAACGCACTCGGCTGTGCACTTTTCGCAGCACGCAAGATGGCCGCACGCGAAGCGGATCTTCCGCGGAGCCTCCATGCACACCATGCACTCGGTGGGGCGTTTGATGCTGATGGCGGCCGTTAATGGCAGGACATCTCGGGTAGAAGCAACGGGGGCCGTTCTGCTCGTGGTGCTGCCGAGGATGAACTCCATACCCCACGAAAAGTTGATCTTGTTCTCGTCCAATCAAAACCCACCAACTTTCACCCACGTCCATCGGTGAACAGTATGTGAAAAGGGGCTGCAGTTACAGTGCGGCGCGAGGCGGGGTTTCTAGCAGGGGGCAAGTGTGCTCGCAAGAACTTGCGACCCGCTCACACGGACGGCACGCCCGAAGTCGCAAGTTCATGAAGAGGTTCCTGCACAAGGGCGGCAAGTTCAAGTACCACTTCTCTGTGCAGGTGCGGTCGGTGAGCCTGCGCGACGGGATTGCCCTCTTGCCGGACGTGCGCTACCGCGTTCTGTGGAAGAAGGGTGATCGTGCAGCCTCGACGCGCGAGGTTGCCGCCAGCAGCGTCGGCGTGGCCTCGTATGACGAGGAGCTTTCGCTCGTGTGCACCATGTACCGCGACCCCGATCGCGGCGCCGCCCAATACCTTCCCAAGGAGGCTACTTTCACGCTCCTGTGCGGCCGAGAGGGCAAGAAGACCGGCTCTTTCCGGCCGCTCGGGCGCGCCAAGGTGGACCTCGCACGGCATGCCAGCCTGGAGGCCGTGAGCGAGGAGCTCATGCTCGTGCTCCTGCACGACGGCGTGCCCGTGGGCGACCTCGTGCTCACGCTCTCTTCGCGCTGGCTGCGCAACTACGACAAGCACGGCTCCAGCGGCAAGCCGCTCGCATCGAGCGACTCGGGCAGCGACTCGGGTCGGAGCGACAGCTTGTCGTCCATCGGGTCAGAGGCGGAGTCGTCAGGTTGGCCCACGGCCGACGACGACACCGACGCCGACTTGTCCGACGTCGGGTCGGAGGCGGGCGAGAGTTTCCCGCGAGCCAGCGCCGGCCGGCGCGGCGGCGGTGGCGCAGGCCGAGTGGCACATCAAGCGGCCTCACATCAAGCGGCCGGAGGCGAGTCGGGCGAGTCGGACGCGGCGTCGGACGTGGAGGACGACCGCGACTTGGACACGGAGGAGGAGCTCGAGGCGATGATCGAGGAGCAGCAGCGTGGCAAGCGCGGCGCCGGGCGCGTGCTCGGTGCTCTGATGCCCAGGCACCTCGAGCTGAAGAACGAGTTCACGTACCGGGGGCAGCTGGCTCGGCATAAGTTGCTCGAGCAGCTCCTCGCCGAAGGCAAGCTCAAAGAGGAGACGGAGGAAGGCAAGACAGTGTATAAGTACACGCCAGGGAACTCGCAAAGCTACTACGGACGTGCGGGGACGGAGACG
>Ga0180441_101912_pt1 | contig 11888 bp, 7 predicted proteins | sample ChrtobMetaP5_8mM_FD_120633 | JGI IMG/M metagenome (GOLD analysis project Ga0180441, IMG submission 120633) | Chrysochromulina tobin associated microbial communities from unialgal haptophyte culture, Seattle, Washington, USA - P5_8mM MetaG | ecosystem: Host-associated > Algae > Haptophytes >...
CCCCCCTCTCCGCCTCCACCCTCTCCACCGCCATCGCCGCCCCCTCCCTCCCCCCCACGTCCCTCGCCGCCGCCACCCTCTCCACCCTCACCCCCGCGCCGCCCACCCCCAAAGCCCCCACCGCGGCCGCCCTTGCGGCCGCCGGTGCCGTCATCCCCGCCGCCGCCCATGGCTCCGCCTAGCCCCCCGCCGCCGCCTCCGAGTCCCTTCTTGCCACCTCCGTCGCCCCCAGACTGCCCGGGCGTTCAAAATCTCGTGGTCAACACCGCGGGCAATACATGCCAGTATCTGTACCGCCTTCACAGGATCTTGAACGGAGGCACCGCGCACCAGGCGGCTACCGCCGTCTCACTGACATATCCGGTGTGTGCACCGTGCATGAGCTCGCCACCCGTGATGCCACCGCCGCCTCGCTGGCCGCCGTTGCCGCCTCCGCCCTCACCACGGCCGTTCTCGCCGCCGCTGCCTCGCACGCCGCCGCCTCTCGCGCCGCCCTTGCCGCCGTCTCCGCCTTTCCTGCCACTGGGTGCCACCTGCCGGCGCGTGCACGGCATGGGCGATTGCAGCGAGAGCAACTTCTGCAGCGGTAGGGGTACGTGCCACAACGGCCTTTGCATCTGCCCCCCCGAGTACATCGATGCGAACTGCACCATCCGCATGCGCTGCCGCTTCTGGGATGTGGAACGGCGCGTGTGGTCGAGCGAAGGGGTCACGAGCGTGCTCAGCGCCGATCGCACGAGCCTCACATGCCTCACATTCCACCTGACGACCTTTGGCGGCGTGCTCAGCGTGCCAACGAGCACCGACGAGCTGCTTGAAGAGCTGCGCAACGCCATTTCGTTCAACACGTTTACGATAGACGAGGCGGCCGCATCGCTGGCAAACTTCGACTTCGACCAAAACCCGACAATCATGACCATTGTCATCTCCCTGCTCGTGGCGAACCTGGTTACTGTTGGGGTGTTTGGCGTCTATCGAGGCCGGCGCGCGCGCCTCCGGCGCATGCGGATGAACATCATGTTCGAGGAGGAGCGCGTCCTCATGAAGCTTGCTGAGATCCGCATGAAAATCGTAAAGCTCGAAAGACATGCTTCTGGTGGCGAGCTCGGGCGGACAGGGCGGTGGCAGGTCATAAGAAGGATCTCTAAGCTCAATGGGCGCTCGCCCAAAGTGGCTCCTGTCCTTCAACCGCCGCAGCCCGAGGTGATGGGTCGTGATGATGCACAGCAGCCGAGCTCGCCACGCAAAGAGGTCGAACTCTCGTCCCCACCTACGCCAGCGATGAGCGTCATTGCATTCACCCTCAAGCTCGCCGGCGACATGTTCTCGTTCACCCCGTTCGTGCAACTCGAGATCCGCCGTGCGATCGCCGCCGAGGCGGGCGTCCAACCATCGGCGGTGGAGGTGGCTGTGACATCGGGGAGCGTCTTGGTCGACGTGACCATCCACGCGCCCACAGCGACGGCGGACTCGGTGCAGTCCAAGATGGTCAGCGCGACGTGGAGCACGAGCAGCGCGACCGAAATGCTCAGCAGTGTCACCGGCGTCGAGATCACCGTGACCGAGATCACGAAGCCTGCCACCCTCGCCGCCGTTGGGCCTGAGTCCATGGCCGAGCCGATCAGTGGAAGAGGAGCGGACGGCAGCGGGGACGCTGCACCTGAGGGCCGAAATGCTAGTGTCGACGCGCTCATGCACGCCGTCGTGCAGACGCCCCCAAGTGATGCATCGGCGACCGATGCGGCCCTTGCCGATGCAAAGATGAGCTCCCCGCCGCCATCGCCACCTGCCTCCCTGAGTCCCTCCAGGTCGCGCTATCGGATGGTCGCGCGTGCACGGCGCCGGGCTTCAATTACGGCGATGCGTGAGCTCAACGCCGAGAGACGTGCCGAGAGACGTGCGAAGCTCGGGCGCCACCCGTCGAGATCTTTGGAGCAGCTTGCCAAGTGCTCGTTCGGCTTTGGCGCCTTCTGTGAGCGTCTCGTCATCACCGCACGCAGCGAGCACACGGTGATCAATCTGATCAAGCCGCCCGATGACCCCGAGGCGCTGCAGCCAGCCCAGATGGTCCAGTTGTTTTGGAATGCGCTCGCCGTCGAACTCCTCCTCTGCTGCTTCCAGTATCAGGTGCCAGAGGAGCCTGCCGCGCAGGGGCCCTTCGTCAGCACAAGCACGTTCACGATCGCGCCGATTACGGCGTTCACGCAGGGTGTGATCTCGTCGATCATCCTCATCTTCGCTGCCTTGCCCTGCGCCCATGTCTTCCGCTGGGCAAACCAGCGCCGCATCCGCAAGAGGATCTCGTTGAAGATGGCCATCAAGCAGTATGTCCAGCGGGCGCGCCAGGGCGCCTACGCGTACGGGCACATCGTGAGTCGCGAGCAGCGCCGGCTGCGCGGCAAGATGACTGACGCCGACCGTGCGGAGGTCGCTGCGATCGCGCTCGCCAAGCAGCTGGAGCGTGAGCAGCTCGAAGCCAAGGAGCGTCAGATCAAAGCGGAGGAGCAACGCGCCGAGGCCGAGGACGGCGTGCGTTTCATCGACAAATCGGAGCTCACGCAGACGGGCTGCCTCATCTTCTACATCGGCTTTGTCGTGTGTCCGGGCTTCAACCTGCTCGCCCTCTGCTTCTGCAAGCGCACGACGCGTGTCGCTGTGCCCATGGCTGCTAAGAAGGACGCGGCGCCGGCTCCAGCGGTGGAGCCACCGGCGCCGGCGCCCCCAACGGGCAGGCTGCCGGTGGAGCGGGCGTCCTTCCGCGGACGCACCGTGCTCGAGTCCGGCGAAGTACTCGTGCAGCTTGTCACTAAAGCTGGGATGCGCCTCGGGCTCGACCTTGAGGGCGTGCCCCCACGGAACCTGGGCGTGCAGGTCCGCGCCAACGTCATCGGCGTACAGACGGGCTCACGGCTGCTCTCGGTGAACGGCATCGAGGTGCGCAGGAAGCCGCCGCAGAAGATCGCGTCCATGCTGCTCGAGTCCGATGGCGTGATTACCCTGCGCTTTCTGCCGCCGGAGCTTGCTGCCCCGCAGGGCACGCCATGTGGTGTCACCTCGCCCGCGCAGATGCCTGCGACACGCTCGCCCAGCATCAGGCAGGCGGGGGCGGCTGCACCGCTGGTGACCAGGCGTTCCGCGCCGAAGTGGATGCCGCCGGGCTGTTCGTTGGCGCCACCTCATTCCTCGATTGATCTCGTTTCCAAAGCATCATCCTTCAGCGCGATCGAGAGTTATGACGTCCTCGCCGATGCGCTCGAAGCAGACGCTCTGAACCCGATGGCCGCTGCGGCCGCGCTCCAGCGGCTCGAGAAGTTGTCGCAGAGCCGCTTGCAGCAGCAGCAGCATTCGGCAAAGCTTCGAGAAGCAGACGGTACTCCGCACCTCTCGAGTCCCGACGCCCTCGCCGATGCACTCGAAGCGGATGCTCTCGTCTCGGTGGCCGCCGCTCCTTCGCTCCAACGCCCGGGCAAGGAGTTGGACAAGGAGGCGGCGAGCAAGCTGACTTCAAGGGATCTTCCCGCCGCGATTCCACGCGATGCTGGAGTCACGCTACCAGCTGCGGGACAGCCTGCTGTGGCTCTGCCGGCAACGGGCAACGCACCGTACTTTCAGCCGCCGCCTGAGCTGCCCGTAGTCGCGGCCGCAGCGCCGCCATATGCGCCGCCCGTGCCGCCTGCCCCGCCCGCGCCACCCGCGCCACCCGCGCCGCCCGCGCCGCCCGCGCCGCCCGCGCTGCTCGCGCCGCCCGCGCTGCCCGCGCCGCCTTCCGAGGACCCAGGACGAGCGATGGTTCTCAAGAAGCTGCAGCGGCGCATCAACAGCCGCGCCACCCGAAAGAGTCGCGCCGAGAGCAAGGCTCGCGAGTGCGCGACCCGGTGGATGCAGGCGACGGTGCGCGGGCGCGCGCGTCGACTCGAGCAGCAGCGCTCAGCGGCAATACGGCTGCAGGCGAGCGCGCGTGGTGGGCACATTGGCTGGGCGCTTGCCAAGAGCGCTCGCAAAGAGGACTCGGAACTTGCGGCCCGCTTGCAGGTGACGCGCGCCGAAGTGCGAGGCCGGATGCGCAGAGAGAAGCTCATGCTAGCTACTGGTACTCGCAAAGAGAAGCTCATGCTTGCTACTGCTGGTGCGCCCGCTGGCGCCGCTGCCGAGCCCTCGCCGCCCCCCTCGCCCCCCTCGCCCCTGTTGCGCCCGAAGTCTGAGAAGCAGGGCACGAATATGAAGGAACTCATCGACTCGATGCTCGAGGAGGCGGCAGTGGCAGAGGAGGTTGCCGAGGAGGTCGAGTGGGATGCGCAACTCTCGACGAACAGGGCCATGCTTGCCAAGCGCAACGAGGGGCAGAGTGCAGCGGAGGCCGAGGCGCGTCGCGTCCGCGAGCTCACCATGATCACCCGCTCGCTGCAAAGCATGCTCGAGGAGCAGCGGAAGGAGCTTCGCTGGCGATCCGAGTTTGAGTACAACATGCGGCAGGCGATTGCGTGGGCGTTCAACTTACTCATCATCGCCATCGCATACTTCTTCTCCATCATCTTTGCGCTCAAGTTCCAGGAGGTGGCCATGCGCAACATGGCCCTCACGTGGGTCATCGCGTACGGCGTCACCTTTGCTATCGTCGAGCCCGTCCAGGTGCTCGTGATTGCAGTGTTCCCCAGCCTGATGAACAGTGATACACGCGTTGGTCGCTTCTGCGGCCGATGCCGTTTCGTCTACAACGAGCTTTGCGCGCCGTGATACGTATCGTGATATGAGACCGTCTCGAGTTGACAGTTGAGTGACGTACGGCCGGGCCGTGGGCCCCCGCGTTATCTTTTTATGTAGATCCTCCCTATATGTACATTACAACGGTCGACGTAACCCGACTCTGCCGACGAGCGAAAGGCCCGAACGCGAATCTGGGAAATACGAAACTGTAGCGCCACCGGATGCGACGTCTGGACGCCTGGACGGGATGTGGCTTGTGGGTTGTGGGATGCGCTACGTAGGCCTACGCTTCACTGTGCAGCGGTGCTCTACGGCCGCTTCTGGCTCGACAGACGGTAGCTCTTCAGGCGCTCCCCGGCTCGCCACCGAAGAGCTCACCACTCCCGGTCGCCTTGAGGGCGGCGAGCGCGGCCAGCCGGCCTGACATCTCACGTAGGAGGTAGAGCGCATCCTCGAGCCGGCCTGCCGTGCTCGAGCATTGTAGCAGCTTCTGCTGATCGAGGTCAGGCAGCAGCACAGCGACCTGGAACGAGAGGCGCTGCGCGCGACGGAGCGGCGGGTAGCGCGCGAGCCACGCTACAGGCAGCGGCGCTGTCGGCGCACCCGCCGGCCACCCTCCCTGAGGGGGCGGTGGCAGCAGCATTCGAAGGGGCTCCGGCAAGTCCACCTCGGCCTCCGCCTCTGGCACGGCTTGGAAAGCGCCGCTCGGCTCACGCAGGCGGCGCGCCAGTCGCAGGGACGCGATCAGCTCGCTCCAGCACCGCTGCTCGATGCGCAGCAGCCTCTCCGCCGGGGAGGAACGCACAGCGGCCGGTGCCGATGGCTGCGGCTCCTGCTGCTGCTGCGACGGCTGCTGCTCCTCCTCCTCCTCCTCCTGCTGCTGCTGCTGCTGCTGCTGCTGTTCTTTTTCGGTATCCTCATCGGTATCGGCCAGGAGCTCACGCCACGGCCCCCACTGAGGCGCCTCGAAGCTGAGCGTCTCGCCAACGTCGTCGAGCGCTTCAAGCTGCGCCATGGCCGCTGGCTCACCAGCCGCACGCGCCGCCGCGAGAGCGGCCGCGTTCGCCTCTGCGACGCATGAAGGCTCGTCGATCGCGAGGTTGATTGGGGCGAGATCCTGCACGCCCACGTCCCCGTCCACCTCGGCCGCCTCATGCCGCGCCCACACAGCCGCTGAGGCCGTCGCCGCAGCCCGGGCGGCTGCGAGCCTTGCTGCCGTGGAGTTGTGCATAGGCTCAACGGCAGACATCCACTCGGCCGTCTCCTCCGCATCGACGAGGAGCGCGACGTCGGCCTTGGAGTAGGGCGACGCCTGCGTCCCGCGGAGCACGCGGAACCGGCCCACGGCCTCGGCGTGCACTGCGAGCCGGCCGTCTCCCACCCGCCGCACCTCGCGCAGGCGCATGAGCGTGCCGATGGTCGGCGCGCGCGTGCCTCGTTTCAGAATCGCTTCGGGCTTGACGAGATTGGCGGAACCACCAGGGAGCAGCAGGTGCCCAAAGCACGGCCCATCTCCGCCAAATGTGACGCTGCCGTCGTCTAGGTCACCGTAGGCACTATCAGACGAGGACGAAGACACGAGCAGCTCGAAGAGGTGGACATAGTGCGGCACGTGCACGTGCAGGACCTGGGAGTGCCCGGGCAGTGCGACCCACTGCACACGCCAGAGAGGAAGGTCGAGAAGAACGCCCGGAGGCGCAGGCGCATTCTCTGCAGTGGCCACCTCTGCAGTGCTGCCACTCCGGAAGAGGCGCTCGAGCTGCGCCCGTGCGGCCGGCTCCTCGGCAAACGAGTCGTAGTCGTCGATGGCGTGGATGAGTGCGCGGCGCGCATAAGCAATCGTGCTGTGCCTCGACGATGGCAGACTATTCGTCGTGAAGGCGACGGACGAGACGAGAGCGAGTAGTGCTGTCATCAGAAAGCAGGTCCCAGTCTTTTCCCCGCGAACATTTCCATTTGATAAGTAGGGGGCAGTGGGTCTGTCCAACCCTTCCTTTGTGCATGGAGCGAGAAAATTGTGTTTTCAGGTGCTCAATTCAACGCCACGAGGACATGCAGCCGGCCGAGCCGCAGCCGCACGACGCGCACGCGGCGCTCCTACGCATGCTAACGCATGCGCTGCGTCAGCGCGCGGAGCGGCGCAAGGAGCTCGAGCGGCTCCAGAAGGCGGCCGACGAGTACGAGGAGCTGCAGCAGATGCTTCGTGCGCTGCCGGCCAAGGTGGAACACCAGATGCTCGTGCCGTTTGGCAAGCTCGCCTTCTTCCCTGGCACGTTGAAGCACACCAATGAGATCATGGTGCTCCTCGGCGACAACTACTTTGCGCTGCGCTCTGCGGAGCAGGCTGCAGCAATTGCCGGCCGGCGCGCCGAGTTTGTGCGACCCAAGGTTGCGGCTGCCGAAGCGGAGGTGGCCACGCTCGACGCGCGCATCAGGCAGATCCGCCAGTACGGCGAACTGCAGATGCGCGACAACCCGGAGGGCACCATTGAAATTCGGGAGCCCTATTGTTCCGACGAGGAAGAGGATGACGGCGCGCCGGATGAGGAGGACGAGGAGGACGACGAGGACGACGAGGACGAAGTGGACGAGGAGGACGAAGACGAGGACAAAAGCTGGCGCAGCCAAAAGCCGCCGGAGCCACCGATGGCGCCGCTGCCCCCTCGAGACTCCGATGACGACACCGACGACGACAACGAAGGCGCTCCGGGGCGGCCAGCGCCGTCGCCGCGCGGCAAGCTGAGCTCCACTGCCGCCGCTAGCGCCGTCAAGACGGTCCGCTTTTCAGACGAGGCGGTGGCCACAGGTCGAGGTCGGCAGGGAGCGTGGGGGCCACCGCCTCGAGCTCCGACGCATGGGGGCGCCACATCCGCTCCTGATGGTGCTGCCGCGCGCATGCCGACGCCCACGCCGGCCGCTGCGGCAGTCGCCTTCACCCAACAGGTGACCGAGCGCGATCCGACCGCACCACCGTCAGAGGCGGACATCTCGATGAGCGAGGTCCATTGCGAAGCGGTCCGGCTGCAGCAGATCCGCGCGTCCCGCAGCGGTACGGTCGTATACGATCCACTGGAGCGCGACGCCAGCGCTCGTGGTGATGGCGACGACGGGTCGGCGGCGGACAACAAGCCCGTATCGAGGTTCAAGGCCAGTAGGATGAGGCAGCAGCAGCAGCAGTAAGTGCAGCTCTAGTGTAGCACTGAGTTGAGTTGACCAATGAGTCATAAGATCGCCTAGCATGTTCACGTGTTCCGTCCCAGCGAAGAGTCAAGAGAGATTAATTTTTGGACATTGGAGATTTTTTTTGGATGTTAAGCCGCACTATTATAGCGTCCACTATTCGGTCCGTAACGGTCGTAACAGCTAACACCGATCTCACGTCATCAGACATCACGTCTGTGTCTCTGTCTGACGATCTCAAGCGCTCAAGATCCGTTTCCTCGAGCCTTCTACAGCTTGCGGGTCGCGCTCTGCGGCTCAAAGAGTTTAGCCCGCGCGCTCTCAGGAGCTACTCCCAGATACTCATCGAGGAGCGCAGACCGCTCGTCGTCCACGGCCGCGGGCCTTCGAGGTAGTCTGTGCCCAGCTGCGACGTGTCCCATCCCATCCGGAAGGTTCCGAACGTGGGCCGAGGGGAGGGAGGCAGTGCGGCGGCCGGCGACGCCGTGAGCTGCTGCTTCTGCGAGCGAGTCGGCTTCTGCTTCTGCTTGTCCTTCTGCTGATCATGCCGCTGCTGCTGGCGATCCCGCTCGATACGGCGCTCGAGAGCCGCGGCCCCATGAGCCTCGCGTGCCGAGCTGACGAGCGCCGTCAGCGCATCCTCGTACGCTTTGAGGCTCGCGATGCCGAGGCTCGGCATCCCACTCGAGCTGACGAGCGAGAAGCCCACCCGAGCGGAGAAGGCTCGCCCGGGGAGTGTGAGCAGCGGCAGCCCGGCCCACAACGAGTCCGCGCCCGTCGTGTGCGAGTTGTAAGAGAGCGTGTCGACGCCCACATGGCACCCAGCCGCGCGCATCAGGTGGCTGGGCTTCTTCATGACGCCCGCATGCTGGAGCCGCACGATGCGCACCCCATGGGACGCAATCTCCGCGCGCAGATTGCGCGCCGCGGACGGGTACGCGACGTGGACGCTCGTCACGCCGGTGAGCAGCAGCAGGCGCACGCCGCTCACCCGGCGCATGGCGCCAGTCCATACGGCGAACACGTCCGGCGAGATCTTCATCAGCTGATTAAAATTGGCGATCGTGAGCTCGCGGCGACGGCTCGCAGATTGAATCTTGGGCATGCCACGGCTGCCATCGGCTGAGCCGTTCGCGCTCGAGACGGCGCTCGAGTCCGGGCCGGCGGGCGGCTCCGGACGCAGCAGGTGCGCATAGATCTGTGCGTGGTCGTTGAGCTGGTACGAGCGGGGCAGCAGCAGCAGGCGCTCACGGTAGAGCGTGTGCTGCTCGCACGGCGTGACGAGTGCGTCGGTGACCATGTAGTGGACCGACGGGTCTGCGGTGGTGCTTGCCCACCCGAGCCACTGCGAGCGAACGGGCGCCGGGAGCGAGCCCATGAGCACGCGCGGCGGCTCGTCGCCGATCCAGCCATCGAGGTCGATGAGGATCCCGATGTTGTACTCACGCAGCCGCGCGGCTGCTTGCGTGGGAGTCATCCTGCTCAGTTCGATCACGTACTCATGCGGCACCTTGAGGCCGCCCTGCAGCGAGTTCCCCTCGCGCACCGGCGCGGGCTCCGCGGCCGCCGTGCACCAGTAAACCTTTAGGTGCCTGTCTGTGTGGAAGCGCAACATTGAGCCGACCAGGTCGTAGGTGACGTGGCCCGCGGGCAGCCCTGAGATGTAACCAATATTCAATCTCCCATCTCTGACGAAGCTCGCGGGCGTGCGTGTGCTCACGTCGGCGGCGATGGCCGCGCGCGCATCATCGCTCACCCCCTTCATCTGCAGCTGCGCCTGGCGCGCAAAGACGCGCCTCACGAGCATCGGCTGGGTGTCCACGAGCCGGGTGACCAGGAAGATGTACGGCGCTTCCATGGCGAGCACGAGTGCCTCCATCTCGGCATCAACGCCGCCCACTGTGGGAGAGGCAGATGGCGGCGCTGCCGCCCCGAGCGCCGTGCTGCTGCTGCTGCTGCTGCTGCTGCTGCTGCTGCTGCTGCTGCTGCTGCTGCCGCCGCTCCTGCCGCTCCTGCCGCCGCCGCCGCCGCTGCTGCCGCTGCTGCTGCCAGCACCGTCGGTGCCGCCGGCGCTTCGAAGAGGCTGCATGGCCGTGCGGTTCGCGGGCCGCCAGCGCACCTGACGAGGGAGGAAATCAACGGTCATGGTCAGAGGCCATCGGAGGCCATCCTCAGAGGCCATCATCATCAGAGGCCATCATCATCAGAGGCCATCATCAGAGGCCATCAGTGGGACGCCAGCGCACCAGGCCGCCCGGGCCGAGCTCCGACAGGGCCTCGTCGCCGAGCGAGGCATGTAAGCGCGCCGAGAGCATGCGCAGCCTACTGTCCCACTCGCGCCAGTCGCACAGGTGCTGCCACGCGTGGAAGAGCAGATAGAAGCTCATGAGCACCATCGGTGCCGTCGAGAGCGACGCCGTCACGGCAAGCGCAACCGAGGCGGTGGTGTACTCGCGCCGCAGGTTGAAGGCGCTCAGCGCGAGCTGCCACCACATATTGGCGTCGGTCGGTTGCTGCGTGAGCAAACGATACAGGGTCTCGGCATCGAGGTGCTGCCGTAGGTGGATGCGCGCATTGTGCTGGTCCTGCGGGTCTTCCGACTCGGACATCCGGTCGATGGCTTCGCGGCCCTCGGCCATGTACCTGGCGATGTTGATGAGCGCCTTGCCGATGACCTCGTGGCTCGCAGGCAGCGTCGCCGCGGCACTGGCCGCCAGAACCGGGAGCGCAGTCTGTAACTGCTCCGACGCCTTTTTCACGTCCGCCAGGACCGCGTCGGAGGTCTTGCCGCTGGCCATCGCTGCGATTGCTGCAGCGCCGGCGACGCCCGGCGGCAGGAGCGCCTGTGCCGCCGCCATCCGCGCCAACGCCTCCTGACTGCGGCCCACGCGCTGTAGGATCAGAGCAAGCGCGTAGTGCGGCTCCGGAAATTCTGGCGCCACCTCTGCCGCTTTGATGAACAGGGGCTCTGCCTTAGCAAGATCGCCGCGATCGAAGGCCTCTCGGCCAAGTTTGTAGTGGGCATTGGCCTCGTCGCGGATGGTCTCGGTGAGCACGCGGGCAGTCTCTTGGCCTGCCGCGACCGCAAGAGGCAGCAGCAGGGCGAGAGAGGGCCTCTTCATCGCCGTCAACACGAATTGTACCAGACTTGTCGCTGCGGAATTTGAGTCTTTGTCGATTTGGCGCGCAGATCAGAGAGAGCGTTCAAAGTTCAAATGGCGCCACGTTGCGTGCTGCTCCTGCTCCTCGCGATCAGCGTGCAGTCGGCGCGCCGTGCAGTAGCTGTGCGCGTCGTGGAAACCGGCGAGGTCCGGCTAGCCGACAGCATCTCGCGTGCTAGGGCTGCGCCAGTGCACGAAGCGGTCATCCTCCAGCTACTTGGTGACGTTGTCAAACATGCCGAAACCGTGCAGTCGCAGGTCTATGCTGATACGCAATGGCTGCGGGATGCAGGCAGCCCTGAGGACGTGTCGCTTGGCTATGCGCTGAGCATGGATAAAATGCTAGATGCCGCCGAAAATTTGGATCGTGCGACTCTGCTCGCTGTGTCTGCGCAACAGGCAGCGGATGCCAAGGCGGAGGCTGAGGCAGCCTTCGCGCACGCCAGCTCAGTGACCGAGGCAGTCGAGGCTCAGACGGCGACCCACAGGGAGGCCAGAGCGGCGGCTGGGGCGACCTCAAAGGCAGCCGCGGAGGCTCAGGCAGCCGCCGAGGCATCGAAGGTAGCCGAGGAGACAAAGGTGGCCGTGGCGCTGACGGCCGCCCAGGAGAAGGCCGCCAAGGAGAAGGCCGCCCAGGAGAAGGCTGCCCAGGAGAAGGCCGCCCAGGAGAAGGCCGCCCAGGAGAAGGCCGCCGCAGAGGCTGCGGCGGCACGGCAGGCCGAGGCCGAGCGCCTCGAGAAGCAGCGGCTCGCCGCTGAGCGCCTCAAGGTGGAGCGGATTGAGGCCGAGCGCCTCGAGAAGCAGCGGCTCGCCGCTGAGCGCCTCAAGGTGGAGCGGATTGAG
>Ga0180441_101931_pt1 | contig 11752 bp, 6 predicted proteins | sample ChrtobMetaP5_8mM_FD_120633 | JGI IMG/M metagenome (GOLD analysis project Ga0180441, IMG submission 120633) | Chrysochromulina tobin associated microbial communities from unialgal haptophyte culture, Seattle, Washington, USA - P5_8mM MetaG | ecosystem: Host-associated > Algae > Haptophytes >...
TTTCCAAAGCAGCTCCGCGGAACCACCCCCAGTGAAGCTACGATTCTCGCCAGAAGTAGTGCCAGAGGATACTTCCGGCTCTCCTTGCGCTTCCGCACCTGACATCGTGCGAGTCGACGCCAGACTCGTAGCTAGGCGAGGAGAGACGTTGGCGCACCCATCCTCGGACACGGAGGTGGCGATACTGGTAAGCTCGCGACGCGGGCGGCCGTTAGAGTTGAAGGGGGATTTTATTACGTGGAGCACATGCTCATGAATTGGGAACGACCCACCTCGACCACCCGACCAGTAAGAGACTGCGCCTCGGGGTTCCGGGGAGCCGGGCTGCGCGTTGGGGTTGAACAGCAACAGCAACTGGATAATCTAACAGCCTGTGTATGGCAGGAACGCAGGTTGTGTCGGTCTCACCTCCGTCCATGCGATAGCGTCCCCCGTTTTTCGGGGTCCGTGAGCGCGTTGTTTTGAACAGCAAACATGTACCAACGACTGTGGACGGTGCCGACGCAAAGCAACGCTCCAGCATGGCAGGCCCACATGCAGCCGACGCACGCGACGCGCGCAAGCACTTGCGTCGCAAGGCGCTCGAGTTCGACGAGGCTGATGCCGACGGCGATCAGGAAATCGGCTACGACGAATTCTGCGAGTACATCCTGCCAAAGGTGCGCGGTGCCCGACACACCGATGCCGATTTAAAGGAGTGGTGGGCACTGATGGACATTGACGGTGACGGATTCATCCGCAAAGACGAGTACTTTCTCTACACCCTGTGTGCCGCTTCGCGCAAGGCGGGCAGCGGCATCAACGCCATATTCGCCGAGTTTGACAAGGACGGCTCGGGTAACCTGGATGAGATCGAGTTCGAGCAGGCGCTCGAGACGATGGGATTCGGCGACGCCGCAACGGCCGTGTTCGAGGAGTATCAGAATGCGACCACGCGTACAGTCTCGTACCTTACCCTGCTCAAGAAAGTCGAGGAGCGCACAATCCTGCCGGCCATGCGCTCGTTTCTCATGGCCCTCGCCTCCGACTCGATGATAAAAGTTGATACGTCGAGGTGGAGCTTTGGCGGCGCAACGCCGCAAGAGGCGCGCAGCGGGCTCGCCACGCTCCTCAAGAAGCACTCGGTCCGCCTTTCCAACCTCTTCCAGCAGCTCGATGACGATGGCTCCTTCTCACTTACGCTCGCCGAGCTCAAGGATGCCTTTTGGGAGCTCGGGTACACGGGCAAGCCCGAGGTTGTGGGCGAGATTTTCAGCTCGCTCGACCAGGACGGCTCGGGCAAGGCGGGCTTCGATGAGTTCAACGCGTGGGTGCATGGGCGCAAGCTCGAGCGCAATCGTCCCGAGGACCGCGCTGCCCGGCTCTCCCTCGTGCCACAACTGCAAATCTCCTTCGATGCGGGCGATGACGCATGGACGCCTGGGCGGTTACAGGTGGAGCTGAACGCAGCCCTCGGTGCCGAGGGGCTGCGCGGCGTTGACCTCCTCAAGGCATGGGACTGCGGCAAGCTCGACGACAAGCTCGATGACGGTCCCTCCGTCAGGTCGATGACAGCTCATCTGCCTGACCGGCAACTGAGCCAAAAAGAGTATCTGATCGCCTTCAAGCGGCTGTGTGGCGGTGGCGAGCTCTGGTACGCGATGGCACGTGACGCAGCGCACGAGGCGTTCAAGATGATCGACAAGAGCGGCGACAAGGCTATAGGCGTCGCCGAGCTTTGCCGCTGGGTGGACCCCCACGGCCGACTCGTTGCCGCCGGCCGTTCCAAGTCGCGAAAGGCCGCGGCTCTGCCGACAGGCTCAGTGGTCGCAGAGAAGCCCGAGGCGAAAGTCGAGGATGGCGAGGAGGAGCAGCACGCGCAGAGCTCGGTTTGCTGTTACTCGCCCACTAAGCTCTCGACGCGCATCGCACAGATTCGTGCCTATGATCCGGATCTGCTCAAGCCGCCGCCAAAGGCGGCCTCAAGGGCACGTAAGCCTTTGTGGGAGCCCAGGGAGTTGCCACCGCCGCCGCAGGCCCTCAAGCCGAGCGTGTGCGGACGCGACATTTCGCACCTCAAATGGCGCCAGCCTGGCAGCCACGGCCCGCTTGCGGGGCTGCGAACGACCTCGCTTGCCAAAGCGGAAGTGAGTGCTGCTGCCACTGAGGCAGCCATCGAGGACCAACCTACTGGCAACGGGTCTGGCCCCAGTGCGGCGGCCGGCGCGCGCGCCGTGCAATCTGCGGTCGACGCTTCACCGCTCTCGTTAGAGGACGTGTACAAGGGCCTCAATCCGGCTGCCAACCCTCTCACCAAGGCGGCAGGCGACGCAATCACAAGCGCTGCGGCCTCCCGGGTCACATCCTTGCAGCAGCAGGCGTCGAAAGCTTCCTCGCCCGGTGCATCGACGACGGCCTCGGCGATCGCATCCGCGGTGGTATCAAAGGTGGTCTCGACCGTTGTTTCGACCGTCGCCACCCCCGCTGCCTCGCCACGTGCGTCGCTGACCATCCTGACGAATGTCGAACCATCAGTGGCGGTTCAGTCGCCGCGAGCGTCTGCAGCGGGCACCCTCAAGCTAAGTGCCTTGGTGGACGATGCTCGGGGCAGCGCTCAGGTCAGCGACTGGTATACCTCTCGAGACCTGCTGGCCCAGGCGTATTCCGAACAGGCAGCCGCCAGCAAGCGAGTGCAACGGACACAGGGGTTGCGCGGCTGCTCGCTCACTGCCACACCGCACAGCGACGCTGGCGCTGCGGCTGCCACCGCTCCTGTTTCTACAACCTCTGCCGCAGCTGCACCCACAACCGCCGGGAGGCTGCTTTCGACCGCGCGCCTGCCCGAGGGATTCGTATCGGTCACAGCGACGGAGGGCGTGGCAGATGGTGCGGCGGTGTGTCTGGACACGCCGTCGCGCGGCCTGCGCCTTGCCATCGCCCAAGCAGCTCATAGCGGCTGGTCGGCCGATCGACTACAGGCATCATTCACAGAGATCTCGCGTCTCGAGGGCTTCGATCTGCCGCCGAGTGCGCTCTCGTGCCCCATCCTTGGCGTCGGCCGTGCCGGAGCCCCCACGCCGCGCTCGGCGCGCCTCATGCGCCCCGCGACGGCGCCGTTCCGCACGTCCATGGCGCGCGTACCTGTAGGCTCGGCCCATGTCGTGACGCCGCGCGGCTCGAAGGGAGCGCAGGCGGCCTCGCCGCGCGCGTCGTTGACGCGTGCGCCGTTGACGAAGCCTGTGCCGGCACTCCGCGACGGCGTTGTTGTATTCACGCCGAGGCAAGCTGTCATCAATTCCCATAAGGCATAACATTAGGTTAGTAGGCTTATTTAGTACGGTTGGGCCTAAACATGAATAACACCGTACACGCTTAGTATGCTTGGGGGAGACCCCCTTGCCACGTGTACGCTGTAGGCGAATGTTACTTACTTACTTACTGGGCCTTTAAACATGAAAAATAGACCACTCCCCGCCCTTGGCGCTTGGGTCAGCTCATTCAATTACCAATTGTAATGTGGCCCAAGCTTGAAAAAGCAGTATTCTAGAATTAAGGTAGTCCGCTCAGTGGCGCTCATCACGGGTGTGGGGTCGTATAGTGCATTGGTAATCGTGTCAAGTGTGGGTTAGTGCGCGGGCGAAACCTGATCTCCAAAAAGTGCTCCTTGTCTCGTATCGTATGGGGTCATGTAAGGGGTGTGTAATCTGAGCGGGCAGTAACAGTGCCGTAGCACCGGTTGTCGCGTCTGTCGCGTCTGTCGTGTTAACGTTCACACTACTTTGTAGTTTTTTTCCGGTGTTCCAATGCCGACCTTTCAGCTGGTCGCCTGTGGTCCAGGCGTGCCCAATGCCTTTATCAGGCAGCTGCCAGTGAGGCACGAGGTAATCATCGAACGCCTCGTCCCGAGGAAGGTGATCCGTGAGCGATATGTGCCGCTGAAGCTGCAGGCACCACCTCCGCAAAGATATGGTTCTGTGTTGCCGCGAGCGCCGCGACCCCAAACGCCTCCGCCAGTGCCGCGACCCCAAACGCCGCCGCAACCGCCACGACCGCAAACGCGGATGCCGCGGCGGCAACCGCCTCCGCCGCCACCACCCCTCACCTTGCCACAGCCAGTAACGCAGCAGGTACCGCAGCCGATGCTGCAGCGTGTGGTCTCCGCCTCACGCCGGCCACGCCGGCGGCCACGCAGCACATCCAGGCTCAACGTGGACCTGCTCACAGATCCGAATACGCTCAAGGGCCTCTCGGAGACCGATCTGATCTACCTCGCGATGACGGCCAGGACCGCGCTCCAAGCAGCAGAAGAGCGTGAGGCCGAGGACGCGGAGGGCACGGTCGCGACCGTCGAGGTCGTCTGCCCGCCCGAGAAGAAGGCCGGCGACGTGATCGATGTGCGCCTCCCGGCCGACTTCGGCGGCGGCGTCGTATCGGTGAGCGTCCCGGTGGGTGTGCTTCCTGGACAGACGTTTGAGCTGCATCCTCCGCGGCGCGAGCGGTCTCGACGAAGCAGCCGACGTCGTCATACGCTGAGCAGTTGGTGGCAGGAATGGAGTCGAGCCATGAATAGGCAATAGGAATCCTAAACGTTTGGCAGTGACGCTGACCTCGATTCTGAATTTCGTTCTCTCCGGAACGGCCGAAAATCTTCACGATTAGAACACATCTGTTCTAACCGCGTATATCAGATAGCTCGCCGGCTCGACCACGAGTCTATTTTATCGAGATCTGGGCGTGCGCTGACTCACGCAAGGAGCCCAATGATTCAAACGGCAGGCCGCGTACCCGCGAAGGCAAGGGACTCTTTTTTCAGATCTAGTACAGTCTCAAGTGTACGGTAATTCCTAGTCGCTTTTTAAATTCCCCGCTTTGTGTCTAGAGTAAGAGCTCCTCACCACCAAGAAACGACAAACGGGGGTGGGGAAGTCGGCGGTAGCACTCTAAACATACATGTACATAACGAAAGGAGATAAAAAGTTCGTGCCGCGGAAACACGCCAAAAGGGTTTTCGGGTCCACACACATCCTCAGTCCTTGCTTTCGCACCATCAGGAGAGGGCATGAGCAATCCGGGAGCGTGGGCCAGGGCGGGGGATGGCCATTGGACGACACGCAAGGACGTTCCAGATATCACTTTTGCAGTGACGAGGCCAGTCTCCTCGCCAGCACGCAGCTTCCAAGGCACTGTCTGGGGCATCACAGGTTACCCAAGTCTGCCCGGACAGCAGGCTGCCGTGCAACCACCCAATTCACACTCCTCCCGAATTGCAGCTCGACGACAAGACCATGCAGCTCAGCGTGCGGCCATCTTGAGCCGGGGGGGTGACAGCCCTGGAAGGGTCGTGAAGGCGACGGCAGAGGAAACAGCAGCGGAGCAGGTGGCGGCCGAGAGGGCTGCGGCTGTCAAGAGGGCTGCGGCCGAGAGGGCTGCGGCCGAGAGGGCTGCGGCCGAGAGGGCTGCGGCCGAGAGGGCTGCGGCCGAGAGGGCGGCGGCCGAGCAGGCGGCGGCCGAGAGGGCTGCGGCCGAGAGGGCTGCGGCCGAGCAGGCTGCGGCCGAGCAGGCGGCGGCCGAGCAGGCGGCGGCCGAGCAGGCGGCGGCCGAGCAGGTACTGACACACCGTCCTCCGTACGGCTTTGTTTCACACGCTGAGTGGTCACCACCAGTACCTTTCGTGTCGCATGCAGAGTCATAGTGTGTCTTCACCCATTGTGATTAATTGTGATTGTCGTGTCGCCCCACGCCCCGTGACGGCGTGACCACGCCGGTTAAAACTAAACTCTTATTAGCTAAACGGGCTAAGACTATAATCAATATTCTATACACGCTTGTTAAGACGATGACACCAAGCCTTCGCTCGGCCTCGCCCTCGGCAATGGCCCTCTCGGGCCTCGGGGCTTGTGTCGCCGCGCGCTGTCCGCGCTGTGACCTTTTTGAGCCTGGAGTTGGCACACGTGTAGGATGAACACAAGTTGACGCAAAAATATTCACAGAAATTGGTTACATAAGTTTCGTTTCGAACCGGCTTCCCGTTAACGTTCACACAGGGCGAAGCTTTGCCTGTGCGCTTCTCTTTCGCAGCGTTCATGGTCTACGCGGACATCACCTATGCCTCCGGTGCGGCGGAGATGTTACGGCTCGCAACCACGCGGCCAGACCTTGCGTCCCTCTCCACCGCGCAGGCACTTTACGGGTTGCCGACTGCCGGCACTTGCCGAAATGCTGACGGCAGCTCCTCGGCTTGCCAAAACTACATTCTGGAGATCACGAATCGCTCGAGCCTCGCGCACGAGCTCGATCGGCCCGAAATCTTCATCTCCGGCGCTTTGCACGGTGACGAGCGTATCGGGCCGTCGACGGCGCTCGCGCTGAGCCGCTGGCTGATCGAGCGTTACGACACCGACCCGTGGATGCGTCGGCTGGTCGACCAGCGCATCATCCTAGTGATGCCGATGACGAATGCCATCGGCGTCGAGCAGCGCCGCCGTGACGAGTTGGGCATCGACCCGAATCGCGACTTTCCGTACGACCAGGTGCCGTCGGCGTGCATGCAGACGGTGACGGCGCGCTCGATCAACGAGCTCTACCGCGCACGGCTGCTGCAGCTCGTGGTCACCTTCCACGGAGGCATGCAGGCGATCGCTTACAATTGGGGCTCGTTCAACTACTACCAGAGCAAGCCGCATCGCAGCCCCGACGACGTGTCGCAGCGCCAGGTGGCCGAGCAGATGTCCAAGTTTGCGGGCACGGGTGGCAGCCGTACGCGCAACACGAAGTACCTATTCAAGACGATGAATGACCTCGTGTATCCAGTGCATGGTGGTATGGAAGATTGGGGCTACGCGGCCTCGTGGGACCGCGCCTTCGTGCGCACGTGCGAGCCGCGCACGTACGGCGGCTACGAGGCTGCACGTACGACCTACTCGGATGCAGCCGTGCGTGCCTTCACAGTCCTCATTGAGACTTCCGATCTCAAAGCCCCTACAGCAGACACCTACGGCGCCGAGGCGGGTGTGTACAACATAAACAGCGACGCCGATGGGCACGTGCCGCGCAACGTGCGCCTCTCGCTCGCGGCGATCGACCTTGTGCGGCCGCACGTCGCCGCCTGGCGCGAAGGCGAGGCCACCGCCGCCGCCGCCGGTAGCGAAGTCGGCGCGCCAGTCAGTGCCGGGGGGTGCGTGCCGCTACGGTGGATTGTGTGGGGCGCCATACAGGTCGAGGCCGCAACGCCCGTCTGCCGCCGGGATGCGACCGCCGCCTGGATCGAGTGCGGCGACACGCAGTCTGGTCCTGGGGTGTGGGGAGGCGACTCGACGCCTCTCACTCCGCACACTTTCCGAGGGTGCGCTCGCGTGCCGGTAGGCGCCGTCGGGGGCGCGTACCAGGTGGCCGTGCGGGCGAAGGTCGATACGGCGTGGAGTCGCCGGCCCGCCGAGGCGTTCGCCCCTTTAATGGATCCGCAATCGCATTTGGCCTTATCCAGAAAGGAGGGGTACACGGCGGACAACCATGGGCACAAAGTGAGTGGACATTCGAGCTGGCTCTCAGCCGCAGTGGGTGTCATGGTCGCGGGTGGAAGCACGACGCCGCCGCCCTCGCCCTCGCCCGCGCCCTCGCCCGCACCCGCGCCCGCGCTCTCGCCCTCACCCTCGCCCTCGCCCTCGCCGCCGCCGCCGCCGCCCTCGCCACCGCTACCGCCGCCGCTCTTCTCAACAGAAGGGCCTCTGTCGATTCCCGCCTCACTGCCGCCGCTGCCCAGCCCGTCGCCGTATCCGAGTCCGTCGTCTTCGCCCTCGCCTGTGACATCCCTGCTGCCGCCGCCATCGATGCAGGCTGCGCTCACGGCCGCCGCAGTGCTCAGCCCGCGTGCATCTGCCGCCGGTCATGCCGCCTCTGCCGCAGCATGCCGGAACGCGCGCAGCCGACTGACGCCAGCTGCCGAGCAGCGACGCAGCCTCGAGCACGACCTGCCTATTTTGGGGCGTCGACTCGAGCGCCACGCACGGCGGCGGCGGCTCACCGCCTCGATTCCGACGACGGGCATGTTCATCTGCGTGCCACTCGCGCCGCCGGCCGAGGATTGCGCGCGCGCCGCGGCTGCGGCTGCCAGTTCCCCACAGACTGCCAGCTCCCAACAGGCTGCCAGTTCCCCACAGACTGCCAGCTCCCCACAGACTGCCAGCTCCCCACAGGCTGCCAGTTCCTCGATGGCCGCGGCCCCGCCAGCGCCGTGTGCGGCGTACGCGAACGCCGGCGATCGGCTCACGGCCCATCTCGCTATCCTTCTCGCCTCACGCCTCGATGTGCCGGTAGCTCGAGTGAGGCCCGCCCCTGTCGATGTGCTGCATGGAGCGGTCGTCTTGCAGCTCGGTCCGCCCAACATGGCGCGCGAACCCTCGGCACAGACGCTTGCCGTGCAGGCGACCTCGTGGCTGCGTGGCGCGTCCATCGTGGTCGCCGACGCTTCAGCTCTTGCCAACGCGGCCGCTCTCGTCGATGAAGGCGCCGAGCCCGTGAGCGCACTCGCGCTGCCCCTTGACAGCAGCGACGATCCCGCGGAGCCGGCTGTTGGCCTGCTTACACAATTGGACGATGCGTGGCACGGGCGGGCGCCCACGCTGCTCGTGATGATGCTCGTCGGCGCCGTGGCCCTCGTGCTGCTGCTGTGCGGGCTCGCGGGCTGCCTGCTGCGCGTGCGTGGCGGTGGTGGTGCCGTGCGGCCGAGCGAAGCTGAGATCGCGCGCCTGCGCAACAAGTACGAATGCCGCGTCGCGCAGGCCGAGGCGCTCAGCCTGCTCACTGACACGCAGACTGACGGCGAAACATCCACGGGCAGTGGCAGCCGGCCTTAGCATGTAGCGAGCCCCCAGCCCCGTGGACAGTCTGGCCTCTCTTGAGGCTGTGCTGTGCGGCGGAGAAAAACTGTCATGTCGTACGGTATGGGGGACCGGGCGGGTGGCGCGCTCGCCGACGTTAGTTTTTAGAGGCCTAGAGGGACTTCTACCTGCTACCAGCTACCTTTACGTGTATTGTGTATCGTATAGTACACGCGGGCACGGCGGACGGTCGCGTCGTGATCGACCTTCGGTAGAATGTCCAATGTGCAATGAAGGCGCCACGGATATGGCTTTTTGCAGTCTATGATTACTATGTTCCTCACGCGCTGTGCGTGTACAACGGCACACAGTGTATTGGCTACTTCTCGTCTACGACTCTACACTCTTTGTCTTACGGCTTCCGACTCTTTGTCTTACTGGTTCGGCGAACCGACGACTGTTCTCTGTTGTACTCCATGATGAGCGTATGCTTCTGTAGCTTCTAAACTCAGCAGTCTCAGACGCGATCATGGGCGCGCCTCGCGGATCCGCCCTCAAACGAGAAACTCTTTCGCCTTGGTGCTGACTGCTCTTCGTACATCGGTCTCGTCTTTTGCGCCTGGCAGCGAGGCCGCAAACCGCTGGTTCTTGACGGCAGCAGCTTCGCGAGCAGCGTGCGCTCGGCGTACGTGCTGCGCAGACGAATTCTCAAAGCGATCTTGCACCCGTCGAGCTGGCGCAACCACGAGCCTTCGGACTTGATGCACGTTCTTTGCGTTGCCTTGCTTTGTCTCAAAGCGAGTCGTGGCGTCTCGCAGTTCGTGCGCCAGCTGAATCGACTGGGCCTGTGCGAGATCCCTGCCGAGTTGGAGCTGACGTTCGATGGTCGCATCGCTCATAGGCGCGCCCGCTTCCGCGAATCTGCGGACGGCATGCGTATTCCCCGCCCCCTGCTGCGAGGGCAGCTCGTTCTCAGGTGAGATCGGAGAGGTGGTCTGCGAGTGCAACTCGACCTCGCCAGCTCGCTGCAGCGAGCCCGAGGCTGACATCTGCGCAGAGTGCACTCTCGACATCGCCCTGGAACCCTGGCACGAGGGGGGCTGCATTGGTGGCGATCTCGTCGCGATTGGGGTCGTCACTTCTGCGATGGCCGATCTATACTTACCTTTGAAGACATGCTCCGGCACCCGCTTGACGCCCGTCGGCGCAGCTTCAGCGAAATGGCCGTTGGAGGCATTCGCAGCTGCGCTGCGCATGCGCTCTGGCATCGACTGCTTGCCGGCGTTGACCAGAGCCCCGGTGGGTTTCCCGAAAGCCTGACCCATCATCCCGAGCAGCGGCGGTCCATTGAGCAGTATGGTGGGTGATGAGCTACGGGTGGTTGCCGCCCGCGCACCTGCTCGCTGCCGGGTGCGCGCGCTGTCCATGCGAGGCGTGCCCCTAACCGGGGTGACACCAGCGCTCGGATTGGCGCCGGCCATTGAGGCCAGCAGCCGTGCAGACTGCTCGGCGTTCCGCATCACCGCCGATGTCACCGCTTCGATGCACGAGCGCAGCTCCTGCTGTGTTGGCGCCATCAGCTCGCGCAAGCCTGGCAGCAACATGAGCGTTCGCTCGTTGGCCTCGCGAGCCGCCTCCTCGGCGCGAAGCTGCTCCGCACACTCTTCTACTTTGCGCCGCGCGTCTTCCAGTTTGCGCTCTGCTCGCGCGCGCGCAGCGTCGATGCGGTTGAACTCGAGTTCAGCCTTGGATAGCTCCCCTTCCGCCATCTCGAGCTCTCTCTTGCGTCCGAACACACTGCGAGACGACGCGTAGTGCTCCTCTGCGGCTTCACGAGCCTGGCGCTGTTGAATCTCAAGCAGCGCCGTTCTCTCGTGCTCTTCCTTCTCTTTCTTGGCTTTTTCCAGCTCACTCAGCAGCGCGACGTGTTCCACGGACTTGAACGTCTCCAACGCTTCCAAGGCCTCCTTCCGCTTCATGGCCTCAGCCTCCTTAGCCTTCTTCTCCCTCAAAATCTCGAGCTCCTTTTCCTTCCTCATCTCTTGAAACTTTTGAAGCAGATCGATTTGTACTTTCTCGAGCTCTGCCGTGAGCTGGGCGTTCTTTTCCTTCTCCTTCACCAGCTCAAGCTGCTCCTCACTCAGGTCGTCATCTCTGGGAGGGAAGGCTACGCGATCCTCAGGCACCAAGCCAATGTCCGATGTTCGCAGGTTTTGTACGCGTACCCAGCCTTCGGGCGCCACCTGGTCACGGAGCAAGAGAATCTTGTCTTGCTCATGCATCAAAATCTCGAACATCGCACCAGGTACGGGCTCGTGCCGTTCGACGCAGATTCGAATCCCATCATCCTCCTCTGCCTCCTCCTGCCCGCCCTCGCCATGGTCCTCTGCACTTCCGTCCATGTGCTCATCGCTGTCCTCATCGCTGTCATCATCATCGTCGCGCTTCGCGTACTCGACAACGTAGGTCTGAGGCACCAGACCGGAACTCGTGCCTAGACGGCAGTGTATCCAGCCAGGTGGAGCATTTGTCTCTGTCGCCTCTAGGATGCTCCCTTCCTTGAACGCAAGCTCGATGTTCCTGTCCGCTGCGTCAGGCACGTAATCTTCGAGCGCCTTGTACTTCTTCGGCCCATATTCAGGCACTGACACCCTCAGACTCTGGGACGTCGCTTTCGCAGGCATGCGCACGAGCAGCGGCCGGAGCCGAGAGGGCCGTTCCAGCGCATCGCAGCGAAGCTCGGCCGCGACGCGAGCTTACCAGGTACCGGTAGAGTTCGGTACCGGTAATTCACTTCGGCAGCGAGGGCCAACGTCTCCTTGTGCTTAGCTGCCCTGGCGTCGACTCGCACGATGTCAGGTGCGGAAGCGCAAGGAGAGCCGGAAGTATCCTCTGGCACTACTTCTGGCGAGAATCGTAGCTTCACTGGGGGTGGTTCCGCGGAGCTGCTTTGGAAA
>Ga0180441_102081_pt1 | contig 11060 bp, 6 predicted proteins | sample ChrtobMetaP5_8mM_FD_120633 | JGI IMG/M metagenome (GOLD analysis project Ga0180441, IMG submission 120633) | Chrysochromulina tobin associated microbial communities from unialgal haptophyte culture, Seattle, Washington, USA - P5_8mM MetaG | ecosystem: Host-associated > Algae > Haptophytes >...
CGTGCAGGGCTGGCAGCAGCCCCCCCTCGTGCAGGGCTGGCAGCAGCCCCCCCTCGTGCAGGGCTGGCAGCAGCCCCCCCTCGTGCAGGGCTGGCAGCAGCCCCCCCTCGTGCAGGGCTGGCAACATCCCATCCCCGTGCGAGCCGGGCCACACCAGCCTGCCAGGGCTCAGCGCCGTGTTGGGCGAAACTGGAGTCGGGCTCAGCGCTAGAGGTCGAGCTGAACGGCGGCGGTGCAAGTGCCGAGTTGGCCATGATATTCGCCGCGAGCTGCCTCCCATATTTGCCATACTCGCCCGCTTTGAGCGCTGCCTCGAGCCTCTGCACCTCCCCGAGCGAGGTCGCGCTCGCAATCTGGCGCGTGATCTCGGCCAGCTGCTCCTCCGTCAGCTCCGCCGTTCTTAGCGCCGTGCTGAGCATCGGCGTGGTTGTCGGGATGGGCGCCGTCGTGGGCGCCGTCGTCATGGCTGAGAGGGTTGCAGGTTTCGAGATCGCGATCACGGCGCATTGGACGCCGGTGACGCTCGCGAGCATGGCGGTCGCGCTGCTCGGGCTGTTCGTCGCGCTGGCCATCTTCGACTGCACCGAGGTCGCCGTCGCCGTCGGCGTCTGGATGCTCACGTCGACGATGACGCTGCCCGAAGTCACAGCCACCTCCACCGCCGACGGCTGGACGCCCGCCTCGGCGGCGATTGCAGAAGTGATCTCGGCTTGCACGCTCGGGGTGAACGAGGAGATATCGCCGGCGAGCTTGAGGGTGAATGCGACCACGCTCATCGCCGGTGGGGGCGGGGCACAAGCGCCGTCGCGGGCACCCGGGGGTGGGGCACTGGCCGGCTGCCGAGCGCCGTCGTGGGCACTGGCCGCCGGCGGCGGCGGCGGCGGCAGCGTCAGCGGTAGCGCCAGAGACGGCGCCGATGCCTCAGTAGAAGCGGCAGCATCTGCGAAAGCGGCAGCATCTGTGAACGCGGCAGCAGCAGCGGCACACGACGATGAGTGCACGTCGGAGGGCCTCGCGTTGGCGCCCGCCGGCATCCACACCACGCCAACGCAGCCCTTGAGGTAGCCGCCAAACTCCATGCCGGGCGGTGGCTGCTGTGCACTGTAACGGCCGCCTGGGCGGCCGGCAGCGTCGTAGCCTCGCAGCGCGCGCTCGGCAGCTGCCTCTTGCGCGGCCGTCAGCTGCTCCATGCTCAGCATGCCCGGGCAGACGTTGCTCAACGGCGTCGTGAGAGCACCGTCCCAAGGCTGGCCTAACGGCTCATTTAAATGCTCCTTTAGCGGTTCGCCGAACGGCTCCTGTGACGGCCGTGCGAGAGACGGACGCCACGGCGGCGACGTGGACGATTGTAACGGCTCCTGTAACGGCTCCTGTGACGGCTCCTGTAACGGCTCCTGTAACGGCTCCTGTAACGGCTCCTGTAACGGCGGATACGTGGACGATGTCGAATCGAGCGGCGGCGGCGACAAGCGAGGGTGGTGCCTTGGCGGGAGAGGCGGCGCCGGCAGCGGTTCAAGCGGCGCCAGCGGGGCACTGCGCACCAGCATCTCAGTCGGCGACGGCGGCATCTTTACACTGCGCAGCATCTCCGCCTCGAGATCGTATCTCTGCGCCTCGAGCTCACGTCTTTCCGCCTCGAGATCGTATCTCTGCGCCTCGAGATCATATCTCTGCGCCTCGAGATCGTATCTCGACGTGGGCACCGGCGCGCTGCGCAGCATCGCCGCCTCCAGCTCGCTCACGAGCTGATCGAACTCGTCACGGCTCAACAGGGTTTCGTCACGGCCCATCAGAGTTTCGTCACGGCTCATCAGGGTTTCGTCACGGCCCATCAGGGTTTCGTCACGGCCCATCCGGGTTTCGTCGCGGCTTCTCTGGGCGCTCGAAGTGCCTTCGTCCGGCATGACGTACCGCGCCAGCACCCCGAGCAACCCAGAAGCCGACAGGTCGATGCCGCATTGATGAAGCGCCGCGCCGAGCTCCCGCCGGTCGATGAAGCCACGCTGCCCGACATCGAACTTGTCGAAGGCTTGGAACACACGAGGAGGCATGCGCGCTGCCGGCCGCTCCGGCGGTGCAGCAGGCGGCGGTGCAGCAGGCGGCGGCGGCGGTGCAGCAGGCGGCGGCGGCGGTACAGGCGGCGGTGCAGCAGGCGGCGGTGCAGGCGGCGGCGGTGCAGGCGGCGGTGCAGGCGGCGGTGCAGGCGGCGGTGCAGGCAGCGGTGCAGGCTGTGGTGGCGGTCGCTGCGCCGGTGGATCTAGCCGTGGTGTTGGATAGGTGGACGGGCTGATTGGGCCGCTCATTAGGCCAGCGATCGAACCCGGACGAGAGTGGATCACCTGCCGGAGCTTGCTATTCTCCTCCTCGAGCTCCATAACCCGCCGTGCCATGTAGTCCCCCGCGGCCACGGCGGCGTTCGCGGCGGCGGCGCTGGCGGCGGAGGCGGCGACGGCAGCGGCGGTCACGGCGGCGCCGCGCGCTGTCGCGGGCGAGCTCCGAAGCGGTGTACACAGCGGAGGGTGTGAATGTGTACACAGCGGCGGCCACGGAGGCGCCGTCCCGTCGCCGGCGGTCAGAGCAGGCACCGGCGTTGGTACTTCCATGCATGGTACCTGCGAGACGGCGGCGGCATCGGACGGCCACGGCGTGCTTGGACGCGAAGCGCCGACTTGAGCGGTCTGAGGGGTGGGTAGCGCAGCCATCGGGCGCGCCCCTCGCTCCTTGCGCACCAATGGCGACGGCTGACTAACCTCCGCCATGGTCGGCGGCGGGTGCGCTGCGACACTCCCACCTACGGGTAGCTCCCATACAAAACCAGGCTGCGCCATGGCATGCACCGTTGACGCGCTGTCGCCGGTCTTGCTGGCCATCGGGTGGCCGCACGGCTCCTGCAGCGGTGGACGATGTGGCGGAGCACTCGCGATGGGCATCGCGCTCACCATCGTAGGCACCGGTTGTACGGGCGGTGGCGGCGGTGGGGCTAGCGGCAGCTGCAGCGCTGCCGCTGGTCGGGATGGAGGCTGCAATGGCGTCGCCGCCGTGCTGTCAAGACCGTTGCCGTGTCGCGACGGCGGTGTGCTGCTGATTCGGGTGTGGGCAGCGGTGGCGGCAGCCACGCCGAGCACGCCAATGGCGGCTTGCAGCGCCTCGTCATCGTGGTTGAGCGCAATGTCGAACTTGGCTGTAGCCTCCCAGGTGCGGAGGCGCTCCTCCATGTCGCGCAGCCGACACTGCCATCGGACCAGTGAATACTCGAGCTCGGAAGCGCGCAGCTCCTCGGCAGCTTCTTTCTTGCGTTGCGTTGCTGCTCTCGCGAACTCCGCGCCGTCGATCGAGCCGACGGAGAAGGGGCCCATGTGAAGAGCTTCGTTCATTCATGATGAATTCACACCAATCTAAGCCACTTCATGACTCCACAACGTTCACAGAAGGGTCCGTCCACGACGCACTCCACACACTATGCAACACAGTAACTCTCCACCCTGCAACACACAGGACCCCACAGCCAAACATCGTGGCCCAATCTCATTGGTGCCCTCAGGGTATGCCACACATCTAGTTCCAGGTCTCGCTGGATGCCGGAATGCGCGGGATGTGCTCCTCATGTAGAGGCCCGGGGGCACGTCACCTTAGTTATTGTATCGAGAGAGCGAGAGAGAGCGAGAGAGAGCGAGAAAAGCGAAAAAGAGCGAAAAAGAGCAAGAGAACGAAAGCGAGAGCGAGAGAGGGCGAGAAAGAACGAGTCGCAGTAGCTGCGAGAGCCGAGAGCGCGCCTCACCTTGAGAGCGCATCCTCAAGATAGCTGTCGAACCCAGGCGAGAGGACACGCATGCGTGAGACCGGTGACTTGGCAGGAGGCGAGCTCCGCTGGAGCGCCTTCTCGAGCGTCTTCTGGCAACGGGGATGGAAAGGGCCCAGGTGCGCCACGTCCTGCGGCTCGAGCCCAAGGCTGAGGAGCCGCTTCGCCCATTTTTGGCCATCGCCCAAGTTGTCGAGCACGTGCTGCAACTCGTCCATGTAGCGTACCTGTGGGGACGAGGCGCCGTGGTGAGCACCCGCATGCAAGGCAGGTCATCAGTGGCAATCAGGTCATCAGGTGGCCATGTAGCGCACCTGCCGCCGGAGCCATTTGTGCCGCTGGATGCGCCAGCGCGCCTCGGCACACCAGTATGAGAGCGCCACCTTGAGCACGCGATGGCGGCGGCGCGGGAGCAGCTTCGAGCGACGTCGCCAGCTCGCCAGCGTGTACCAGTGCCACAAGGTGTCGACCTTGAGCCGCCACGATCGGCGCGGGATGACGCGCAGCTTGAGGGTGCTCATGGCCTCGTGAAAGTTCGCCTCCTTCACGCACCATTGACGAAACCGGCGCATGCCGCGCCGGCACGCGGCGCCATCGCCTCGCGGCTGAAGCCATCGAGCCTCGACATCGCGCCGTTTCATTCGCCACTGATATGCAACCCAGCGCTGCACCGCGGTGAAGAACATGTGGCGGTGCACCTGTGGGGGCGAGGCGCCGTGGTGAGCACCCGCATGCAAGGCAGGTCATCAGGTGGCTATCAACGTGATGGCAGCGGACGGCGGATGCACCTCGGCCTTGATCGAATCGAAGCGCAGCTTGAGCATCGCCATTTGGCGGCGCACCTGTGGGGAAGGGAACAGGGCGCCATGGTGAGCACATGCATGCTGAGTTGCCTAGGCACCAACTGGCGGCGCACCTCCGCCAGGTGCGTCTTGAGCGCCTTGCGCGCGAGGTGCGCTCGGACGAAATGACGAAACTCGAAACGCCTTCGGATCTTGAGCATCCGTGAGCGACTCGTGATGGCCTCGAGCCGCCGACGCTTGCGCCCATCCACCGCCGCGCGAGTTGCGGCGACCCAGAACTGGATCGCTATGCCCGTACGGGCGAAGCCGGCCGCCTCGGCGAGGTCGGCCTCCGCCTTCGCCTTCGCCTGGGTGGCACGAGCCCAGCGCAACAAGCCATCCTCGCGCTCGCTCTTCTTCTGCTTCGCGCGCACGTGTGCGGCTTGATGGATCATGGACGCCATATAGGACCACTGGCGGAGCGCCCGCTCGAGCGTCGTCTTGAGCGCCGCCCACTCCGACCTGGCTTTGAAGAGCCGGGCGAGCTTGCGACGACGCGCCTGGCGGAAGAAGGCGCCGAGGGCTCGCCGGCAGCCGAAGCGGGCGCACACCTTGTGCATGGTGCCCACCGCGGCGCGTCGCGCGTCGGCGTACCGGTACCACACTGCGCAGGCGTCGCCGAGCTGCCCTGTGCTGTGCCAGTCAGAGGCCTTGTCCATCCTCCTCTGTTGGAGGATGGTGCGGGCTCGATGGCCGAGCCATCGACGAGAGCCCCACTTGGAGCCGATACGAACCCAGGCTGTGAGCACGGCTGGTTGGCGCGCGCGCGCCGCCTGCCGCTCGGCCTCGCGCGCCGCGCCAAAGGCGCACCAGTGCAGCCACCCCGAGCGTGTCTGGCGGCGCAGGTGATGGCGCAGCACCGTTTCGGCTGGCACGCTCGGGGTGTTCAGATCGCACACTGCCCATGTGGCGGCTAGCCGCTGATGGAGCTGCCGCTTGATGAGCTCGTCATCATCACTCTCGCAGAGCAGACGCAGCGCGCGAGCCGCAATTGCGAGAGCCGCCGCCGCCGCCGCGCCCCCACTGGCTGCCGAAGCGGCGGCCGCTGCTTGCATGAGCTCCTTGGGCGTCGTGCCGTGCGCTGCCTTGAGGCCCGTGCCGGCTGCGCCAGCGCCGTCGTCGTCGTCAGCGTCGCGCTCGTCCGGATCGCCCTCGACCAGCGCGCCGCTCTTCGGGCGCCGCCTCTTCTTGGCGATCTTGGTCTGTGAACAGCCCGCCGCGAGCACCTGCTGCGTCAGCGAGCGCTCATAGATGGGTCTCACCTGCCAAATTTGGGTGTGACGCATGCGCCTGCGCTCCTCAGAGCTCCCAACGGGAGATTGTTCGAGCCAGAACTTGCGCGCTGCCTCGAGCTGCTTGTGCACGTGCTCGCGCGTCGCCTTCGCCTCCGCTGCGTGCGCCGCCGCCTCGGTGGCTCTGGTCTGCGCTGTGTGCTCTTCCATCGCCTGTAACGAGCGACAGACGACCGTTCGTGGAGGTGCGTGGACCGCTCGTGGATCGGCTTTGAAGGCTTCGCGGCTCACAAAGAGGCCGTGGGCTGAGGTCATCTGGCTGAGCAGCGCGCCGCCCAGCCACTGCGCCAGGCGCCGGTCCGGGTTGGCAAACACGCGAGGCATCAGTGCCGTGGCACCCTTGTCCACGAGAGTGGTTTTGAGACCTTCCTCAAGGCGCTCTGGACACTTTGCGAGCTTGCTCGTACCGCCGACGAGGACGACATGCCCGAGCAGCTGCTGCCGGAGACTCACGTCCGCGAGCATCACGGTGCGCACGATCGCCTCGGGCAGCCCGCACAGCTCCTTGGCCGCTGCGTGCTCGTCGTCCAACAGTGAGGGATCAAAGAGTCCGTCGCAGCTCGCGTCGGCCGTGCGGCCGCAGTGCTTACCGCCGAGCCCATGGAGCACTGCGCCGTCGAGCACGCTCTTGCCATCGTACATGATGTAGATGAACGTCGCGGGGAACCCCACGTCCACTAACACGCCCGTGTCGAACTGGGCGTTGTACACGGCAAGCAGAGGTCCAGGGTAGCAGCACACGGCCTGCACGGCCTGCACGGTAAACGCGGCGGCTGCAGCGCGCTCACGATGCGCCTCGGACTCGTCAGGAGGCTCGGCGAGCACGAGCGCACACTCTTCCAGCTCCTCGAAGCTCTCGAGCGCTTGGAGCGCGTCCGGTAGCTTCGCCTCGTCCATGCGCCCATCGGCAGTCACATGTGCAGGTAGAATCACGCTCGGCCCACCATCTTCGACGTACCCAAACCGCCACTCGCACGCACCCGCGTCCGCCACGACGACAACGTCGGGAAGCATCGCGAGGTCACCAGCAAGTCGCCCTCGGCAAAACGCTGCCCTGGGACCGACCGTCGTGTGGCCGCTAAAATTCGTTTCAATTTGTGCCGCTTGCTTGCAAACAGGCGCTGTTCTGGAAATGTGCAATAAAACGTCGTGAAGAAAGCAAATAAGGGTGCACCAGTATTCCAATAGTAGATATGCTCTTATAATGCAGTTATGCTCCATGGCGCTTGGCGCATGGGACTTAGCTCATCAACCCGTCGGCAAGGAGGGCAAGGAGGTCAAGGAGGTCATCAGCTCCTCAGCATCCTCTGAGAGCGACCTCAACGAGGAGGAAGTCCGCGCGCGCGAGTGGCGCCGCCCAACGGAGCGTCCGCTGATGCGGCTGATCGGCGGCGACCGCGGTGGCGGTCGTCCGTAGTGCGGCAGGGGCGTGCAGGTCGTACTTTGTGGCGTGGGCTGATCGCAAGCGCCGCCGAGCAAGGGCGGGCTCTCAGTTGCAGCGCGCAAGATGATCTTGCTCCGCCGCTCGCTCGCACCAGGTGACGCGAGCACGGCTTTGATTTGCTCCGAGTATAGGTTTTCCGGGATAGAGAGTGATTTTCGTCGAGCGGGAGCCTGCAGCAACGGAGGCAACTTGCTCGTCGTGAGCTGGCCCTGGGCGTCACCGCCCGGCTTGAGGAGAGCGCCCACGTCGGGCCGGTGCGCGGGCAGCACCTTGGGAGCCATCGTGGTCGGACGGAGGGTGGGAATGTCGCTGATGACGGATAGACTGTGCATGGCCACTACGCTGAGGTGGTGAACACCTTGTGCGAGGGAGCCTCTCTGCTGAGTGTGCTCGGCAGGCACGTGCGGCTCCTGCTTGGTGCACGACTTGGATCCATTTGGAGCCGCGCTACCGGCCGCGGGCGATTCCATCGCGCTCGCTCCGCAACCCATGGTCGATAAAGCGGAGCGGTGCTCGAAGACGGAAGTGGCCAGTCGGGAAGTATCGCCGGATTTCGTCAGAGAGTCAGAAAATTTGCGTTTTGCGTGCCTACCAACACTACACTAGACTCACTAATAAGCGTCGTCCACGTGCTTCCGGTCTCACCCGGCACCGTCGCGTCCTCTCCACATCGTACGAATGGCAGCGTCCGCGCGATCGTTCCAGTCGACCAGGTCGAACAAGAGCTGGAACTCGCCGAAGACGGCGCCTCTTGGAGTCGCGTAAATGTCGATGCGCGCGAACGCGCCGACGGCGGCGCCCAACCGGCGCGCTGTCGCTACCATGTGGTCCCAGCACAGGGGCTTCAGTGGAAGTGGCACGAGCTCCACAAGGCCGCTCTCCGCACTCGTTGGGAGCGCGCACCATGTGGGTTGGGGTGTAAACGACTCGTCGCAGTCGGCGACTGCAACCGTGTACCCTTCGCCGCGCCGTTCTCGGGACACCATGATCGTCACGTGCGCAATGGTCGGGCCGAAGCACCAGAACTTGAAATCCACCGGCAAGCGCGAGGGCGCAGCGTCGCCCCGTTCATCCGCCAGGAGCTCCTCCACCATGTAAGAGCTGAACTCATCGTCGGCGGCGATCACATCCGCGGCAGCATTCACGTCAAATGATTTGTTGCGAAGCAGGTCGTGTGCCCCTCCACGCACGGCAAACGCTTGTTTGTTCTGGTAGCCGTGCACAGGTTTCAGCACAAAATCCGAAGAGCATCGCGCGAGATGTGAGCGCAGCGCCGATTTGTCGGCGGCGATCTCGGCAGCGTCAAAGACGGCCAGGGTGGCGGGCACATCAGCTCCGTGCTCTTTTGCAAACGCCTTCTGACCGAGTTTGTCTAGAATCTTGAACGGAAATGGCGTCGGCCGACCAAGGAACTCCCAACGCAACTTTCGATCAGCCATGCGCGCGGTGAATACCGGCGCTGAAGTGCCCTCAAGGAGCGCCTTGGCGATGACGCCTCTTTTCAGTACTGTCATTCGGCGTGATGAAAGAGGTGCGTGCCACGATCAGGTCTGGTCAGGGTCGGTCATCAAATGTGTTTGCAGTCAAGTCATGGCAAGTCAAGTCCGTCTTCTCCGCCCCCTCCCTTCCACCCTTCCGGTGCTCTCTCGATAGGCTTCCGTATGGGTGTCTGTAGTATCTGTATAGACTTGTCTTGGGAGGTACGAAACCGCAGCCCCTGGGACACTCCTGGGACCGCAGCGCAGCTTGCAGCGCAGCCGGCCGGACTGTTAGGACTGCCCTTGCCGGACATCTGCCGGAGCCCGGAGGACCCGCCAAGGGACCCGCGCTGAGGCTAACACGTAACAGGAGCTGTCGTGGGGAGATGATGCGATTTGCGCTCATTCTCCCTAATTTGGAACGCGCGCTTCGTCCACGCAGATGAGTGGTCCTCGCGGCGCGGCCACTGAAAAGCGTAGCAGGGTCAGCTGTGCTCGTTTACGCCTTCTCACCGAGTCCCTACAGCTCATGCCGTCACGCAAGCGCAGCGCTGATCCATCGCTGCAGCCCTCGATGCCTCATACCTCCGCCATCGGCCAAAGTACGCACCTCTTTGCTGAGCCTGCGTCCATTACCGTGCCCGAGTTCATTACCTTCCCAGTTCAGAGGCAGAGCAAGCGAGTCACGGCTCACGGGCACAAGTGCTGCCAGATGCATGAGCGCGACGGCGGTGTGTTCGGATGTGAGTTACCCTCGGGGCACGCGTGGCCACATGCACTCGAGGCGCTGGACTCGCTCCGTCCCAATCGGTGTGGACGAGAGCAGTCGCAGAAGGAGATGAAGGCTATCATGCTCTGCGCTCCCCAAATGAAGCAGCCAGAGCTTATGTACGACGGCGAGGACACTTCCGATGAAGCAACGATTATTTCCCTCGGGGACGCTACCAAGTTGTCATCAAGACGGACCTCACCGGTCACAGCGCCCTCGACACCGACAATCACGAGCAGCTTCTCGAGCGACGCGGCGGAGGACAAAACTGACGAAGTCGAGCTCTTCGACTTTTTCGAGCTCGATGCAGCGCCGCTGGTGATGGAGGCGAAACGCTCTAGTGCCAACGCGGTCGAGGGCCGTATTCTGCGCACGCCGTCCTCGTGCCCGTTCCTTGAACGGGCTTTCGAAGGTGTGTATGAGACCGCGGAGGAGGCGGTGATGCTGGACATCATCATCAGCTTCGAGGACGAGATACTGGACGAGATCGGGCCCGACCTGCGCACGGTATGGGACGCGGCAAGTCAGCCCGCCACGATCGAGTCGTCGCTGCTCTGGGACGTAGTCGCCACCCCTGCCATGATGCGTCGGCACGCCGTGCACACGCGTAAGGTGAAGGTCAAGGAGGCAGCCGAGGCTGCCTGCGCAGCGGGGGGTGTATTCTGTGCCGCCGACGACGATGCGGACCATTTCAGTGAGTAAGCCGCCAATGTCATGCATGAGGGCCTCTGCTGAGGGTATGCTGAGGGGTGCACTCAGCGTTCGTCAGCGTTCAGCAGCGTTCAGCGGCACTCAGTTCGATGGCCATGAGTGAGGACGAATCTCGCGCGACTGCCTGCAGCCGCCTACGCTACAGTCACCCCGGCCGCTCTCCTCGGCGGACCTCTCCGTACTGGCTCAGTGCCGCGCGCCGTGCCGGGCGTGTCGACCGGGCGTAGACCAGGCGTGGGCGCGCGCCAGTCAATCCAAAGGGGGGGGGGGGGGGGGGGGGGGGGGGGGGGGGGCGGGGGGGGGGGCGGGTGCGCGCTAGGTGCGCGCGCCAGTCCATCCAAATGAATGCCATGCGGAAGGGCCTCTGAGCGCTCCAGCCACAGCGCGCGATGCACTGTGCAACTCGGGGGGCTAGGAACAGCTGAGAGGATCAGGATCAGCTTGTGTGTGGTTTTATCGTGCGCGTCTGATGCACTCAGAGGCAAGCAGAAGCAATCAGCTCTTGTGGGGTAGTTTAGTGTGCGCGCAGACAGGAGAGGGGCATCGCTCCTGGTAGAGGCTGCTATGCCCCGGCAATGACGTCGGGAATGGTGAGATGCCGTCAGGTAGAGTAGCCTAACGTTAAGGACCAAACACTGTTGAAGTGTTTAACACTAACAACATAACAACAATAGGAACCATTAACAACAACACTTTAACGTTAAGGGTTTTCAGTTAACATTAAC
>Ga0180441_102103_pt1 | contig 10955 bp, 6 predicted proteins | sample ChrtobMetaP5_8mM_FD_120633 | JGI IMG/M metagenome (GOLD analysis project Ga0180441, IMG submission 120633) | Chrysochromulina tobin associated microbial communities from unialgal haptophyte culture, Seattle, Washington, USA - P5_8mM MetaG | ecosystem: Host-associated > Algae > Haptophytes >...
CCGCCGCCGCTCCCGCCCCCTCCCAAGCCCCCGCCGCCGCCGATGCCGCCATCGCAGCCGGGAGCCCTCGCCATCGTGGGCTTCTGGATGGCCCAAGAGCTCGACATGGCGCTCGTCGTCCTCATGGACTTTGTGAGCTCGCCCCTTGTACTCACGCTGGCGGGGCTCTCGTTGCTCCTTTACGCTTTCTGGTGGGCTCTCACGGCAGAATGCTTCAGTTGTGTCCGCAGCAGTCCTCCCGTCGAGGGCGAGCATCTGCTGCCCGTCGCCGCCAAGCGCTCGGATGGATTCCCTGCCGAGGCACCTGCCGGAGCTTCACTCGGCCCCCCACTCGGCCCTCGGGCTGATGACACGTGCTCAAACGGCTCGTGGGACGTGGATCGGTGGCGGACGGAGCCTCCGCCCAAAACTCCCAAGATGAATCCACTGCCGCCACCGCCGCCGCCGCCCAAGCCCGACCCCACGGTAAGGACGCCCAAGCCGAGCTTGCCGCCGCCACCGCCACCGCCGCCCAAGCCGGCGACGCCGCCACCGCCCGTTGCATCCGAGCCCGAGGCGGAGCCCGAGGCGGACTGGGGCCCGATCGGTCCAATGGACCCTTTCAAATGCACGATCACTGGCGAGGGAAGCAAGGCCGCCGAGCTGCGCGTCAACACGTACTTTACCATTGAGTCGCGAGACGCTCACGGTCGGCGCAGGCTCGAGGGCGGCGACGAGTTCACAGTGAGCATTCACGGCTTGTCGAGTGTGGGCCCAATCGTGAGCCACGTCACGGACAATGGGGACGGCACGTACACGGTCGAGTACCGCGTGCCTGGGCCCTCGGGCACGTACAACATGTCCATTTTAGGAAGGCCCAAGCTCGAGGACCGTCTCGTGAGCGAGGCCGGCGACGAGAAATTGCCCATCGGGGCGAGCCCGTTCAAGATCGAGGCATTCACCGGGCCGAACTCTTGGGCGCGTGACGGGGTGTCCTCTCCCGAGAAGCTCAAGAGGAGCGGCGGCGGCGGCACGTGCCGAAAGCAGCACGTTGACGAAAGTTGGGTGGCCGGGGGGGAGAGCAGCAGCGTGGCTGGGGAGAGCGCTCGCAGCGGGCACAGCGACCGAAGCAGACGAGTGAGCGCCGAAAGAGGTGGAGCATCACTGACGCCAAAGCCCCGGGGGGTGCCGGACTCTGCCCGCACCTTCGCCCCAGATCCGATCTCAGATCCAATCTCCCTCCCTGACTCTACACGCCCATCCGAGCGCATTCGCGGGGGTCCGCCGGTGCGCGACTCAGCACGAACATCTGCCCGCGTATCGGATCGGGCGCTCCTTGCCAAGCCCGAATCGCTCCTCGCGAGGCCCGCTGCGCCCCCCAACCCTTCAGTCGTCGAGCCGCTCGCCCCTTCCCCTTCCACGCCGATGGACGAGGAAGAGCCCAAGAGACGGCTCGTGCGCTCGATGAGCCGCCACGTGTCTCGGGCGCTCCTTCGGCGGCAAGAGGACATCGAGCGAGCGTATGGGACGGGCAAGGCCGCGCGAGAGGCCGAGGAGCGTGCCGCGAAGCTCGAGCAGCTCGAGGCGTCGAACAACGCGCTGTGGAGCAGTCAGTGGGAGTACGTTCAGCTCGCCGACCTTCCGAACGACACGATCATCGAGGGGCGCGGGGTGGCGGAGCGCGAACCGGAGCTCTATGGCGCACTCGGTGAGCTGCTGCGTGCGCACTTCCTCCAGCTCTTCGATACATACCTGTACTATGCTAAGGTGGACGTGGCCGAGACGGCGCCGGAGCTCTACCGGATGACCGAGTCGAGCTGGAAGTCACTCCTGCGCGACAGCGAGCTGCTCGCCGACAAGGGCAACCACTACCAGCAGATCGCACTGCACAGCCACGACGCGTCCTCCATCTTCAAGCGCGTCAACCAGCGGCGCGAGAACATGACCAAGGGGGTGGGCAAGTACGCTGAGACGCCGACTGCGATCACTTCCGAGGCGCTCGGCGCGGCCACGCCCGATCGGGGAGCGGGGCTGGGGCCCGTTGTCGAACGTCACTTTGGCGCGGGCTCCCTCTTCTCCTTCACCTTCTCCGAGTTCCTCGAAGGCCTCGTGCTTGTCGCTCTCGAGCTGATGCCGCCCAAGACCCACCTGGCACTGGCCGAGTTGCAGGAGGCCGACAAGGACGCCGCCCATCGCGGCCTTGGACTGTCCTCAGCGGCGGGGCGGCTGCTCACCTCGGACCACGTCGTGTCGGCGGTGCGTGAAGTGCTTGAAAAGTATGTGCTGCGCAACGCGCAGCATGGAGACGTCCTCGAGTTCCGGCACATTGTGCTCAGCTCGGCGCTCCTCTCCGACGCCCTCGGCGCTGTGCGCGAGTACCTCGAGCCTCTGTTCGCCAAGTACGCCAGCGTGAACCGCGACCGGCGCGAGCGCCTGGCTGAAGGCGGCGCTGGTAGCCACGGGCTGAGCCTGCGCCAGTTCTTTGCGATGCTCGATGATGCAGATCTCGTCGGGCCGCACCTCTCCCGCCACAAGGCCAAGCTTGCCTTCGTCAACTCCATACAGATCAATGCGGAGACCGCCGCCGTGCGCAAGCCGCTGCTCAAGCCGGGCTTTGAGTTCGAAGAGGCGCTGATGCGGCTGGCACGTGCGTACACGGCCCCCACCGAGGCAGGGGGAGGGACTCTCGACCCCCTTGCGACTGTGACACGCAAGCCGCTGCCCAGGCACTCGGACGCAGCGGTCACCGCCGCGTCCGCAGAGGTCGTGCGCACCACCATCCGCAAGCGCATCAACCGATCGGGTGTGGAGGGTGAAGTGGAGGCGACGGATGTCGAAGTGCACCTGCTGCAGATGCTCCCGCTCGTGTGTGGCAAGCTGCTCGCGCTCGCGGCGCCGACGCGCCCGAACAGCCAAGCGACGCCCAGAGCCTCGCCACGCACCGTGCCGAGAATGCTTCAGTGAGCCCAGCACTGACTACTTGACAAGGTGCTGCTAAGGTGCTGCTAAGGTGCTGCTAAGGTGCTGCTAAGGTGCTGCTAAGGTGCTGCTTTATCAGGGAGATGAGGTCGGCGGGGCAGTACCTACTCGACCAATAGGACCAAAGTTCAAGGCTCGAATTGATGTGCAGGAGTGTGAATTCCTGCGTCATCCCAGGGGTAATCGAATTAAGTGCATGCCTCCATCCCCTCCAATGCTTGGTTTGTGTGCCGCATCGGTCCGCGCGCATGTTTTCCAACGCCTCTAGTGCGCCCCGTAGTAGTATACAGCGCGAGTTGTGGGCAATGATCGATGTGTCGACTCGCGACCCACGGCACGCCGCGCGCGCGCGCGCGCGGTGATTTTTCGAGTTTACTCCGCAATAAACCGCATCGGGAAATTCGAATTGAGCAATGCGTGGACGTCCTCTGGGCCGCACGACGGCACCAAGTGCGCGCGGCCGGAACCGTAAGCGGACCGGATAAGCGGCTCGGCATGCTTTTGCGAGGACTCTGCGTGAAGCTCTCCGCGGCAGTCACAGCAGCATCTGCGCATGAAGGTGGTGTGACATCTCGCACGTGCCGAGGACAGGATTCAGGACCGGGCTGGAACGAAATCTTCCTCAACTCGAATGAAGCGCAGAAGACCGAGGCGGCGGACGAGGCTTTGCAACTCGGGCACTCAATTGTTGTGCTGCACGGGCTCGCAACGACGGCAGAGTGCTCATCAATACGGTCGGAGGCATCGGCGGCCGCCTCCGGCCAGCGGCATCGTGCGGAGCGCCGGTACAATCGGCTCTGGGACCTCGCTCGGCGCGTGGCCAACGTGCGGCAAGGATGAACCCTCTCGACACATACGTCAACCCCATCTCGCAAAATGGCCTTGTGCGCGTGCCACTCGTCGAGATGCTCGGGCAGCCGGGGCAGCACCTGTGCGATCTTCTCTTCCATCGCACGCTAGCGAAGATGGGCGAGCAGGCGGGCCTCCGTCAGCTATTGTCCAATGTCTTTGGTGGCTGCTCTCTCGAGGCCTCCTTTTTCACGAATCGCAAGATAGGTTTTACGGAAGGCGAGCCGGCCATCAACGTGTACACTTGCGGCGGCGTCTTCCCGGCGCACCAGGACAAGCAGTCGCTTACCATCCTCATTCACCTCTCGCCCGCATGCGACTTTGAGGGCGGCGGGACCGCATTCTGGTCGATCAAGGATGCGGGGAGTCCCGGTGCTCTCCTCAGCTACACGGAGCGCACTCCAGTGCCCACGATGACGCTCAAGCCCACCGAGGGCACAGCGCTGCTCTTCTCGGGTACAGTGATCCACGCGGGCTCGCCGGTCGTCTCTGGCGAGCGCTCTGTCCTGGTCGCGAGCTTCAGCCCATCTTCGGACCAAGATGGCTCCTCAGACTGGTCCAAGGAATTGGTGGCCTCGTCGGGCACACTCGGCTGGATTCTGGGCGCACTCGAGGGCTTGGACGGGCTGTAAAGTCGTAGGGATGTAGGGTCTAGCCTCTAGCGCTAGGGACGAGCCGCGGCGGGGGTGAGCGGTGACGCGTGACAAAACTCCGCTCTAATCGAAGAGACGTACAGTACTGTACAGTACTGTACCGGAAGCCGGTCACTTCCGGAGAGGTCAGAGGACGAGAACGGCCCAGGCCGCACACTGTCACTGACCGCGCAGCCAGCCCTGCAGGCTGACTGCAGGCCTTACACGATCGGGGAATCTACCCCGAATTCTAGATTCGTCAAGACTTACGATCACGCACAGAGAACGTCCCCTTACGTTTGTAAGGGGGCTGAGACGCGATCGCATAGTAGCGTTCGCGCTGGCCGTTGACGTCAACGATGGTGCGCAGCACACGAATGAGATCATCGACGGGTGGCTCGAGCGGCAGGTTCCATGTGTGATGGGGCGTAAGGCTTGAGCCATGTTGCGCGGCGAGGCTGGCCGCCCCCACAGTGTCGTTGAGTCCAAGCTGGAGGGCGTAGTGATGGACGACATCGTCGAAGCCATACATCCACTCATACCAGGCCGCCCATACTCCGAGGCTCGCTGTGAAGAGCGCGCCGCGCACCTCGATCAAGCTTGCCCCCGCATGCATGAGCAGCCCGTTGAGCAGGTCGGCACCATGCGAGCCTATGAGGACGTCCGCGCGCCGCGCCGCCTGCAGGTCGTGCACAAAGGGCTGCTCGCGTGCTCCAAACGGGTGCATGCTCGCCTCGAGTCGCACTCTGCCGATACGCACGCCGTCCAGGTGCGCGATGAGCTGGGCGGCGTTGGCGAGCCTCCGACGCCCCCGTCGCTCTGCAAAGACGACGCGCAGCACCGGCGTGCCTACAGTCGAGCCCAAGAACGTCGATGCCAAGGTGGCCGGGTGCAGCAACGAAGGCTGGCGCCAAGCCCTCGCCTGATCCTTGACGGAACGCCGCAGTTCGGGCGGCCCGAGCGTCGCTGCGACGAGCTGCATGGTCGCCCACGGCCGCCAGCCGCCCTCGGCGCGGAACTTGCCTGTGGCGAGGGCATACGAGGCGAGGCTGCACAGGGCGAGCGTGCGGTAGCATCGAGTCTCACCGGCTAGCTCGAGCCGTTGAAGAGTCTGTAGCGGCGTCGCCGAGAAGGGCGAGATCCAAAAGTCGAACCAGCTGCTTGCGGGGAGAAGGTCAGCATCGGGTGGGAGCCAGTGCGCTGCCTGCATCTGGTGCAGCGCCAGCGCCTGGTTGCCAAACGCCTCCGAGAAGCCTTGGGGGTACGTTGGCCACCAAGCCATCCCGAAGCGACGCCGCGGGGCGCGCCAGACCGATCTTGAGGTCGTCGCCGCGTCCACATGGACCCATCTCTGGACGGCGTCGCCCTCGTCGCGGTCGCCGTGACACTTGCCGTCTGACACTTTCCAGATGGTCGCATTGTACGAGCAGTAGCGCGTCGGCTGGGAGTCCACCGCACTGAACGTGCCACGCGCGGTGATGTGGCCTTTCCGATCGGCCCACGTATAGTCGCCAACGAGAGGCTCAAAAAAGGCGGCAAGGGTCGCCGCCTCGCTGGCGCGTCCCGGCCCGAGTACGATGCGCTCTCCGACGACGCAGGCGTCGTGCACGCCCACACATGTCGTCAAACGGCTCACGTTGTGCCGAGCATGCAGAGCGCGCCTAGCCCGCTCACATGGGTTGCTGTCACCTCTGTCTCGCACTGAGAGTGTCTCGCAGCGAGAGCCACAGCCGAGACGGCACTGCATCGCAGGGTCGAAGAATATGCCTTCCAAGGGAAGAGGAGGTGGCAGCGGCGGTGATGGCGGCGCCCGCAAAGGGCAATTCTGCGGACATGGCATGTGTACAGGCAAGACAAGTCAAGTCAGTTGGCTTCCGTAGCACATGTTCGATCGGCTTCTATTGCCTGTTGTGGTTGTATAGACTTGCCTTGCCTTGACTTGACTTGTTGGTGTGCACAAGCTGGAGGTATGTTTCTGGGTTCGATGCTTCATGTCCTGGGCGGTCCGACAGGGTCGCCGTGTGCGTCGCCGTGTGCGTGTTCGGCGACGCCGTGCCCCCGAGTCGCCGTGTGCGTGTTCGGCCAGCTGCGCGCGATGCGCTCGCGCGGACTGCACGTGTATCTGAAGAAGCATCTGGTCGATATACTGCACGCGGACCTGTTCATGCACGTGGATCTGGCAGATACGCACATCAATACGCAAACCACACCGGATGCGTACGAGAAATCCAATACGTCCTCTGCCGATGTTGAGGAGATTATGAGGGTGCTCGGGCCACGAAGAGTCAAGCTCGCCTCGTACGAACCACCGCCAGTGCCGCCCTCCGCATGCGCCACTTCAGGCAGCGGTGGCGGCGGCGGCGGCGGTGCCAAAGTGGTTTGCACTAGCATGGAATGCGGCGGCTACACGTGCGGGTGCTACAAGGATGGCTGCACCGACTGCGTGATGGCGACGTCCATCCCTCAGTACCAGCACACGCGCGAGTGCCTCAAGATGATCGCCTTGCACGAGAGGGCCCGCGGCAGTGAGTACGACATGATTGTCAAATGGCGGCCCGATGTCAACATCACGCGGCCGGTGCCGCCGTTTGAAGAGATCACGCGGCTCATTTCGCCACCCGGGTCGTCCCCGGCGATATGCGGGCCGGGCGTCGTCGAGTACCCGCTGCTGCCCCTCTCCGAGTACCCGCATACGATCGACGACAAGTTTGGGTTCATGTCGCGGCGCGTGGCGGCGGTGTACTTCAACGCCACCTCGACGTTTGAGCAGTGCCAATCTCGGGAGGTCAACGGGCCCGACTGCAAGCTACCTGCATCGCCGTGGGGTCCGAACGGAAAGAGCGTGCGCACCCAATTGTATGGGAACAAGGACCCTTCCGCATGGACGAAGCAATTATTCGGGCTCGAATCGGCTCCTCTCTGGGCGACGCCGGAGTGCGTGTTCAAGCGCCACCTGCTCGCGCATATGCCCCAGCTGCGCATGGTTGACTGCCTGGGCGGAGAGGGCTACCGACTGGTGCGGAATGGACCTGCGAAAGTGCGCCGAACAGCGGAGCTGCGGGAACGAACGTGAGCGGGGAAACGCGCAAACATCAACCCCACCTTCTGAGGCTGCCGTGTGGGCACCGGGGTGTTCGCGTGGTTTTTCATGGCCTCCATCGGCGCGTGACGGTCTCGGTGAGTCGGAGTCGGATCGGGTTCTTGACGGGTTCCGTATGTGTGAACCGTGAGTGTGTCTGTCTCGTGTGTGCTCCCGGTTCAGATCGGATCCCACCTGTGACGACCGTTCTACGAACCAAGGTAGCCGTAAGACCCAAACTGGTTAAGCTCAAGGGTAGCTCAAGGGGGAGCCGCCGCGGGACCGCAGAGCCCGTGTGGCCGACGCGCGACCACGCGGGTCCTTCTCGCCCATGCAGAATGTTCTCGCCGCGCCCTACTGCCATGAGATTTAAGCTGAAGCTGAGAAGCTCGCGTCGGGTCGCGTTGGGAGCTGCGCTCGCGTCCTGTTCAAGCAAAAGGCCAAAGGATTTTGGCGCTCTTTATCTGAGATTGTTCGTTGAGGCTCCTTGCAGCCACCCTCCTTCTGGCCTATTTGCGGTTGCAATGTATTACAAAGCATGAAGATGGCTAGGCTTTACGGAATGAATACGATGGGAAAGGGCACTTCAGCTGGTCTCGTGAGATGAAGAGCCGACCCATAGCGGTCACGTGAGGCGACGCCTTCGTGGAAAGGGGGGGCCGGCGTGCGCGCCGCTCGGCCACACCGACAGGAATCGACGCGGTGGAGCTACTTGTGGCAACGAAGGGAATCATGGACGGTGCGACGAGGGTGGCGAAAGGGGCGGCGCCGGCGGGGGCTCGTGAGAATCCACGGGGACATAACGTCGTGGCAAGGTTCTGTCCTGTCGTCGACAAGAACGACAAGAGCGCAGTGTGCGTAGAGGGTGCGCGGACGGAGGTCAGGGACCCTCGGGACCCTCGGGAGCCGCAGTCTGGCGAGGCAAGGGCCATTTGGAAGGGCCATTTTGGGCAGCTGCCAACATATCAACGTGGTGTTGCCGTCAGACCTTGCCTATCCTATCTGTACCCACCAATGCGTGTTGGGTGCGTGCGCCGACACGTTCACAATTGCGTTCACACCAAGGTTTCTTCGAAAATGGCCGGCCGCGACTCTCATGCAAAAATGGCGCCGAGCCGCTGCGCGCATTCGCCAGCATGCCTCGAGGCCGCTGAGCTGCATTTGCGCGACGGCGATTGGCAGACCGCTCAGCGCGTGCTGCGCTACTCTGCCGGCGCTCGGCCACCCAAAAGCGCGGCGCGTTGGATGAACGCGGTGGGCCTGTCGTGCGTACTTGCAGGCGACTTGCCGAGCGCGGTGGCATGGCTGGAGAAGTCACTCGCGCTACCATTCGGAGCGACCCATCTCGCTGCTGCCAAAACGTTTTACTGGGTGGCGCATCTGCAACCTGAAGCGACGCACGCATTAGCCAACGTGAACGGCTCCGTGGCAAAGGCTGCCTCGCTGGCCTTTGGCGCCTTCCAACAGACTCGCGCGCATGTGGACGCAATATCCGATGACTCGCTCGCAGAATGGGAGCTGAACGCGGGTCCCAGCATCTTTGATCTGGCGCTACAGCGTCAGATCTGCGAGCACCCCACGTATGATCGCCACACCCGTGGGCGGCAGCGCCACAAAGCCGAGGGCAGGCTCGACGACGAGGCGGCGCGCTGGCGGCGGAGGTATATTGATCTGCTGCAGCGCTCGCTCACAAGGTACCTCTCGCGTGATCTGGCCGAGGATGTGCGCGACCTCCGCGGCGAGGAGGCCAGTGCAGTGCTCGAGCAGTGCGAATCGAGCGGCCGAGGCTGCGAGTCGCCATGGCACATTGGGCAGGGCGCCAACTCGCCCTTCGGCCCGTGGGCCCAAAAGTATCTGTCCGGACTGGTGCACCTGAACTATCTCGTGGACGATGTGCTGGAGGCTGGGACTCCGGGAGACCTCCTGGAGGCCGGATGCTACACGGCAGGGACGGCCGTGCTTCTGCGAGCGCTGCTCGAGCAAGACAATCTGGAGCCAGAGAGTCGCCCGCCGACGCACTCGAGCGGGCAGCCACGAAGGCTGCTGCTTGCGGACTCATTTGAGGGCATTCCGCAGCCCCGTACGGAGCGCGGCAAGCAGCTCGATACGAGCGCTGCGTGGCCGTCCGAGCTTCGCTACTCGGCCAGCGAGAGGGAGGCGCGCTCGACGCTCCGGCGGTATGGGTTTGAACCGGAAGCAGATGAGCGGATCGAATTCTTGCCGGGCTACTTCAATGAGTCGCTGCCCACGGCGCCCACGCCGCATGGCCTTGCGCTGGTGCACATTGACGCGGACGCGTATGATTCGGTGTTGGACGCCCTGCGTGGCACGTGGGGGCGCGTGACTCCTGGCGGTTACGTCGTCATCGACGATTTCCATCTCCCAGGAGTCCGAGCAGCAGTCCTCGACTTTCGACGCGAAGCGGGCATCACAGAGCCGCTGCTGCCGGTGCCGAGCGATCACGTCACGACGTGCACGCCAGCGTGGGATGTGCCAGACGTGCTCACGGTGCATCCGCTCACAGTAGCGTACTGGTCACGAGCACGGTCGCGGCCAGGGTGATAGCAGATAGGTAGGCAGGTCTCAAGTCCGGCGGGGCTGTGTGGTAGCTCTAGGTATATTTTGGCCGCTGAGGACGGCGCCCCACGAGTTTACAGCGTCATCCAACCTGTTCTCCCACAGATCTTCACACGATTCCTTACGGTCGCGCGATTGATGCGCGTCAGCTTTACCGGCATGAGAGAGATGTGTTCACCAGGCTGCTTGTGTAGTTTGATGAACCGCAATCATCAACCAACGCGAGCAGGTTTACGAGCGTTAGAAGCGTAAGTAAGTCGCGTTAGGAATTCTGAATTCTGCAAGTTTTGCGCAAGAACACAAATGGTGAGCTTGATGGCGCCAAAGGGCGTGGGACTTCTTGTTGGGGCGATGGAGGAGAAAAACACCAAGGTCTTTACGCGCACTTCAGTGGCGCCGACGCGGCTGCCAGGTCTCATGACCCGGTTCTTGCTCGTTAGCCTCGCTGTCATCGCAGCACAACAGCCGCAATTGCCGCCGCTACCCTCACCGCCGCCGCCCTCTCCGCCGCCGCCATCGCCGTCTCCGCCGTCGCTATCGCCCTCTCCGCCGCCGCCAACGCCGTCTCCGCCGCCGCCATCGCCCTCTCCGCCGCCGCCATCGCCGTCTCCGCCGCCTCCATCACCATCTCTGCCTCCACCGCCATCGCCGCCGCCTCCTTCTCCCTCGCCACCGCCGCCGCCACCACCGCCACCACCGCCACCCCCGCCGCCCCCGCCACCACCGCCACCCTCACCACCTCCGCCACCGCCGCCGCCCCCCCCGCCGCCGCCACCGCCGCCCCCGCCCCCGCCCCCGCCGCCCCCCCCCCCCCCACCCCCGCCACCGCCCCACCCCCCGCCCCCCCCCCCCCCACCCCC
>Ga0180441_102205_pt1 | contig 10534 bp, 13 predicted proteins | sample ChrtobMetaP5_8mM_FD_120633 | JGI IMG/M metagenome (GOLD analysis project Ga0180441, IMG submission 120633) | Chrysochromulina tobin associated microbial communities from unialgal haptophyte culture, Seattle, Washington, USA - P5_8mM MetaG | ecosystem: Host-associated > Algae > Haptophytes >...
CAGTGGCCCCATCGGTACTATTGGGTTACGTTAGGGGGGAGGGTCTCTCCTTCCCCCGCCCGCCGCCGATTAACGGCCTGTGTAATAGCAGGCTGTGTCGGCCACGCCTCCGTCCATTGCGATAGCGGCCCCCGTGCTTGGGGGTCCGGATGTGTGTTTCACAGGAGCAGCAGCAGCGCGACTCCAGCGTCGTCGAGAATGAATCCGCACGTGCCGATCGGCGAGCCGCTGCAGCACGGTGCTCAGGCAATTGCCCAGCCCGTCTACGGGGGTGCACCGCAGATCGCTCAGCCCATCTACGGGGGTGCACCACCGATCGCTCAGCCCGTCTACGGGGGTGCACCACCGATCGCTCAGCCCGTCTACACCCAGCCGGTCGCTCAGCCGCAGTTTGCACAGCCTCTTTACGCCCAGCCTCCTCAGTACGCCCAGCCACAATACGCCCAGCCTCCTCAGTACGCCCAGCCTCAGTACGCCCAGCCTCAATACGCCCAGCCTCCTCAGTACGCCCAGCCGCAAGCGCCACAAATGAACGCCAACGTCCACGTCGCCACGCCGCAGCCACAGAGAACTATGGATGAGGAGGCGCGCCACGCTGCGGATTGGAAGCGTTGCAAGGAGGAGGAGGAGGAGGTTGCAACCACCAAGGCCGCATCGATGAAGAAGCCGCCACCACAGCCAGCTGAAACTCCGCCGCCGCCGGTGATGTCGGCGGAGTCCCGCACGGCCCAGGCCATGGCGTGCCTCTGGCCCGCCATAGAGCCTTACAACTCCGACTACCTCGAGGTCACCACGGCTAGCGGCACTGTGCACCGCATCTACTACGAGGAGTGCGGCACTCCATCAGGCAAGCCCGTGCTATTCGTGCACGGAGGGCCCGGAGCTGGATGCAACGCAAAGCAGCGGCGGTTCCACGACCCTACGCGGCACCGTATCATCCTCTTTGACCAGCGAGGGTGCGGTCGCTCCACGCCGGACGGCTGCCTCGACGAGAACACCACGTTCGACCTGGTGGCCGACATGGAACGACTGCGCGAGAAGCTCAGCGTGTCGGCCTGGCAGCTCTTCGGAGGCTCCTGGGGGAGTACCCTCTCGCTCGCGTACGCCGTCTCTCACCCGGCGCGCGTGACGGAGCTCATCCTACGAGGCATCTTTTTGGTCAAGCAGAGCGAGCTCGACTTTATCTATCAGAGCGCGACTCCGCAGCTCCATCCGGAGGCGCACGCGGCCATGGCCAATTTCGTCTCGCCCGAGGAGCGGCACGACCTCGTCTCGGCGTACCGCAAGCGCGTGATGAGCAAGGATCCGGAGCTGGCGCGTGCTGCCGCCAGGCGGTGGGCCGAATACGAAGACGCGATCGCGTACCTCTATCCGCAGCCGGTCGAGGCCTGGGAGGGCACGGGCGGTGAACAGCGCGTCCACCTGCACTACATGTGGGCGCGCGGCTTCTTTGAGTACGACGGATGGCTGCTCGACCAGCTGGGCACCCTCGCACGCGTACCGATCACCATCGTCCACGGCCGCTACGACGTCGTCTGCCCCATAGCGTCCGCATACGAGCTCGCTGCGCGTGTGCCGCATGCGACTCTACAAGTGATCCCCGACTCGGGTCATTCGGCGTGGGAGCCAGGGACCACCCGCGCCCTCGTGGCTGCGGCCGCGGCGGCCCTCGCCGCAGCCTCGTCGACCGCTTCCGCCTCGCCCGACTACGATGGCCAGGAGCCTCTTGCGCAACCTTTGAATTGAGAGGCTCGCTTTGGCGGGAGCCCACAGTTTGAATTGAGAGGCTCGCAGGCTTTGGCGGGATCCCATTTGAATTGAGAGGCTCGCAGGCTTTGGCGGGAGCCCACCGCCCAGAGTAGCGTGAAAGAGAGGTACTGAGACCAGACTGAGAAGTGTCACGGACACCCTCGCTCAGCCGAGCCGGGTAGAGGGTGGTAGGAAGTCCGCACGCTCGGGCCCCTAGAGCTCAACGCATGGGGCCGACCGTAGTGTGAAGCGACGGGAAGCAAACCGGGGGCACCGCGGTAACCGGGCGGTATGAATTCCTTTTCACGAAGTAATGATAAACACGTGTGCGTTTCGTTGCCGATTGATTCGTCGACGTATGCGTTACGTTTCTTCGTTCACGGCCTCCCATTCGCAAAGTAGCTGAACCGATCCATACTCTCGAGAATCTCTTGCGCATCCCTTGCGACCTCGCAGAGCTGCTCGCACAGCCGACGCGCGTACTCGTGCTCGCTCGGATCGCGGCACGGGAGTACGGAGGAATCGAGAGCGACCATGGCCTCGCCTGCCTTGGCAACCCGCAACGCCCTCTCAAGGTGCTCAAGGGCAGCAGCGTCGTCTTGGTCCGTGCCGTCGCCATCGAGTGCCATCAGCCCCAAATGCAGGAGCGCCCGTGCTTGGATCGAATGGCCTTCGACTCCGAGGGACTTGAGAGCCGGATTGACCACGACGGCGCGCAGGAGTGCCTCAGCGGAGCCACCGGTTTGGGCAGCAGGTAGCTCCGCTGGCGAGGCAGGTGGGAAGGGCTTGGCTGCGAGTGGCCTTGCCTCGGCACTGTAGGTGCCCGTGCGCTGTCGGTACTCCCGGACGCTCAGGTCCAGCTGCGCTCGGGGAGAGCCTGCGACCGCCGCGCGCCTCCACGCACGCATCGCCGCCTCTTGGCGGCCGAGGGCGCCACAAGCCCACGCGAGACATTCGAGCGCGAGCGGCGCACAGGGCGGCGCCTGGCCTGCTGCCATGAGCTCCAGGAGCTCCAACACGCCCTCCTTGGGCGATTCCTGCTTCTGACAGAGGCCATGCGAGCATAGGCCGGAACCGGTCACACGGCAGACGGCCGGTGCCCGCAACGACGCGAAGAACGGGCGTGGGTGCCAATCGCATGCAGCCACTGTGACTGGCCAAATGGCACCCAGCACGAAATCCTCGGTCAGCCAGAGGGGCGCCGCCTTGATGAGTGCTTGAGCCCGCAACTTGACCGCCTCTCGCAGCGCCCTTGGAAGCGATGGCAACAGGCAGCTCCATACAGCGGCAAGGTCGGACAGCGTGTGGATGTGTGAGACAATCAGGAAGCACGTGTCGCCGGACAAGATGTGGAGCAGCGTCGGTGGCGTGGCCGTATCGAATGTCTTCGCAGCATCCTCATGCGACGTCACAAAGCATGAAAATTCCAGGACCGATGGCATCTTATGACCTCACATTTCGCCTACCACATTGGTACCGTTTCAGCCTCTGTGTTAAAGTGCGTGTGTGAATGTGAATGTGTCCCCCGGCCTTGGCAGTCATGGTTCGTAGGGCGAAATTTCGCCTAATGACAAATGAGGCCAGGTTGCGACTGCGGCAGCTCTAGAGGAGGTACAGGAGGACGCTGAGTGTGACACTGAGTAAAGAGGTTTATTCATTTCTTTTTAAGTGCAAAAGAAAGCTGAAAGGGAAGCGCCAAAGTATGACTATGCGATGTTCCGTTTCAGGGCCCGGGTGCTTCTCGGGAGCCTGGTGGGGAAGAGGGTGTCAAGCACAGCAAGACGCTACTATGGCAGCTGCCGCTGCTGCCGCCGCCGCTCCCACTGCCTCCAGCGCCACCGGCACCGCCCTAACTGCCGCTCACCTTGCCGCCGCGCCTCTTGCCACCTGGCGTGCGACCTTTGGGGTGCGGGGGCATCTCAGATCCAGAGGGCCTCTCCAGCTCGGCGAAGAAGTTGGTCTCGACTAAATCGTCGGCGGGGGTGCGCACGGTGCCACGCATAGGCGAGTGCTCCCGCTCGCTACTCGACCCACCAACTCTGTGATGGACAAGCTCCCACTGCGTCTCGGCCAGCCGCGCGAGGGTGGGAGCATCGGGTGCAGCAAGTTGTTGAATGGAGAGTGCTTGCAATCGTTTCATAAGCCCGACGGCCCGCTCGTGAAGTGCAGCCTCGGCCTGTAGGCCAGGCACCTCTTCGTCTTCGTTGTTTGGCCGGTACGCCTCGTACCTGATCAGGAAAGCAATCATTAGTCATCAGTGGGCATCAGAGGGGCAAGCAGAGTCAACATCAGGGGCAATCAGGGGCCATCAAGGCCTCGTGCTCGAGGCGGGCTGGCCAACAGGGAAGGCAATCAGTGGTTAATCAGTGGCCATCGGTGGTCTACGGTGGTCATCAGTGGTCATCAGCGGGCATCAGAGGCATTCGGGGGCAGTCAAGGCCTCGTACTCAATGCGGGGCGGCTTGCGTCGGCAGGCGTAGTAGAGCATGCTGGGAAGCGCCATCTTGAGCGCGAGCGCGTCGAGCCGCTGCTCGGGCGAGATCGCGTTGAGATGCCACTCGATGAGCAGGTGTGTGAGCTTGCAGAGGGCGCCCTCTGCAAGCAAGAAGGGCAGCAGCTGTGCCTCTACGCCTTCCACATCAAGCTTCAAGAAGAGCAGCTCGGGCGCCGGCAGAGCACTCGCCCCTCGGCGCACAAAGGCTGCAAGGTCGACTGCGGTCACATTGATCGATTTTCTGGAGCCGAAACGACCGGCCATTCGATTGCTGAGCGAGGACGTCTCTGAGTTGGCACTGAGGAAGAAGGGCACCTGATGACAGAGGAAATCAGAGGTCATCAGTAGGCCATCAGAGGCAAGTAGAGGCACTCAGAAGCAAGTAGAGGCAATAAGGGACCAGTGAAAACAAATAGATGCAATCAGAGGCCATCAGAGGCACTCGGAGGCCATTCGAGGCAATTAGAAGGCGAGGTGCAATACCGTCGAGTCCTCGTTCCATGCCACCGCGGGTATGTGCGTCAGCCTCGGTGCAAAGGCGGCCACCAGCTGCCTCAGCGTGGGGAAATACTTCTCCTGCGGCTCGAACATGTAGGCCCTGGTGAGGCAGTGCGGCGCCTCACGATGCATGAGCTTGAGCATCCCTTCGGACCACAAACCTGATGAAGGAGGCAATCGATGGCCATCAGCGGCAATCAGCTTGAGCATCCCTTTGGACCACAAACCTGATGGCAATCGATGGCCATCAGCGGCAATCCAGTCGAAATGAGCGGCAATCAGTCGTAATCAGGGTTGTTAGCTTGAGCATCTGCTTGGCCCACAGACCGTTGTTGGCGCCCACGTCGATAATCAGCACGCGACGCTGAACCCTCGCCAACTGCGCGAAGGCCTTGGCCAGCGTACTTTCCACCTGGTGGCTTGGGTCGTCGTGATCATCATCATCATCATCGTAGGCTGTCGTCCCGTTCTTGAGCTTCTCAAGCTCAGCCTTAGCTGACAGAAAACCTGTGGGGTGTTGGATCAATGCGCCCAGATTGCATGCGTGGTACCTGCATGCAATGAGGAAGGTCATCAGAGGCGATCAGAGGCGATCAGAGGCAATTAGAGGCGATCAGAGGCAATCAACGTACCACGAGCAGTCTTTCCACTTGATGGACACTGACACGTACCGGCAGCGCTCGCAGCTGGCGCAGTGGTGCGCGCAGTAGGAGAAAGCCGCGTCCCACGATGCCCGGTGCCTATGCGGCAACGTAAAGGTGCCTTTCAGGCCGACCTTGCAGTTGCCCTTCACACCCTCGACGGTGGTTTCGCAGAACCCGGAGCGTCTGGAGCGAGACATGGTGCCTGCATGCAATGAGGGACGTGTTGTCTTGTTGGGCTGCCCTGCGCCGAGTACGATGGCGATGCCAGGCCACATATGATAATTTAGGGTCCCCGCGAAAGGCGGGGCGGCCGCTGAGGCCGGGCGCGACGTTCGAACGCGATCGTGGGCGTCCGCGACGCGCCGCGTCGGGTCCAAATTTGGAATGTTTGTCAACCTCCGTGTCATGTGTGGTGCGAATGTGAATGTGTGGCTGGGTCAGTTACCGGTAAAAAGACACCGGAGGAGCCGGTTACCGGTACCGTTTTCCTTAGAATTCCTACCGGGTACCTACAGCACATGTTTTTTTCTCCTGCGGAGACGGACAGTAAAAGCGATAGTGGCTCTCGTGGGGTGTCCGGAGCGATGCGCGTTGTGTTGAGCAGCATCAGCAGCATCAGCAAACGCGTTGTGTTGAGCAGCATCAGCTAACGCGTTGAGCAGCGAAAAGTTCGCCGCCATCGGACGTGCGAATCGCGTTGCGTCCGGCGCCGGCCGCCGCGCCCTCGTGCCGCCGCCTTCTCCCGGGATGCGGCTGAATGTCCACCTACAGACCACTGAGTCAGATCCATTCTGAAGCTCCATTTCTGCAGCTCGTTCAGAAGCAGCCTGCACCAGCCTCATGCACAGATGCGGGGTTTGCACGAATTGTTGATCTCGCAAAGCTGCTCGGCCACGCTGCGGCGAACATCACCATCCGCAACAGTTTCCCGAGGGTGCTTCTCACCGGTTCGAACGGTTCTCCTCGGTTCGACAGTCGAAAAAGTGTCAGTCTCCCGGAGGCCACTCTCATTAATCCTGGGTTCTGGGGCATATTCTCAGAGGCCTACAACAATGTCAAGACAAGGATGTTGTACGATGAACTCTGCGCCCGATTCCCCCCAAATGGGCCTCCACCACACATCGTTGAGCTCGGGTTCATGAAGGGACAGTCTGCATTGCTCTTCCTTGAGGCTCATCCGAACTCGACCGTCTCCAGCTTTGACCTGGGCAACTATAGATGGTCGCGCCCACTGGCGGCGCTCCTGCAGCGCGCATACGGCAAGCAACGTTTGGTGGTCACTTTTGGATACACGAATCGCACGCTGCCTAAGTATGCTGCAACGCATCCGCGCGGAGGAAAGTGTGACGTGGCCTTCATCGACGGTGACAAGACGCGCGTGGGCCGACTCAAAGACATGAAGGAGGTTCGTCGCCTTTACAAGCCCTCTACGATCTTCTTCGACGAGGCGACCAGCTTGGATTGCGTCAGCTCGCAAGCTCGCTGTGCTGCGGCGTGCGAGGCGGACAGGCGGCACAAATCAGACCTGTGGGGTGGCGCAACGCTGGCCTACTGCGACGCGGCACAGCAGGGCCTCATCACGATTCAGCGGTGCGCGTGGCCCCCTGGGATGCAGGATATGGATGGGATCTGCGTGGGTACCTTTCGTTATTGAGTTTTTAATGAAAATCATGTTTGCTTCATAGGCTATTTCTCGACATGCCATCTCTATCATGCCACGTTACGACGTTAGAAGTTCGGTCTTGGTGGCAAGCCCTTCATGACCGAATCGATCTGCCTGGCTGCCGTGGCGGCCGCAGCGCCGAGCTCCGTCTGCCCATGCATAAGCTTCGCTTGCGCTTCGATGACCTCCAGGATGGCGCTCGGGCTCGTCTCCACGACGAGCCCACCGACGATCATCTCGTCGATGACCCAATGCACCTTCTCGCAGTTGAAGATGATGTCGAGCTCGCACACATTCTTGAAATGGCGGTCGAGCGTCTCGACGAGAACCTGGATCAGGTCGAGAATGCCGAGCTCACTCTCGGAGCCGTCGATGACCATGCAAAAGTAGAGCGTCGCGTACAGCCGATAGACAACCCGAGGTCTGTCGACGCCAGGGAACCATTCCGCTGCGTCAAGGAGCGAGCTCGCGTTTTCTGCCCTTCCCGTGAGCGTCGCGAAAAGATCGCGAACCATACGCTGCTGCTGCTGCTGAGGCTGCGGTGGCAGAGGCGACAGCAAAGGTGCAGGATGTCAGCAGCGACTGGATTAGCGCAACTGGCTGAGAGTGTAAAGAAAGGCACGCGCGCGCGCGCACCGTCTCACGATAGAATTTGAGCATTCGGGCCTTGCCAAAGTTGTTGACGATTAAAAAGGCGAGAATCATCTCGGCACGCGGCAGCAATACCCACGCGCTGAACCAGCTGAACCAGCTGCAGCAGGAGGCGCAAAGCGGGCGGCCCTAGGTGTTCACGCCCTCGCTTCTTGACTTCGAAACTTGGCTCACGCCGATGCTCTTGCGCTTTCGTTCTACAAGGCAAGTAAAGTCAAGTCATGTCGGCTTCCGTATGTGGTCTGTTGTGTATGTAGAGACTTGACTATACTTTCTACACACATTTTGAAATCAGGTTATGAGGATTGGGATTTGGGTGCAAAAAAATCCAGACGATTCGAAACTCTGAAGTCCCCCCCGCGCCCTTGGGTGTAAATCACTCATCAGTTTGAAATCACACAGGGTAGGATTTTTTGGGGGTGCATATTCTTTATTGATCGCTCCCTCCCCCCTAGTTTAATAGCACTTGACTCTCGAATCCGGAGCCGTCACTCTTGAGATAGCCGGCTCTCCGTCGACGTGACACGACGACACGGAAAGCGGACATGGAACATGCCTCAAAATCGAAGATGCCACACGATCGCAACATCCCTCCATGGCGTTGCCCAGGCCGACAGCCCGAGCCTGCAGCCAGGCCGCGCTCCCGCACACAATCATCCTCCCTCCCTCCTCAAAGTCACAAGGGCCCCGACTGCCTATTCCTCGTCGGGCGGCTCGCCGAAAAAGTCGGGCTTCACATACGAGGGGTCGCGCGGCGGCGCGGCGAAGCGCTTGGTGCCGCCGTCAATGTCGTTCACCGTGGGCGCGATTGTCTTCAAGAGGGCGGGGTCGCGCGGCGCTGCCGCGAGCATCCGCACGCCGCCCTTGAGCGCCGGCTCAACCCCGCCGGCCACGTCGACGACGGTCGCGCTGACGGAGAGCGAGATCTCCTCGCGCTCGGTCACGATGGTGAGGACCTCGCGCAGCTCGGAGGGGGCCATCTCGCAAACCTCAACCTCGAGGGGCAGGGCCATGCCCGCGGCCACCGCGCCGGGCGCGAAGACGAGGCGCGCGCGCGGGTTCTGCTTGATCGAGAAGCGCTGCGATAGGTTGGACACGTTGACCAGCTTGAGCGGGAATCGGTACACCCGCCCGACGGCGAGTACCCCGAAGTCGGCGCGCGCGGGCAGCAGCTCGAAGGCAGCGTCGAAGGTGGGCTCGTGGTTGAGGTAGCGCTGGTTGACCGAGACGGTGTGCACGCCGCGCTTGTAGGGCACTTCGAGCAGCAGGTTCATCAGGTTCGGGTTGGACGCCGCGGGGGGGAAGGAGACCGTCGGCGCGGCCACGCGACCGCCGCGCTCCGAGCCGTAGACGCTCAGCGGCACGCGGCTTGACATGCGCACGTTGGGCGGCGGCAGCTGCGGAGGCTCGTCGGACGAGAGGAAGGGCGCCATCCGCGCGCTCGTCGCGGGCAGCGGCGGCAGGTGCGGATTGCGCGGCGACGCGAGCGGATCGGCGAGCAGCGCGAGCGCCTCTGCCGAGGGCGCTCCCGCGCCGTCGTCCTCGTCGCCGCTAAACTGCATCGTGCCCCCACCTGTCGGCTTCTCGGCCGCCGTGACCGAGTCGCGTGGCTGGAAGACTGAGGCCGGCAGGGGCGGCGCCGTGCCAAGACCCTTCTTCGTCGCCGACTGGCCAAAATTCACCTCGCCGCCGACGGGCACCATCTTGAGCTCCCGCTTCTCGAAGCCGCCGTGGAAGGACGCTGACTTGGGGTCCTTGCGGATCTTAGCCGCTTCGGCCGCCTCAGCGGCGAGACGCGCCGCCTCGGCCGCCTCCTCGGCTGCCACTTGCGCATCGTAGCGCTCCTCGAGCTCACGCGCGTGCCCCGCCTCCTGGAAGGCGTGCGACGCGTACTGTTGCTGCGAGCGCACCGAGCGGCTGATATCCAAAGACAGGTGTGTCGGCTGGCCGGCCGCCTGCGCAGAGAAGTGGGCGAGAGCCGCGGGAGCCGGGAGCCAAGTGAGCAAGGGATGAATTGCGGGGCAATGGGCGTGGGGGTGGGGAGGGAGGAAGTTGGGAGGGGGGAGGGGGGAGGGGGGAGGGGGGACCAAGGCCAAGGGCTCGACACGACGCGACACAACCCGACGCGCGCGCCTCGTGAGACGGTCGGGGGGACTGGAGAGTGCGGAGAGAGTCTCATTCGCCACACGGGCCACTGCGCACTCGACCACCGGTCACCACGGGAGGTCACCACGCGCCCTCCCACGCGTCCTCCTCCCGCCGCTTGGGTACGCGCGCGCGCGGCAGCGGGTGCCCTTGCCACGCCTCTCTCGCATGCATCGTTCTCCCTTGCCTCTCCCTTCCCATCTTCTCGACGTGTCCCTCGGACCTACACTATGCTGCGAGAGACCCCATGCCAGCGCCCATGACAGCGCCCGACGCCAGTGCCCCACCTTCGGGCCAACGCCCTCAGCCCCCTGAGAGGCTGCCGCGTCAGCCACAAGCCCTTGCCGGGATACGTGGATTCCCCGAGATGCGTCCCGAGATACGTCACGCCATTCCCGGGATCGCTGGATTCCCTTCGGGCGCGCGCATGTGGCGCCCATCGGCCCCCACGAGCGGCTGAAGCGCGTACAACTGATGGCGGTGGCGGCAGCGTGGCGGACGAGAGCGAGCGGACGAGTGACGAAACCCATCGGACGAGTGACGACGGATACGCGCGCACGGACCAACCAAGGGGAGGGGGCAAAAGGGGGAGGGGGCAGAGGGGGGGGGGGGGACAGGCGCGTAGGGGGCGCACGAAAAGGCCCGCAACACGGACGGGGGCGCCCCCGGGGGGTCCCCCGGGGGGGGACC
>Ga0180441_102314_pt1 | contig 10082 bp, 5 predicted proteins | sample ChrtobMetaP5_8mM_FD_120633 | JGI IMG/M metagenome (GOLD analysis project Ga0180441, IMG submission 120633) | Chrysochromulina tobin associated microbial communities from unialgal haptophyte culture, Seattle, Washington, USA - P5_8mM MetaG | ecosystem: Host-associated > Algae > Haptophytes >...
CCCACCCACCGCGATTCAGAGCCTGGTCTAGCTTTAGCAGGGACCGGGATGTCGCGCTCACCAGGCTGCCTTTGTGTAGTTTGATGAACCTGCAATCACCAACCTACGCGACCAAGTTTACTGACTGTGAATCGAATCGAATATTTTGTGCGCACCTACTGTAATGTTCTTCTCGGCGCGCGCGCGCGCGCGCGCCGCCTGTGACGAGCAGATTTCTGCCATTGGTTCTTGATCCCCTTCACAGCAACGGCTTTGTCTCCAGTTGACACAACCCGCCGGTTGACGCGCCTTGACGCGCCGGCCGCACGCACCCGCGCGCCGCTGCCGCGCAATGAACCGCTACAAGACGATTAAGCCGCTCGGCGACGGCACCTACGGCTCCGTGACCAAGGCCGTCAACCGCACGAGCGGCGAGATAGTCGCCATCAAGCGGATGAAGAAGAAGTTCTACTCGTGGGAGGAGTGCATGCAGCTGCGCGAGGTGCAGTCGCTGCGCAAGATGTCGCACCCCAACATCGTCAAGCTCAAGGAGGTCATCCGCGAGAATGACACCCTCTACTTTGTCTTCGAGTTCCTCGACCAGAACCTGTACCAGCTGTGCAAGGACCGCGAGAAGCTGCTGCCCGAGGCCAAGGTGCGTAATATTGCGTACCAGATGCTGCAGGCGACGCATTACATGCACAAGCATGGCTTCTTCCACCGCGACCTCAAGCCCGAGAACATGCTCGTCTCGGGCAACACGCTCAAGATTGCGGACTTTGGGCTGGCGCGCGAGATCCGGTCGAAGCCACCGTACACTGACTACGTGTCGACGCGCTGGTACAGAGCGCCGGAAGTGCTACTGCGCTCGCCGCACTACTCGGCGCCCATCGACCTGTGGGCCGTCGGCACCATCATCGCCGAGCTCTTCACGCTCAGGCCTCTGTTCCCGGGCACGTCCGAGTCGGACGAGATTTATAAGATCACGTCCGTTCTGGGCACGCCCTCAACGCAGAACTGGAAGCAGGGGCTCGCGCTCGCGCAGCAGATGAACTTCAAGTTCCCGCAGTTTGTGCCCACGCCCCTCTCGCAGATCGTCACCCAGGCGAGCCCCGAGGGCATCGACCTGATCACCGAGTTGATGCGATGGGATCCCGCCAAGCGGCCGACCGCCGCCCAGGCGCTCCAGCACCCTTTCTTCCTCGTCGGGATGCCGGTAGAGCGCCCGATTGCGTCGGGATCGCGCCCTGACACGCTCGGCGGCGACACGAAGCCCATCCAGGGCCTGCCCGTCGGCAACACCAAGCTTCAGAGCGGCGGCGGCGACCGCGACGGCGGCGGCGAGTTCAAAGGGGGCCTCTCGGCGCCGCCGGCGAAGCCCGGGGCAGAGCGCTCGCAGCCGTACGGCGGCGCGCTCGCGGCGACGCGCGCAGGCAGCGGCTCGGGCTTCTCGACCCCGGCCAACCCGCCGAGCGCGGGCGACAAGGGCTCCGGAGACAAGGGCGCCGTATTGGGCTCCGGAGAGAAGCCCGCCTCGCTAGGGAAGCTCGGCCAAGCTCGCTACAAGCCACCGGGCGCTGACAGCTCGGGCGGCGCCGGTGGCAGCGGCGCAGGCGGAGGCGGTGGCGGACTCGGCGGCGGACTCGGCGGCGGACTGAGTGGCGGCGGCATCAGTGGCATGGGCTACGGAACCCAATACGGCGCGTCCAACTACGGCGGCGGCGGCGGCGGGTACGCACCCAAGCCGACGTACGGCGGCGGCGGCTACGGCGGCTACGGCGGCGGCGGCGGCGGGGGTGGGGGGCGGGGCTACGGCGGCGGGGGCGGCGGCGGCGACACGAGCAGCGTAGCCCCGAGTGGCGGCTACGGCGCGGGCGGCGGCGGCTACGTCGCGGGCGGTGGCTACGGTGGCGGCGGTGGTTACGGCGCGGGCGGCGGCTACGGAGCACCCAAGCCTCTGGTTGGCGGCGACGGCGCCGGCGCCGGCAGCTACGGCGGCAACATCCCGTCATATGGCGGCAGCAATGTGGGCGGCGGCTACATCCCGTCGTACGGTGCGCCGCCGCGCATGCCGCCGAACAACCAGCCCCCGGGCAACGTGGGTGGCGGCGGCTTTCCCTCGTACAATCGCGGCAAGTTCTGAGAGCCGGGCAGAGCGCTGCGCGCGAGCAGACGAGGGGGGGCGTTGGGTGGAGTGCGCGACGCGGTGATCTGGACGGACAGCCGGCGGCACCGAGCCGACGGAATCATCAGGAGCGGGGACCGTTTTCCATGTTCTCCATGTGACTGGATGCCACAGAGATACCAGAGAGTATACCGTAGCAGAGCGTCTGGAAACCTGGGTCCTACCTGGGTCCAGTGGCTCTGTCAAAAGCCGATAGCAAATCAAAGGCTTCGTCTTTAAAGACTGAAAGAGATCGCACAAAGTGTCCTTACGTGAAGAGACTCAGACTGAAGTTCGTCCCCGTACCGTACCCCCCGAAAAGCAGCGTCAGAGATCTCAGATCGGACGAACGGACCCGGGCGGAGAAGTGGCAGTGAAGTGGATGCTGTTTTCAGTTTTGACTCTTGAGACTTGACTGATGACTCTTCATATTGACTGTTTACCGGTGTGCGCTGCGCCTGCCGTGCGGCGTGCTACGGTTCATGCTTCATGAAGATTACATTGTACTTTTCAACATTCAACTTTTGTAGTCATCTGCCGACATCTCCCTAGTACTCCCTAGTCGTAGTCCTACACGGACCGGACTCCTAGGCACTACACTAGCGCGTAGCGGGCACCCCGCGCCTCACTGTCTCACTTTACAGTCTCCCGACCTGAGTCTCACTCTCACGTCGACACCTTTCCGCGCAGCCGGCAGGCGGCAGCGCGCACGCGTCGCGCACACTGAATGCCTGCGCCAAGTGATCCCGTCCCCACACATGCCGCCTCAGCCCTCACGGCCCTCCAACATGTACGTCAGAGATCACCCCCGAGATCGCCCCCGAGATGCCCAGACGCAGAGGAGCGCTCCCGCATGCACCCGCATGCTCCCGCATGCTCCCGCAGACGCTGCATGCCCCTCACGCGCCTCACACGAGATCATCGAACGAGATCATCCGAACCTGCCTCCCCCCGCCGCTGAGCACGTAGTGGTGCTGAAGCACCCATGCAGCGTACACGTAATCACCATTCTCCCCTCCACCCGGCCATGCTACGCTCTACAAGTAACGGCCTCCGCCCGCCGTAGCGTCCACAGCCAGAGCGACGCCTTGGGTGCGCTCTCGGGATCGCCCTCGCCTCCTTACTGAGGAGCTATTTGGACGGGATTGCGGGCGCCAAAGCCGATGGGTGCAAGCGGTGCGAGCGGTGCGAGCTTCGGGGCGCCACTAAGGGGCGGCAGCGGCGCGGCGACGGAGTAGGCAGGAGGAGCAGCCTCCTCTGGCGCGGGCGCCGGCGCGGGCGCCGGAGGAGTAAGGGGGTAGGTATGACCTGCCCCCTTAGGAGGAGCAGCCTCCTCGGGTGCGGGCGCCGCCTCACTCCCATTTTCGGACGGGTTCTCGGAGGGCGGCGGTGTTGTCTTGAACTTGCCATACTCGGGGTCCATTCGGACCGGCGAGGGCAAATCCTGTGGGAAAATGGTGATTTTCCTCGTGCCCCTCTTCATGGTGATCGCGATCAAGATGAGGAGGAGGAAGGAGCCGCCGACCACGCCACCGACGATGGCGCCAACATTGTTGGAGGAGGCGCGGGCGACAGTGGCTGCCTCAATCGATTGAGTGGGGGCAGAGTCGATTGACTGGACAGTGATCGAAGAGAGGGCAGGTACTGATTGAATCAGAGTGGTGAGAGCCGTTGGCGAACTCATCACAGCCTGTAGGTTGGAGAGCACGGTACTGGCCGCGCTGACCGGGGCGCGAATCTCGACGCGGAGCTTGACGGAGCCCGCCTGGATGTCAATCGTCACCTGCGACGGCGGCACGCCCGCCACCGTGGCGAAGAGGACCGTAAGATGGCCTCGCACCTCCGGCGTGTAGTCGGACACGTCGCCAGAGAGGGTGACCACGAAGACCGTGACCGAGGCAGCTTCTCCCGGGACGAGAACCGTGCTCAGCGGCGAGGCCCGGGGGGGCGAGGCCACGGGGGGGGGGCCAAGGGGGGGGGGGGGCGAGGCCGTGAGGGGGGGCGGCGAGGCCGCAATCGGAGTGGGCGATGGCTCCGGCGAAGGCGAGGCCGATGCCACAACCTCCTCTGGCCCTGGCGATGGCGAAGCCTCGAGCTCGGCGAAGTGATCGCTCAGGCGGCGCCTGGGCACAAACCCTGGCACGAAGCGGGTCATGAGATCATCCATCGCCACAGCGTGCGCCACGGGCTGGTGCACCGCAGGCAGCTGGCACGGCAGCGTCTGAGCACCGACGAAGAGGGCAGGCCACATCCACTCCATGTAGTAGCCTGCGTATGGGTCGATGTCCTTGCTGAGCAACGCGAGCAGCGCCTCGTAGTCGCTCTTGGGGCGGCGCCGGATCACTTGGCGCGAGACCGCGAAGCGACCGCCCTGTGGGAACACGAGCGTGACGCTCTCGGACTCGGGGTGCGACGGCTCGATGTACTTGATGTAAAAGTCGAGGGCGGACTCACCCTGCTGCGCCTTCGCCTTGTCATAGACGTACGACTTGAACCAGCCGATGTCCCACCACCGGGACCAGCCCGCCGCACTCGTCGGGCACTCGTCGCCTGCGCCCGCGAGGTTGACGTTGTTGATGACGTAGTCGGCGCGCAGAATGTGATTCATGTCGTACGGGCTGTCATGCTGCGCGATTTGCACGGCGGCCGAATAGACAAAGTGCGTGCCGCTCGGCATCGGCGTGAGGTACTCGGCGAAGCTGTGGCCAGCCACAAGGTGGCCGCCGCCGGCGCGATGGCCGTTGTAGCCGAAGGATGGCACGCCCGCCTGGGAGAAGACGGTCCAGTCGGCCAGGTCGTCATAGTGCTCGACCACGTGATGGAGGTACGAGTGCGACTCGCGACCAACGTTGGGGAGCATGAGCAGCTTGGTGTTGTCCGGCAGCGACGACGGAGCCTTGGCGTTCTCGCTCTTGCCGTACACGAGCGTGCGCGTTCCGGGCTTCGAGAGGATGGTCTCCTCAGCCAACCAGGACAAATCCTGCGAGTCTCGAGACGGGGAGGGAGCCGACAAGGTGAGTGTGAGGTTGGGCGTAAGTCGAAGTGCCTCTTGTTGTAAGTCGAAGTACACAAAGTGAGCGCCAACAAGAGGCACGGGTTCGCCATGGCAGACGTTGCGGCCGCCGGTGAAAGGGAAGGAATCGAGCACGCACCTCGTCATACCGCGCCAAGACCACATCAACGGTGCTGCTGATGGGCGCTGCAGCCGCGTATGCGACGCACAGAAGCCGAAGTGTGGATGCGATCATAGCAACTGTCGCGTGCTTTGTATCTGACAAGACCCGTCCGTCTCCGTTGCACCGCGGCTGAAAAAACGACTCCGCTTGCGGCGTTTCACGATTACACAATTGCCTAAAACGGAAGGAAAGCGCCCGCCTATAGTCAGTGTGAACGGACAGTTTGCGTGTTGAACGAAGACCAGTTAGCTGATCACGTCCTTTGGGGGGGGTCCGTTGTGTGCGCGCGTCGAGTGCTCCACAGACAAAGTTGAATTCGACTCCTTCACAGCAGCAGCAGGCCTTTATGTCAGAGGCTGACGGCCTCGCCGCTTGCATCGCTGCAGCTGTGCCTTCATGAATTGTCGCCGCAAGCCGCGCGTCCTGTGCTACGGCGACTCGCTGACCGCCGGATTCACAGCGCGCACACAGTACACAGGGGTTTTCTCACCCTGGGCACCACACGTGGCTGACGCCCTCAGCGTTCCCGTCATCCACCACGTCGGTATGTGCGGCTGGAAGACTACGCAGATGCTTGAAGGACTCGACAGTGCGTCGAACGTCGACGTGTGCAAAGTGAGCTGCCGCGGCCTACGACGCCTGCTCGAGGAGGGAGCGTACACGCACGTGCTCCTAATGGCGGGCAGCAACGATCTCAAGACGCGCTCCGCCACCGAGATTACCGAGAGCCTCGAGCGGCTGCACTCAGTGTGCCACTCGGCTGGCGCGCGCACGCTCGCGCTGGCCATTCCGCATTTCAAAGGTAGCTCACTTCCCGAAAGCGTCCGTGGCGGACGCCGGCGTGCGGTCAACGAGAACCTTCGCGCCTTTGCGGCGGGTAGCGGCGGCTGGTGCGACTTTGGCGACCCGGCCGAGGAGGAGATGGAGTGGGAGGAAGGCTCCTGCGACTTCGAGGTAGATGGGCTGCACCTGACGTGCAGCGGTTACGACCATTTCGCATCGCTCCTTTTGGAGACATCATTGCACTCGAGCGCATCGCTGCGTGACTTCTTGCTGCTGCATGAGCACTTTACGCCGGAGCTCCCAGCAGCGCCATCACAAGTGGAGGCGTCGTGGCGGAGCGGGATGCGGCATTGGATGGCGCTGTACAGGGAGGCGATCGAGAGCGTGCAGGGCCATGTGTACGACATCCACATGGCGAAGGCCTCCGCCAAAGAGCTTGAGACGCTCCACGAGGTTCTCCAGGCAGAAGGGATTGGAGCCCTACGCGCCGCGATCAAAGCCCTCGAGCTCAAGGCCATGCACCGTGTCCTACTCGACGAGGGCCTCCCGGGCCTCCGCGCGGCCATCAAGGCCTCCAAGCGAGCCAAGATGGCGACCGCAAAGGCTCGCGCGCGCGGACTGTCGCCCCTGAAACCGCACGAGATTGCGAAGCTCGCGCAGACGGCCTTCGTGCCACACGTGGGCGTCGCCGTCCAGAGCGCCGCACAGGCGCTGCGCGTCGATCCGGCTGCCTTGTACGCCCGGCTTGCGTCGTGGCGTGCCAAGGGTTGCGACGACGATGCTGAGCCGAGCGCAGAATGTGCGTGCGCGGCCCTTGAGGACCAGGAGGCCATCGAGCACTTTGTCGATTCTCTCTTCACCGTCTTCACCGTCGATAACTCTTCATACCTGCCGCTGCCCTACCTGCCCGCCACGCACCCGCCGCCAACGGCCAAGTACGCGCCGCTCGACGCCGCCTGGCTGCAAGCGCCTAGCCCTCTGCTCACGCAGTTTGCCCTCGTCCACCGCGGCCCGCTCTCCGGTGGCCACTTGAAGCTCTACCTGCGTGCAGAGGGTGGGGCCCTCTACGTGGCCGACATGATGAAAGAGGCGAGCAAGCTCAACGATCGGAGGCTGATGACGACCGATTGCCCCTAATGACCATGGACCATTGCCCTCCTCATCAGGCGAGCAAGCTCAAAGGTCACTGCTGGGGCGCCGCCACGGCGCTCGTTGATGCCCCATTCGCATACCCGAGGAGTGGTCGGATGTACCCGACGATCTTTCGCTTCTTACCCGCCCCCGAGGGAGCTGCCTCCGAGGGGATCCCCCCTCCAGCCTGCGCTGCAAGCGACCTTTGCTACTCGGAGCGCGGGAACGTCACGGCGGGCAGCGGCTGGTTCGCGCTTCGGGAGGGGCTGAGCGTCGAGCACGCAGCTTGCTCATGTCACGATCTCGCATCCAGGCGATGGGCGCACGTCGAGCTCTACAACTGCCGCAGCTTCGTTCGAGAGCTCGCGCAGCTCCTCGCAGCTGAGGAGTCGAGCGTTGAAGAGGCCTTTGACAACGTGTTTCGTTTCGTAGTGCTCGAGCGGGAAGCCCACGGAGACAGGGTGAGAGGGTGAGGACAGAGTTGCTTCAAGGGATTTCGAGCTGTCAAATTACAAAGCACCTCAAGCACGGCACCGCAGATCGAGATCCGATCGAGAGCCCGAGGTTTATCGCACGTTGCAGGTAGGCAAGTGCCATTCGTAACGTCTATCTATTGCGCGTCTTGGACTAACCGTGGGACGGGTAACCGTGAAGCGGCACGAAACCCGTCGTCTGACGTCTCGACAGGACCAGCCGAGGGCGAGGCTCAGGCTGAGGCGGCTGCCGCCCGGGGTGAGCCACAGCCTGCCGTGCACCGCGCGGCTCTAAAGTCTACGATCCCCCGACTCGGCAGGGAGTTTGACGCGACGGCCGCGAGGCACACGTGAGAGGACATTCGACACACAGCTGGACAGTGCACAGTCACAGTCGACAGTGGTCCCCGGTCGGTGACAACTACTCTGATCCGATCTCTGTACCGTACCAAACAATTGTATGAACGGAATGGACATTTTTGGTAGACCTATTGCTTGTTCGTTTGCATTATTTCCGTTTTCTTCTACCCGCGCGGCACCGACTTGTTTCACATGCAGCGCACCCCGGCTCCTTGACCCGAAGCCACGCATGTGCCTGCCTATGCCTTAGGGTACCCGTAAACGTGGGCGACGAACTCTGATTCACGGGCCTCGGCGCCGTTCCCGCCGATGTCGCGTGGCCCTCGCAGCAAGCGTCGCACACGTTGCACTCGACCTGATAGCTCTGCATCTTGCCGGCGAGCCAATTCCACTGGCGTGTCGAGTAGCTCTGGCATACGCGGGCGGCTGAGGGCGGCATCCGTGCCGCCCTCCTTTGTCCCGCACCGCCGCAGCGACGGCTGTCAAGATGGCATTGCATGCATAAGCGGAAGTTGCGTCGCAGAGCACCCCGCCCGCAGCACAGGGAGGGGCACGTGCACCCCTCGCGTGGAGACGCAGCGGCCTCCGTGTCGGTGCTCGTGTCGTGATGCTGGCTGCTTGAGCCCGTGCCACACCTTGGGGGAGCTCGCGCGAGCAACGGCGCCTTGGCCAGGAGAGTCGCTGCGCCCACTGATAGCGGCTCGTGCCGCCGCGTGGGCGCCTCGCGGGCAGATACACGCGCCCACAGCTCGAAGTCCTCTCGGTAGAGAGAGTGTACCGCCGTCAGCGCCGATTCATCAGCCCGAAGCAAGGCGGCCGCCTTCGCGGCCAGCGCCTTGGGAGAGACGAAATTGCGGCCATCGTCTCTCGCAGCTCCCTTGGTGATGCGCGCGGCGGCAAGATCTTCGAAACGGAAGATATCGTGGCACGTTGGCTGGCCGCTGGCGTCCCGTACGTAGACGCTCTGGGGTTGCAGATGGAGCTGTGCATCCGTCACTGCTCTGCGGCGGCGCTGCTGCGCCGCCGACTCCTCCTGCCGCTGCTGCTGGTATGTTTGCTCTTGCGCAAAGCGTGCAAAGCAACGCACCAGATCTGGCGTGACCTCGCTCGCGTTGAGCCTAGCGTGCATGCCGCCAAACTTGCAGGCTCCCATGCACGACTCACGAGCAGCCCTCCATTTTTGCATGCCGAACGGCGACTTTTCAAATCGATGGCAAACCATCTCTTGGTACAGCATCTCGCTCACAAATCTTTCCAGGGGCTCCCGCATGATGCAGTACACCCGTTGTTGTCCGGCCTCGCCATTGTACGGGCTGGCCTGCGCGGGCACGCCAAATTGCTCAAGTTGTAACGGCGTCATGTGGTGGGCAAGCGCGCCCAGCGGCCCCTCGTGATACTCAGGGGGCAGCATGAGCACACGCTCCCGCCCGCTTTGCAAATCGAGCTGCTCAACAACCGTGCCGCCCGTCTTGGGAATGTGCAAGAACGTACTATTCTCCGACCATGCAGACCACCACAGCAAAGCCGGGTACGCCCAAGCATCCGTGCGCAGCTTCGGCTGCTGTGCAATGGTCGGTGAGCGACCGGCGATCGGCACTTTGGCCATCGTGACTTCGCGCAAAACCCCTTCACAGACAACGCTTTGTGGTCATACAAGAAACGACACCAAGACACCGGACCTTCACACAAGGTAAGACAAGGAGTCAAAAGCTACAGCGTAGCTGGGGCAGCAGCCCAGACCAGCAGATCGGGTCTGTGGAACCCGGTCGGCCCCAACTATCTTGCCGAAACTTGACCTAAAATGTGAAGGAAGAGAAGGTAGGAAGGTGCTGAGGTGGTTACCGTGTTCGGGTGGTCGCGTATTCGTTTCTGTCGTGGCAGTGCTCAGTACTCAACTTGACCCAAAGGGGTAGGGGAGGGTATTCTTTCTGGATTCACACACTATCCCCACCACCTGATTTTGAACTCAGTGGTTGACCCAAAGGGGTAGGGGAGGGTATTCTTTCTGGATTCACA
>Ga0180441_102354_pt1 | contig 9937 bp, 8 predicted proteins | sample ChrtobMetaP5_8mM_FD_120633 | JGI IMG/M metagenome (GOLD analysis project Ga0180441, IMG submission 120633) | Chrysochromulina tobin associated microbial communities from unialgal haptophyte culture, Seattle, Washington, USA - P5_8mM MetaG | ecosystem: Host-associated > Algae > Haptophytes >...
CCGCGCCTCCGCCTCGTCCTTGGGTCCACCGAGCCCGTCAGCGTGCATGAGCGCGAGGTTGTACTGCGCTTCAGCATCACCTTGCACAGCCGCGAGGCCATACAGCCGCCGCGCCTCCGCCTCATCCTTGGGTCCGCCACGCCCTTGTCCTTGCATGGAGTCTCCTCGGGAGGGGAGAGCCAACCTGTCAGCCGACGAAGGCACCGGTGCGCTTGAGCAGAGTTTGCATCGACGAACAGCTGCACTCTTCTTCAGCTGCGCTTGCGTGAAGGCTTCTTTGGGACGTCGCTCCTTGCATTGCGAGCAGAGCGACCCGACGCTATTGACCTCAGATGGTGAAGCCGGTGCTGGCGACTCTGCAGCCGCTGGTGGTGATGGTGCGGGCGGCAAGGCGGCCACGACCAGTGCCAGTTCTATTTCCCTCGCTGCCTGCTCACGCTCACGTCGCTCGCGCTCGTGCCGCTCCTCCGCTATCGCCGCTTCTGCCGCTTCTGCCGCTTCTGCCGCTTCTGCCGCCTGCGCCGCCTGCGCCGCCTGCGCCTCCTCTTCCCTCCGAATCTCATCGCACTCGTCCACAGTCAGGTGCGAGTCGAATAGACGCTGGTCGATGATCGGGAGTGCTCGCCACCACTGAGCAAAGGTGATCAAAGGGCAGTTGCCACGCCTCACCTGGTCTTGAGTCCAGAGCCAGTCCGCACGAATCTGCTTCACCTCCTCCGAGAGGACCTCGTCCGCCTCGAGCCGTAGTGACGATGCTGCTGACGATGATGATGATTCTTGTGGCCCAGCAGCTGATTCAGGCCGTGGCGGCGGCGGTCGAAGTGGCGACGGCGGAGGCGGCAGTGGCGGCGGCGGAGGCGGCAGTGGCGGCGGCGGCAGCAGAGGCGGCGGCGGCGGCAGTGGTGATAGTGGCGGCGGCAGTGGCGGTGGCGGTGACGGCAGCGATGGTCTCAGCATCTGCCTTGTAACTGTCGTCGGTGCTGTCGGTGCCATCGGCGCCATCGGCGCTGGCGGCTCTAGCGCTGTCGACGGCGTGGCACTTGACACGTGAGGTGCAACTGGCTGGACTGCACCACGTCCACCGCCACGGCCGCCACGGCCGCCGCGGCCGCCGCGGCCGCCGCGGCCGCCGCGGCCAGCCCCTTGCTCGTACGCCGGTGAGAATGCGGCCAATGCAGCGAGGAGTCCACGGTTAGTGTTGATGCGTGCACCCGCAGGTATGTTCTCCCTGCACTCTGGACAAGAAAAGGAAGATGAGGCGTCGGGACGCACGGTCTCGACGCAGCGCGCACACAGCTCATGGCTGCCGTTGCAAGGAATGATCTTGGGCTCGCGCTCACCCTCGTTGAAAGGTTCTAGGCAAACCGGACACTCAAGAGCGCTCATGTTTGCAGGCGGCAGCGGCTCGTCCTCCTTCCGAGTCCTTCGAAGCCGCACACTTAACCGATTTGGAATAGAGTTGTTTGCATGCAAATTTTTTATCAGGCTCTCCCACCATCCCCTGCAGCCGTCACAAACGAGTAGCCCGAGCGAGCGAGTACTAGGTACTTGTGGTGACCGAGGGGAGCGGAGCCGTCCTGCGAGACGGTGCAACTTTGAAAGAGGGGCTACCGGTACCAGCGTGTCCACCGACGCTCATCTTCGGCCGACCGAAGGCCACACACCGGCCCAAGGCAACGCACGCGTGAGCGCGTGCACGTACTCCCCCACCCCTTTCCAAGCTATTTGTAGCGGAGTGCACTTACTTTCTCACCCCTTGTATCATGTTAGGGGTCGGAATGGTGGTGAGCGCGGGGGGACCGCGACGAAACTGACTGATGACTTTACTGGGGGCTGTGAGCACGTTCATTCACACTTTCGCAACGCACGCACGCACGCACGCGTCGGCTTACTCGTGAACATGCCCTTCTCCTTTTCCGATTCGGACGACGACGATGAGCCCGGACTGGCTGCGAGCCGCAAACGTCCGGCCACGGTGGTTGCAGACGCGTCCAAACGCAGCAGAACAGCCCTGCCCACGATGCCTCCCGGCCGCATGCATCAGCCTCCTTCACAGGAGCTCAGCGGCGCCGTTCGACGTGCTGCGCCACCGCTCCCGACTACGAGTCATCCCTTCTCCGCGAGTCAGCATTCTTTGAGCCGCCCATCGCAACCAAGACAGACGGGCCCCGCCGAGCTGATACGCTCAGTAACGCCTCCAGCGTCGGCGTCGGCGGTGGGTGCACCCGTGCGCCTTCCGACGCAGCCGAGACTGCCGGGTCCCGCCGAGCTCCATCGTTCAGCAGCGCCTGCAGCATCAGCTTCGTCCCGTGCACCTGTGCGCCTCGGCGTCTCGGCCCCCTACCCTGGCGATCCGAGCCGTGTGCGCCGACCCGAGCCGGCGTCGAGTACCGAGGCCGATCCGTTTGCCGCGTTCGAGATGCTCAAGCGTGCGCCCGAGCACCACGGCGGCGCCAGGTCGGCTGTGCAAGCCCGACCGTCGGGCTTCCACAGCACGCATCCACGTGGCAGCGTGGGCGACTGCGGCGGTGGCGGCGGCAACGGCGGTGGCGGCGGCGGCGGCGGCGGCGGCGGCGGCGGCGGCGGCGGCAGCGGAGGCGGCGGCGGCGGCAGCGGCGGTGGCGGCGGCCCTCCGCCTCATCACCAGCACGTCGATTTGAAGCAGGCGCTGCTCGACCACGTGCTCAGCTGGCGGTCGGAGCTCGCAGAGATGAGCCCGCGTCATTCGCCGGTCCCTCAGGGAGCTGCTGCTGCTGAGGGCAGCGGTGGAGCGGCCGGCGGTGCGGCCGGCGCCGCCACGTCACCACCGACGACCTTCAGGAGCGTGAACGCGTACCGCGACCACTTTAGGCCGTTGCTACTGCTCGAGCTGCAGCAGGAGCTGTTGAAGGGTTCACAGGAACGACGCGCGGAGCCGACGACGAGTGCTCGCTTTTGTGCCTACGGAGGGGCGCCCGCTCGCGTGCGCGCGTCGGCTGGGCGCTCTGGCGGGCCGCCAGACGGTTGGGCCTCCTTTGAGGTGGTGGTCGAGGTCGAATCGGCCGATTGCATGCTGATTGCATCTCTGAGAGCATGCTGATTGCATCCCTCATCAGGTGGTGGTCGAGGTCGAATCGGCCGATTTGGGCGAGTACGATGTGGTCCTCTTGCACTGCCGCGATGGACGCCCGCGCGCGAGCGGAGGCGGCGGTGGCGTCGATCGATCGGATTGGCGCGAAAGGCTGTGCGCGCATCTGCCCACCGTGGCCGTGGTGACGTGGCGGGAGCGCCGTGCTGAGCGCGATGGCAGCCGTCAACAACTTCGAGTGCAGCTGCACCTGCCGTCGGCTGAGTTCGCCCTAGGAAGCAGCGGCGGCGGCGGCGGCGGCGGCGGCGGCGGAGGCGGCGGCGGCGGTGGCGGCGGCGGTGGCGGCGGCGGCGGCGTTTCGTCACGCGGCCCGGCGCCGCCACCGCCCGAGATGAAGACGACATCTGCGGGCGGCCATGCTGCTGGGCCGCCCTCCTTGCAGCTGCGCAAGCTGGGGCAGCTCACGACGGCACTGCGCGAGTGGCTCGTCCTCCATCGGCTGGGGCCATCCGTCACGGGTGAGGGCGTGATACGGCCGGAGCTCTTGAACGACCTGCTCAGTGCCACGCCCACCGCGGTGCATGCTCGAGAGCGCGACGATTGGGAGCGGCGCGAAAAGTGGCAGCGGCTCGTCACCTCCGTGAGCTCTCACCAGCGCATGGACGACGACCAGGTGCGATCTCCCTTGATTGCGCTTGATGGCGCTTGAGTGCGCTTGAGTGCCCTTGATGGACTTCGATTGGCAGAGCTCTCACCAGCGCATGGACGACGAGCAGGTGCGCGTGCTCCGCGAGACGGCGAGCATGGTGTACTACGACCGGTCCGGCTTCTCTCTCGTGCAGGGCCCTCCCGGCACTGGCAAGACCACCTTCCTGCGCGCGCTCCTCAATGTGCTGCACAATGCCGCCACGCAGCACCTCTTCGAGAACGTCCTGAGCGCGCTCAGCCGGCGGGCAGCAGCGGTAGCACCGGCGGCTGGCGGCGGCAGCGGCGCGCCAGAGATGAGCCTGCTCGGGAGTATCACTGACTGCATGTCGCGTCAGGAGGCGGGCATGGCTGGGCATGGCGCCGTAGCGGGCATGGCGCATCCGGCATGCGCAGGCGCCGTCGCGGGCGCCAGTGCACCCAGCCCAGTACGGCGCGGGCGCATCCTTGTGTGCGCGCAGTCGAACGCCGCGCTGGATGAGCTGATCGCCCGCGTGCTGCGGCTTCAGTTCGTGGATGAGTTCCGCAACCGGTACCACGCGGACATGGTGCGACTCGGCAGCCAGCCTGGCGAGGCGGTACGCGCCATCACGCTCAAGGAACGCGCAGCAGACCTCGCCGCCAGCGCGCTCGGTTTGGAGCGCGGGCGTGTACACACGCCCCAGGAGCAAGCCACGCGTCGGCAGCAGCTGCGTGCGCGCGTCGCCAAATGCGAGCGCGAGCAGTGGGAGCTTGCCCGGCGCAGGCAGCAGCATCATACGCAGCGGGAGCAGCTGCACAATCGGCTCGACACGAGCGCCGAGCCGGGCGCTCTCGACGCGCTGCGCCGGCAGCTGCGCGCCTCCAACCAGCAAGATGGCCAGATGGCCCAACGGCTGGTCGCTCTGCACACGGAGATGGGTGACCTATTGGCGACGCTGCGCTCGATGGACTGCGTGGAGAGCCACGTGCAAGCGCTCGCCGCAAAGGGCGCCGGCGCGGGCGCTCACGGCGGCGCCGGCGCGAGTGGTGCTGGCAGCGCCGTGTCGAGCGACTGCGGCGTCAGCTCGCGCCCGTCGTCGCGCCCGTCGTCTCGCCCGTCGTCCCCAACCGCAGCGGCGGCGGCGGCGGCGGCGGCGGCGGCGGCGGCGGCACCCTTCGTCGATGGGACGACAGCCAGTTCGGACGGCGCCTCCGTGGCTAGTAATGTGATCGGCTCACTCGACCGCGGCACGCAGCGCCTGCTCGAGAGCGAAGTGCTCGAGCGCGCGCACATCGTCTTCTGCACGCTGAGCGGCGCGGGTGACGTGGCGCTCCAACGGCTCGCTGAGATCAGCGGAGGGTTCGAGACGGCCATCTTTGACGAAGCCGCGCAGGCCGCCGAGCTCGCGACCCTCATCCCGCTGCAGTACGGTGCACGGCGCGTCGTGCTCGTGGGCGACCCGCAGCAGCTGCCCGCCACTGTGCTCTCGCTCGAGGCCAAGCGTCGGGGGTACGACACGTCGCTCTTTGAGCGGCTTCAGCGCGGAGGCTACCCAAGCCACATGCTCCGAACCCAGGTGAGTGTCGTTGATTGCCTCTTGATGGCCTCTTCTGATTGCGTCTGATTGCATCTCTGACCAAGCCGCATGCTCCGAACCCAGTATCGCATGCATCCAAACATTCGGCGCTTCCCGTCGGCGCATTTCTACGAGGGAGCGCTCAAGGACGGCGAACGCGTCCTCTACGCGGCCCGCGTGCCCGTGGGTGCCCACGAAGGCGCGCCCGGCTGCCTCGCTCTGCCCCTCCCCTCCCCCCCCGAGGTACGGTACGCGCCGCTCGCCTTCTTCAACCTGCTCGACGGCGAGCAGTCTCGCTCGAGCGAGACGCACTCGCTCCGAAACGAGCGCGAGGCGCGCTTCGTGGCACGGCTCCTCCTCGCGCTGCTCCACGCGGCCGATGCGTGGCGGCTGGGCGTGGCGGCTGCGGCCGCGCGGGCGGCGGCGGACGAGGCGGCGCACGAGCCAGAGCCCTCGGAGGCGTCCTCGTCAACGACACCCTCAGTCAACGTTGCGGCAGCCGCGCCGCCGATCATGCAGCCGTGCATGGGCAGCGGATGCTGCCTCGGGCCGAGCGCCCGTTGCGCCTTTGGCGGCTTGTGCGGGCGCATCGCCATCCTGACGCCCTACAAGGAGCAATGCCGCTCCCTCGAGCACGAGCTGAGCGCCGTGCTCGGCCCACGCGCGGCCTGGGCGCACGCGCTCGAGGTCGCGAGCGTCGACACGTTCCAAGGCAAGGAGAAGGACGTGATCCTCTTCTCGAGCGTCCGATCGGGCAACGCAGCGGGCCTGGGGTTCGTCAAGGACCTTAGGCGGCTCAACGTCGCCCTCACGCGAGCCCGGCATGCGCTCTACATCGTCGGGCATGATGCGAGCCTGCGTCGCTCGCCCGATTGGAACGCGCTGCTCACGAGCGTGCGGGCGCATGGCTGGAGCCGCGACGTGACGCTCGCGATGGCGCTGCGCCAACGGCCGAGCGAGCTGCTGGCAGCCACGCTGCCCGTCAGCCTGCTCGACGGGAGCCAGTTGGTCTCGTGCGAGGATGCCGATGCTGCGCGGTACTCGCAGCGCTGTCGTGCGGTGCTGCTTCACAGGCGTCAGGTACCAACTCCACTGTAACATGCGAGAACGTTCACTCCAGCACTAACCGTGACACGTCCATGGACGCGGCACGCACCACGCCAGTCGGAGTCGCCACCCGCGGCCCCGTTCCGGCCCTCTCCGCTATCTACTCTCCGCGTTTATCTCCGCGTTACGCGTTCCATTCGCATGCGATGCGAAAGCGTTACAGCTGGTATGCGCTCAAATGTATAACAGACACAGCCGCCTTCTCATAGAGAATCCAAAACCTGCTCGTCCGATCGCCCTGGTCCCCCCCCAGGGGCGGGGGTGGGGCGCGGCCGGCTCCCTCCAAGGGGTCGGTCACGACGAGGGCCACTTCGATGCATATTGCCCACGCCACACCCGAAAATCCCCCCAGCGGCGCGACCCACCCACCCGCCTGGGGCGGGCCGTGAAACTCAACCAACGGAAAATCCTCCCCGAGATAGTGCTGATTCTACCTCCCGACTTCCCCTACGGAAAAGGGGGGTTCGAGGTGTCAGGAGGGGGGTCCGGGCCTGGCATCATATTGATGAACCCCGGGCCGTATAGGCCGTTATACTTGTGGGGGTGGCACGTTTGGGGGGTCACAAACGAATCGCCCCTCGCCTGGGGGGAGTTCTATCTAGCCGCCCGATGGTCGCCCGCCTCGTCAGGTACGGTCCGGTGAGACAAAAGACAAACTTCAAACTGTCTTTCGGTCACCATTCTTCACCATGAATCCTCGCGCCCTACCGCTTGGCAGGCTTACAAAACGCACCCCCACGCACACTCCAGTACCCCCAAACCCGGCCGAGTGGCCGTCGAGCCCCTCGCGGTCTCATCCTCAATTTTCCTTCTTCTGCGTTCTGGTATGAATAATGAAGTTTTGGAGATATTTCTATGGACTATGCGCTCAAATGTGCTGAGGCTCTCTCACGCACCACATCCACATAACTCATAAGACGCGACTGCGACTAATCGACATAGTCAACGCAAATCAGACCGCCAGGGTTAACCCAGTGCGCGCAAGACGATGACGACACAGAGCGAGCGTCTTCTGTTCTACTGTAGATACAATTGTCCAAGCAAGCGGTCACTCAGCGTCCACATGCCAACAAACCGACAAACCGGCCCAGCCCCGGTAGCACCACATCATGATTGCATGGACGTTCACCATGCTGCATGGCTCACTAGATGGACTGCACCGTCGGTCCGACGGCTAGACCACTGCCACCCACTAAAGTTTTGACGCGGACGTCACCGGATGCTTGCGTGCGTGCGTGCAGGGCGGGCGCTCCCGCGATCGGCTTGGCTGCGGCCCACTTGGCCTCCCAACTGAGCCCGCTTTGGCCGCGGTAATATTCCTCGAATTCCTGCCGCGTGTAGCTTTTCCCGTCGGCATCGATGCGCCTCTCGGCGCCGCCTGCGGGGACGCCACCGGATGCTTGCGTGCGTGCGTGCAGGGCGGGCGCTCCCGCGATCGGCTTGGCTGTGGCCCACTTGGCCTCCCAACTGAGCCCGCTTTGGCCGCGGTAATATTCCTCGAATTCCTGCCGCGTGTAGCTTTTCCCGTCGGCATCGATGCGCCTCTCGGCGCCGCCTGCAGGGTACTGCGCGATCGGTCTCGCCACCGCCGTCAGCCGCGCTGCTTCGAGCGTGGCATGAGCCGCGCTGCTATTTGAGACGGCTGTAAGGGTGACACTGCCAACGGGGAGCGAGGCGTGCTCTTCCGCATTGAATGGAAGAGCTCTTAGCCTTGGTACTTCTGGAGAGGCTGGGGGGGCTGGGGGGGCTGGGTTGGCTGGAGTGGCTGAAGTGATCGGCGTGGCTCTGGTGGCGCTCGCCCTTCTCGCCGCGCGCGCCTCTGCTTCAGCAGAAATGTCATAGGGGAACTTGTGCTTCCACAGCATCAGCTGCTCGCCCTTCTCGAGCCACATTCTCCCATCCAAGGTCACGTTTTCCGGGTGCAGCAACGCAATCCACGCCTTGAAGTTGACATTCGCGGGGCCGACGGCACGCGCATAGTCGTCGAGATGGTCCCGCATCAGCTCGCGGCAGGCTGCCTCGCTGGCTGCAATGATGGCTTGAGGGTCGTCGGTCATTTCGACGCCACTGTTGACATCTCGCTTCCTTCGGGGCCTGCGCTCGCCAAACTTCAGCTTTGCGCGTTGCTTGCGACGCCGCGTCTGAACCATGTAAACAAGTAGCACGCACGCACAGGCGGCCGCGAAAGCTCCGGCCATGATCCAAGCGATCATCAGCAAGGACGATGACGAGGGACTCTCGTTTGCCAGGAGCGCTGCAATCGAATCGGCGACGCTTGGCGGTGGCGTCGGCTCGACGAGGCGCATGGTGGGCGTGCTGAGGACCGTCACTCCAAGGATGGCTGTCAGAGCCGATGGCGGCTGATCCAAGGTGTTATGGACGCGCGAACGGTCAGATGCACTTGAAATATAAAAGGAAGCTGTGACTGTGACCGATCCTGGCAGGATGTTGAGTGCGATAGCAGAGGCTGTAACTCCAGTTGTACGAGCCAGTTGCAGGGTGAAATGGGTTGTATTGAAGGACTCAACGGTGCCTGCTATCCGGAACGTCGCAACTAGAGATGGTTCCGTCTGCGGGCTTGATGGCGGTGGTGGTCTCGGCGACGGCGGTGGAGGGGACGGTTCGGGAGGTGATGGCGAAGGTGGCGGCGGTGGAGGCGTACGCGGCTCGGGTGGATTGTATGGCGGTGGAGTAGGTGGTGGCGAAACATGTGACGAAGGTGGGGGAGAGGGCTCCGGAGGCGACGGAGAAGGAGGTGGCGGCGGAGGGGGAGATGGCTCAGCAGAGGGTGGTGGAGGCGCGGGAGGTGGCGGCGAGGGTAGTGGCGACGGAGGTGGCGGCGGCGATAGCGGCGGCACCAACGGTGGTGGTGCTGCTGGCGACGGCGATGGCAACGACGGCAACGACGGCGACGGCGGCGGCGGCGAGGGCGGAGGAGGCGATGGCGATGGCGGCGGCGGTGATGGCAGCGGCAGTAATGGCGACGGTGGAGGCGACGGCGGTGGTGAGGGCGGTGGCGAGGGCGGCGGTGGTGACGGAGGTGGCGACGGCGGCGGCGGCGATGGGGGTGGCGAGGGTGGAGGTGGTGAAGGCGGTGGCGAAGGCGGCGGTGGCGAGGGTGGTGGGCTTGGCGGGGGCGGCGAGGGCGGCGGAGAGGGTGGAGGTGGTGAGGGTGGCGGAGAGGGGGGCGGTGGCGAGGGTGGCGGTGATGAGGGCGGCGGCGAGGGCGGGGGCGATAGTGGCGGCGGCGAGGGAGGAGGAGGCGAGGGTGGTGGAGATGGAGGCGGCGGTGAAGGAGGCGGCGGCGAGGGTGGCGGGGGCGATGGTGGCGGAGGGGATGGTGGCGGTGAGGGAGGGGGCGAGGGTGGTGGCGGCGAGGGAGGCGGTGACGAAGGTGGCGGCGAGGGCGGCGGCGGCGAAGGAGGTGGCGGCGATGGTGGCGGACTCGGCGGCGGGGAAGGAGGTGGCGGCGAGGGCGGCGGCGGCGAGGGTGGTGGAGATGGAGGTGGCGGTGAAGGAG
>Ga0180441_102356_pt1 | contig 9933 bp, 10 predicted proteins | sample ChrtobMetaP5_8mM_FD_120633 | JGI IMG/M metagenome (GOLD analysis project Ga0180441, IMG submission 120633) | Chrysochromulina tobin associated microbial communities from unialgal haptophyte culture, Seattle, Washington, USA - P5_8mM MetaG | ecosystem: Host-associated > Algae > Haptophytes >...
ATTCTATCGTGACCGCACGAACAAACCATCCATAAAGACCTATGGGGGGTACCGACGAATCTCAATGACAGAGCGACAAAAGGTGCACGGATTCCACACTTTTTACCGGTCAGTAAGCTAGTAGTCACTGTATAGTCACTGTAATCAGCTCTGAATGACGCGTGAGGTCGGATTGTGAGGTGCCAACCCGCCGATGATCGCCTGGCAAGCTGAGGAACCGGAGGTGTCGTGGTGTCCGGTGACTGTGCACTGTGCTCGGTGGAGGTGCTGAAGTACGTACCAAATCCATCCGTTAATCAACTGTAATTACTGATTACCAAATCCATCCGGATGCCCGCGGCCGCGCAGGACGATGCGCCTGGGCGACATGATGCAGATGGCCCCAGCACAGCGCGTCTCGAGGTTCAAGCCACAGAACTCAGACGACCATGGTTCGTGTCGAGGGAGGTGATCTGCACTCGTACTGTAGCTGCTTGAGCTCGGGAATCTTGCGAGCTCGGAGGTGCTTGACGAGGTACTCGAGCAGCCGCGCACTCCTCGGCTCAAACGGGCGATGGAACGTGAACTCCAGCTTGGCGTCCGTCACCTTCAACTTCTCGAACATGATCCCAATCCGCACGTGTCGAGGCGACCCTATGAGTGCTTGCACCCGCAGCTCATCGCAGAGCCGCCGAGGGTAATCAGACTCGACGAAGTCCAAGAGCGCCTGTGTGAGCGCCTCCTTATCGACGCGCCTTGGCGCGGCTGCCGCTGGAGCTGGCGCGGCTCCCGCTGGGCCACTGCCGCTGCTGGGCAGGCGCGGCAGAATCTCACTCACCTTCGCAGAGAATCCTGCAATCAGCTTTGCCACGTCGGCGGCAGTGAGGTCGCAATCGCCGCTCAGGAGCACGTCGGCTGCCGATGCCGCCGCCGATTCGATGGCGAGCTGCAACCTGGCGTCTGCAACCTGGCGGTCGAGTGCCGGCAATGCATGCTGCGCTTGCTGAAGTTCATGTGGCCCTTCGTGCACTTCGGGCGATTGAGAGATGTAAGCCTCTAATGCGGGCAGCCTCTGCAAGTGAGTCGTAAGTGCGTCGGCTGCCATGGCGGGAAGTGTCTGCAAGTTGGGGGGCTCGTGTACGGGGACGCGGTGGCCAAAGTCAGGAACATGCTCGGCTTCGACAGGAGAGGTGATGCCCATCGTTTTTGCCTCCCGAGCTGCCCGCCTTGCTTCCGCACTTTTGCCTCTGTACGAGATGAGATCATTAGCTTGGATGTTGGGGAACGTTCGTGCCAAAGACAGCGGGGACGGGAAGGATCCCACGTGTACACAGAACGAAGAAGATTGGAGCACCAGGAGACGGGCGATGGTCGTCATCACTTTAGCCGCCGCACCGAAGAGAAGCAAAAAGGAAAATCTCCGAGATTCATCGAGGTCTTGTAGCTGCCCTAACCATTAGTCAGTCAGACAGTCGCGGACCCCCCCGCGCTCCCACATTCCGTCACAAAGGACGGCTCCGAGGTCGAGAGCCATGCTTGGTCCTAGGGTCGTCCTAGCCCAGGGGTCAAAGGCACGCCCCGGCGTGCCCCGGCGTGTCCCAGCGGCGCGCGCGCAGTGCCAGTGGGCCGTGGACGGCGCGTGCGACGGTGCGACGTGCGAGTGACAGTGAGTAAAATTCTCTTTTATTATTCTCTTCGGACGCAACGCGGCCTCAGAAAACCCCGAGAAAAACACTTCATGGATCGTCTGGTTCTGTCGAAGCACGTTCACACTCACTTCATATCATGCTCTCGAGGCGTGGACCGCTTACATGTACCGCGCTCACGGTTCAGAAAAGCCAAAAAGGTCAGCTGGGATGTTCATGGTCAACAAGTAAATCCGGATGCCCTGCCGGATTCCAGATTTTTCCGAAAGAATCGGAACATTCTAGTTCTTAAATCTGCGACGTGCAAATTCTCAAATGAGACCAATCGAAATGACTTGACTAAACTTGACTTTTTTCCCAATTGAACTCCCTTAACGTCGCGCACAAGCGCCACAGATTCCCATGCCTTGTCGGACTGCAGAAAGAAGGTCTCATCCGACACTGAATGCCGTGGACTGAGAAGCAGTGCGAAAGCTTTCTCGATCTTAGCTACAGCAAGTGCCCAGTGCCCGACCAGTGTATGCAGGAGAAGCTATTGAAGGCATTACCAGGCCATTGGAGTGCGAGAGATCTTGATGATTGGTTCGCCAGACGGCATGCCAAGGCTCTTCTTGAGGCGCAAGTCAGGGGTGAGATGAATATGGAAGTCTTTACGGCGGTGCGAGCGCCATTCCCAGGTGTGCTTGCGATTGACTCACCTCAGCACACGCTCCAGCGCGCTTGCGCACGTATGTACTTACATGTGATCGCCCGACGCTCCAGTGCTATGGGCATCCGAGGATTGGCTCACCTTCTGTGGCTTCACCAACGACGAGATCGTCGGGCGCTCGCTGAAGATTCTTCACGGTGATGCGACAGATCTCGACACAGCTGAAGCAATCAATTTTGCCGCATTAAGTGGGGAAGAGATATCAGCGACTCTGATCAACTACACCAAATGTGGGTGGAGTTTCGAGCATACTGTGCACGTCGAGCCACTCCTAAACGCCAGCCGCGATAGTGTGGCCGTCTTCAAAGTCACATCACACAATGTCGTCAGCTCGCGAGATTTCCAGCCTTGCCGTCATCACGACAGTCACTCGCTGCAAAAGCCACCTTTCGTGCAACGTACTCCTCCCACCTCGTCAGCCGGGCTCCCGACAGCCGACGCAACAAACTCTGCCAGGCACGAACCCGACCTTACCGAGCAAAAGGGTTGCACTGATATGTTGAGGAGACTGCTGAAGGAGAGCCCTGAGGAGCACGGGAGTGCATCCTGAGTGATCCAGGAATAATCCCAACGAATAATCCAGGAACTCGCTACGAATCCGTAACTTACGTTAATCATAAATGCCTGAGCGACCCTATCGCATAGGGCAGCAACTTAGCGTACTCGGAGTGGCAAGCCCCGCGGGGCAGTTTTGTATACAGTAGCGGCCGGCAGTTCATAGTTTATTCATAGTAGTATTGTCGTGTCGCGAACCCCGCGACCTCGCACGCGTCGCCAGCTCGCCGCTGCCACAAAGCACAAACCAAACCACCCGATCACCAGATCACCACACACCAGCGCGGTGGTGGTGACGGAGATGGCGACGGCGCCCAGACGAGGGAGCAGCGAGGGCGCGAGCCCGACGGCATCGGTGACGGCTCTCCTCCGCGTACCGGGCGGCGCGGAGGTAAGCGGCTTCGGCGACGCCGCGAGCGGCTGATCACGCTCACGGTCTTTTTACCGGTACTGTAATGTACCGGGTACCGGTACCCTAACCCCCGGTGTCTTTTTACCGGTACCGGGTACCCGTAAGGTAGTATGCGGCGCAACAATTCGTCGTTGCCCTCTCTGCCCTCGTTACCTCCGTCGCCACGGCTCGCGCCGTCGGTCGTGCTTGTAGTCGGCGTTCTCTCCTTCAACTTCACCGGCCGCGCTAAACGCCGCGCGTGGATTCGGCGCCTATCCCCGAGCAGTGCCGTTGCACAGATCTTCTTTGTGCTGCCGCTCGATCAGCCTGATGTAGACACGCACATGGATGACGTGGTCAGATTCGACATCCCGCGAGTTGATCGAGGCGTCTTGGGCAAGTATTTGCTCCAAAATCGATGGTTCGCCTTCGGCTCGCTGCTTCCGCCACACGTTGAATGGATCGCCAGGATGGACGATGACGCAGCAGTGAACGGAGCATCGATTGTCAGGAGGCTACAGTGGGTGCCGCGGGACAGCCAGTTCACCGTGTACGGCCCACACCGAAATTGGTACATGTGGCATCCAGAATCGATGCAAGCAGTCTGCTGGGACTACTCACCCGTCCGCTGGTGGCGCGTGCAGCAAGCGCTCCACGCACCGCTTGGTCCGCCTCCGCCGCCTCCGCCACCACGGCGCAGGCCACCCTCATCGATGGGCACATCCGCAGACACTGAGTGTGATCGCAACGGAACGGATGGGCCATATCCCTTTTCTGCTGGTCCGTTCATGGCCTACTCGCGGAGCGTGGCTGCGTTCCTCATGACCTTCGTTTTTGCAGACGAGGAGTACGTGCTCGGCGAGCGAAGGCGCAAACCGCTCGTCAACGCCAAGACTGGGTTCGTGGCCCCGCCCTCGCATCGTTCGCATCCCTCGCAGCGCATCTTCATGGAGGAAGTGTATTACGCCTACGTGCTCTTCCGCGAGCTGCGCAACTCGAGCCAGAAGTTGTTGCTCGTCAACGAGCCGATGCACGAGATACTCTCGCGGACGCAAGTCTATGACGGCGAGCCCATCGGTGGCTTCGGGTCTATGAGGCACTCTGACGAGATCTATCACAAGCTGCGCTACCCATCGCACTTTGAGCTACTGTTCAACACGTCGTACCTCTCGACCAGCGTGCGGGCCGCCAACGACGCCCCTCCGCCGAAGCTGCAGTGCGTGACCCTCGGTGAGCACAATTTCCCCGCGGGTAAAAGTGCTACGCGCTTGAAGCAGATGATCAGGGCGCGCTTTGGCCTCCGCAATTGGCACCGGTGCAACTATGTGTCAAGCCGGTATGGTCCGATGGGCTGGCCTGGGCTGAGGTGAAGACGTTCCTGTTGTAGCAATTCAGCTCAGGCCGGCTGGCTCTACATGTTCTAGACCATCTAGAGCGTAGAGAAGGCTGGCGCATGACCAGAGAGTGACCAGAGTATTAGGGGTTCCCTTGAGACCTGGGCACCGACTGACTCGATACCATTTGTGACGTTTGAACTTGACGTATTTGACTTGTCACGTATTTGCTAGTCAAGTCAAGTCAAGTCAAGTCACTACATAAACAACAGACAACCTAATGGAAGCCTACTATTGTAATGACTTGACTTGACTTGGACTTGACTAGCAAGTTGTTACGCAAGAACTGCCCTAAACGGCGCTTTTTCGCTGAAGCGCCGCCCCATTGTGTTGACTCTTTTTGTGCATTGAGAAGCACCATGGCGACCAAAACTGCTGACGATGGGCTCGTTCAGCAACTGCGGGAGGAGCTCGGCAAAGCGCAGCTGATGGTCTTGCAGGTGGGCAGATTCGAGACTCGAGAGCCGTCCCAAGAGCCTCATGGTCTCACCCACTGACGCCACTCGTTTCTCGTCCCGCGTGATGCAGTATGCTTCGCTCGTTCTCGAGGCTCGACAGCGCGCACCTGCGTGGGAGGTGGAACAGCACAACATCCCGTCTGACCTTGCGGCGCTACGAACTGCCATCGGTGCCGCACAGAAGAAGCAGCAGGACGGCCTCGGCGGCATGCTGCAAAGCTCGGACGCGCTCGGCAACAGGCTGGCCGCGCCGGTGGCGCGGCCGGAGGCGGCGCTCAACGGAGGCAGCGCGGTGCAGTCAGAGCTGGCACGGCTGCGCTTCCAGGTCGATCATCTCCGTGAGGAGAATGCCATGCAGGCCGCGGAGCTCGCGGCGGCACAGGGCGTGTTGGCACAGTCGGGAGGACAGTCGCAGCCGTCGGCGCCCGAGATGCCCCTCCAGATGCGCGTGCAGGCGCTGCAGGCGGAGCTGCACGATGCGAGGCTACGCGCGCAGCATTCCACCGGCGTCGCGAACGCGTACGTGCCGCCGCCACCCGCGCGACCACTCGACCCACCATGTGCTCCGTTCGTATGGCGTGTCCTCATGCGATGAACTGCCGTTTCTCGTGCGCCCGCAGCCGCCAAGTGGAGCTCGAGCAGCTGCAGCAGCAGAATTCGGCGCTCTCGATGCAGCTGCGATCGGCCCAGGTGGACGCGAGCTCCGCGCGCCAAGCAGCCGAGGAGGCGCGGCGGGAGGTAGTCGAGGTTCGAAGGCTGCAGGTGAGCGGATTTGCATGCGGATTTGCATGCGGATTTGCATGCGGATTCGCACGCTGAGTCTCCGCGCCGTGGTCTCCGCGCCGTGGTCTTCGCGCCGTGGGTTGGCCTTGCATGCGTGGATTGGCCTTCGGATCGGCCCGCTGATGGTCACCCTCTGGTGCTCATCTCGGCGCCTCTGGTGTTCAGGTGAGTGCTCGCGACGAGATGAGCGCGAGCAGCCGACGCATAGCCGAGTTAGAGTCGTCGGCTCAGCAAGCCGCTGCCAAGTCGGCCGCGACGGAGGCGAGCATGCTGCAGCTGCAGAACGAGCTGCGCGAGGCCCAGGCCCTGGTGGCTGAGGCAGAGGCGTCGCGCCGCTCGGCAGAGCTCGAGACGCGTCGCGCGCTGCCCCAGTGGCAGGAGCAGCTCCAGCGGGCGGAGCTGCAGTTGCGACAGCTTGCAGGCCAGCTCCGAGAAAAGGACTCTCTTCTTGCCGACCGCGACCAAGCGCTCGCGGAGAAGGATGTTGTCCTCGGCAGTACAGAAGCCACGTTGGAGGAGGCCCGGCGCGTCACACGCGACACTGAGTATCAGATGCGCCAGACGCAGCGGTTGTACGAGCAGGTGCGACCCATACCCCACGCCTCCACGCCCGCCCCTCCCATGCCCCACGCCGCCGCCCACCCCACGCCCGCCCCACCGCTCGCGCGTCCCATCATTGCTCAACACAGCGCGCGCGCCCTCCCGCAGGCGGACGCGGAGAAGCAGCGGCTGCTCCTCGAGCAGGCCGAAGCCAACGACGCCAAGTACGAGCTGATCTCGCTGCGCGCGGAGCACCATGCGGTGAAGCGGGAGCACCATAGCGCGACGGGCGCGATTGCGACGCTGCAGGCGCAGCTGGATGAGGCGAACGAGGCGCTGCGCTCTTTGAAGAACAATTACCGTCAGGCGCGCGACGAGCTGGCGGCGCTCCGCCTCTGATGACCTCTTGATTGCCTCTGATGACCTCGTAATTGCCTCCCTCATCAGGCGCGCGACGAGCTGGCAGCACTCCGCACGAGCACGTCGACAAAGGGGGAGACGAGTGCGGCGCAGGCGGAGCTACGCGTGCTCGAGGCGGACCTCAAGGCTGATCTCGCGGCGGCACGGCGCGACGCTGAGCGTGCCAAGTCGGACGCGGCGGTGGCGGAGCTCGCTCGGGTCACCGCCGAGAATGCGTTGCAGGAGCTCGAGGCCGAAGTCGATGCTTCCAAGCGCGCCCTCAAGGCGGCCGAGATGGCGGCGGCGACGAGCGCGGAGCGCGCGGCAGAGGCCGAATGCGAAGCACGCGAGCTGCGATCCCACCTGGCCGTGCAGCGCGAAAAGGTGACGAATCTTGAGGTGCTCAGGCCTGCATGCAAGTGCTCACGACGGCGCCCTCTCCCCTCTCCCCACAGGTGACGAATCTTGAGGTGGAAGTGCGGAGCGTGCGCGCTCGGAACGACGCGCCCGCGCCCGCCGCGTCCGTCCCGCAAGTTGAGAACAAGGAAGAGAAGGCCAAGGACCAGGCCGAGCGCGCGGAGCTGCGAAAGCGCGTGATGGAGCTCGAGAAGGCCATGGAGGCGCAGAAGCAGATGCATGCACAGGCGCAGGCCTCACTCGAGGCGCAGGCCGAGCGGCGCGTGGCGGCGGCGCGCGGGGAGGCGATCGCGGCGGCGGCGGCCGAGCAGTCGGCGGTCGCAGCGAAGCTTGCCGCTGCCGAGCGCACCCTAGCTGCGGCCGAGAAGAAGGCGGCGGCGGCGGAGGCGGCGGCGAAAACGGCGGCGGCGGCGAGCGAGGCGGGCGGCGGCCGCCCCCAGTGGGCAACGTCGAGCTCCACTGCCAGCGCACGTGGACGGAGCCCCGCGCGCCCTGAGAGCACCGCGGAGCGCTTGGAACGGGAGAGCGAGGAGGCAAAGTCGCAGGCGGGCGCCAAGGTGCAGGCGGAAGTGGCGGCCAAGGTCCAGGCAGCCAAGGCAGCGAGGCAGGCGGCGGAGGCGGAGGCGGAGGAGAAGGAGGCCATGGCGGCGGCCGAAAAGATGCGGCGGGATGCCGATGAGCGTGCGGCCAAGGCTGAGGCGGCGGCGGCTGAGAGGCAGGCGAAGGCCGAGGCGGCCGAGAAGAAGGCAGCCGAGAAGAAGGCGGCCGACAAGGCCGCGGCCGATAAGGCGGCGGCCGACAAGGCGGCGGCGGCCGAGGCGAAAAAGGCCGAGCTCGCTGCTGCGGCGACGCGGGCGGCGGACAGGGCGGCGGCGGACAAGGCGGCGGCCGACAAGGCGGCGGCGGACATGGCGGCGGCCGACAAGGCGGCGGCGGCAAAGGCGGCGGCCGACAAGGCGGCGGCCGACAAGGCGGCGGCTGACAAGGCGGCGGCGGCCAAGCCCAAGCCCGAGATCAAGCCGGAGGCCGAGCCCGCCGGCGGCGGCATCAGCGCCAAGACGCTGGCCAAGATTGGTGGCGCGGGCACAGGCAAGACCGTCGGCCCGTCGGGCTCCTTTGCATGGTCAGGCAAGGACGGCTCGGTGCACTGCGCGTACGCGTCCTGCACGCACATTGGCGGCACTGGGCCCGCCGAGGGCGGCCCGAACCACAGCAGTCCATCCAAGAAGAACCAGGACGCGTACTTCTGCGCGCAGCTGAGTGACGATACGGTGGTGTGGGGGGTGCTCGATGGGCACGGCCCAGACAACGGAGGGCTCGTCGCGGAGCGTGCCTCCGCCGCTCTGATCGAGTGGTTCGAGTCGCATGTGGACGAGCTGAAGCCGGAGAAGGCGCAGAGTGCGATGAAGCGCGCGTTTGAGCACGCTCACACGGTCGTGCGTGAGGCCATCGTGCGCAAGTACACGGAGCTCGGCACACCGCTTCGCACAACGTCCGAGGGCTTCTTGGTGGACTCAACGAATTTACCTATCGATGGCGGCACGACGGTGACGGTGGTGGCGCTCCTGCAGGGTCATTTGCTTGTGGTAGCCAACGTGGGCGATTCGGACTGCTTGCTCGGCGGCGTCCTCGCCGACGGCACGATCGGCTTCGAGCAGCTGTGCGCCGACCACACTCCGATGTCCGTGGAGGAGTACGTCCGAGTCGCTCGACTCACCGAGAGCCGCGGAGAGGACTGGGAGCCGGCGAACTTTGTGTACGACGCGGACAATTCCAACGATGTGCTCGAGATCTTCGCCGTCTCGGAGGAGGGGCAGGTGCAGGTCGACAAGGAGCTGCAGGGCCGACTCGATGATCTCGGGGTGGGGTACAAGACGACCCGCGGGGACCGTCCGACGGCGCTCGTCGTGCCCGAGACTTCCAAATATGGTATGCAGCGCCTCGGGATGACGCGATCGCTCGGCGACTTTTACATGCAGTACCACGGCTGCACCTTCGAGCCCGAGGTGAGCTGCATCGACCTCTTCGATCTCGTCACGCAGCTCAAGCATGTCACCGTGATAGTCGCCTCCGATGGGCTGTGGGATATTTGGGCGTACAAGGACGTGCTCAAGGAGCCCCTCAAGGCGACCGAGTCGAGCGGGGGCAGTGGGCTGCTGCAGCCTGCGAAGGTGCAGGCGACCCTCGACGCGCTCGTCGAGGAGACGCGCAAGGAGACGGCCGAGATGTTTGGTGACAGCGCCGACAACATCAGCGCCGTGTGCATCTCGTTCGACTCAATCGCCCCCAAGACGTGATCAGCCGAGTCGTGCGCGAGTCAGTGCGCACAGACGACGAGGCCGGCGGGGCCAGGCGGGTGTGCTCTGTAACGTGTGCGATCACCAAGAGGGCAAACGAGATCCATGTGTGTGTGTGAAGGGGTGCCGACCTCGCGAGAACGCGGTGCGGGAGCTCGCAGCTCGGCAGCGTCTAGTGCTATTGCAAGCTCCCGGGCCTCGGTGCGCTGGAGATTGAAGACAGGTCTAGACTGTCGGCCCGTCAAGTTTGACAAAACTTTAAAAATGTCGGTGGAGCCCGCCCATCTACGCTCGAACCCGCCCGCCAGCGCGGGCCCAGCTCGCCCTCTCACGCTCGCGCGACCCCCCAGCCCGCCCGGCCTCCC
>Ga0180441_102416_pt1 | contig 9701 bp, 4 predicted proteins | sample ChrtobMetaP5_8mM_FD_120633 | JGI IMG/M metagenome (GOLD analysis project Ga0180441, IMG submission 120633) | Chrysochromulina tobin associated microbial communities from unialgal haptophyte culture, Seattle, Washington, USA - P5_8mM MetaG | ecosystem: Host-associated > Algae > Haptophytes >...
TCCGCATGTGCCTCCAAAGATACCAGAGAAGGCCGCCAGACAGCCAGCCACAAAAACAAAGAAAACGGGCACTTAGAAAGCAAAGCCCCGATGTCTGCCGCCTTACGGCCGGCCAGAAAAAAATGAGCGCTCATGACGCCGAGCCTCAGTGTCTCGGTCTCGACCACGCCTTCACAGGACCACGTGGAAAAGCGACGATGTGAATCGGACGCCAACTCGGAATCAAGATACGATGAACAACGACTCTGATCGTCATCATTAACAGCCAGGGTTCATCATCACCTGTGTACGTGTGAATGTGAACGTGTGCGTGGGTGTATTAATGCCCGGCAAGAAGAGGAGCGTGCCCATCGTGCCGCCACCGTCCAAGGTGGCGTGTATCAGGCCGCCGGCATTCAAGTCGGAGATCAAGGCATCTCCGGTGCGAACCAAGCCGGAGGCCAAGCAAGCTCCGGCGCCAGCCGGGCCGGAGGACCCGTCGGAGCAGGCTGCCGAAGCACGGCCTTCACCGCCTCTACGCACGGAGGAACTTATCGCTGCTCAAGAGCGCTGCTCGGACCCCTTTCCCCTGGGGCACACCATGGGCAAATCTGCCCCAAAGCAGCGCGGATTCGAACCACTCTCGGTCGAACTCGCTCGTGCTGAGGGAGTGCGGCGTCTGAGGCTCAGTCTTGGTGAGCACGTGCGAAAGTTGCCAACAAAGCTGCCAGTGGTGGGCGCCTTCGAGCGCTGGCACTTTGGCTGGCTGCGAGAGGCAGCACGCAGAGCCGAAGTGCATGACCCGTTGCTACCGGCTGTCCCGGCACCAGAGGCCGACGCTGCCCTGATGCAAGAGCTCGTCTGCGCAGGGGCGGATGAACAAGAAGCCGCCCGCATCACTGTAGAGCTTCGGCGAGGTGCCACGGCCGAAGCTGCGAAGCTGAGATCGGCCGCCCCTAAGATGGCGGGCGAGTCCGACAAGATCGACATACAGGCCGCGCCCGACAACTCGACGTCTCGATCGGCTGCTGCCTCGAGTACTCGGTGCGGCCTCTCTCTCGTGAGCGTCGCGGGGAGAGAGGGCGCCCCTGGCAAGATCGCCCCTCTCAAGATCTCCGACGAGCAGCTCGCCAAGCTCCGAGCGATGCATGCGCAGGCCTCCTCGGCAGCGACGGGCGCCGTCGTGAGCGGCGACCCGGCGCTGGAGGAGTCGCGATTCCACAACGACCTCGTGCGGATGCTTCTCCGTTACAAGACCATCGGCGGCTCCGGGTTCCAGGCGGCGCTCGGCGGAGCTGCGTTTGCGGTGCTGCGCCGGTGCTTTGGGTGCACGGCCGAGGTGTTCGCCTCGCCGCTCAATGCACGCACCGCTCCATTTTGCTCCGCGTTCCCGGATGTGGACGCTGCCTTCGGCTCCGTGGGCTCCTTTCTCGATCTGCGACCGACCGAAGGGAGCTTCGAGGCGAACCCGCCGTTTGCGCCCGAGCTGATCCTGGCGATGGCGGCGCACATGCATGCGCTCCTCGAGAGCGCCGAGGCGAGCGCCAAGCCGCTGCTCTTTGCCGTCTTTGTCGGGGCGTCCGCAGCGCTGCGGAGGCACGAGGCGTGGGCGGCGCTGCAGCGACTCGCGGCAGGCGCGTTTGGGCGCGCGCAGTGGCTTGTCGCACTGCACACGCATGGGTACACGGAGGGGCACGCGCACATCATGCGGGGAGGTGCGCGCGAGACGTGCCGCATGTCCTCGTGCGACACCGCCGTCTTCATCCTCGCCACGTCGGCTGCCGCCGCTCGGTGGCCGGCCTCCGCGGCAGCCGAGAGTGCGTTGCGGGACGCGATGCGGGCGGCTGTGCCGCGCAAGATCAAGCAGAGGGCGAGCAAGGCCAACAAGGAGGCGCACGCGGCAAAACGGAAGAAGCGCGGCAAAGGTGCAAGAGGATGAGGAGCGACCGATGCGGAGGGCGACATGCCTACGTGTTTTATCCAGTGTGTTTCACAGCAGAAGCAGTCTTTTCACGGTTGGCTTCGAATGCTGTGCACAAGCATGATCCATGGTGATCCCGCATTTCTGCTGATGGTACGATGCGCGCAGCAGAGGCACGTGAAGGACTCGGGCGTCAACTCCGCACTCGATGCCATCCACCATCATTCGGCCACGAGCGCTCGATTTGTCCAAATCCTTGCTCGGCTGGCCAGGTACAAGATGGACTTAGCAGGCGCCGATGAAAACAGGGGCCGTGCGATCTGTGCTGCCGTCGAGGCTCGGCGTGCGACGCTCGAGGTTGGATTTGCCACTCTCGAGCTTCGCCAACCGCTCCTCACTCGAGTGGTGGGCTACGACAGCGATTCCGAGGGCCTTCTCCGCCGCCTTGCCGATGAGGCGCGGGCAGCACTCACCCGCCTCGAGGCTGCCGAGGGCGCGATGCCGACGCCCGACGAGTTGCCGCGGCTCCACGAGGACGCGTGGCGCGAGCACGCCCTTGCGCGCGACCAGGCGCGACAGGAGCTGGTCCACTTTGCAACGCTCCACCTCGAGGGTCTGCGGGCAAAGCAACGCTGCCTCGAGCGCGCGCTGAGCGACGTGAGCGAGGGCGATGTCGCGCTGCCCGAGCTGCCGTCGGTTGGCGACGGCCAGTCCTCGCATCCAACGTTGGATGTGGACGGCGAGCGCGCGTCGCCGTTGCTGGTGGCATGCGCCGACGTCGTCAAGTGCGTGCACGAGCTCGGGCAGGTGTGCGGCGGCGAAGCGAGGGAGCATGCCATCGCTATCGCTGGCCGTATCGCCGAGGAGCATCGCGGCCGCCGGCAGAAGCTGCACGCCGCGGTGCAGGCTGGTGCGGCGGAGCTGCGCGCTGCACGCCAAGCACTCGAGGCTCCAGCAGCGCTGCACGGACGCCGCGTGCGCGCCGAGGCGCTGCTCGCCACTCTCGACGAGCTGCAGGCCTCGTTCCGGGCAGTCATGTTAGAGGAGCGCCAAGCCAAGCGTGCGCTCGAGGATCTCGAGTTTGTTGCGGCGCCCGGCGATTCGGCGGTGGAGCGATCCCGGGCCAAGCACGAGCAGACCAGCATTCGGTTCGCTGCGCTCTCCCGCCGCCGCGACGGCGTCGTGGCGGAGGTGGCGGCGCTGAGTGCCGTACCCGTCCAAACGCGCGGAGGCGTCCTCGGCGACGACGTGGCCGTCCCGTTCGACTTCGCCGAGCTGCCGGTGCGCGCGCAGCGCATCGTGCAGCCGTTCCAAGCGTACGAGGTGCTCGACACGGCGGGGCGCGCGCGCTTTGATGTCGAACTGCTGCTGCGTCGCGCCGGTCTGCTCGCATTCGACCGGAGCTACGCGAGCTACTCCGAGCTCATGGTGGTCACCTCGAGCAAGCCCAACGTCAAGCGCGCCACTCTGCGCGGTGTAGCACAGGCCAGCGCGCCCAAGATCCTCAAGGAGTACGGAGTGAACGAGTTTAGGCGCATCAAGCGGTCGGTTGCAACGGCAAGCCGGCTGCACCATCCGGGCATTGTGCCGGTCGAGTGTGCCTTCCTCGAGCGCGGCGACGTCGTCGTTGTGCAGTCGCCCTGCTACGTCGGAGGCAACATGCGGCAGTGGTGCCGAGGCAAGGATGCCGAAGTCAAGCTCCGCGCGGCGCAGCGTGTCGCCGAGGCGGTACGCTTCCTCCACTCGCACGGCGTGCTGCATCGCGACCTCAAGCCGGAAAACATCGTCTTCGACGGCAATGGCCCCACTGCCGCGCCAGCTCTTTGCGACTTTGACCTGAGCGTGAACACGCACGAGACGATGGCTTCGACGCTGATGCGCGGCACGCCGCTCTACCTTGCGCCCGACCCGACTCCCTCGTCCGCCTCGGACGTCTTTGCGCTCGGCGTCACTCTCCTCGACGTGCTCTTCTGCGACGGCGACGAGGAGCGGCTGCGAGAGATGGTCGTGGGCAGCGGCCGCGTGGTCGCCGACCTCGCCGACCTCGAGCGCGTGCGCGGCGAGCTTGCGCGCAGGAGCGATCGCACCGAGCTTGCGGCGCTTGTGCGCTCTATGCTCGCGCCACAGTCGACCGAGCGGCCAGAGGCGAGCGCGGTGGCCGAGACGCTGAGTGAGCTGCTCCACGTGCGCACGTGCTGCGTGTGCCACTGCCCAGAGCCGCGCGACAAGGGGCTCGAGTGCGACGGCGTGACCAGGCACTTTGCGTGCGACGAGTGCTTCTCCGCGCACGTGTCGCGCCTCGAGGCGCTATGCGAGGCTGACGGCGGTTTTGTCAAGTGCTGCGCGAGCGACTGGGGCTGCGCGGCACGCTTCACAATCCAAGCCGCGGCGCAGCACGCCACGCCGCTCGCCTTCGAGACGCTGCAGCGCCACGCCGACGATCTCAAGCACGTGGCGCTGCAGGGCGAGTTTGAGCGCTGGAAGGAGCGCTTCGAGGCCGAGCTTACCGCCCGGTCGGAGCAGGAGCGTCGCGCTCTCGTCGCACGGCGGCACATAGAGGAGTTGATGGACTTGCGCTGCCCTAAGTGCAGCCGCGTCTTCGGCCAGTTCACGGGCTGTGCGGCGCTCACGTGCGCGTACGCGGGCTGCCACGCGCATTTCTGCGCCTTCTGCCTCGCCGACTGTGGCCGCGATGCGCATCCGCACGTTCGCGAGTGCCGCCTCAACCCCAAGCAGAATGAGTACCATGTGAGCGAGGCGGAGTGGGCGCGCGTCGTCGACGGGGAGCGGCGGAGGAAGCTGCAGGCCTACTGGTCCACGCTCGAGCCCGAAGTCAAGGACGCGCTCGCCGCCGACGCCAGCGTCCGCCAGATCTTCCGCGACCTGCGGCTCGAGGGGCACGTCGGCGCGGCGGCCTTTGCGGAGCAGGTGGCGCAGCTGCGCGGCATGGGGTTCACAGACGAGCGGGCGATGCGCCGCGCGCTTAGCGAGGTGAGCGGCGATGTGGCGGCGGCGCTCGACTTGTTGTGAGATACATGATACTACCTGCGGACCTTTCGACCGCCGTACTGCGTGTAGTACAGCCGAGCGTTGCTCTTCGGATTCGTTTTACGTATACTTTATTTGGGACCAGTGTCGAGATAGTTTACGCGACGCGGAGGACGCGAGGGAAGAAGGACGATCTACTCTGCTGAAGTCTGGCCCAGCAGTCTTACTCATCTTAGGCGTGAGGATCGCGCTTTGCACTGTCGTGTACACATGGTTGCCATGACACATGCGTCACATCACGGCAACCGCCCAAGTCGCAACTGCACAGATCGGATTCAAGACGCTAGACACAAGACAGCCAAGCGCTCTGCGCACATGAACGTGCAATGCGCGCACGAAGCCCAAATGGCCCATGACGAAGGCAATTCATGTTCAAGCGAGGAGGCGAACCGAATCCTTCCTGAAGGATCCTTGAAATCCATCAAACGTCTCAGTGTTGCAGTTGCCATACGACTTGTAGTATGCGAATGTGTGGTCAAGAGGATGGTTGCCAGAGACACGAACGATGAACCCGCCGTCCGAGGGAACGCCGAATGCTCTTCCATACCCGAATGGTAGTGTTCGTACGCGGGCAACGAACACAATGGATCCTGCACGGACAGACGACTGAGACCCCACTGGGAAGGCGGAGACGTTTGCACCACGAGCCTGAACGGGATCGTTGAAGAGGGCGCCCGCAAACATGGTATTTTCGAGGCTAGCTCCGCTCAGGTCCTTGCCCCCGAGGTCGACGCCGGCCAGGTCGACGCCGTCGAGAATCGCGCCGCGCAGGTTGTCGAAGGTGGCGAAGCGCAGGTTGAGGGCGCCCGCGAGCTTGGCTCCGCTCAGGTCCTTGCCGCCGAGGTCGACGCCGGCCAGGTCGACGCCGTCGAGGATCGCGCCGCGCAGGTTGTCCAAGGTGGCGAAGCGCAGGTTGAGAGCGCCCGCGAGCTTGGTGTTCTTGAGGCTAGCTCCGCTCAGGTCTTTGCCGCCGAGGTCGACGCCGGCCAGGTCGACGCCGTCGAGGATCGCGCCGCGCAGGTTGTCCAAGGTGGCGAAGCGCAGGTTGAGAGCGCCCGCGAGCTTGGTTCCGCTCAGGTCCTTGCCGCCGAGGTCGACGCCAACCAGGTCGACGCCGTCGAGGATCGCGCCGCGCAGGTTGTCGAAGGTGGCCAAGCACAGGTTGAGAGCGCCCGCGAGCTTGGTGTTCTTGAGGCTAGCTCCGCTCAGGTCTTTGCCGCCGAGGTCGACGCCGGCAAGGTCGACGCCGTCGAGGATCGCGCCGCGCAGGTTGTCGAAGGTGGCCACGCGCAAGTTGAGAGCGCCCGCGAGCTTGGTGTTCTTGAGGCTGGCTCCGCTCAGGTCCTTGCCGCCGAGGTCGACGCCGGCCAGGTCGACGCCGTCGAGAATCGCGCCGCGCAGGTTGTCGAAGGTGGCGAAGCGCAGGTTGAGAGCGCCCGCGAGCTTGGTGTTCTTGAGGCTGGCTCCGCTCAGGTCCTTGCCGCCGAGGTCGACGCCGGCCAGGTCGACGCCGTCGAGGATCGCGCCGCGCAGGTTGTCGAAGGTGGCGGCGCGCAAGTTGAGAGCGCCCGCGAGCTTGGTGTTCTTGAGGCTGGCTCCGCTCAGGTCTTTGCCGCCGAGGTCGACGCCGGCCAGGTCGACGCCGTCGAGGATCGCGCCGCGCAGGTTGTCCAAGGTGGCGGCGCGCAAGTTGAGAGCGCCCGCGAGCTTGGTGTTCTTGAGGCTAGCTCCGCGAAGGTCCTTGCCGCCGAGGTCGACGCCGGCAAGGTCGACGCCGTCGAGGATCGCGCCGCGCAGGTTGTCGAAGGTGGCGGCGCGCAAGTTGAGAGCGCCCGCGAGCTTGGTGTTCTTGAAGCTGGCTCCGCTCAGGTCCTTGCCGCCGAGGTCGACGCCGGCCAGGTCGACGCCGTCGAGGATCGCGCCGCGCAGGTTGTCCAAGGTGGCGGCGCGCAAGTTGAGAGCGCCCGCGAGCTTGGCTCCGCTCAGGTCCTTGCCGCCGAGGTCGACGCCGGCCAGGTCGACGCCGTCGAGGATCGCGCCGCGCAGGTTGTCGAAAGTGGCGAAGCGCAAGTTGAGGGCGCCTTTCAGAATTGTCGCCCTCAAATCCGCGCCGTTCAGATCAGCACCTTTAAGATCACTTTGGGATAGATCCGCCTTCGAAAAGTCGGCCCTCAGCGCCACCGCATCGACAAAGGACGCTTCCGCCAGCTTCGCGCCACCCAGCCTCGCGTCGCTCAGATCCGCCTTTCCAAAATCCGCCTTCGGAGCGACCGCCTTCTCAAAACACGCCTGCGCGAGCGTCGCGCCGCACAGCGTCGCCGACGGCATCTCCGCCTCTGAAAAGTCGGCCCTCGGCGCCACCGCATCGACAAAGGACGCTTCCGCCAGCTTCGCGCCACCCAGCCTCGCGTCGCTCAGATCCGCCTTGCCAAAATCCGCCTTCGGAGCGACCGCCTTCTCAAAACACGCCTGCGTGAGCGTCGCGCCGCACAGCTTCGCCGACGGCATCTCCGCCTCTGAAAAGTCGGCCCTCAGCGCCACCGCATCGACAAAGGACGCTTCCGCCAGCTTCGCGCCACCCAGCCTCGCGTCGCTCAGATCCGCCTTGCCAAAATCCGCCTTCGGAGCAACCGCCTTCTCAAAACACGCCCGCGTGAGCGTCGCGCCGCACAGCTTCGCCTCCTCGAGCTGCGCCTCGCCAAAGTGAGCCCTTGCCGCGTCCGCCCGACAGAAGGAGGCGTGGCGCAAGTTGGTGTCTGCGCCGCTCAGCATCGCATCCGAAAGGTTGGCCTCATCCGCGCGCGCGCGGTACATGCTGGCACCGCGGTAGTCGATATCCGAGAGGTCGAGCCGGCGCATGTCCATGCCCGACAGATTGCGCTGCCCATTGAGCAGCTGCATGACCTTGAAGGTGTCGAGCCGCTTGTGCGCATCGCGGCACAAGTCGGCAAGCTCCCCCTTGCCGTTGAGCTGGTACTCCTCTGCCTCGGCTTCAAGCCACTGCAGCTGCGATACGTCGGTCACGATCGGGAGCTTGCCGCGCCGCAGATAGTTGAGGATCAGGTGGAAGAGGCTCGGGTCGCCGTCGATGCGCACTGGGCCCTCGCGGTCGTTGCTCATCCGATGCTGGTGCCAGAGCGTCGGCGATGGCGAGGCGGCGCATCTCGGCCACTCGCGCTTGGATCTCCGCCTCTGTGTCGGCAAGGGCCTGCAAACGCGCCCGCTCGTCGGCGCATGCCGCCTCGAAGCTGCGCTCGCGCTCCGCGACCGACTCCAGCCCCCGCGCCTGCAGCTGCGCGACGCGGGCCTCGTGCTCCGCCTCCCTCTGTCGCAACCGCTCCAGGTATAGAGCTTCCGCCTCCGCGCGCTCGCGCTCGGCTCGGGCCATCTGCGAGGCGTGCTCCGCCTCCCTCTGAACCTGGGCCAGCCGCAGCGCCTCGGTGTGAACGTGCGCTGCCGCCGCTTCATCGAGTGCAGCGGCGACGATCCCCTGCGCCTCCTCCTTGCCCCGAGCCACCTCCGCCTCACGGAGGGCTGCGAACTCGCTGCGTGCCTGCAGGAGCCGCTCACGCTCCTGCTCGGCCGCGCGTGTCATCGCGGCGATCTGCGTCGAGAACTCCACTGCCGACTCTTCCTGGCGCAACAAAAGCGCCTGCTGCTGAACTCCAAGATCCTCTGCTCGCTCGACCGCCGGTCGCAGGAGCTCGAGGAGCTTGCGCGCGTCGGCGTCCATGCTCGTAAAAGGAGGAGCGATTTCGCGTGCGGTGTGAACGTTCACACGATATTTGCGGTGCTATGTCATTTCGCCAGGAAGGAAAACGACCGAATCGCCAATTTCATCGGACGTGAAGTGGCTACCACGCCGCCCTTCGCCTGTGCTCCTTTTCGCAGCGCAAAGCGTGGCGGCTGCTTTCCATCTGGACTTGCTCCTCGATTTGCATTTGGAGTCGCACCATGCGAAACGCGGCAAAGGTAAAAGAGGCCGAGAGTTCGGCCGATATTTTGTGTAGAAGTTTGCCCGTTACAAAGGCCGAAAGTTGTCCTCGCCGGAGGCCGACGCGGCCCTTGCGTGCGCAATGGAACTCAGCCCACAAGCGCGCAGCGTGGCACGCAGCCCCGTGTTTAGCCCCGCTACGGCACGGGGATTCACCTCTTTCGCTCCGGTGCCGGCACGCGGCACACAGCCCCGTATTCCGAACGAGCCCATTGTAAATGGATTCGGACCCGCAGCAGTCACGACGCCGCAGAGCAATCTCTGGCGGGAGCGCCTACAGAACGAGCGCTGGGCGGCAACACGTGCTCACCCAATGACCGATGTCAAGTGTAAGCTGGGCCGCGATGCACGACTACGTACCGAAATCGACTTCGCGCTCAACTTTGATGAGCGTCTGCGGAGGCCAACCTTCTCCACACCGAGAACCTATGAGGGACCCATCCACAAGCCACGAATGCCCTTGATGCCCGCGCACCTGCGGAACCCGTGGGGGATGGCTCCTTACAGCCGCGGCTCGCAAGTGGCCACGCCTGTGGCCATGGCCGGATATTTCTCCACCGACGAGCTGCAGATGCTCAACGCGACCTTCAAGAACGAGAGAACCGGCACGTGGGGCTAAGCCTTTTAGGTGACACTACGCGTGAGACCGGGATGGTCTCACCCCTTTAAGTGAGGGAATACACACCCCTAAGTGTCGGCGGCATGCCTGGCATGCATGCGAGGCTGGGTGAAGGTTGTTTCCTAATTTGTGTTTGACAA
>Ga0180441_102423_pt1 | contig 9681 bp, 12 predicted proteins | sample ChrtobMetaP5_8mM_FD_120633 | JGI IMG/M metagenome (GOLD analysis project Ga0180441, IMG submission 120633) | Chrysochromulina tobin associated microbial communities from unialgal haptophyte culture, Seattle, Washington, USA - P5_8mM MetaG | ecosystem: Host-associated > Algae > Haptophytes >...
CGGCGGCGGCGGCGGCGGCGGCGGCGGCGATGGCGGCGGCGGCGAGGGCGATGGCGGCGGCGGCGAGGGCGATGGCTGCGGCGGCGAGGGTGCATGCGAGGGTGGCGGCGACGGCGACGGCGGCGGCGGCGGCGGCGGCGGCGGCGGCGAGAGCGAGGGCGGCGGCGGCGGCGAGGGGGCGGCGGCGGGGGCAGGGCAAAATGAGACTGTGCCTGAGACGCCGGTGAAGGTCGTTGGCCAGGAGCAGACGGTGCCTCCGATGACTCCGATGTTGGCTGCCCCTCCGTACGGCGCTGTGTTCCCGTAGATCGAGGAAGACATAATCGTGACTGTGCCAGAAGAGACAGCGACACCGCCGCCCTCTGCTCCCCAGCCATATGCTGTGTTCGAGTAGATCTGGGAGCTCACGATTGAGACTGTGCCTTCTTCAACGTAGACACCACCACCATATGGATACCACCCGGAAGCTGTGTTGGAGTACACTTGACAGGAGTCCAATGTAATCCTGCCTGACAGGACGTAGACACCACCGCCATGCGATACCCCGACACCAATGCCCTGCACCACCGTGTAGCCTCCCGTGATGCTGAGCCGGATCAGTTGCACGACGCCCGACGAGCCCGGGTTGATCCTCAGCACACGGCGCGGACTCGAGGAGCTCGCCTGTGCGTTCAGCACAACCGTGGCTCCCACCGCCGCCTCGAGGATGATGCTCCTGGTGATGTTGAGCTCGGCGCTGAGGTAGTAGGTGCCGTCGGCAAGGACAATGCGACCGACAGCTGTGTTGGCAAGTGCACTGGTCAGGCCGGCGGCGGTGCTCACCGAGGTCTGCAGCGGCGGCGGTAGAGACGGTGCGTCGGGCGGGTAAAGGTGGCAGGGAGACCACGGTGGCGGCGGCGAGGGCGAGGGCGGCGGGGGCGAGGGCGAGGGCGGCGGGGGCGAGGGGCAGTGAGCGTAGGGGATGCACTGCTGACAAAATGGCGGCGCGTTGTCGCAGGCCGCGTCCGAGGCCGTGAGGCAGTACGCGTACGGCGCGCAGAGCTCCACGCACTCGATAGGCATCATTGAGCAATCGCCGGGAGGCCCGCAGTCCAAGCAGTCGGTGCCGAGACTGCAGTACGAAAACTCGGATCCGGGTCCACCATCGTCGCAATCACCATCAGAGGGCCAGTTGCAGGTGTTTGAGCATAGTGGGGAAGAGGGAGGGGGCGGTGAAGGCGAGGGCGGGGGCGGAGATGGCGGAGGTGGCGGAGGTGATGGCGATTGAGGCGGGAGCATCAAGCGCGGCCCGCAGTCAATACAGTCGGTCCCGTACGCACAGTCCGTGTACTCAGAGCCGGGGCCGCCGTCGTCGCAGAGGGAGTCGAAGGGATAAGTGCACGTATTGGCGCAGATCAGATTTGAGGGCGGCGGGGGCGAGGGCGAGGGCGGGGGCGGAGATGGCGATGGCGGTGGAGGTGAGGGAGGCGAGGGAGGCGACGGGCATGGGATGGTTGCATACGCGTAGCACACAGACTCGCCCGCGCAAGTACAGAGGCCGATAGCACATCCGCCCGTGCACGTCCGCCCGCTATTATAGTAGCAGCTGATCGAGCAATAAGGATGCGACGAAGGGCATGTTCTGCAGCAGGGCTGCCGGTTTGCATGAGGGAGTGAGTCGGCATCGTTACATGTCACCGAGGGGTGCGATGACGACCGAGGGCCGCAGTCCACGCAGTCGGTGCCGAGGCTGCAGTCGGCCCACTGAGCTCCGGGCCCGCCATCGTCGCATTCACCATCAGAGGCGAAGTTGCAGGTATTTGAGCATTGTCCCACCGCGCCGCTCAGCCGGAGGAGGAGCAGCACAAACGTGAGCATCGAGTGGCGGGGTGCACCGACTCGAATCTTTGAATCTGCGCGCGCAGCCACCTGGTACGGGTATAGAACGGGTACAGAGGTGGTGGAACTGCTTCGTTCGGCGCATAACCAGAAATCATAATCAAAAATGAGGAGTGGGGAATCTCAAAAATGGAAGGTTTTTTGACGTGTCTCGTGATGTTGAGATGGATGACCGAAAACGAATCGCATGCACATTCACAGTTATAACTGTGCATGTACATGCAGTGTGTGTGAGGGCCTGAGTACCGACACGGCGCGCTTCTCCGAAAGAGCAAGCTCGTCCTCGCCGGGGTAGCGCCGGTGTAGTTCCTACGGGTACCACGTCTCCGCCGCGGAATGCGATCCTGCAGCTAAACAGTACATGTGACCTCTCCTGGAGAAGGGGCAAGACTCGTTTGTCATCGTACATTGTAGTCCTGTTTGCGACCCTAAGCGGACGAAATTACTTGTCTAATTTGGAATTTAGCTGGAACGAAGTGGCACGGACGGCGGCTAGGACGCGCGCGGCACATCATGCCGCTCACGGAGTGGGAAAAGGCGCAGGGCATGCGAGCGCCCAAGGGTGCGAAGAAGCAATTTCCCGTCTGCCATCTGTGTGGACGAGAATTTGGCACGGCTTCCATCACGATTCATTTGAAGGCATGCGCAGAAAAGTATGAACGTGAGAAGGGCAAACCCGCGCCGCCTGCGCCATCATTGCTCACCGAGCTCACCGGTGGCGACCGGCCAATCACGTCAGCCGACTGGCAGGCATACAATGAGGCCGCAACAGAGGTTGCACAGGGCCAGATGGAGCCGTGCCCTCGGTGCGGCCGCACGTTCTCAGACAAGAGCCGTGTCGCGGTGCACCTACGCTCGTGCCAGGGACCCAAGGAGCCAAAGGTGGGCAGCCGGGAGCGAGGTGCCGCATCGCCTCCGACGAAGCGCGAGCCCGTTGCATCCACCAGTGCACACGCGCCGCCAGTTGCTGCTCCTCGAAACGCGTTCGAAATGCAGGGACCCATCAGAGGAGCGGCACCGCCAGTGATGCCGCGGCCGCCCAGCAGCCGCCCTCTCAGCGGCCGCCCAGCTGGCGCGCCAGCGAAGAGCAGCAAAGAGCGCATGCAGGAGCTCAAGGAGATGCTGGATGCTTGCCTCATCACTCAAGACGAGTTTGATGGCAAGCGCCAACAGATCCTCGACTCGCTTTGAGACGAGAGTGCATGCTCCCGCCCTTTGTCTGCCGCGTGGCAGGCGGCTGGTAGTGACCTCGGGACACTGTGCGGGTACGTACTTGATACCATTCTACCTCGAGGGGGGTGAGTACCACGATTGTATGTGTGCGCTGCGCGAAGTTGCGTTTCGTGACGTGATTCGTTACCGTTACCCGTTACGCGCCGGTTATTAGTGATTCCCACGGTGTCGGTGATCGGTGGCGGGTGTCCCTCGGCCGTGCGGGGGAAAAGAGTTACTTGAAGTTGAACACGAACACGGCTCGATATGGGCAATGGGCTATCGAGTCGCCAGGACGCCAGCAGGAGAAGGAGATTGACGAGCGGCGCTAGGCCAGTCAGCCAGACTTCGCTGCCAGTCATCGCGCATTGATTTCGCTGTCCCTCGAGACCGCGCTCACCTCCACCTGTCCACCACCGGCCCGGCAGCGGGCACCGGCTCGCAGTTTCAAGCTCGCAGATAGGCCCCTGAGATAGGCAAGACCAACTATCGACGGCGGGGAATGGAATGTGAGAGTTGTGAGAATGTCAGAAACGTCAGAAACTGTTTAGGAATTCGAGGAGCTCGAAGCACAGTAGTTTCCCGATTTCTTTCTTTTCACGGAACAGCGACGTCCCTTGCCGCGTGACGCCCAAAGTCACGTGAAGGAATCCATCAGCGACTAAGCCTACTTTATCCCGCGTCGTCTCCCGCGACCCCTTCGTCTTTTTGGTGTGAATTCAGCTCTATCTACCCGTTGGTCATGTCCGCAGCAACGCCCACGCCTCTCTCTGGCCACACGCTGACCCCATGCGCGGGTCAGCTGCTCGCCTTTGGCGGGCTCGTGCCGGCCGCATCCCTAGCGGCCGAAGCGGCGCCGGCGCTTCCCGGTTCGCAGAATGTGCGGCCGAAGACGGCGGCGGTTAGCTCAAAGCCGGCCGGCGGCGGCGGCCTGGTGCCGACTTCGGCGCTGCTCGGCTTCGCTGGCGGTCGCTGGCGCGCTCTGACGCCCGATGAGGGCAGCCCAGCTCCATCCGCGCGCAGCGGCCACGCGAGCTGCGCGCTCGACGCTGATTCGATGCTCGTCTTCGGCGGCAGCGGCTCGAAGCAGGAGAAGCTCAACGACGCGTGGCAGGTCAACCTGAGCTGCACAGAGTCCAAGTCGAGCGTGACGCTCGAGCTCGTGCTCGACGCGTGGACCCCCGAGCGTTCCAAGCGCGAGTGGCAGGCCAAAAAGCAGCGCGACGATGCTTACGCGGCGGCGGTCGCGGCGGTGGCGGCGGCCGCGGCCGAGGCCGCCAAGGCCGAGGCGGCCGCAGCCGCGGCGGCGGCCGCGGCTGCAGCCGCCGGCGGCAAGGGCGGGAAGGGTGCGCCGCCGCCCAAGAAGGACGACAAGAAGGGCGGCGGCGCCGCCGGCCCGGAGGCGCCGGTACCCCCAAAGGAGGTGACGATGAAGGAGGTCATCAACCTCGAGCGGATCGCGCAGTGTGTGGGCGGCACTCTCGGCGGGCTGCCTGCCGCGTGCTTTGAGGTGCGTCGGGCGGCGGTGGGTGCCGAGGGCATGGATACGGCGGCGGCGGAGGCTGCAGAGGGCGACGCCGATACCGGTCTGCGCGTGAGGCTGCAGGTGCGATTTCCCTTGATTGCCCTTGATTGCGAGCTGATTAAGGATCTGCTGCAGGTGCGATCTCCCGTGATTGCCACCGATGGCCGTTGATGGCCTTTTGTTGATGGCCTTTTGCTGATGGTCATGGCCGGTCGGCGCGTGCTGCGGCAGGTGCGCCCTCTCGTCGGCGTCGGGCTGGGCACCATGGGCACCGACGGCGAGGGACTGCCCGCCGCGGCGATGAGAGCGCTCGAGGCAGCGCTCCGCCAGGCGTGCCCGCCGCCGGTGCCGGAGGAGGCGCCGCTTACCGGTAAGGCTGCGAAGGCTGCTCCGCCTTCAAAGGGCGCCGCCAAGGGAGCGGTCGGTGCGGACTCCATCGAGGCCGAGGCGAAGGCTGAGAGGGTGGGCAAGGCCAGGGTGGCGGCCCAGTGCCGCGTCGTGGGCTTCCCGATCCTAAGTTGGAAATGCGAGCGCTCGACGCGGCTGGCGACGGTGCCGTGCGTGCGCTGGACGAAGCCGAAGATCAGGACGGCTGCCGAGATGGCCGCCGCCGAGGCCGAGGCTGCCGGCGGCGGCGGCGCTGCCGCAGCCAAAGGAGGCAAGGGTGCGCCTGCCAAAGGAGCCGCGCCCATGAGCAGCGGTCCTGAGCTCGTCGCGGACGCGCCGCCGGCCCCCGCGCCGCGCTGCGGGCACTCGATGAACCGCGTGATGAGCGGTTTCGTCATCTTCGGCGGCTCGGGGCCACGTGGCTTGCTGAGCGACGCGTGGCTGCTCAAGATGGGCGCCGCCGGCCCGGCTGCCGACGCCAGCGCGCCGCTTCTGATGGGCTGGATGCTTCCGGTGGTGACGGGCGCGCCGCCGCCGGCACGAGCTTTCCACACGGCAGCAGTGCGCGCGGGCACTGAGGCCAGCGGCGGCTTGGAACAGCTCCTCTTGTGCGGCGGCACCGATGGGCATCGATCGGTGGGCACCCCGATTGCCTCCCTGATTGCATCTCTGATAGCCTCCCTCTTTGCCTCCCTGATAGCCTCCCTCATTGCCTCCCTCATTGCCTCCCTCATTGCCTCCCTCATTGCCTCCCTCATTGCCTCCCTCATTGCATCAGGTGGGCACCCTGCACGTGCTCACGCTGCCCATGTTTGCGTGGTCGACCCCGAGGGTGGATGGCCCACCGCCGCCGGCCCGCATGTGGCACACTGCCGCGAGCGTGGGCATGCGCTCGACGGGCGCGTTCCGTATGCTCATCTACGGCGGCACCTCCGCTACCGGGACGGCGCTCAAAGATTGCCACCTGCTCACGCCTCTCATGCCGCCGGTCGCGCCGGTCGATCCAAACGCCGACGCCAAGGGCGGCACCAAGGGCGGCAAGAAGGACGACAAGAAGGGCAAGGGCGGCAAGGGTGCCCCCGAGCCCGAGCCCGAGATCGAGATCGCACCTCCCGAGTTTCGATGGACGGCTCTCCCCGCCCCGCCCCCGCCCGCCGCCGCGTCCGCCCCCACCGCCGCCTCGCACTCCACCGGCACACCGTCCGCGGCACCGTCCGCCAGCATGCCGTCGGTGCGCCCCGCGACAGCGGGCGGTTTCCGGTCCGAGTCCGAAGCCGCCGCGTCCGCCCCCGCCTTCACACCGCATCTTCACACCTTCCGACCCGAGAGTGCGCCGCTCATGCCGCGCGTTGGAGCGGCCTCGGGTCTCTCGGGCATGGCGCGCAAGCCGCCTCCGGAGCGAACGGCCGGCGCACTCGCGGTGAGCACACCCGAGTGTGCCATCCACATCTACGCCAGCGGCGGCGGCGCTGACGGAGCTCCGTTGGAGCTCTTGCATGCATTCGAGCCGCAGGCGTTACTCTCGGAGGAGGAGCTCGCGGCCCTCGCCGGCCCGCCGCCGCCGTCGCTCGAGTTCCGCAGCCTGCTGATCTGCGGCTTGTCGGCGGCGACGATGGCCGCGGCCCTGACCTCGGAGTGCTCCGTACTCGTGCGTCGCTCTGACACGTCGGACGTGCTGGGTCGCGCGGCGCTGCTCCCGTTCGCACAGCCAGGCGGTCGTGATGCGAAGCTCACTTGCGCCCTGGCCTCCTTCGCCATCCCGCCCGATGGGAGTGGCTACCCGGGCGAGAGCTGCCTCGTCTTCGAGGCGCTCATCGGAGGCGAGCCGTTCGCAAGCGCTCCGCTCGCTCCCCTGCTGCAGACGCGTCGTGAGGGCAGCGTGCAACACGTGGCCCTCCAGCGCGCACCCACATCCACCGCCGGCGCCGCTCAGCACGGCGCCGGCGACGCTCAGCACGGCGCGCTCTCCTTTGACTTTGTGCGCCTGGGGTCGCCGTCCGCTGGCGACCTCGCGCCGCCGCCGCCGCCGCCGCCGCCGTCCGCTTCGTCCGCGCGCGCGGCGCTCGACGCGACACGACCGGGCGCCGGCTCGACGGTCGACGAGTACGTCGGCCCGTTTTTGCACGGGCTGCCGCACGGGCACGGCGTGTGCACCTACGCGAGCGGCGCGCGCTACGAGGGCCAGTGGAAGGCGGGACAGCGCCACGGCACGGGCGAGCTGCGCGACGAGTAACGTCCAGAGTGACCTCTGATGACCGCTGATGACCTCTGATGACCGCTGATGACCTCTGATGACCGCTGATGACCGCTGATGGACGCGACGAGTAACGTCCAGAGTGACCTCTGATGACCTCTGATGACCTCTGATGACCGCTGATGACCTCTGATGACCGCTGATGGACGCGACGAGTAACGTCCAGAGTGCTCCTCGAATGTGCTCGGCACGGCGCGCTGTCCTCGAATCGCCACGGAGGGCCTCTGAGGGCACCCTCGATTGCCCCCCTCATCAGGTACGGCTCGATTTACAAGGGCGGCTTTGCCGAGGGCGTCTGCTTTGGCGTGGGCGTGTGGTACTATGCCGACGGCGCGACCTACTCAGGGCCGATGGTCGATGGGTTCCGACATGGGACCGGCGTCTACCGGTCGGCCGACGGCGCCAAGTACGAGGGCGAGTGGGCGCGCGGGCTACGCTCTGGTCAAGGGCGCGACGTGTCCGCCGACGGGCTCTCCGAATACCAGGGTGAGTGGCCGAGAATGCATACTGATTACATGCTGAGAGTGCAAGCTGAGAGTGCGTGCTGAGTGCGCCCCGTCTTCCACGGTGAGTGGCTCTCCGAGGCTACTGATTGGATGCGAATTCTATTCTGATTGCCTCCCTCATCAGGTGAGTGGCTCTCGGATGCACGACACGGCAAGGGGCGTCACGTGGTGCGTGAGTCGCAAGAGTCGTCGCGCGCCGAGGTGTACGAGGGCGAGTGGGCCCACGGCGTCAAGCACGGCGAGGGTGAGTACACGGGGCCCAATGGAGCCGTGTACCGCGGCGGCTGATTGGATGCGAATTCTATTCTGATTGCCTCCCTCATCAGGTGAGTACACGTGGCCCAATGGAGACGTGTACCGCGGCGGCTGGCAGAACGGGCGTCGTAACGGGCACGGCATGCTCCGCAGCTTCACCGGGGAGCTCTACGATGGCAAGTGGGTGGGCGACGTCCGGTGCGGGGAGGGCATGCAGCAGTCCGCAGTGGGCGACACGTACACAGGCCAGTTCTTTGAGAACTGCAAATCGGGGCGCGGCAAGTGCACCTACGTGGATGGCAGCTTCTACGAGGGCCAGTGGCGCGATGGTCAGCAGCACGGGCGCGGACGGTACGAGAACGAGGGCGCCGAGATGGGCGCCGAGGTCTATGACGGCTCGTGGTCGTTAGGCCAACGGCACGGCGACGGCCATCACGAGCTCGCGGGAGATGTGTACGAGGGCGCCTTCCATGCAGGTGCGATGGCTTCTGAGGATGGCTTCTGAGGATTGCCCTTGATTGCCTTTGATTGCCACCGATCGCCACCGATCGACCCGCACTACTGTAGGCTCGCGCTCCGGCTTTGGGCGTCTAGTATGCACCGACGGCGGCGAGTACGCTGGCGAGTGGAGGGTGGGTTGGCAGGAGGGGAAGGGCACGTACGTGGCCCCCGATGGCGAGAGGTACGAGGGCGAGTGGTCGGCCGGCGAGCGATCGGGGCGCGGACGCTGCGTGTACGCGAGCCGCGACGTGTACGAGGGCCTGTGGCGGCATGGCCGTCGTCATGGCCGGGGACACATGACTTACGTGTCACAACCGCCGCCTGCCAATCCGCCGGGCTTCACACCTCGCGGCCCACCGTCACCTCTTCGAATGCCCCCCACGCGCGAGCCTAAAAAGGAAGGTGGCGCGCTGCTTCTCAAAGGGTGGCAGGAGGCGCCCAAGGCCGCCGCGCCCATGCCGCCCACGTACGAGGGCGAGTGGCGCGAGGACCAGCGCTGTGGACAGGGCAAGGCGGTCTCATACGGCGAGGTGTACGAGGGGGGGTGGCTCCAGGGCAAGCGCCATGGGCATGGCACGTGCTTCTACCCGGATGGAGAGGTGTACGTCGGCTCTTGGGTCTTCGGCAAACGGCAGGGCGACGGCGCCCTCGCCAACTGGCCGTGAACGCCAACGGGCCGTGAATGACACCGGGACAGTGCTGCGCCTCTGGCTCTGCGTGCGTGGCGCCAAGCACTGTGCGGCGGGGCATCATCTCGAAGGCTGTTTCTACAACGTGAGTTCGCATGCGGTGCGTTGACCATCGACGGTCGTGTGGCTCATGCCATGGCACACATGGGCCATGCCCTTGGCTGTGGCGCTCCATCGTGGCTGTAGAGTGAAGCTGAGATCAGGTCGCGCACCTGGCAGAAGTGGACTTTTTTTCGGAGCGCGCCGCAGGCGAGGAAAATTTACATGTGATGGCAACCTATATTAAATCGGATCTACACTACATTCGAATAATTGTGCTTCATGAGTGCTGCATGCGATGCATCTTTGACAGGATGGTTGCTCTCTCCATCTGCACGTCACCCCGGTTCGGTTGGCGGCTCTAGCCGCGTAGCCGGCCCGAGATCATTGTTCAGCCGCGTACACGCTTCACTACAGGCAAAGCGAAGACATCGC